>Ga0272443_10000552_pt1 | contig 66795 bp, 54 predicted proteins | sample SSMAcet12_FD_193581 | JGI IMG/M metagenome (GOLD analysis project Ga0272443, IMG submission 193581) | Marine sediment archaeal communities from Little Sippewissett salt marsh, Falmouth, MA, United States - SSM-Acet-12 | ecosystem: Environmental > Aquatic > Marine > Wetlands > Sediment ...
TACCGGCAGGATGATTCTCGTCAGATCCAGAAGGTTGTCACCGGCGATATCGATTTCAAGCGTGTTTCCGGGAATCGGGGCTGAGGATGATGCTCTGATGCTGTCTGAAATAACATATATATACTCAGATCGAACAGCGGTCATCTGTTCGCTATCATAATTAATCCTCAGTGTGACATCGTAGATACCCGACTCACTGTAAGTATGCTGCGGATTTTGTAGTTCAGATGTGCCACCATCGCCAAAGCTCCAATTCCACGCTATAACATCAAGATCCGATGATGCTGTGAATTGAATGTCCAGCGGCGCATATCCGGCAAGGGTGTCTGCATAGAACATAATCCGGCGATCCGGTTTGATATTCGTATACATGTGCTCTATCATGGGATCACATCCAGCCCAGTCGCAATGGAGACCATCCAGGGCATACCACAATGTGTTACCACCTCCCCAACCGTAGTTCATATGGTAGTACTTCTGCAAGCCAGAGGTCATCCAACCGTCGCAGACAATCATATGGTTGAAAATCAGGTAGTCAATAGGCCTGTCATTGTTGACCTCATTCTGAATCAGACCGAACCAGTCATCAACCGTGAAATCACTCCGATAGTTGTCTTGCACCGAATCGTAATATGCGAAAAAATCCGGCAGGAGTGTGTAAGTTGGTGAGGTATCGCCTACAGAGTAGCAGACTCCATAGTCAACATGGTACGCTTTTCCCACTTCCATGCACAATTCGGCTACATCATGGTCCGTGTCGTTGTATCCATAGCTGTCGGAGAAATTCGCTGTGAGGTAAAGACCAGGGCTGTTTCCACCGCAGGATTGATCACCGTTCCAAAGATAATCAGTGTTACCGAATCCGGACGGAGGCCATTCATGGAACCGAATGATTTGAGCCAGAGCCACAGCCACACACCATGCAACCGAACGATTGCCATCACCCCAGGGGCAGTAGTTGTTGTAGGGTGCAGTCTGATGCCACGTTGTGGAAAGCAGTGGTCCCACCTGCTCGCGTTCACTCCTTAATTCTGATTTAAGAAGATGATCCCATGCCAGCCGATGGGATTCACTGAACATCGGTGTAGCTTCGATTTGACTGGCTTTCATATCGCCATACAACTCAACAAAACGAGTTATACGATTTGCGAGAACGTCTCGCAACAAGCACCAGAGGCTGTTTTCATCATCCTCGATTGACAAATGTCCCCGCTCCGAGTAAGCCATAATCGGTGACATCTCCATAAGACTCGGCACGACAATGAAACCATCCGGTTTCAGATTGTAAACGCGAGCCAGCAAGATTCCGTCCTGTAACATATCATATGTTTTAGCAAAGCTGATTTCCGTCTCCCGCACCCCAGCCCAATCTCCGCTTTCCAGAACAGTGCGATCGATCCAGTTCCTGCATGCCTGATCCATCTCGGCTTCGCTCGCGATCTCCGCTTTCGTTGAAGTGAGTGGAATCAAAACGATAACAAGCACAGTGAGTATGCACATCATTTTGAGGTATCCAACAGATGTTGTCGCTTTCATAGATTCTCCCTGCGAATGTACGTATTCAGACAAAGCGGATGGTATACTGGAAGTTAAGACATATTTTGTATTCTGACAATTGCTTTCTCGTCCAAATGTGGATTCGATGGCTTGATTTGAGGCAAATCTGCTTAACTATCATCTCCCCGCACACTGTGAAAACGTAACACCAGATGAAAACGGGAGCCGAACGGCTACCGTCTATCGGTCATCCCCCAAGAGGGACGATGGTGTGATGTTGTGTGTTTGGTATAGCGCTATAGGTTATGTACACACTGACAATGAATTACATCATCTCAATCGTTTAATGTTACGCCTACATACAATCTGCAAATCCATCCCCGTCCGAATCGCAGGGTAAAGGACCGCCCTGGAACAGATAATTTATCGAATACACGACATCATCTATATCTGCCCCACCAGAGCAGTCGATGTCACCTGAATCAAATGGAATTGGATCCGGACCTCCCAGGAAGAGGTAATCAATAAGATATACTACATCATCGATGTCTGTGTTTTCGCTGCCATTGAAATCACCGCAGATATACTCGGAAAAGGAATACTTAACGGGTATGTTTCGCTCGGCGACAAGATCGCCCACGTGGGTGTAAAGCCGCAGTTCGATTTCATCCATTGGAATAACGCCACGAGATCCCTTCAGATCCTCCACCGTAAACCACTTGCACTTGCATCCACTACTCTGACTATACAGGCTCAGACCATTATCCAGGTAACCGGGTACAACCGTGCCTTGATAGCTGGCACCCATGACAACAATCGCCTGCATTCCGGGCGGAACCTTATAACAGAAACAGACATAAATGGAATCGAGGTATTTCAATGCTGCCTCATAACCATCACTTAGATCAATGCCCGTGACTGATGCATCCGATGAGTGGAAGTAAAGGTAGACATCACGAGACTCCTCGTATACGAGGTCTGTGTTGTCTGCGTTCCAGACTTCAAGCCTGATCTCATCGACTTCCGTGTCACTTCGGGCGTTGAGGGTAAACCAGGCTGATCCTGCCCCTGTCCCGGACGAGTACAGAGTGGATGTCGAGTAGGAGACCCCTGGACAGACCGATCCCTGCCAGTATGGCACCACTCTGAAGCGCATTCCGTCGGGGTCCAAAATGTCATAACCGAATGATACGTCATAGTGATCATCGTAGTTGAAATCCTGACCTTGCTCGAGGTTTATGTATGTCAGGAGCGGTGAATTGCTGAGGCGAAGATCCGCGAGACCGCTTTCGATGAAGTAAGTGACACCAACGAGTTCGGAGATGCCATCCTCCGGTTCCACGAAGTAGAAGTCGAGCAGGTTGTGCTCGTTGGGGACTTGCCAGATAAGAGTTTTCCCTAATCCTTCGAATTCACTGTAACCATAGTATCGATGGATTCCGACTCCACATGTTTGCGGAGGAAGCGAGGTTCTGCCATACACCTGCTTTGGAGTAGCCTCCACCCATGTAGATGTATTATCGACTTCCCAGCCGGGTGCGGTGACGTCTATGAACCGAATCAAGTGTTTGCCACCTCCGGTAGAGCAGTAGTTAAATCCCACGTACTGGCAATTATCTCCATAAACGCTCTGGAATACCTCATTCTCGCTCGTTGTAATCCACATATCGCCGTAATTGATCGGGATTATGGCAATCTCCACTTCAGTCGGGTACCACTCCTCCTCCCACATCAGACCTGTGCCTGGATCACCATCCACATCAACGAAGGCGTATTTGAAGTTGGGAGGGCAGACTGGATTTGGATCATACGGGAAGTTGACCAGAATGTTGTCTGTGGCCGCTGCTGTCGAGGCGAGTACGGCAAGCAGAATCAAGGTTGTTACGATCACTATTGTGTAACGTTGCCGGGTGCTGTGGGGACACATCTGAAACTCCTTTCCCCAGATTCAGTGAATAGAACTAAACTAGTCCGCTAACAGGAATCTCAATAGTGATAAGCCTGTTGCGTTCTTTTGACTTCGTTTCGAAATGTCAAAGATGGTAATTTTCGCACAAGAAGTTGTTAGAAAAGAACCATACTGGATCGTTGTACCAATAATAGGCTGACATCCGATAGATGTCAATGCAAATGTCTGTTTACTACCCTCAAAAACTTAGCGATCTGTCTCCCGTCAAATAGAAGCGAGCATGGGGTAGCATAATGTTAAGATACATATTGAGGGGATGAAGTTGCAATTGAACAAAGTATTGATATCAAACTTATATCATATCGACTGGAAAACTTGAAATTAAAAAACTCAAACTTGGTAATGAGACACTGACGTGCGGTTATATTATGCCGGAGGCCGGACTCGAACCGGCACGGGGGTTAAGCCCCAGTGGATTTTGAGTCCACCGCGTCTACCAATTCCACCACTCCGGCATATTTCGGTGGATATATACTCCAAACAAATTAAGTAGTCAAGAGAGAGCTTGTGATCCTGAGTATGATTCTCTCAACTACATTTCATTCATATATCTGGATTCTATATGATCAGAATCTTATCCTGCCGTTTGCCTTTGTCGTATCCGGTTTGTCCAGATTGAATTTCTCGGATTTGTCCGTAATATAACCTCCGGCCGAACCATGCAGATGACATCGCTCGGTCGGTACGGTACGCTCCGTGAAAACCTCACGGCGGACATTAGGGCAATTGTCTGTAGCAAGTTCGCAGGTTTCGAGACAGATATCCTCGAATACGATTCCCTCCGGAATATCAAAATCCCGTACGGGGAGAGAATCATGCGCCGCAATCATGAACGGGACCCAGATGGGAAGACCGTTCCGCGCGCCGGTTTGATTTTTACCTATGGTAACCTTGTCAGGATAACCGACCCACACACCGGTTGTAATCTGCGGTGTATAACCCATGAAAAGATTATCCGAGAAATTGTCCGATGTTCCGGTCTTGCCGGCAACGGGTCTATGGAATCCACGCCAGCGGACACTCTGTCCCGTACCGCCGTCATCTATGACCGATTGCATCATATTGACCATGATGTATGCGGTCTGTGGAGTAAGAACCTCCTCACCGGGAGATATCTCGTTGTTTTCCAGAAGATTGCCATACCGGTCGATCACTTTGTAAATAAAACGGGGTTTTATATGTATACCGTGATTCGGGAAAGTTGTGTATGCGGATGTCAACTCCCACAGAGTCGTTTCACTCGTTCCGATTGCGAGGGTCAGCACCGGTTTCAAATCGGATGTAATCCCCATCTTGCGGGCATAGAATATCGGCTGCTGCGGTTGTATCATCTGCAGAAGCTTGATAGAGACGACATTTCGGGAGTGCTTGAATGCATCTCTCAGTGTCAGTTGACCGAGGAATTTATAGTCGAAATTGTGCGGTCTGTAATCTCCCTGTCCCGGAATGTCGATTGTAACCGCATTGTCATAGAATATATCGCATGGCTTGATACCGTTATCTATTGCCGCTGTATAGACGAACGGTTTGAATGCGGAGCCGGGTGAGCGGAGAGCCTGCACGGCATTATTAAATTTGTACTCACTGAAATCGGTACCGCCGACAAGCGAGATAACATCTCCGGTTTCGTTGTCAATCGAAACGAGAGCCGCCTGAATCTGCTTGAAACGATACGCCACAGAATCACCGACAGAATCGTAGTAGGTTTCGGTATGCTCCGGATCATTGTAGCGGAACATGTTCCCCGCGAGGATCATCAGCGAGTCAGTATGTTCCTTTACAAGTCTCTCGGCGACTTTCTGGAGATGTGGATCGAGCGTGGTATAAACCTCAAGACCACCGGAGTAAACCTCATCCTCACCATACTTCTCCACAAGATGCTGTCTTACCATTTCGGTGAAATATGGCGCCTCACCCGCAGGACGTTCAGCAAGATTCAATGTAACCGGAAGGCTCTTCAATGAGTCCGCTAAATCTCTTGATATAAAACCCTCAATAGCCATTCTTTCGAGTACGAAATCCCGTCTCGCCACAGCACGATCAGGATGAGTGACGGGTGAATAGCGGGCGGGAGCACGAAGCATTGCTGCGAGAAGAGCGCTCTCCTCGACTGTCAGAAGCTCTGCATCCTTATTGAAATACGCACGAGCTGCAGCCTGAAGACCATAGGAGCGAAGACCGAACCAGTATTGATTCAAATACATCTCGATAATTTCATTCTTCGAATATGTGCGCTCAATCTTAATCGCTGTCAGGCCCTCCTTGAACTTGCGCATAAGGGAGACTTCACGGTTTAGAAACAGCATCCTCGCAAGCTGTTGCGTTATCGTGGATGCACCCTGTGATCCGAAACCGGAGGTGAAATTCTTGTAGACCGCTCTTGCGAAGTCATAAGAGGATATCCCCCAGTGGTCATAGAAACGGGAATCCTCCGTTGCAAGAAGCGCCTGAACCATGCTCTTCGGAATACGCTCGAACGGAATTAAAATCCTGCGCTCATTATAATAGGTCTGAAGAACACTTCCATCACGAGCATAAATCTGGGTTATAAGCGATGGTTCAATATTGTAGAGATCCTCAATCGAAGGAAGCTCCTCGTTGTAGATATGTATGACCTTGCCGATACCGATAGCTCCCGCAAGAACTATTACCGCAGCGGCAATAATTGTTATTACAAATCCAAGACGGAACCGCTTCCGTTCGGTGTTATTCTCTTTGGATGTATCTCTTTTTCTTCGCATAGTCCTTCAGTTCTACAATCGACCTTAATTTTCGATGACATAAACCAAAAGTTTTTGCAATATGTCAAAGATTTTTGAAACACTTGAGTTTCGGGGTATCGAGAACAGAAAATCACTGGATTTTGAGGCTTATATCCTCAGTTTCGAATCTCGCACGGACAGAAACGGTATCAGGGTAGTAGAGAGCCGGTTCGGCGTAGTTAAATGGATCAAATGAGCCACTGTTAAGAAATCCGTCGGCATCGCGATCAACAAATCCGTAGAATATGTACTCACCGGGACGGACATCCTCATAGAAACGTCCGTCCGACTGAACATCGAGAAGTTTACCTCCACCCCCGGCAACGGGTGCGAAGAATACAAGGGGGAGTCTTCCCGATGTCTTCGGTCCTGTCACAACTCTACCGGAGAATGCACCGAGTGAGTCCTCGTTCAGTGTTGCAAATATCAGTTGATAGACAGAATCCGGTGTGGAGTTGCCGGCCAAGTCCACAATAGAGGAGAGATTGAGATATGATACATACCTCGCGCCTGATCTGAGATTCTCCGACGGATAGAACTCCAATGTAAACGGATCAATCTGTTCGATATCGAGTTGTGTTATGTTTGAATCCTCGTCGATTAGAGTCATTCCACTTAGTGAATCCGCGTGCTTTACCCTCTCCTCGAACCTGTATCTGATTCGGGCATCGAGCGGTATATTAAACGCATTCTGAAGTGGATAGGTCTCCGCTATGACGGGAGGTTTATCATCGGTGGATAGAGGAGCCTGAAGGAGCATTGAATCCGGTTGTGTGTTGGCACAAATACTCCAGATATTTTTCAGGCTGTCGACCTGAACGTAATACTCCTCGGACTCGAACGATTTATCGAAAACGGCAACGCATGATTTCGTTGTGTCCTTCCATGCGAACAGTGCAGATGCGTACACGGTATCAATGTTATCAAAGCCGTGCACGAATACTCTGGCATTCGCAAGGTTCATACGAAGAACCGGAGATGAGAAATCGATCTTCAGCAGGTCGCTTCGCAAAAACTTAGCACCATCAATCCCGAGTCTCGATGAATCTCTCTCAAAGAGCGTGAAATTCATATCCTCAACGATTCCCGTTGTTTTAACCAAAATGGCGGGACCGTGCGGGAAGGCGAAATCCTCGCGCCCCGGATTCCAGACCTTGTCGCCGTTACGATCGTTGAACGCAAACAGAGCGTAATCGCCGGGAGACATGAATCCTAACCGGAATGTCCCATCGGAACCGGCTTGTGTGACATATTGAAGTGAGTCGAATATGAAGCCCGGATACGAAGTCGATGAAAGCGTATATGCTGCGATTGTCGTACCGGGGAGAGGTTTGGCATCCTTTATTACTTTTCCCGATATGGAACCGGAGTCGATTGAAGATCCCGTCGAAAATGCGAGCATGTATGACTGTACGAGTCGGTTGTTATGGGAATCGGTTGCGGATGATCCTACGGTTACAAGATAGGTCCGGTCATCGGTCAAGCTGTCGACAATCTTGATTTTAAGATCGTCTCCACTCCAGTCGAGACGGATTCCACCCTGTGGAGGGGGAGATACAAACACGGCTTCACCGATTTTATTCCTGTTCATTCTCTCCGAGAAGGAGATAACAACATCCGGCTTCAGGTCAATATCGGTCGATCCGTTTTCGGGAATTGACGACAGGATTTCAGGCGGGGTTTTATCTTCCGGACCGCCGGGGGGAGAAGCCTGTTTTGCGCATGAAACGCATAGAATTATCACAATTGTCAGGCAGGAAAATAGAAATGCCTTCTTCACTTATTCAGTTTCTCCCGGACCGCCGTGTTATCGGGATCAAGCTCAAGGGATCGCTCCCATTTCTCACGAGCTTCGTCTATGTTGCCGAGTGCATAGTGGATATCACCATAGTGTTCGAACATTATCGGATCCGGTTCATCCATTGCATCAATCGCGCGAGCGATATACTCCCGAGCTTCTTCATACCGTCCCATCTTATACAGCACCCATGCGTAAGAATCGAGAAACGCTCCATTGTCGGATTCGAGTTCAAGCGCACGTTCGATCATCTCTTTTGACTGCTCGAGGTTAACACCAAGATCGGCCCACATATATGCGAGGTAATTCAATGTCTGCGCATTGTTCGGATCAAGCCTGAGTATCTCCAGAAATACAGTCGCAGCAGAATCGAACTGCTGGACTCGCTCGAGGGATGATCCGAGAAGGAAGAGATAGCGAATCTCTTCCGGATTTTGTTTCGCCAGTGTTTTCGCAATCGGAATAACCTGACCGAATTCCTCGGCACGTCCGAGAGCTGTTGCGAGATAATATTGAAGGTCCTTGCGGTTGGAGTATGATTTCGCGATACCTTCGCGTAATACATCAATTGCCTGCTGTACCGAATCCTGTTCGAGATAGACCAGCCCGAGGCTTATGTAACCATCCGGAAGTGAATCGGCAGCCGATATCATTTTCCAGAAATAGTCCTTAGCCTCGTTGTGATGCTCCCGTATGATCGCGATCCTTCCGCGATAATAGTTACCGAACACCGACTCCGGTGCGATTTCGAGTTCCCGCGCGAAGAGACTGTCGGCGAGGTCATCGTGATTGAGCTGCCATGCGATGAACCCGGTCCTGCTTAGAACCTCCGCATCGGATGTGTCCATATAAAGAATATCACGCGCGCTCTTAACGGCTTGAACCGTATCTCCACGATTGGCATGGAATTCTGTCAGGAGAAGCCGGAAGTTCGAGTTTGCCGGATTGACACGAACCGCCATATTCAGTGAACGCTCGGCGGATTCGAATTCTCCTCTCTCCTCATAGAGTGCGACAAGATTGATGTATGATTCGAGGTTGGTTTCAGTTGAGTCAATACCGATTGATTTTATGTACGCCTCGATTGCACCATCATTGTCACCGGAGATAACATTCAAACGGGCAATCTCGGTAAATATACGTGAAGTGGGATTAATCCGCGCGACAGCCCCAAGGTGACTCTCTGCGTCTTTAAGATCTCCGCGTCTTTCGGCAAATGCCGCTATGTACCAGTGCGCCTCGACATCATGCGGATCGATTTTCAAAACATCCCTGAATGCCTGCTCCGCTTCGTCATTCCGGCTCATAATCCTGTATGAATTTCCTATGAGAAGCAAAGTTTCCCTGTTCTTGTAAAATATCCGTCTGGCAACCTCAAGAGCTTTATCCGGTTGACGGAGATTAAAATAGAGACTCGCAAGAGCATAGAGAATGTCCGGATTGCTCGGAGCGTGTTCCAGCGCCTGCTGATAATACCTCACCGCCGCTGGATACTGCCCCTCTTTCTCCGCAAGAAGCCCCGATGTATAATAAGCGAAAGCATAGCGATCCACTATAGGTCTTGGTTGCGAATCCTTATCCGGAACAGTCGTGGTGACTTTGCCACCGGATGAACAAGCAACGCTGAGAGCCATGATGACGGTCAATAAAATCGCTGTGTGTCTTTTCCAATCCCTGGTTATAGCCAATTGACAGATCCTGTCTATATAGTCAAAGTTAATACCGGTTAACTCGTTTTCAATCCTTTATACATCACTTTGCCTGTTTCTGTTCACTGCATGGTCCCAAACGTTTCATTTCGCTACCGAATGGTCATTCGATTATCAGCTTGTACCAGTTTCGCTTACCCACCTTGAGTGTATGCTCTCCGGTGAACGGCATTGCAGTTGAGAAATCTTCTTTACGTTCGTTGTCAATATAGAACCCGCCCTGCTTAATAAGTCGCCGCGCCTCACCGGATGATTTGCTTATTTTTTGATCCGCCATGAATTTCGGCCAGAATATCTCTCCCTTTTCGGCAAAATCGCTCTGCGAACATCGTATCTCCGGCATATCATCCGGGACTTCACCCCTGGAGAACACCCGCTCGAATTCAGCGCGAGCTTCTTTCGCCTCCTCGGAGGATGCATACATGGACGCGACCTTCACTCCAAGACGCTTCTTCAGCTCCATCGGATTGACTTTCGGATCGGAGAGTTCTTTCTCGATCTGCGCGAGTTCCTCATCGGGCGAATCAGCGGCATAGCGATAGTATTTCAGTATCATCGAATCGGGTATCGACATGACCTTACCGAATATCTCGCTTGCGGGTTCGGTGACTCCAATATAGTTGCCGAGCGATTTTGACATCTTCTGCTCGCCGTCCAATCCCTCCAGAAGGGGGAGAGTCAGCGCTACCTGCGGTTCGACGCCGTAAATCTCCTGTATTTGGCGGCCTGTCAGCAGGTTGAATGTCTGATCCGTGCCGCCGATCTCGATGTCCGATTTTATGGCAACGGAATCATACGCCTGCATCAGCGGATAGAGCAGTTCGTGAATCGAAATCGGGGTGCCGCTCTTGTATCTCTTCTCGAAATCATCCCGCTCAAGCATACGCGCAACCGTGAATTTGGAGCAGAGTTCGAGTATGTCCGAGAAGATCATCTTTGAGAACCATTCGGAGTTTCGACGGACCTCGGTTTGCGATTTGTCGACCACAGAGAAAAACTGTTCGAGATATGTCTTCGCGTTCTCCTCGACCTCGGATGCTGTCAACTGGGGGCGTGTTGCGGATTTTCCGGATGGATCACCGACGAGCGCGGTATAGTCACCCACTATTACAACTACAGTGTGTCCAAGCTCCTGAAATTCACGGAGTTTCCGGAGTCCGACAGTGTGACCGATATGGATATCCGGTGCGGTCGGATCGAATCCCTGTTTGACACGGAGCGGGCGGTTCTCGTCGATAGACTTCTTCAGCTTCCGCTCGAGTTCGCCCTCTGGGAGTATATCAACCGTGTTTCGGCTTAAAATCCTTAGTTGTTCATCTACGCTCATCATCATCCTGCTACATTCTATATCGGGTTTAACGCAATTTGCTGAACTGGTGTAGTTTATAAGTACTGAGAGAGATATCGGCAAGCAAAAAGTCGGGGAGAGGGAGGGAGGTAGATCGTGTCAGGTCACGAATTCGCATTCTGCGGACTCAGAATCTGACACAACGATGGAATTTTCGTAGGTCGAATCCCTTGCGGATTCGACAGTTGAAACCATAAAGGTTTGATCTACAGGAAAACCAGGATCAATGCATGATAGCTGGCGTACGGAACGTACACCAGCCACAATATATCGGTCGTCATTCACCGCACCAAAAGCACAGCTCCAAGCCGCCTCTGAAGAGGTACGCGATGTAGTATGTGATATCCTGTATGTTGATCCTGTCATCACAGTTGACATCTGCCACAACAAGGTGCTCGGGAGCAGGTCCATTGAGGAAAACGTAAGCAATCAGAAAAGTAACATCAGAAAGATCTCGCTCTCCGTTATCATCCAAATCACCACAGAAGTAATTGGGTCCGCATCCCTGACCGGATGCGCCTATCAACACGCCACAATTATTGTTCAGGGGAAGACATGGTGAATTACTGGAGAGTTGGTAGTCAGGAGCGACACAGAAAACAGGATTTGCGGAGAAATTGCCGTTTTCATCCCCTATTGATGCAGCAACATTCACGAACTCACCATCGGTATTGCCGTATGCATCATTGCATTCGATCTGGGAGGGTGGATAGTACATCATTCTGCGTATTCCGGCTCCCCCGTTTTTGTATAAGATACAGTTATTCACATATATCGGAGGATCCTCCGTGCTGATATTTTTCGGAGGATCGCCGTAGATCAGAATGCCATCTTGACTGTTTGAAGCAATCGTACAGTTGGTGATGTGAACATCCAGCCCGGCATCGATCCGAATACCATACCCCATATTTAAGTCAACTATACATCCCGTTATTTCTCCCGCTGAAAACGTGGTGTACACATCCGCGATATGTATACCATCAAATGAATTCACACTTATATAACAGCCTTCAATCAACGGGTTTGACAAACCGGCTATCCGAATACCGGTACAATGGTTATTCACTATCGTACAATTCCGAATAGTCGGGCTTGAGCCGTTCACACACATTATGGCTCCGGGATTGTATGACGTTACATCATACGCCTCATGAATCCAGAATCCCTCAAGCAGAGATGACCTGTTTTCCCCGTTCTCGAATATAAATCCCAGCCTCTCATCTCCAGCACTGCCGTTGACATTAATAATAGTAGAGACGGGACCGGACTCGGATATCACCGATATGGTTTTCCCATTGAAATTCAAGTTGTATTCTTCATACGTTCCCGAAGCAACGAGGACAGTATCACCGTTAACTGCTGCCTCAATTCCCGCAGCTATTGTGGGCTGATCTAATGGGACGTGAATTGTTTCTCCCAGACTCGGTATAGCAGAAAAGGCAACAAACAGTATAGCCGAGATGATTATTGTGAACGTGCGCATCAAAATCCTCCATTTTAAGTTTTCGGGGTCTAATGACAATATAGAAAAGGACCCGATTTTATCAACCCGGAAACTTGTGAATGGAACATATTTTTGTTTCGGTCATAATGGAATAGGACTAAACTGCTAATGAACACTGGAGGATTGAATGAAGCGAGCAACCCAATATATCACTCTGCTATTTATCGCGATTGTTATCTCCTGCACCACTACGGGTCCGGGGGGTGAAAAAGACCTTATCCTGATACCGACCTCACAGGAAGTGGAACTCGGGAAACAATTCGATCAACAGATACGAGCAGAACAGAGAATCTATAACGACCCTGAATGGAATGCATATTTCAACACCCTTGGACAATCAATTGCTGCTGTATCGGACAGAAAGGACATCGAGTATCATTTTACGATCATCGAATCGGATCAGATCAACGCTTTTGCTGTCCCGGGCGGGTATGTCTATATCTACACCGGTATGCTCGATTTGATGCAATCAGAAGCTGAACTTGCTGCGGTTACCGCTCATGAAATATCACATATCGTCGCACGCCACAGCATCCAGAAGCTACAGAATGTACTCGGAATATCGCTGGTACTCGAGGTCGTCCTCGGAGATTCCAGCAACGAGGTTCTTCAGCAGGTCATCAATGTCGGTCTTGCTGCGGCTCTGTCGGGGTATTCTCGCACATGGGAGCGGGAGGCCGACAAATACGGGATAACCTACATGGTTCGTGCGGGACACAATCCGAATGGAGCGGTGAACATGTTCCAGCGGCTGGCTGCCAATTCGGAGGGAGAGAGTAATTTCTTCGAGAATATGTTCGCATCTCATCCCCAGACACAGGAGCGAATCGAGAATGCCCAGAAGATGATTGCCAGTATGTCTTCTGACATCACAAGCCGGTCATTAAACGGTAACAAGTATCAATCTTTGAAATCTCGCTTACCACATTAATAGGGGAGAGCAAATGAGTCAAACGGGTGGATATGTGGAATATGCCTTTGCTGCGGAGTTTTACGACCCGGCTTATAGTGATTTCGAACGCAAAGACGTGGAGTTCTTTGTTGAATTGTCAAAGGAGACCGGTGGACCGGTTCTTGAAATTGGATGCGGAACCGGGCGGGTGCTGATGCCGACCGCCGAAGCCGGAATCGAGATTACCGGGCTTGATGTATCCGAGTATATGCTTAAAGAGTGCAGGAAGAAGATCAACCTTGCACGGAATGAAGTCCGTGACAGAATCAAACTTGTAAAAGAAGACATGCGGAGTTTCGATCTCGGTCGGGAGTTCAAGCTGATTACAACTCCATTCAGACCATTCCAGCATCTTGTCACAATCGACGATCAGTTTGCCTGTCTGAACACGATATACAATCATCTCTCTGATGACGGCCTTTTCGTACTGGATATTTTCAATCCGAGTATCCCGTACCTGGCCGATGAATCGCGCAAGGAGGAGTTCAACAAGGAAGCGAACGTTACGATGTCCGATGGGCGGAGCTTCTACCGCACGAGTCGCACACAGGAGGTTGACTTCGCCAACCAGGTCGTTCACTGTGAGTTGATATATTACGTTACTCATCCGGACGGCCGAGAGGAACGTCTCGTACATGAATTCCCGATGCGCTACATATTCCGGTGGGAGGCACAGCACATGCTCGCCCGCTGCGGTTTCAAAGTCCGCGATCTCTATGCGGATTTCGAAAAAGCGGAGTTCGGATCAAAATATCCCGGTGAACTGATCTTTATCTGTGAAAAGGTCAAACGAATATGATCCGACTTCGCCTATTTACCCTTATTCAGCAGGTCAACTACAATAGTGCTGTCTTGTACCGTAAGAGTTCCCGGCTGGGATGTGTCGAGAAGCATCCCCTCGGATTTGATATTCAGTATGTTAAAAGCAACAGATTCATTATTTCTAATTGATTTCAACTCGCCATCCACTACTACGGAATCCATTGCCGGAGTATAAAATTCCACAGTTCGTATATGCTTGTCCCAGTCATTAAACTCCAGCAGACCCGAATCGTGAAGTTGAAAGAGCATACCTTTGCGCTTTAATGAATAGACATTGAAATGAGACCTTAACTCGCGCTGACCGCTGTCAATCAGCCATTTCTTTGCAGTCGATGATCGTGCACGCCTTACACCGTTCGCATTAAGCGTTATCTCGAATCTCCAACCATCCTGATTCTCGAACTCTTCCAACTCAGTATTAAATCCCTTTTCATAATCATCAATCAACTGCTCACTCGAAGCGAGAACGTCCTTATAATGGTACGTCTTTAGAGTCGACTCGAGCAGCTCGCCCATATTGGATTCCGGTATTCCGAGACTGACTCCTATAGGATTAACAAGAGAAAATTCACTCCCGGCTTTTTGCGCATCGGTCTTCCAGTCAATACCAAGATAGTCCGCAAGCAGCCCAAGCGTTGCGCCGAGAGGGTAGATTCGGTTACGCGACATATCCTCAGGAGAGATTGAGCCGCCGGAAAGACATTTGTTGAATTTCTCCCGAAGATGCTCGGTGAATGAAAACGATGACATCGCCGAGTTGAAATCATCGAGTAACTGCAGATGGGAAGAATTCGCAAATCCCCTTGAAGCGATCAAAAGGGACTTCTTTTCAACATACGCGGCGGTTCCCTCGTTTATTTCCTGCCCCTGTTCATAGCGACGGATGAACGGATCGCCGACCGACCACCGATGCTTGCGAACTGCAATGAATTGAGCAAGCAGACGCTCTACTTCAGTTCGATTATCACTGAGATATGCTTCGAAAGCATCCATAGCGAGTCGCATCTCTATATATGCAAGGGCAGTATTGCGCACATCCTCAACCGGGTATCGCTCCTCTCTTTCCCACGGTATCTCACCGAAAGCCGGATAGTCACCGTATTGCTGGTACTGATGGAAATTCTCGTGTACGAAGAATGCGAACAATTCCGGAATCGATCTCTCCATAATTGGTACCGCTGCGAGTTTTATACTGTCAATGTTAGTATTAAAAGAGAGTTGACCTGCAAGATTACCCAGTTGTCCGTCGTAATACAAAGCCTGAGATGAGGAAGCCGGCCATGATTCGGGATAGTGAGTGAATTCCTCGAGTTGTTTTGGATAATTGTGTAGAAGTGCCCATTCGCCGGGAAGATAGACAATGAACGGCATAGTTGCGAGGTTGTAATCAAGCCAGATTGAATCGGAATAAGACTTGAACAGGTTTATCGCACCCTCAGTCGCGATCAGTCCGCGCATTCCCATTGAGTCGGGAAAAGGTATACTTTCAGATCTGATATTCGATGTATCATCTGCAGCTGTGAATGAAATAGAAAAAGATAGAAAAAACATGGCAACGATACATCCGTGAAAGAAATTTCGTATCGAATCCCTCATCGAACCTCCCTGCACAGAATGTTTTTGTAGACAATAGGATAGATGTATTTAGATTGACGGTTCCTGAGGATTATTTGTTTCAAAAAGGTATAATCTGATCTAAGAGTGCCGAAGAAACAAAAGGAGAATAGAGAAGAGTATAAGACGTGAACAATATTAGCAAACAGCAGGAACGAGTTCATGTTTGCTGTGTTATACGTTCTGCCTAATAGTACACAACCCCATTAGGCACCACTGCATTTAATACGGTTAATGAAGGGCTGTAGAGGAATATAACACGGAGGCAATGATGAGAGGGTTTGTTATAGGGCTGCTTTTGATGTTTGTGTTAATTCCCGCCACATCCGGCTTTGCTCTGCCGAGCATGGTGCTGGATATCCCGAATACAGTGGAGAAGACAACACCGGATGACGCTTTGAAATCCGAATCGAATACCGGTTTGCTTGGGTATCAGAATCAAGCCGGTTTATATTCGAAGGGAAATTGGGATGACCTGAGTCTTGGTGGTTCGAGAAGCGGTCTCAGCGACACACGCCGGGATTACTGGGATGACTATCCCCAAGATCCCGTCAGCGATCCTTCCGGTAGTTCTCAGGCTCCGGTTCCGGAACCGGCAACACTGATTATTCTGGGAGCCGGCCTGGCTGGCGGTGCTCTTTTAAACAGACGCGGTAAATAGGACACCACGTGAAGTAAAGCTTGAAAGGCTCCGCTTATGCGGAGCCTTTTTGTTGTCAACGAATAGGTTTTATGCACGCTAAATGTTTGCCGCACAAATATTGTGCCCCGGAATTGCCACAATCTATCACAATCTCAATCTCATCCTCAGGTAATTCGCCCTATCTCACAGAGTAGCAACCACTTAACATCCTGTTGCAAATGCAATCCGGAATATGGCACAGCCTTTGCTTAATAGTACCATGAAAGGTGCTTGATTCTTGGAGGCATGAAGGATGAAAACAAACAAACATAAATTGACCGTCATAATAATTGGGCTGTTTATAACGTTCTGGGGAGTGTTATTTGTGGGTTGTGACGAATGCGATGATTGCCGGGTCGTCGCGGTTGGTGGTACTCCTCCAGACGCTCCCCAGGGCGTATATTCTGTAACCGGTGACAATGCTGTCTATCTCTACTGGCTCGAAAGCCCTGAATCCGACGTAGACCATTACTGGGTCTGGCGATCCGATACGGAACCGGAGGGACCGTACGAGAGGATGTGGAAAACACACAGCAATCACTATGTCGATAACACCGCGAATAACGGATACACCTACTACTACGCTGTCACGGCTGTAGATACTCGCGGTAATGAGTCGGAGGAACTCTCCCGCGAAATGGTGTTCGACACTCCTCGTCCGGAGGGCTGCTGTGTTGTGATGCATGATGTTCGTACCGCTCCCGCAGGAGCCGGTTTCGATTTCCACGATGGGCGCGTTTATGACGCTGGGGACAGCCGAACGGATGTGTTTTTCGAGTATGATCCCGATTACGATGCTTTCTTCGTATGGGTGGAGGGCGACACAACGGACATCCAGGATTTTGGATATACGGATGATATGGATGAACTCGGCTGGGCACCGGATGACGGCTGGTCACGGCTTCCCTGGCTCGAGGCTGTGTACGGGCACTCATATTATGTCTGGACAAAGGATAATCACTATGCAAAACTTAGAATAGATGATCTCGATTACAACAATTTAACGGTGACCATCTCATGGGCTTTTCAGGAGGTGCCGGGACTGCCGGAACTGGCGCCTTCCCGGCCCGAATCAGAACCGATTAACGGTTCGCTTGTCAGGATGGTCAGCGACATCGTCAAACAGAGATAGATTGGCAGGTGATAGTAATGAAACTTATAAGGAACTCATTGCTGGTCGCGCTTGCGCTGACATTTGTGGTTTCCGGTTCTGTTTTCGGGCAGAATGCGGACTACAGCAGCACAAGAAACAACAACAGCGACCTAGAAATCCGTGTCTGGACAAACAAGGCTGAGGGGAAATCGTTCGGGCAGGGAGAACATGCGATTATTTATTTCCAGGCGAACCGTGACTGTTATGTCACGATTTATGACCTTAACACCAGGGGTGAAATCAATCTGCTCTATCCATACGAGTATGATGAACCGAATTTCATCGAGGGTAACAGGGTCTATACGATTCCCGATTATTTCGATGAGTTCAAGTTTATCGTGGACGGTGAACCGGGAACCGAATATGTACAGGCGGTTGCCTCTCTCGATCCGTACGATCTCCCGATGTGGCCATCGAAGTATTTCGAGTATGAGGAATACTACCCACTCACGATGAATGAAGACCGGGAACCGGTCGAGTTCCTGAGTTATATCAACCAGAGGTTTTTCCCGATAGCGGGTCGCGCGGGACGAGCCGCTACCGATTACACATATTTCGAAGTCAGAAGGAACTGGGAATACGAATGGGATGATTACTACGGTTCAAGCAATGATACAGAGGTTCATCATTATTACCATTATGACAGCTACTGGTACGATCCGTGGGATTGGTGCGGCACGGTTTACATCGGCTATCCATACGGCGCTTCAATCTACATTGATGGCATATTCTATGGTTATGCTCCGTGTTTCGTCCCGAGAGTCGTAATCGGGTGGCATCATTTCAGAATCTGGCACAACAATTACTGGTGGTATGATGGCAGACTAAATGTATGCGCCGGCTGCTGGTATGATTACGGTTACAACGACATAAGATACAAGGACTCCCGCGACCACTACAGCTTCAAGCCGAAGCGTCGCGCAGGTGGCAGAACCGTTGCTGAGAGATACCATCCCGACAGAACACAGGTCGTCTACACTAAAGATAACGGATATGTGAAAAAGGAGACCTGGAAGAAAGATTATGCCGGAACGACTGTAGAAAAGAACCGGACTGATACCGGTAATCCGTATTTCAGCGGTACCAAGAAAAATGTCTATGGTGTCGAAACCATCTCAACAAAGAAAACCGGATCATCCTCAAGCGGTTATACCGGGAAGGAACTGAGCACATCGAGTTCCAGGAAATCCTCGGGTAGTTATACATCACCGGGTGTTTCGACAGGTTCATCCAAGAAGACATTATCGGGTTCTTCTGTTGAGAAGAAAACCGGTACATATCAGTCACCACAATCCTCGTCGAAAAAGGGAGAGAGCAGCAGCGCTCATTTCGGCGGGAAGAAAACAAAGAAGACTACGAGTTCCACAAGTACTCCGGTTTTCAAACCAAGTACAAAAGGAACCAGGAAAACCGGATCAGGGAGTTCGTCCTCATCCGGTAAGAAATATTCGACACCGTCAACTTCGACCAAATCATCCGGAAAGAGTTCGGGTAAAAGCTCAGGATATTCTGCTCCCAGAAGTTCGGGATCATCCTCGAGCGGCTACTCCGCACCGAAGAGCAGCGGAAAGAAATCCGGAGGATCATACAGCGCACCTAAATCATCGGGGAAGACATCGGGTGGAAGTGGCAAAAGCTCCGGATCTTCCGGTGGAAAGAAGAAGGGTGGTTGATTATAGATGATGGGCGTGGGTTGTTTATACTTGACTCAGCTCGCGCCTGTTCTACTTTGAATTATATACAGTGAAGAGGGTGATAGTCGTGAAATCGGTCAGTTTGACAGTATATCTTGTTATCTTTCTATGTCTGCTTGCATTCCTTGCACTACCCGCGAAAGTGTATCCGCAGGATTCATCCAAGGCGGTCAAAGTGGAGATTGCAAAGGATGTGAAAAAGAACAAGACGGTAGATAAAAAGACTGAGTCATCAAAGAAAACGGAACCGGGATATGACAGCTTCACCGACAAGAACAACAACGGTATAGACGACCGTTTCGAGAAGGAAACCAAGGAGAAGGTGAAGGTCAAGACCGCTCAGAACCCGAAAAAGCCAACCGAGGCAACATCTGATGACAAGAAAGATGACAAAAAAGACGATAAAAAATAGGGTGATATAGAAAGACAGACTCAACCCAAAGATATTCAGCCTGTTAAGACGCAATTAGTACTTGACAGGCTTTATTTTTTGTCTGATTTTTAGCACTCTGTCGGCACAAGTGCTAACAGTGTTTGTATAGTAGTATTGATGGCTATGAAAAGAACAATCGAGACATTGAACGATAGAGAGAGGCAGATACTATCCGCCCTCATCGATCACTATATCAAGACCGCACAACCGGTTGGCTCGCGTGTGCTGGCGAACCGGTATAATCTCGGTATCTCTCCCGCGACCATACGCAATACCCTTCAGGACCTCGAGGAGATGGGTCTGGTAAGCCAGCCGCATACTTCGGCGGGAAGAATCCCGACGGATTTGGGATACCGAGTGTATGTGGATCGGCTACTTAAACCGGAAAAGCTGACGCCCGAGGAACGCCTCAGTATACAGGAGCAGCTCGAATCGAAATTCTCGGCAATTGAACAAATTCTGGAACAGACAAGCCGTATTCTTGCGGAGGTGACATCACAGCTTGGATTAACAACAGCCCCGGAATTCGACAAGGCAATTGTAACCCGGCTGGAGATGATACCGGTCGCCGAGCGGCGTCTTCTTGTAGTGATTGCAGTCAAGTCCGGGATTGTGAAAACAATTCTGATGGAGGTCGATTCGACTCTGTCGAATCATACTGTCTCAGAAACAACTCGTGCGCTGAATGAAAAACTCGTTGGGCTGAGTCTCGGTGAAATCCGACGGACTATCGCAGATAGATTCAAGGAAGTCCGTCTGGGTGATCCGAAACTGCTCAAGGTGTTCGCGGATTCTTTTGAGTCGATTTCGAATGAAGTACAAAAGGGTAGCCTGCATGTTGGGGGAACCTCGAACATACTCAGGCAGCCGGAATTCCGTGACAACGAGAGCCTTGATAAGATTCTCGGCGCAATTGAACAAAAACAGGAACTTGCAAGTATCGTTTCCGGAACAGCGTTAGCCGATGGTATCGTGGTTACAATCGGCAAGGAGGCCAATCTGGGAAACTTCGAGATGTGCAGTCTCGTTACATCGACATACAATGCGGGAAGGTCGAAGGGAACCATAGGGGTTATTGGACCGACGAGAATGAAATACTCCAAGCTGGTTTCGATTGTTGACTACACCGCGAAACTTCTCTCGAAGCTTCTGAGCGAAAAGGAGTAGGAGGTTATGGCGGACAGAGAAAGAGAACCTGAAACGGAAGAGACAATAGAACAGAAATCGAATGAGAACGATTCGGAGGTTGAGGTCGATATCAAGGGGCATGATACGGAAGCGGAAGATATCGAAGAACCGGAAGTGGATGAGTCGATTGAAGGAGAGGTCAACGCTGAGGCTGTAGTAGAAGAACAGCAGCAGCCGGAGGCTCCCGATCCGGAAGAGAAACTACGCGAATCGGAGGACCGCTATCTCAGACTCGCTGCAGAATATGATAATTTCAGGAAGCGTACAGCAAAGCAGTTTGCCACGATATCAGAGTCCGCAATAGAGGATTTTGCACTCGATCTGCTTAATATACTCGATAATTTCGAGAGAGCGCTTCAGGTAGACACCGAAAAAACGGATGCTGAAAGCCTTAAAAAAGGTATCGAGTTAATCTTCGGGCAGTTCACTGATCTTCTCAAGAAAAAGGGCGTGGAGCCGTTCGATTCGGTCGGCGAGAAATTCGATCCGAACCTTCATGAGGCCATGATGACCGTTGAGAGTGATGAGCATGAGGAGGGGGTTGTTGTATCGGAGTTCTCCAAGGGATACAAGCTGAAAGACAAGATCCTTCGTCATGCGAAAGTCTCTGTATCTCGTGAAAGTGATTGATATTTGTTTGAGATTGATAATACATACTTTTCATACAGGATTCAGGAGGAATTGAGTAGATGTCAAAAGTGATCGGAATAGACCTCGGAACAACAAACTCATGCGTTGCTGTGATGGAAGGCAGTCAGGCGGTTGTTATTCCAAACGCGGAGGGTGGCAGAACCACACCATCCGTCGTGGCATTCAGCAAGGATGGTGACAGGCTCGTGGGGCAGGTCGCAAAACGTCAGGCAATCACCAACCCTGAGAATACTATTTTCTCGATCAAACGCTTCATGGGACGGCGGTATTCTGAGGTTGCCGAAGAGGAGAAGATTGTCCCATACGAGGTTATAGATGCGGATAACGGTGATGTTCGCGTAAACATCAAGGGTGAACAGTATGCTCCGCCGCAGATATCCGCAATGATCCTCCAGAATCTGAAGAAAACCGCAGAGGAATATCTCGGTCAGGAGATAAAAGAGGCCGTTATTACAGTCCCGGCATACTTCAACGACTCGCAGCGTCAGGCGACAAAAGACGCCGGCAAAATCGCCGGACTCGAGGTGAAACGGATTATCAACGAACCAACCGCTGCCTCGCTGGCGTACGGTCTCGATAAAAAAGATGACGCCAGGATTGCGGTATTTGATCTCGGTGGCGGTACTTTCGATATCTCGATCCTTGAACTCGGTGACGGTGTTTTTCAGGTCAAGGCAACGAACGGTGATACGCATCTCGGTGGGGATGATTTCGATCAGAGAGTAATCGACTGGCTTGCGGATGAATTCAAGAGAGAGAATGGAATTGATCTCCGCAATGACCGCATGGCTCTGCAGAGATTGAAAGAAGCCGCTGAGAAAGCCAAGTGCGAACTTTCATCGACGATGCAGACCTCGATAAATCTCCCGTTCATCACAGCGGATCAATCCGGTCCGAAACATCTGGACCTTAATCTTACGCGTGCGAAGCTCGAGCAGCTCTGTGATGATCTTCTCGAGAGAACAAAGAATCCATGCGTAAGCGCACTGAGAGACGCCGGGCTGTCACCATCGGATATAGATGAAGTGATTCTCGTCGGCGGTATGACGAGAATGCCGAAAGTCCAGGAGTTGGTAAAGGAACTATTCGCTCGTGAACCCCACAAGGGAGTCAATCCGGATGAAGTCGTGGCGGTAGGCGCAGCGATTCAGGCCGGAGTTCTGACCGGTGATGTCAAGGATGTGCTGCTTCTGGATGTCACACCGCTGTCACTTGGAATCGAAACACTCGGCGGTGTTACGACAAAGCTGATCGAGCGCAACACGACGATCCCGACTCGCAAGAGCCAGATATTCTCGACAGCCACTGATAACCAGACCGCTGTATCGATTCATGTTCTTCAGGGTGAGCGAGAGATGGCGATTGACAACCGTACCCTCGGCAGGTTTGATCTTGTGGGTATACCAGCGGCACCGAGAGGCATGCCGCAGATCGAGGTGACATTCGATATCGACGCTAACGGTATAACACACGTATCCGCTAAAGACCTGGGTACCGGCCAGGAACAGAAAATCAGAATCGAGTCTTCCTCCGGTCTCTCCGAATCGGAGATCGAGAAGCTTGTCAAGGACGGAGAGTCTCACGCTGAAGAGGATAAGAAAAAGAAGGCTCTGGTCGAGGCTCGTAACAAGGGTGATCAGTTAGTTTATACGACCGAGAAAACACTCAAAGAGCATGGCGATAAGATCGGTGAAGAGGATAAGAAGAAGATCGAAGAAGCGATAGAGAAACTTCAGGGCGCACTAAAGACCGATCAAGCCGAGATAATCGACCAGAAATGTGAAGAGTTAATGCAGGCGTCACACAAGCTCGCAGAGGAACTCTACAAACAGAGTACAGCTGAACAACAACAATCAGCGGGTCCGCAGCCCGAAACGGGACAATCACAGGAAGCCGGTCCAGAGTCTGAGAGTGATTCCGGCGAGGGTGCGGTTGACGCGGATTTTGAAGTAGTCGACGACGACAAGAATAAATAAACAGACCGTCAGCAGCGGAGTTGGGTGTTACAACAAGTATGACCACCAAACGTGATTACTATGAAATACTTGGCATTGGTAAAGATGCCAACGATGAAGTCATAAAAAAGGCTTACCGTAAGGTAGCACTGCAATATCATCCCGATCGCAATCCGGATGATCCGGAAGCCGAGGATAAATTCAAGGAGGCTACCGAGGCGTACGAAGTTCTGCGCGATCCTCAAAAGCGTGGGATGTATGACCAGTTTGGTCATGCCGGATTGAAAGGTGGTCAGGGATTCCCCGGCGGCGGTTTCGGATTCGAAGGATTCGACATCTCCGATGCTCTTAGGATGTTCATGAACGAGTTCGGTGGATTCAGCGGTGGTGGTTTCGATGATCTCTTCGGTTTCGGTCGACAGCGACGACGCGGAAGACGGGTCTATCGTGGAGACGACATCAAGGTCCCACTAAAAATTACTCTCGAAGAAGTTGCAGAGGGAATCGAAAAAGAGCTGACCCTTAAGGTCCTCAACAAGTGCCCGGAGTGTGCGGGAACCGGTGTTGAAGGGGGTGGCGAGCGTAAAAAGTGCCCACAGTGTAACGGAGCCGGAGAGGTTCGTCGTGTAACACGATCATTCCTCGGTCAGATGGTAAACATTCAGCCCTGCGATTACTGTCAGGGTACCGGGACTATCGTAACGAATCCATGCTCTGAGTGCGGGGGAGAGGGAAGAGTTCGGGTTGATAAGAAACTGAAGGTGAAAGTCCCCGGCGGTGTTGCCTCAGGTAATTACATGACAATTGAAGGCAAGGGGCATGTCGGACCATACGGCGGTCCTCCGGGGAATGTAATTGTGTTCTTCGAAGAAGAGGAGCATGAGGTTTTTGAGCGTCACGGCGACGATATCATTACTGAAATACCGATCAGTTTTTCGCAAGCCGCACTGGGAGATAATATTATTGTACCAACTCTGAACGATGAAACTGAACTCAGTGTACCCTCGGGAACCCAGTCGGGTAAAATATTCAGATTAAGAGGGAAGGGAATCAAACATCTGAGAAGAGCGGGGCGCGGTGATGAACTGGTAAGAATTGTTGTCTGGACACCAACCAAGCTCGACAACAAGAGTCGCGAAATATTCGAAGAGCTGGCGAGAAGTGAAGGAATGAGTCCTCCTAATCCATCGAAATCGTTTTTCAAACGTCTCAGGGAGTCTTTAGGAGTATAGAAAAACATGACAGAAGCAAAAGGGAATGCCTCTCACAGTGACTGGAAGGGATATGTGGAAATATCAATCCAGGTTCCTGCGAGTTTCGAAGAAGATATCTCGAATTTCCTCATTGAAAAGGTCGAGGGAGGGCAGAGTCTTGTGCTCGAGGAAATCGGTGATGATATCATTATCAAGCTGTATGCCGGATCAACATGCGCTGCCGTACCGGAGGTCCGCAAGATCAAGAGCTTCCTTGATGACAGTCATGCTGTACCCAACGATGAAATTGATTCCCGCATCATGATAAGGACAATCGAGGAGATCGATTGGGTGGAGCAGTATCAGAAAATGTTCGAGCCTGTCGAAGTGGGTAATATTGTTGTCAAATCGGTCTGGTCGACTACAGAATTCCCCGGCAAGACGGTTATTAAGCTTGAACCCAAGATGGCTTTCGGAACCGGGAAGCACGAGACGACGAAACTCTGCATCTCCGCTATAATGAACTGTGTGAAACCCGGTGATACAATGGTCGATCTTGGGACCGGGTCGGGTATTCTTGCAATTCTCGCCGCAAAACTCGGGGCTGTGGAGGTACTCGGGCTTGATATAGACATAGCCGCAGTCGAAAATGCCCGCGAGAACGCCGGTATCAATCATCTCGATGACAGGATCACGATCCGATACGGATCGATGCAGAAAGTCAAAAACAAAAAATACTACGATCTGATGGTTTCGAACCTTATCCGGGATGGAATAATCGAACTGTTTGACAACTTCGAGAGAGCGGTGAAAACGGGTGGAGTAATGATACTGTCCGGAATTCTCACCGATCAGATCGAGGAAATGAATACGTTTTTCGAGAGACGCGGATACAAGGATTTCGATATCACTACGCTAAATGAATGGGTCTGCTATGTAATCCGGACATAACAGCCGGAGGTTACTAGAATCAAGCACTCAGAATTTACATTCTTCCTGATTGAACACGCCAGAAAAACAGGAGAACTTGTTGAGTTTTCACCGGAGGAATCCCGTCACATCGTGAAAGTCAGCCGCCTGAAAGGGGGAGATAGTCTGAACGCCACCGATGGACAGGGGAATCACTACTTCCTGCAGATAGAATCAGCGAAATTGAATTCAGTGACTGCACGAGTTGTTGAGAAGAAAAAAATAGATCAGCCTCCATTTACCTGCTCTCTCGCGATCCCCGTTTCCACCGGGCAGAAGCTGGACATGATAGTAGAGAAGGGCACCGAACTTGGTATAGGTAAATTCATTTTGTTCGAATCGGCAAGAGCCAAATCCCAATCACCACCGGTGAAGAAAATTGATCGGCTCGAGCGTATAACAGCCGCGGCGATTAAACAGTCAATGCGAACACGATTACCCCGCATAGAACGGGTGGGAACTTTCGAATCATTGATGGCTGTATTGAAAACCTATGACCTGATTCTCTTCGGTGATATTGGAGATAGCTCCCGCCATGTCAGGAGTACAATTTTCGAAATGAAACCGAAATCAACGCTGATAATTGTCGGACCGGAATCGGGATTCACGGATGATGAGACATCGATGCTTGCAGAATCCGGCGCGTTTGGTGTGCGGATTGGAGATCACAGGCTCAGGATGGAGACAGCGGCGATCTCACTCTCGGCTATTGTAATTGACTCCCTATTTGAAGCTTATAATATGTAAGCAACGATCCGCTTGAGTAATGGCACAGTTCTGCCGATTTTAATGATATATGGAGAATCTTCAATTCACACAAACATGGCCGGTGTATCTTATTCTCTTCGCACTCGGTCTGGCAATCGGTAGTTTTCTTAATGTGGTGATATACCGTCTGCCGCGCAAGAAATCTGTCATCCGTCCGGGATCATTCTGTCCGAACTGCAACAAGCCGATACCGTTCTACCTGAATATACCCGTATTGAGTTATATACTGCTGCTTGGCCGCTGTAAATATTGCAAAACCCCGATACCACCCCGCTACGCGATAGTGGAACTTCTGGCGGGGATTATTACGGTTGGATATTTCGCATGGTTCGGCTTCAACCTTCAGACGGTAGCTGCGGTCGTGCTGACACTCGTGCTGATCCCGGTATTTTTCATCGACTTCGAGCATCGGATCATCCCGGATGTTATCTCACTTCCCGGAATTGCGATAGGATTCGGGCTGTCATTCGTGACCGAACAACCGGGCTGGATCGATTCGCTCATCGGGATTCTTCTCGGCGGAGGCGGACTCTTACTGCTTGGACTCCTCGGTGATTTCCTTTTCAAGAAAGAGAGTCTGGGCGGGGGAGATGTCAAACTTGCGGCAATGCTCGGCGCATTTCTCGGATGGCAGAAGGTGCTGTTTGTATTTATTGCCTCGGCTGTGCTCGGATTGATCGGTGCTGTTGTAATGATTATAATCTCGCGTCACGCACGCGAAACCCACCAGATACCATTCGGACCGTTCCTCGCAGCAGCGGCGGTAATCGCGCTACTCTTCGGTGACTCGCTGATTCGGATTTATCTGGAAAAGGTGCTGCAGATATAGGCTACTGTCAACCGCTCCGATAAGAAATCCACTGTTTTAGTTTGAAATGATGCCGATACATCCAATGTATGGGTCCATCATTGAATAGAATGAGAAAATCCCTGAGGGGATTTATCAGGCTGCCTGCAATGCGCTACGAAACCGAACTCTACAGCGTTCTGCTGTTGATAGTTCTCTTTCTGGTGCTGATAAGCCTTAGCTCGATCCGACTATCCTCGCATGTACGGGGGATATTTGAGGATCAGATATTCGCGGACCTTCTCAAAACCTCACAGATAACCGCGAATTATCTTTCGGACAAACCTGAGCTAAAATCCTCGACAGCCGAATTCCGGCAGTGGGTGAATGACTCGTTTGCGGATTCGATTGAGTTGATCGAGGGAACAGCGCTGGCGAGCGACAGAATGTCGCCGATTGTCGGGCGTCTCTCGGAAACTCAGATTGCCATGCTCGATGAGGGAGAGCCGGCATCCATCATGCCGGATAACAAAGACCGCTGGCCGGGATATGCTGTCTTGTATCCGTTCAAGTCGGAAGACAACCGTCCTTATCTACTTCGAGTATACAAGCGCGCCTCAAGATTCGGGATGATCGGGAAAGTCTCGCTCTTGAATTATATTTTCCAGATCACGGGTCTGATAGCGATAATTATCCTCGGTTATCTATACGTGAAGGTGACACTCAAACCATTCACCAGAATGAAACGGGCGGCCCGGGAAGCAACAGTCGAGGCTATGGGAGATGATGTCTCTGTCGAGAGCATTGTAGTATCTTTCCAGAAAATGATCGACGAGATGAAAGACAAGGAAGAGATTCTTCAAGGGCTGTATAAAAAGACTCAAAAACGCGCAGAGCAACTCGAACAATTCAACGAATATATCCTTTCGGGGATGGCCTCCGGTTTGATGAGCTGCAACCGGGATGGTATAGTAACGCATTTCAACCTCTCGGCACAGCGCCTTCTACAGATCGAGGAACGCGATGCGCTGGGATGTAGTTACACGGAAGTGCTGTCCGATATTCCGGAGATGCGGGATTTGATCGGTCGAACTCTTGATGAGGGACTGAACCAGTCCCGTGTGGAATTGTCTCTCATCCATGATGATGAGGATATGTCGCTCGGCGTATCGACTACGCTTATCAGGGATGAGCGGGAGCGCCGTATTGGTGTGACCGTGATTATGACCGATCTGACCGAGGTTAAGAAGCTACAGCGTGACATTGCATACAAAGACAAAATGGCGGCTCTGGGTGAAACCGCTGCAGGGCTTGCTCATGAGCTACGTAATTCCATGACGGCTGTTTTAGGATTCGGGAATCTAATCAAGAAGCTCTCCGAGGAGAATCCGCAGCTTATGCAGGTTGCTGAGTCGATATCGACCGAGGCATCCGCCACCGAGCAGATGCTGACCCGTTTTCTTGAATTCGCACAGCCGACAAATTTTTCCATTGCACCTGTGGATATCTGCGAAACGACTCATGAATTGATCACGAATTTCAAAAATATTGCAGAAGAGAAAAATATCAGGCTGTCCTGCTTCTGTGAGGAAGGTTCCGGAGTTCTCGCAGACAGACTTGCTCTCCGACAGATTATATCCAACCTCCTGTCGAATGCTGTGGATGCTACTCTGTCCGAAGGGGAGGTGTCGATGGATATTCGATCAACCGGACACGGTACAATTCAGATCAGGGTATCGGATGGCGGTCCAGGCATCCAACCGGAGTACAGAAACAAGGTATTCAATCCATTTTTCACAACCAAGGAAGATGGTACCGGGCTGGGTCTGTGCACTGTCAAGAAATTCGTGGATGGCATGAGAGGAAAGATATCTCTGAGTCAGGAGGATGCTGAGAGATTCGAGATAATGGTTGAGCTTCCGCAAGCGGATGACACGCAGGATGAATTTATCACGGAAGCAGACCAGAAAAGACTTGCGCAGGCTCCGTAATCTTGAATACTATCGGCAAGCCGAGAATAAGGAGTGCAAATGAAATTTCGTCTTATTAGCATATTACTGATACTATCTATTCTGATCCTGGCGGGATGTGCCAAACCTCCCGAAAAGAGAATGGCGGAATTGGAATCGAAAATCGATGCTCTCGACAGTACGGAATTTTGTGTCTACCTTCGCAGTCTCTGCGGAGCGGCCAAGGATACATTCAAGGTTGCATTAATTGAGATGGATAACCAGAAGGAGAGCTTTTTCATCTCCCGTTCGTATAACCATACAGAACAACTGCTCGATATTGCCGACTCGATAATTCAATCCGCTCTGGACAGTCTGACCTATCTGCGCGGTTATTACGGCAAATATATGGAATCGATCAGGGTCCGTGCTACAAATGGCTATGACAGCGCAACAACTATCTTCGAGGATTTCCGGACTGACCCGGGGAATAGTGACCGAGTTGAGAAATTGAGTCGCAAAATGATAGACATGACAATGGCATTCGGGCGAGCTAAAACCGCACTCGAGAATGGCGACACTCTTAGAGCGGGGAATCAGTTCGAGCAGGTAATACGGCTCTCGAACAGCGTGATTGTACGCATGAAATGAGTATTTGCGGATAGAAATAACGTTTTCGTGCAACGGTCAGAAATGGGTTGACAAGAGAACAAATCTTCATAAATTTGCTAATCTGAAGATCATGGGCCTATAGCTCAGTTGGTTAGAGCGCGCGCCTGATAAGCGCGAGGTCACTGGTTCAACTCCAGTTAGGCCCATATTAATTCCCCCCGACAACACAACTCTCAATCATACATTATATAGAACATCAACTGTCGATGTATATTATCATCATTGTTGACATCGAGCTTGAACCCGTGCATTATCCGAAACAAATAGCTGAGATGAGGATGACCAGATGAAATATGATATCTATGGAATCGGCAATGCACTCGTAGATTACCTCGCGTTCGTTTCGGATGAATTCATCACAAAAAATAAGATCCGCAAAGGCAATATGACGCTTATTGATCTGCCGGGAGCGGAGAAAACCCTGTTAGACAACCCGAAGGGTTTCGAGAGATGCAGTGGAGGTTCTGCTGCTAATACAGTCGTGGGAGTCGCCAATCTCGGCGGAGCAGCGAGTTACACCGGAAAAGTGGCAAATGATGAGAACGGTGAATTCTACCGCAAAAACCTGAGTGAGGCAGGAGTCGAGTTCTTCAGTAATCCAATTGGCTCCGGGACTACCGGCACCTGCGTTTCCCTTGTCACACCCGATGGCCAGCGCTCCATGCTGACATACCTCGGTGTATCGAGCGATCTGTCGCGGTCGGATATTAATGAGGACGCTATATCGCAGGCGAGTTTTCTCTATGTCGAGGGATATCAATGGTCTTCGGATATAGCAAGAGACGCCTCCGTTTATGCTATGGAGCTTGCCAAGAGACATGGTACGCCGACATCATTTACATACAGCGACCCGTTCATGGTCGAGACATACAGCGCGGAATTCCGCATGATTACTAAAGAATTCGTCGATCTGCTTTTCTGCAATGAGGATGAGGCGAAAGCCATCACGGGGGCTGACAATGCAAGAGATGCTATAACAGAACTCGCGCAAACCTGTTCGAGAGTCTGCGTAACGACAGGTCCCGAGGGCGCACTGGTAGCTGAAAAAGGCACAGTTAAATCGGTACCGGCTGAACCGGTCGAGAAGGTTGTTGATACTACAGGCGCAGGGGATATGTACGCCGCCGGCGTTATTCGTGGGTTGTGCGCAGGACGAACACTTGAAGAGGCATCCGTTATCGGAGGAAAAATGGCGGCAAGAATAATATCACAGATCGGGGCGCGTTTGCCGGGGGTGTACAGTTTAGATCAATTCTAGAGTATTTGCTATATTTCGTACTTGTCGTGCAGTTCCCTGAGAAGCCTGTCAGCCAGTTCGAGTTTTGCATCTCTTTGACTATCGACGGGTAGTTCGCGGATTATCCGTAGAAGCTCCTCGCCTGCCCGCTCTTTTTCGTCATTGACAATTATGTAATCATAGCTGTCTGCGGATTCAATCATCGGACGTGCGCTCATAAGTCGATCTGCAAAATTGCTCTCAGGATTGCGCTGCCGGATTCTGTTCACGAGTTCCTCGATAGACGGGGGAAGGATAAACACGGTGACAATACTGTCATACAGCTTGCGATAATTGTCCGTCCCTTTGGTATCGAGTTCCATGATGACATCACCGTCCGTACCACCAAAGATATCTCTGGGTGAACCGTAGTAGAAGTCGCCATAAACTCGCTCACGTTCAATCAGTGCACCACTTTCATAAAGACCGTTGAATTCCTCCGGGGAAACAAAATGATAATCGGTGCCGTCAATTTCATCCGGGCGTGGTTGACGGGTTGTGTAGGTAACGACACGATGTGCAACAGAATGAGCGGTTGCATAACGAAGCATTGTGGCTTTGCCGCAACCGGATGGTCCGGAGAGAACGAAGAGTCTTTGAATCTTATCTTGTGTCACCAAACGAATCTCATCATATTGTCGAGTTGGAATCGCTTTTGTTCTGACAAGTATATGCGAGATGACACCCGGAGTCAAGCTCGTCAAGCTTACACCCCATTTCTGATTGAGATGGAAGGATAATGAAGATCATGAAAAATCTCGATACACAAGAGGAATTCGAACAGCTTATCGAGGATAGCAGGAAGAAACCTCAGATACTGTTGAAACACTCAACACGCTGTCCGATTTCAAGAGGAGCAATGTCGGAGTGTAAACGTTTTGCGAAAAGGGATAATAGCGCGGATATCTGGACCCTGTTGGTTGTGGAAAACCGAGAACTCTCTCAAGCTGTAGCAGATCAAACAGGAATAGAACACCGGTCACCGCAAGCTATTATATTCAGAGATGGTCGACCGGTTTGGAAAGGGTCACACTACGATATTATAGCAGAGGACCTCAGTGCGAAAATCGCGGAGTAATTAATTGGAAACGGGGAGGAGCACTTGCCGGAAATCGTTATTCGCCCGAAAACATTAGAGGATGCACGCTGGATAGAACAACTCCTGGTAAAAAAATGGGGGGCAAAGACGATCGTCTCACGGGGTCTTCTGCATGATGCCACCGGAGTACCTGCGTTCATCGCCGAGATAGATGGTGAAAGGGCTGGGCTGGCAACCTATCGCTTCGATGAGAATCAATGTGAGTTGTTAACCCTGAACAGCGAAAAAGAGAATCATGGAATCGGGACAGCTCTGATTGATGCGGTTAGAAGTGCTGCAAAAGAAAAGAAATGCACAAGATTCTGGCTTATAACATCCAATGATAACCTGCACGCTGTCGGATTTTACCAGAAGAGAGGTTTCGCGCTTTCGTGTATTCACAGAAACGCGATGCAGCTTTCGAGAAAAATCAAGCCATCGATTCCGGAAATCGGCATAGACGGCATACCGATCAGGGATGAAATAGAAATGGAGATGTTAATCTAAGTTTGGATTTGACGAAGCCTTGTCGAGATTAGTCTGAAAAGCAGGAGTTAAACCGTTTTTGCAGGTCTTGACCGCCAGAGGCGGGTGTGACCTGCAAACAGGATCGGAAGGTCACACGTCCGCAAGCGGTCGCAAGACCTTCCGAAACGCGGTAAGCAGGAGTTAAAGATCGGCTTCGTGACCGGGTGATGCCCAAACTAAAGGAGGCGGGCCTGTGAAATGTACTCTGTTAGGTTCCATTTTGTTAGTACTGACACTTGTTGTGTCAACTCAGGCGGTAAATCTGAAATACGAGATATCCGGAGCAAGGAACTTTGTTCTCAACTCCGATACTCGTCTGGATGACTGGGGTGATGCCTGGACAATTGGAGGGGGGATTGCCCTGGGTGATCTTCACCCGGTCCAGCCGGTGATTACGGTCTCTTATACAAAATCAGATGGAAAAGGTGCTCGGCTGTTCGACAATAAAGAAGGAGAGACATATGTCGATGGCAGGTCCGGTGGAATAATAGCTCCTGCCTGTACAGTGTATAAAGACAAGCCACCATTGATATCTGATATGGTAATATCACACTATGACTTCGAGCGCGGAGACATGTTACAGCTTGAAGCCTCAATGAGAATCTCGATTCCACTAACCAGGGATGGATTCCACCTTATTCTGCCGATAGTCGGCATGAATCGAATGACGATACACCAGCAAGCATATTATAGTTATTTCGATGGAAATGTATATAGTTCCGGCTCTTTCATGGTGGATGAAACCTCGACTTCATGGTATACAGGAGCGGGTATCGGACTGTCTGAGCGAATAGGCGATCATGTCTCATTCATACTGGAACAGCGTATACTCTGGAGTTATGACAATGACATGAACATAACGTTTATGCCTGTCAGATTTGTAATTCAGATCCATTAGTCCAGTGTGGCCCGGGGCTACGCCCCAGGTTTCTATCTAATGTTCACAAGAGAGGAAATTCATTAATTATCACAATATGGATTTTGAAAGATGACATGGTGTTTTCATATTTGAGATTGTATGAAACACGGGGCGCAGCCCCGTGCCACGCAAACGCTTTCTGCGGGTGAAGGAACTGACGGAACATTTATATTGCACCTTCGGTGCACGTCAGGATCACGGGGATACTGACATACGATAATGTTCCTCTACAGAATAAGACCACTCACATCCCGCCTTTTACCTTGACAAAACTAATGAATCGAGTCTATTTGCATTCTTAACTCAATGGACTATAGTTAGTTTTCATAAACCGACAACTGCTCACAACGCAATGGAACCAAGCAATGAGATGGACACAAACTTACATACCGACACTCCGCGAGGATCCCGCAGAAGCTGAATTAATAAGCCACAAACTGCTTGTCAGAGCCGGCTATATAAGAAAATTGGGATCGGGAGTATATTCGTACCTGCCGCTGATGCAGCGGGTACTGAACAAAGTCAGCGATATCTGTCGCGAGGAGATGAACCGTTTCGGCGGAGTCGAGATTCTGATGCCGGTACTTCATCCGCGCGAGATATGGGAAGAATCTGGTCGATGGGAGGTTATGGGACAGGAGAAAATCCAGTTCCGACTCAAGGATCGCCATCAGCACGAGCACTGCCTCGGCGGCACGCATGAGGAGATTGTCACGGATATCGTACGGGGTGAATTGAGGTCATACAAGCAGCTTCCGGTAATTCTCTACCAGATTCAGACCAAATTCAGGGATGAAATCCGCCCCAGATTCGGTCTCCTTCGCGGACGCGAGTTCATAATGAAGGATGCATATTCGTTCGACAAGGATGATGCCGGATTCCGTATCAGTTATGACAAGATGGCTCAGGCATATTTCGCGTTTTTCAAGCGATGCGGACTGGATTCGGTGATGGTAGAATCGGACACCGGGGCTATGGGTGGAACTCAGGCTCATGAATTCATGGTCGTGGTCGACACGGAGGGGGGAGAGGACTGGGTTGTTCTCTGCGATAACTGCGATTATGCGGCAAATGTCGAGAAAGCGACATCCCTGCAGGAATCTGCCCCGCAACAGGAAGAACAACAGGAACTTAAGGCTGTAGACACACCGGGGGCATCCACAGTCGAGCAGGTAACGGAGTTCCTTGGCGTCCCGGCAAGCAAACTCATCAAGACAATCCTCTACAAGTATGATGAAAATCAGGTAATTGCCGCTCTTGTCCGAGGGGATCGTGAGATAAACGAGATCAAATTGAAGAATGTACTCGGTGGAGGATTCCTCGAAATAGCGGATCCTGATACAGTACAGAGAGTTACGAACGCTCCTGTAGGTTTCGCCGGACCCGTTGAAATTAAGGGCGTGAAGATTATTGCCGACCTTGAAGTCCGCAATGTGAGGAATGTAGTTACCGGGGCGAATCAGAATGAGAAACACTATCTCAACACAAATCCGGAGCGCGATTTCCATATTGATGTCGCGGCAGATATCCGGAATGTGGCCGAGGGCGAAATCTGCCCCAAGTGCTCCAAGGGGAAGCTGTATATGAAGCGGGGAATTGAAGTCGGGAATATATTCAATCTCGGAACGAAATATTCCAAGTCGTTGAAAGCCACGTTTATGGACGAAAATGGCTCGGAAATTCCGTTCGTTATGGGATCGTACGGTATCGGGATCACGCGCACGGCGCAGGCTGCTATCGAGAAATTCTCCGATGATCGCGGAGTTGTATGGCCGAGGGCGATCTCTCCATACGATTTACTGATTTCACCGCTGAACTACGATGATCCCGATCAGAAAAAAGCCGCGGATGAGTTGTACGAGAAATGCAGAAAAGCGCACCTCGATGTCCTTCTCGATGATCGTATCGAGCGTCCGGGCGTTAAACTCAATGACGCGGACCTTATCGGCATTCCTCTCCGCATGACGATCGGCAAGAAATCGCTGAAAGCGGGTAAGGTTGAACTTAAGCCTCGTACGGCAAAAGAACATGAGGAAGTAGGGTTTGCCCGAGCGGTCTGGCGCGCCGAGGAACTCCTTGCGGAGCTTTAAGTTTTTGCTTGCGAATGCAATCGGCTTGGAGTATATTCATACGTTCTGGAGTGGGATTTCCCACTCCTTTGAAATATGTATTATGAAGTGTTATGAAAGTCTCAAAGGAAGAGTTGCACAACTTAGTCGCTGAAGTCGTGGAGAACGAGGGTTTCGAATTCGTGGAGATGAAACTGGGACGACATGGTAAGCGTCACCAGCTTCGTGTTTTTGCTCACAGACCGGGCGGGATTACGCTCGATCAGTGCGGTGAAATATCTCGTGCCCTTAGTCGACGTCTCGATGAAGATGATCCATTCGAGGATGCATACACTATCGAGGTTTCATCGCCGGGGCTTAACCGGAAGCTGGTTACTTCGGACGATTTCAGAAGAGCCATAGGCGAAACTGTAAGATTGCAACTGGATGATCCCGATTTGAACGAGAAACAGATCGAGGGTCGTCTGGCGGATGTAGGAAACGACGGTCTCAAAGTCGAGACCGCCAAGGGTGTTGTTGAGCTGTCCGTTGATAGTGTGAGGCTTGGCAAAATCGTGTATTAAGGAGCGGTAGTAATGAGCTACAGTATTCTTGAGGCAATGACACAAATCGCGAGAGAGAAGAATCTCGACATCGATTATGTTGTGAGAACCCTCGAGTCCTCGCTCTTGCAGGCGGCCAAAAAGAAATTCAGCAATGCCGACAACATTTTTGTCGCCGTCGACCCGGAATCAGGTGATATCAATATCCATGCGCTCAAAACGGTCGTGTCGAATGTCACCGATTCGAATTTCGAGATCAGTCTGGAAGAGGCGAAAGATATTGACGACTCCGCCGAGGAAGGCGATGAGGTTGAGGTCTATATCAGTTTCGAGGAATTCGGCAGGAACGCTATCGCCACTGCAAAGCAGTTGATGATTCAGAAGGTCCGTGAAGCGGAACGCGAGATGGTCTACGAGGAATATGTCGAGAAAATCGGCGATCTCGTAACCGGGAATGTACAGCAGATAGACAAGGGCGATCTGATAATCAGCATTGGCCGGGCGGAATCAATCCTTCCACAGGAAAACCAGATTCCGCGCGAGAAATACCGTCAGGGCGACCGCGTGCGAGCATACATAGCAGACGTTAAACGGAATCAGCGTGGGCCACAGATTATTCTATCGAGAGCGCATGACGGTTTCGTTGAGAAGCTGTTTGAGTTGGAAGTCCCCGAGATATTCGAGAGAATCATAGAAATCAAGGCAATCGCCCGTGAGCCGGGTGAACGGACGAAGATCGCGGTATCATCCGCTGATGAGCGGATTGACCCTGTCGGCGCCTGTGTCGGCATAAAGGGCGTGCGAGTACAGAGTATCGTCCGCGAACTTTCGAACGAACGAATCGACGTTATACAGTATCATCCCGATCCGGAGATATTCGCTACGCGTGGTCTCGCTCCGGCGACTGTAGTAAAAATAGATTCCTATCCGGAAGATCAATCCATGACCGTAATCGTTGAGGATGACAAGCTGTCACTCGCGATCGGCAGACAGGGTCAGAATGCCCGTCTTGCAGCAAGACTGACCGGCTGGAGGATAAATATCCTCAGTGAATCCGAGTACTCGGATATGAAGCGCAGGGAAGTCGAGTCGAAGATTCCGATCTCAAAACTCCCGGGAATATCGGATTCAATCACCAACAAGCTGCTCGAGGACGACATTCTATATGTTCAGGATCTAATCTCGGCTCCAACAGACGACCTTCTCGCCATTCCCGGTATTGGTCCGAAGCGAGCTGAACAGCTTCAGGAATCAGCTCGTCAGTTGATGGCAGATATGGAACGCCAAAAGGAACTGGATGCTCTGGCTGAAGAAGAAGAGATGGATGATTCCGAAGAAGATGATGATATTTCCATCAGTGTTGAAGACGAAAGGGATGATGATACATCTGACATCAGCGAAGATGATGACGACGATGACGATGAAGATGACGATGACGATGAAGACGAAGATGTTGAAGATGTCGATGAGGATGACGAGGAAGAGCCTGTTATAGAGCTGTCCGCTCAGGATGATTCTACGGAGGAGGAAGAGGAACCGTCAGAGTCAGCGGACGTTGAAGAGGCCTCGGAAGTTGAAGATATATCGGATGAGAGCGTTCAATCCGAACAGGAAGATGAGACCGAGAAACAGCAACCCTCATCTTAATTGGGCAGAACATTTTCGGTGGCAGTAACGCTCGAGGCTGTAGTAACCGAGGGAGGTAGGCATGGCAAAGCCAAGATTATATCAGGTAGCAAGAGAGTACAATGTAACATCTGAGGCTATCGTCGAGCTGTGCAAAAAACTCGGTTATTCTGTCAAGAACCACATGAGCACTGCTGATGACGAGATGCTTGCTGCAATCGATAAGGCGTTTACCAAAGAACGAGAATCTGTCAAGCGAGATATTGAGACCAAACGCAAACGCGAACTGGAAACCAAAGAAAAAGTCAAGAAAGCCGGTAAACCCCAGACTAAAGCAAAACCTGCCGAAAAACGTGGCAAGAAAGTGAAAGCCGAAGACAGTGCTGAAGCTCAAGCCAAACAGGCGGGACCAACTACGGATGAGGAACTTGAAGCCTGGGATGAACTGACACCAGACGGTGGGGTCGAAAGGATAAAGGGTAAGGATACGAGAGCGACAACAGCCAAACCACAGGCGGCTCGAAAGAAAAAGAAACGTAAAAAAGAAAAACGCCGCCGTCGGAAAAAAGTTGACCAAAAGGAAGTTGAGTCGAGCGTTAAGCAAACAATGGCCCGAATGGAAAAGGGTCGACGCCCGAAAAAATACAAACGTCGTGTAAAGGGTGAAAAGCAGGTTATTGAGGATGACTCCAATGTCCTTCAGGTCAATGAATTCATGTCTGTTGCGGAACTTGCATCCGAAATCGGTATTACCCCCACAGAAATGATAACCAAGCTTATGGAGCTTGGTATGATGGCAACCATAAACCAGCGCCTTGATATGGATACAATCCAGATGCTTGCGATGGAATATGGTTTCGAAGTCGAAGAGGTTAAGGAAATCGGAATGCAGGAACTCATCGAGGAGCATTCCGAAGAGGCGGAGACCGCTGAAGAAAAACTGCGTCCTCCGGTGATTACGATTATGGGGCATGTCGATCACGGCAAGACAACACTACTCGACTATATACGAAAATCAAATATTGCAGAGGGTGAATCCGGAAAGATCACACAGCATATCGGCGCGTATCAAGTTGATCTCCCCGGCGGCAAACTCACATTTCTCGACACACCGGGTCACGAGGCTTTCACCGCCATGCGTGCTCGCGGCGCACAAGTTACGGATATCGTTGTGCTGGTTGTTGCAGCGAATGATGCCGTACAGCGTCAGACTATAGAAGCCATCGACCACGCCCGTGCCGCGAGTGTCCCGATAATCGTTGCAATAAACAAGATGGATATGCCCGGAGTAAATGCGGACACTGTCAAGCAGCAACTTTCGAACCAAAAACTACTTGCCGAGGATTGGGGCGGTCAGACAATAATGGTCGAGATATCCGCCAAAACCGGTATGGGTGTAGACAAGTTGCTCGAGATGATTCTGCTTCAGGCGGAAGTCATGGAACTGAAGGCGAACCCGGAAATTCTTGCGAGAGGCGTTGTGGTTGAGGCTCAGGTTGAAAAGGGACGGGGAGTTGTCTCAACCGTTCTCGTTCAGAATGGAACACTTCATCTCCATGATCCTGCTGTGGTTGGTAACTTCTACGCCAAAATCCGGACTCTGACAAACGATCGCGGAGACGAGGTCGAAATAGTCGGTCCCGGGACTCCCACGCAGCTTACCGGTCTCGGTGGTATCCCTCAGGCGGGTGATCGTTTCTTCGCTACGAGTGATGAAGCACACGCCCGTGATATTGCATCCAAACGCCAGCGGATCAAACGTGAGCAGGACGTGCGTCATCTCAAGAGAGTCGCACTGACAAATGTTTACGATCAGATCAAGGAAGGCAAGATTCAGGAGCTTAACCTGATTATCAAGGGAGACGTGGACGGTTCCGTAGAGGTCCTCTGCGACACACTCGAAAAGCTCTCGAATAAGGAGGTGCGCGTTGTCATTATCCATCGTGGTGTAGGTGCGATAAACGAAAACGACGTCCTTCTCGCTGCGGCTTCCAACGCCATAATAATCGGATTCCATGTCAGACCCGACGCGCGTGCGCGAGAGATCGCCACACGCGAAAAAGTCGACATTCGTACATACACTGTAATTTATGATGTTGAATCGGAGATGAGAAGCGCACTCGAGGGACTTCTCGCTCCGGATGAGAACGAGGAAATCACCGGAACAGTTGAGGTTCGAGAGACGTTCAAAGTACCCAAGATGGGAATCGTTGCAGGATGCTATGTGCAGTCCGGTACGGTATCCAGAACAAACCGGATTCGCGTTGTTCGAGACGGTGTTCAGGTTTACGACGGAGAGATAGAATCTCTCAAACGCTTCAAGGATGACGTCAAGGAAGTCGCGAGCGGTTTTGAATGTGGTATCAAGGTTATGAACTTCGATGACATCAAGCAGGGTGATATTCTCGAGACCTACAAAGTTGTGCAGGTCGCTCGAAAACTGCAAGCATGATAGTCGGCCTCTTGACTGTAGAAACACACCTGCCGTCGGCACATTCACTCAAAGAGAAGCGACGGATTCTGCGGAAGGTAATTGACCGTATCCGTCACCGTCACAATGTATCTATAGCCGAAGTCGGCAATAACGATATCTGGCAGAGGGCTTCTCTGGCGGTATGCATGGTGTCAAATGATTCAGCGTTCGTTGACTCCGCTCTGAGCAGGATAGTCAACGAAATAGAGAGAAGCCTGGAGGGCGAACTACTCGATTATAAGATAGACTTGAGCAGATGAGAGAATTTAAAAGACAGGACCGACTCGCGGACCAGATAAAAAAAGAGGTCGCGGAAATACTACAGTTCGTGATAAAAGACCCCAAGCTTGGTTTTGTCACAATCACGGACGTTGAGTTAAGCAAGGACCTAAAATATGCGAGAGTTTTCTTTTCCTCTATGGGGACGGCTGCGGAGAAGGCGAGATCCGCAAAAGTTCTCGAGCGAACAAAGGGTGTTGTCCAGGCCGAACTGGGGAAGAGAATCCATGCGAGGAAAACCCCGATTATAACATACAAAGTTGACAAGTCACTCGAACACGGTCAGAGAATTAACGAGCTGCTCGAACAGATCAAACATGAAAAGACATCAGATGAAGAACACGACGACTCAGATTCTTGATAATATAGACCGGGCGTCCGCGGTTCTGATTCTGGGGCACTCCGAACCCGATGGAGATTCGCTCGGAACACAACTCGTTATGAGTGATTTTGTCAGATACCGCAACAAAAAGGTCGCGATCAGGAATGAGGGGGATATCCCGGGCAGATACAATTTCCTTCCGGGAATAGAGAATATCAAATCCCCGGATGTACCTCTGGATTTTGATCCCGACCTGGTTATCATTCTCGATTGTACGAATCGTTATCGAGTCGGAGCAGCGGAGAAATTCATTGCTGACGGCATACAGATAATCAATATCGATCATCACATACACAACTCTGAATTCGGCAATGTAAATTATGTAATGGAAAATGCTTCTTCGGTTGGTGAAATAGTCTATGACATACTCTCTGATACAGATTATGAACTTACAATGGATAATGCCTTACAATTCTATACCGCTATACTGACGGACACCGGAAGATTCCACTTCTCATCCACAACACCGCGCGCGCTGCGAATCTGCGCTGACCTGATTGAGAAGGGTATCGATCCGCGGGAGATAACGGACGAGATATATTTCTCCATGACTCCCGAACAGCTCAGACTTCGGGGTAAAGTCATGGGGAATGCCGAGGTTTTTGTCGACGGACAAATCTGCGCGCTTACACTGACTCGAAAGATGCTCGAAGAATGCAAGAGTGTGATGGCGGATTTCGAGGGGCTTGTTGAATATTCGATGCAGCTTCGCGGTGTCACAATTGGTGTGCTATTCAAAGAAGTATCACCGTATGAGACGAAGCTCTCCATCAGGTCGCGAAACGGTTTCGATGTTGCGAAGCTGGCTCGTGAGTTTGGTGGTGGTGGTCATGCGAATGCTGCGGGAACAGCTATCCACAAGCCTGTAGACGAGGCAAAGATGAGTTTTATACAGACTGCGGAACGGATGCTTGCTGAGAATGAAGACTGAAGGCGTTTTATTGATAGATAAGAACATTGGGATGACGTCGTTCGATCTGGTCGCTAATTTGAGACCGATACTCAATACCACCCGTGTGGGACACTGCGGTACTCTGGATCCTATGGCAACCGGTCTTGTGGTCATGTGTTACGGAAAAGCCACCAAATTGACGAGGTTCTTGTCTACCGAATCAAAACACTATATCGCGAGAATTAAACTCGGAGTAAATACAGCAACGTATGACCGTTATGGCCCGGAAATAGAACAGCAGCCCGTATCGGATATTGATATCGAACTGTTGAAAACCGCGCTGGATGAATTTACGGGTGAATGTGAACAGACCGTACCGCCATACTCGGCACTGAAATTCAAAGGGAAACGCCTCTATAAATATGCGCGGGCAAATAAGGATGTCCCCGTGAAATCAAGAGTTGTCACTATTCACTCTATCGAGCTGCTTGATTTCGTTAGTCCGTTTGTGACGGTGGATATCATCTGTTCTCGCGGCACATACATCCGTTCTATTGCGCATGATCTCGGTGAGAGACTTGGTTGTGGCGCGACTCTCTTCGATCTTCGTCGTACGGAATCCGGTGGATTCCATGTGGATGATGCAATGACTCTCGTGCAGGTGAAAGCGAGACAGTCTATGGGGCTGTTGGAAGAGAAGATATTGGATGCATCCAATGTGCTTTTCTATCCGTCCCTGCAGGTTTCTGATGCCAAAAGAAACCGGATTTCGGATGGAATAGAGCTTTGGGCAGATGATATAGACAGCATTTCAGAGGCTTTCTCGGTAGGTGATAAAGTCAGTCTAAAGGACCGGGATGGAAAGCTTCTGGCTGTGGCAAAGGCTCTCGTTGAAAGTGCAAGCCTCTCGAAAATCGATCCGGTAGATGTTCCCATACTTAAGTATCTCAGGGTTATTTGAATGAAAGTCATCAATTTTAACATCAAATCTTCCCGCATATTCTCCGATGGCTGCGTCCTGACACAGGGGACATTTGACGGTATCCATTTGGGTCATCAGAATCTGATTGATGAGGTGAAACGCAGATCAGACAGTCTGGGTTTGCCATCGGTGATGTTGACATTCAAGCCTCACCCGGCAAAAATACTACGCCCAAAACGTCGGAAACCGCTCCTTACCACACTGGATGAGAAGGCGAAACTGGTGGAAGAATTAGGTCTTGACTATCTCGCCCTTTTTGCTTTCAATACCGAATTGGCCATTTTGCAGGCAGAGGAGTACGTGCGTCAAATACTCTGTGGCAAATTTGGAGCGAAGGCTGTAATTGTGGGGTATAATCATACCTTCGGCAGAAAGCGCGAAGGGAACGGTGGATTGCTCGAACGGATGTCATCCGAGTGCAATTTCGAAGCTGTTGTTGTACAGCCGGTTCTCTACAATGATGAGCCGGTTCACTCGAGCAGGATTCGCAAGGACCTTATCGAGGGTAATTTTGCGGATGCCGTCAGGATGTTGAGCAGGCCGTACCGGATACGGGGTATTGTCGTTAAGGGTCGCGGGGTTGGACGGAAACTTGGTTTTCCGACAATTAATGTCCGCGCTCACGAGGACAAGTTGATTCCCAAAAGCGGTGTCTATGCCGCCAGGGTATTTGTGGATAACAAGTGGCTCCCCGGCATGATGTATGTGGGGGAGGACAGAACGATATTCGATTTTGAGGTTTGCATTTTTGATTATAAAGGTGATCTGTACGACAAAGAACTCGAGGTGGATGTTTTTGCACGGACACGTGACAGCGTGAAGTTCAATAAACCGGCCGATCTCGTCGCACAAATCGCAAAAGATGAGAAAGAAATAAGAACAATTCTGGGATAGATTCAGGGAGTTATATGCCTCTAACAAAAGAAAAGAAAGCTGAAATTGTAAAACACTTCAGCCTTCATGACAGCGATACAGGATCGCCGGAAGTGCAGATTGCACTACTGACGCAGCGTATTAATGAGTTGACGCTGCACATGGAACACCACAAGAAGGACTATCACTCACGTTTTGGCCTTCTGAAACTCGTCGGTAAAAGACGGAAATTACTTGATTACCTCAAGAAATCCGACATTGAAGCATATCGTGAACTAATTCAACAGCTCGACCTGCGACGCTAATCGAGAACTGAGGCGAAATAACAGATGATAGAAAAGTGTAGTTTGGAACTGGGTGGAAAAACCCTCGAAATTGAAACGGGCCGAGTTGCAAAACAGGCTTCGGGTTCCGTAACCGTCAGATATGCGGATACAATGATACTTGCAACTGCTTGTGCAAGCGATGAGCAGAGAGAGGGAATCGATTTCTTCCCTCTGACAGTAGACTATCGTGAGAAAACATCCGCCGCCGGAAAAATCCCCGGAGGCTTTTTCAAGCGTGAAGGAAGACCGACCGAGAAGGAGATTCTATCGAGTAGAATTATCGACAGACCTATAAGACCACTGTTTCCGAAATCATTTAAAAATGAGACACAGGTGCTTATCTCGGTCCTCTCATCCGATCAGGAAAACGATGGTGATGTGCTTGGACTGATTGGCGCATCGGCTGCCCTTACAATATCCGACATACCGTTCGAGAAAGTGATAGCGGGCGTCAGAGTCGGCAGACTGGGTGGAGAATTCGTCGTGAATCCGACTCTCTCACAGCTTGAAGAGTCTGACATGAATATCGTGATGGCCGGCTCTGCTGATGCAGTCACGATGGTCGAGGGCGGTTGTCACGAGATTAGCGAAGATGAGCTTCTCGCGGCGCTCGATTTCGGTCACAATGAGATTAAGCGCATAGTCGACATGATAAGCTCACTCAAGGAGAAAGTCGGTCGCCCGAAACGTGAAATTGTCGTACCGGAAGTCGATGAGAAATTCGATTCCACCGTACGCACAAAGGCTAATGCTGTAGTTCCGGAGATCAATTTCATCCCCGACAAGCAGGAACGAAAAGCCAAATTTGATGAGTTGATCGAAGGGCTTGTCGAGGAACTTGAAGAAGAATTTCCCGAGTGCAAGAAAGCTGTCGCCGAAATCGTCGAGGAGATAGAGCGCTCGAACATGCGTGAAGCTATTCTGAATGAAGGCAAACGAATCGACGGTCGCGGTTTGACCGATGTTCGCGACATCTCGTGCGAGGTGAGTGTTCTGCCGAGAACGCATGGTTCTGCACTGTTTACACGCGGTCAGACACAGTCGCTTGCCACGATAACTCTCGGTTCCAAAGCCGATGAGCAAAGAATCGACGATATCATGGGTGAAACATCCAAATCACTCATGCTGCACTATAATTTCCCGCCGTTCTCGGTTGGTGAAGTTCGTCCGATACGTGGTCCCGGAAGGCGTGAGATCGGGCATGGCGCTCTCGCGGAGCGATCCGTTGAGAAGATACTGCCGACCGAAGAGGTCTTCCCGTACACGATCCGAGTTGTCTCCGACATTCTTGAATCGAACGGATCATCCTCAATGGCTACAGTCTGTGGCGCGAGCCTTGCTCTCATGGATGCCGGCGTTCCGATCAAGTGTCCTATCGCAGGTATTGCTATGGGGCTTATCAAAGAGGATGACCGCGTTGCGGTACTGACCGATATTCTCGGTCAGGAAGATCACTATGGTGATATGGATTTCAAGGTTACGGGTACTCGTGAGGGAATCACGGCGTTCCAGATGGACCTTAAGGTTACCGGTATCACCCTCGATATTATGCGCAAAGCTCTGAACCAGGCCAGGGATGCTCGTTTGCATATCCTGGGTATTATGGATCAGACGATTGATAAACCACGTGCGAACCTGTCATCGTACGCTCCGAGAATTATCATCCTCAAGATCAAGCAGGATAAAATCGGACTCGTGATTGGTCCCGGCGGCAAGATGATCCGTCAGATCATTGAGGAGACCGGAGCCAGGATCGATATCGAAGACGATGGTACCGTATTTATCTCTTCCGTTGACCAGCAGGCAGGCGAATCAGCAAAACTGCGTGTGCTCGAACTGACGGAGGAGCCGGAGGTCGGCAAGATCTACAATGGCATCGTCCGGAGAATTGCGGCATTTGGTGCGTTTGTTGAGATTCTTCCAAATACCGACGGGCTTCTTCACATATCGGAGATATCCCACAGCAGGATTGATAAGGTAGAAGATGTCCTGAAGGTTGGAGACAAGATCGAAGTCAAGGTGATGGATCTCGAACCGGATGGCAAGATTCGTTTGTCCCGACGGGTACTTCTCGATGTGCCTCCCGACAGTGAAAGAAACAGCGGTCCGCCGAGAGGCGGAGGTGGAGGCGATCGCGATCGGGATCGCAGACCACAGGGTCATCGCAGCAGGCGACCGAGAGACAGACGACGGGATGACAGGTAGATCCCACCGATATGTCACAATATAATAAGAGTATTCTGGATAATGGGGTAAGGGTCGTCACCGAGGCCATGCCCCATCTTCATTCCGTGACCATCGGTCTATGGGTCGATATTGGAGCGCGGAATGAAATGCCCGATGAAAACGGCACGTGTCATTTTATTGAACACATGATGTTCAAGGGCACGAAAAAGCGTACAGCATTCGAGATTGCAGCAGAGCTTGAATCGCTCGGCGGCAATATTAATGCGTTCACAAGCCGTGAGCAAACCTGCTATTTTGCGCGAATTCTCGATGAACATCTGCCTGTTGCGGTCGATCTCCTGAGTGATATGCTTCTTAACTCTGCATTTGCGGATGACCAGATTGAGCGTGAACGTGGTGTCATACTCGAGGAGATAAATGAGGTTTTCGATACACCATCCGAGTATGTGCACGATATGTTCGCACATGCAATGTGGCAGGATAACTCTCTCGGTCAGCCGATACTCGGTCCAAGTGAGATTGTCGCCGGCATGAAAAGAGACGATCTTTTTGGTTTTCTCTCACGCAACTACAAAGCTGGTCGGGTTTTAGTAGCCGCTGCCGGTAATGTCGACCACGACAACCTCGTAGATATGCTTGAGAAGTCTCTGACACTCAATCCGGATCAGCCGGTCTATATCAAAGATGAACCGAATGTTGATCCGCAACCATCGAAGATTGTGGGACACAGGGATATAAATCAGGTTCATGTTTGCATGGGTTTTCCCGGTTACCGCTATGCGAATCCCGACAAATTCGCACTTTTGATGATTCACAATATACTCGGTGGTGGAATGTCCTCGCGTCTGTTTCAGGCTGTCAGGGAAGAGCTTGGGTATGCCTATTCCGTTTACACCTATCAGGATTTCTACAAGGATGCCGGAATATTCGGTGTATATCTGGGCACAGATGTCAAGAATGTGAAGCAGAGCATTGAGGTTATCCTTGCCGAAACCGAGAAAATGCGAATTGAACGGATATCCGATAAGGAGATCGAGACTTCGAGGCAGCAGTTGAAGGGAAACCTTATGCTTGGACTCGAAAGCACGAGCGCTCGCATGAACCGTCTCGCACGCCATGAGTTCGGTTACAATACGACCATCTCGATAGAGGAGACCCTGCAGAAAATCGACTCCGTTACGGTTGAGGATATTGAGAAGGCATCGAATGAGATATTCTCCGCAGACCAAATGGCTCTCGCTATTCTTGGACCGGTGGAGGATGTTATCCTTGACGAGATAGACTGGTCTATTCTATCTTCCTGAACATGTGGGTATTAGCCATTCCGGCAGCGGCTGTGACTGTAATAGTCATAGCTTATCTCTATTGGTCTTTCAGAATCAAGCCATATATATATCGCTTTCCGAAAGCATTCGCGTTTCATGATATACTGTTGAAACCCCCTTACACTTCAGCAAGTGATGTCTCCCTGTCTCAGTTTGTTACGTTCCTTGATGAAGCTGACATTTTAGGATTGCGATTTGTATCTATCGATGACTGGCTTAAGTTGTCACCGGAATCTAATGAGATTCTTCTCACCTTCGATGATGGATTCGAATCGTTTTATTTGTTGGTCTATCCGATTCTCCGAGAGAGGAATATCCCCGCCGTGCTGTTTATGCTCGGGGGATTTACCGGCGCACAACCGTCATGGGATTATCGTGCAGGCAGACGGAATCATTTGACTCATGACGAGATTACCGAACTGAAAGCTGACCCGCTCATTACGATTTGCAGTCATTCGAGAACTCATCCGGATCTTCGCAGACTGAGTGATCGCAAATTAACTTCGGAACTTCGCCCCGCTGTCCCGGGCGCGGGACAACACTTTTCGTATCCTTTTGGCGCGTTCAACAGAAGGGTTATTGAATTTGTTGAAACACACGGATATAAATCAGCGTTTTGTACCCTGGACGGTGATCCGGCTAAGTGGGTAAAACCAATGGCTATCCCAAGAATACCCTTGAACAGATTCGAGAATAGGTTTACAATACGAACGAAGCTCAAGGGAGGGATGTTCTTCTGGATGGAGATACTTAAGGCTCGAATCATCGGTGCATTTGCACCGTTTACCTTTGACTGGCGAGGAAGACAATGAAGAGGTTCTTTTTACGTTGGTTGATCTATTTCGTGACAATTTTCATTGTAGCGAATTTCTTCGATCTCATGAAAGTGGAGGAGCCGAGCACTCTCGTGTTCGCCGCACTCGTACTGGGGATACTCAATGCGTGGATAAGACCCATTCTGATTTTTATAACGCTGCCTCTTAATGTGGTGACACTCGGACTGTTCGTGCTTGTTATAAATGTATTCCTGCTCTGGCTGACATCGGCAATCGTGCCCGGAATGGCGGTGTACGGTTTCTGGTATACGCTGATTGCTTCGATACTCATCTCGATTATATCATCACTCCTCAACTGGTTAATTACTGAGGATCGAAGATTCCGTATGAATGTGCGTCGAGGCTGATCAAATCTTCACACTGTCAGCCGATGAATTCCATATAGGTGGTAATAGCGCACAACTTGAATGAATACATTTGAGTTGCGGCATCGAATTGCATTGAGTATAATTTCTACTTCAAGTCAACGGGAATTAACACTTTAAGTGACAGGTCAAAGACAAACACAGACTTCGGGATGAAATAGAGATATGGAAGAGCATAAAAGCGACAGCGATGGTAGAAGCCAGGTTGGCTATCCATTCGATCAAATAGATGCGAAATGGCAGAAAAAATGGGAAGAGACCGAGTTGTTCAAGGCTCCCGAAAATCCCGAGAATCCATACTATATCCTTGTGATGTTTGCATATCCCTCCGGCGATATCCACATGGGGCATTTCCGCAACTATATCTACGGGGATGCGATCGCTCGGTGGAAGATGATGCAGGGTCATGATGTACTCCATCCGTTCGGTTGGGATGCGTTCGGGCTTCCAGCAGAACAGGCTGCAATCAAGCGGAAACTTCACCCGAAGGACTGGACCCTCAACAATATAGAGATGTCTCGGAGTACTCTGAAAAAGGTTGGAATTTCATTCGACTGGAACCGGGAGGTCGCCTCATGCCTGCCCGATTACTATAAGTTCACGCAGTGGATGTTTATCAAGCTGTATGAGAAGGGGCTGGCGTACAGGAAGAAAGCCTCGGTCAACTGGTGTGTGGACTGCAATACCGTACTCGCCAATGAGCAGGTCGATGCTGAGGGAAAGTGCTGGCGATGTGGCAATGAGGTTACCAGGAAGAAGCTGACCCAGTGGTTTTTCAAGATAACGGATTATGCCCAGAGGCTTCTTGATGGTCTCGATACGGTTCCCGGCTGGCTCGAATCAGTAAAAGCGATGCAGCGTAACTGGATCGGCCGCTCGACCGGGTGCAGAATAGAATTCGAGATCGAGGGAACAGGGGAGAAGCTGCCGATTTTCACAACGCGCCCGGATACTGTCTACGGTGTTACATTCATGGCGATTGCGCCCGAAGCACCGATAGTGGAAAACCTTCCAATACCGGACGAAAACAAAGCCGCTGTAACCGATTATATCGAGAAATCACTGAGAAAGAGTGATCTCGAGCGTACAATGGACACCACCGAAAAGGATGGCGTTTTCACCGGATGCTATGCAGTCAATCCGTTCTCCGGTGAGAAGGTTCAGCTCTGGATAGCGGATTACGTGCTTGCCTCCTACGGTACAGGAGCGGTAATGGCGGTCCCGGCTCATGACCAGAGAGATTTCGAGTTCGCCAAACGCTACAATATCCCGATAAAGGTTGTTATTACTCCTCGTGGTAAGGACTTAAAAGCCGAGCAGCTTGAGGAAGCCTACACCGAATATGGTGTGATGACCAATTCGGGGCAATTCGACGGTCAGGAAGGGGAGAAGGCGATTCAGGCGGTTACTGAATACGCTGAACAGCAGGGGATTGGTGGTGGTGAAGTCAACTACCGGTTGAGAGACTGGCTCGTTTCGCGTCAGCGTTACTGGGGAGCGCCGATTCCAATAATTCACTGTGATAAATGCGGAATTCAGCCCGTACCTATTGAGGAACTTCCGGTTGAGCTACCGGATATCAAGGACACGGAGAAACTCGTTCCCAAGGGACGATCTCCGCTTGAGGACTTCGACGAATACATTAACACCAGGTGTCCTAAATGCGGTGGTCCGGCAAAGCGCGATCCGGATACGATGGATACGTTTGTCTGCTCATCCTGGTATCTGTTCCGATACACCGACAACAACAATGAAACAGAGCCATTTAGCCCGGAAAAGGCTTCCAAGTGGCTCCCGGTGGATATGTACATAGGCGGCACGGGTGAGCACGCAACGGGTCATCTGCTGTACTTCCGGTTCTTCACGAAGTTCCTGAAAGACATCGGTTATCTCGATATTGAGGAGCCGGCACTCAGACTCATAAATCATGGCATGGTCTATGATGCCGAGGGGCGTGTTATGTCCAAATCTCTCGGTAATGTTGTGTCACCGATGGATGTTATGAAGCGTAAAGGCGTTGATACGGCTCGTATGGCGATGTATTTTGCAGCACCTGCCGGAAAAGATGTATTCTGGTCTGAGAAAGGGATCGTCGGAGTTGAACGCTTTGCCGGCAAGCTGTATAAGACCGCTTTGGATTGTCCGAAAAAGGCTCCGATACAACCTGACAGGCGGTTTTCTCATTCTGAACTCAATGACGATCATTGGAATATCTATGTTAAGCTGAATCAGACTATTAAACATATTACCGATGATCTCGACAGAATTCAATTTAACACCTGTATTGCTGCTGGAATGGAATTCATGAATGAATTCTCCAAGTTGGATTATGACTCAAATCCTGAATTATACGAACACATACTTCACACCGTAATCAAGCTTATGGCTCCGCTGACACCGCACTTATGCGAAGAGATTTGGAATAACTTTGGATATGAAGACAGTATTTTCAAATCCAGCTGGCCGTGTCCTGATCCTGATGCTCTTGTTGCGGATACAATAACTATTGTTGTTCAGGTGAATGGTAAAGTCCGTGCGAATCTTGATGTTTCTCCGGATATACCAAAAGATAATCTAATCGATCTCGCCAAACATAACGAAAGAGTCTCCAATTTCATTGATGGGAAAACAATCATAAAAGAGATTATCGTCCCCAAGCGCCTTGTGAACCTCGTTGTAAAATAGTTGAGAGGGGATATGATGGAGTTGATTTCTTTGAATTAGTACTTATTCACACACAATGGTTTACATAATACATATTACTGGCCATTACATATGTGAACAGATCAGCACAAGCAGTTAGTTGATCTCGTTCCCCGTTAATCAATGATCTATTGTTCCCTGAAACAATTCTTTATCTCATAATGATTATGCTGCTCAATCTCCAAACAGTAATATATCAACTCACTGTTGGATTCTCCCCACACTCGATGACTCGTTTAACGACTGTTCAAATCACATTCGATTTGACCCGGTATCCCAGGCTGTTGCCGGACAGAGACATAAATTACCCATACAAGTTTTCTTTGATTCGGGTATCCTCTTTGCATCTACTGTGATCGGAAATCTGAAATTATGATTAACCCGGAGAGGTTTATTTATGAATAAACTCAAGAAAATGCTGACAAATGATGGTTTCACCATTCTTGAGGTTATGGTCGGGCTTGCCATATTCAGCCTGGGCCTCCTTCTCCTTCTTTCGATGATGGTGATTTCGATTCAGGGGAATATGTGGTCTGAAAATCATACCCAGTCAGTGCAGTTGATTCGAGAAAAGGTTGAACAGTTAAAGAACACCGCTGGCGCAGCGATGGTATCCGGTAATGATGCTGTCGGCGACTACACGAGAAGCTGGACTGTCTCACAGGTCACAACAGACCTTAAGGGAGTTAGCGTGAAGGTTTCGTGGGCCGAGCCGGATGGCGAAATAAAGGCCTGTTCAACTTACACTTACATTTATCCGTCGAAATAATGAGGGGTGCAGCATGTTGAGAAGAATTAAAAGCAATGCCGGTGTTACACTTCTTGAGGTGCTCATCGCGGCAATAATCGGTATGATAGCAACCGGTGCCGCTGTGGAGCTTTACGTCCATCAGCACAAGAACTGGATGATCCAGGACGGCGTCTCAAATCTTCAACAGAATGGACGTGCGGCGGTTGATGAGATTGCATCCAAGGTCAGAATGGCCGGGTATGGAGTTATGCCGGGTCTCGAGGCGATAATATCACGACAAGCCTCCGGGACAACCGATCCGGATTCCATAACGCTTGTCTTTCTGCATGAACCGATGTGCACTTCAACCGTAGCTGATCCTATGCCGCAGCCTTCCTCTGAGCTAAAAGTCCAGGGAGACATAAGTTGTTTTCAGGACGGCCAGTATTGTTATATCTATGATCCTTTTGCAGATGAAGGTGAGTTTTTCGTAATAACTCATGTCCAGGAAGCGGCATTCCACCTTCAGCACAACATTGCCCCGCTTTCGAAGTGCTACCCGTCCGGGAGTCAGTTGTATACTTATGATGTTTTCCGATACTTCGTCGATTATTCGATGGATTCCACACATCCCCTCCTTATGAGACAGGAATACGACAACTGGCCGGATATCTATGCAGACGACATTTCTGATCTGCAGATACTCTACCACATGACAGACGGGACCGTTCTCGATACGATCACGATGGCTCGATATGTTCGTCAGGTTGACATTGAGGTTGTGGCTCGAACCAAAGACCAGGACCTTCTGCTTGAAGATTATAGATATGACACGCTGAGAACCAGTGTTCAGGTACGAAATCTCGCGTTTCAATAGTGATGGAATAGATGGAGTTTGTTATGAAAAAGCTTGGATCTGAATCAGGATTCACGATGATGATTTTCCTGGCACTGCTGTTGATGCTGACGTTGATCGGTATTAATTCGGTGATGACATCAACAACCGAGGTGGATATCGCCGGGAATGAGTTGAATCGTCAGAATGCCTTCTATGCAGCTGAGGCCGGACTTGAGCTGGCAACCGCTGAAATTGCCAACCATTATGAAAAGTACGGAACACCGCCTAATCCGCTTCCAACCGGAACGATTCGTTTGGAAGATCACGATGTAACTTACAGCACTCGACAGACAACCGGTCCGTCGCAGAAGACGCTTACCAATGGAGCTTATAACGGCCTGTATGCACTTGCAACCGGATACGAGATAACATCGACAGCTACTCGCGACGGCACCGATGCATCGGTTACGCTATTGCAGGAAGTTGAATCCGACCTCGTACCCCTGTTCCAGTTCGCCGTATTCTACGAGGAGGACCTCGAAATCGCGCCGGGTCCGCAGATGACACTCGGTGGTAGAGTACACAGTAACGGCGATCTTTATCTCCAGTCCGGCAACAGCCTGATAATGGAATCATACACTACTGCAGCCGGCAGTATTTATCACGGCAGAAAGGACGGCTCCGGGCAGAGCGTTTCCAGCGGAGATGTTGTAATCGTAGATGCTGAGGGTGATTACGAGGATATGTATCAGGATGGCTACTGGCTCGATTCAGATGTCTCGGACTGGGTTGCGGAGTCAATTTCCCGCTGGGGCGGAAAGGTCGAGGATGAGTCACACGGTATCACCAAGCTCGATCTGCCGGTCGTGTCATCCGGTGTTGCTGATAACATGATTGCTACCTCAGGTGAGTCCGCTGACTCGTATGAGAATAAAGCTACGCTCAAGATCGTAAATGGTGTTGCTCTGTATCAGCAGGCAGACGGTACATGGATTGATGTCACCGCAAATCTGCAGGCTGAGGGATCGATTACAACATCCACATTCTACGATGCTCACCAGTCAACATGGGTCGACTCTTATGATATCGATCTGAGCAATTTCAAGAGTTCATCCTATTTCCCGACAAACGGCATTGTCTATACGGCAAATGAATCCGCCGGAAATCTGAAAGCTACTCGCCTCGTAAACGGCAGTGATGTCGGTTCAGCTCTGACGGTTGCCTCCAAGAACTCGCTCTATATTCAGGGTGATTACAATACGGTCAATAAACAGGCTTGTGCTGTCCTTACGGATGCACTGACTGTTCTGTCCAACAACTGGGATGACTCCAGAAGCGCACAATCACTCAATAACCGTAATGCTACCGAAACTACTGTAAACTGCAGCTACATGACAGGTAACCAGAATACCGGCGAAAGCGGTTCCAGCTACAACGGTGGATTCGAGAACCTGCCGCGATTCCTCGAAAGATGGAGCGGAATCGATTTTAACTGGAAGGGATCCGCTGTTGACCTGTGGCTTTCCAAGGAAGCCACGATGCCGTGGAGTTACGGTTCATACTACACCGCTCCAAATCGTAACTGGGAATTCGATACGGATCTTCTCGATCCGGCAAACCTCCCTCCCGGAACCCCTCTTATTGCGTTGCTGCAGAAGGTGGGCTGGAAGGAAGCTGTGGCTGAAGAGATGACGATTAGTGATGGATCGTAGAGCTATTAACGCCATTGAAACCCATTTTAAATAGATAACGGAGCGGTTAATACCGCTCCGTTTTTATTTGTAGTTTTGTATGTTCGGATTGTCTTGTCAGAATATCTCGTATTTCTGCATACGATCTCGTAGGGTATTACGCGAAACTCCGAGAATCTGCGCAGTCTTAACCTGGTTGGAACTATGCCTTGCCAGCGTTTTCTTAATCATGGATTTTTCGAGTGCGGACTGCAGATGGTAATAAACCTGCCCCGCAGAAACATTCAAAATCCTGTCGAACACGGGTTCGAGAAGATCGTCGAACATCTTTGTATAATCATCCTTGATTGCCTCGAAATCAACCGGGACCTGATCCTCCTGATCGGTGAAAATCGGGAAGTCCTCCGGTTGAAGAATCTCATTCTTGGTCATCACAACAGCGGTGTGGATGTTGTTCTCCAACTCACGGACATTACCGGCCCACTGATGGTTCATAAGGAGTTTGAGCGCCTGTTTTGATACCCCCTTAACCAGCTTGTTTGTCAGGCTGGAATACATGTTGATGAAGTGCTCGGCAAGGAGTGGAATATCCCCTCTCCTCTCCCGAAGCGGCGGCAGGAATATCGACACCACCTTAAGACGGTAAAACAGGTCAACGCGGAACCGTCCCTCTTTCATCGCGGTTACGAGGGACTTGTTCGTGGCTGCGAGCACACGGCAGTCAACATCTATCGTCTGCTCTCCCCCAACGCGCTCGAATTGCTGCTCCTGCAATACACGCAGGAGTTTTGACTGCGTTGCGAGTGAGGTGTCGGCAACTTCATCCAGGAAAATTGTGCCACCGTTTGCAAGCTCGAATTTACCGAGTTTGCGGGCATAGGCTCCGGTGAAAGCACCCTTCTCATGACCGAACAATTCTGACTCGAGAAGAGTCTCCGTAAGAGCAGCACAGTTAACCGAAAGGAATGGCTTCTCTTCCCGCTTCGAGTTCCGGTGTATCGCCCGGGCAACCAGCTCCTTCCCTGTTCCGGATTCGCCGAAGATAAGAACATTTGCATCCGACTCCGCTACCTGCCCGATGAGTTTGGCTATCTCCACTATCTCAGGACTCATGCTGACGATCTCATCCTCGTGCACACCCGCACGCTTCTTGAGAGCCTGAGCCGAACCGGGATCACCCTTAATGGTACCGACGGCTTTCGATATAGTCATCATAAGCCGTTCCATCTGGAATGGCTTGGTGATGTACTCATACGCGCCTTCGCGCATAGCCTTGATAGCGTTCTCGGTTGATATGAAACCGGAAATGATGATAACCGGCAGATCCGCCTTCCTGGCTTTAATATCCTTCAGGACATCAAGCCCGGAGACAGACGGCAGATTAACATCAAGTAGAACCAGATCAGGATTAGTTTCCTCAACTACATCAAGCGCCCTTTTACCGTCCTCGATGCAATGAAACTTGTATTCTGTTGGATCGAACAGCTGTTGTAAAGTCTCGCTGATCTGTACGTCATCATCCACGAGCAGAATATTTTTCATCGAGCGTAGCCTGCCTTCCGTTATATTCCTATCATCGGTAGAATTCGCTCAACTTTTAGACAGTGCTGCACGAAATTCACTCATAGAATGATTTTTATTGAGGTTTGAGATCTGCGGAATGTGCTGTAATTACAGGCCTGAAATGAAACGTGTCATTCGTTATGAAACAGCCGGGATACCGGTTTCATTATATGACTCACCGGTCATTTATTCGCGTTTGATTCCATACTTGTCCATGAGATCGTAGAGAGTGGTTCGTGAGACTCCAAGCTCGGATGCCGCTCTCGATACATTCCAGCTTGTTCGATTCAATGCGCTCATGATATGCTCTGTCTCAACTCTCTCACGGATTTCCGCAAGGGTGCTGACTCCTCCCTCTTCAGCATTGTCAAAACCGAGTGCTTCCGGTTTTATGCGACGATTCTCTGAGAGAATAACAGCACGCTTGATACGATTCTCCAGCTCACGGACATTCCCGGACCATCTGTGAGAGAGTATCCGGGAAACAGCGTTTCTATCGAAACTGTATCCCACCTTGTTATTTTCAGTAGAAAATTTGTCGAGAAAATGATTTGCAAGCAGCATGATATCATCACCGCGATCTCTCAGCGGTGGTAGCTCGATATTAATCACCGAGAGCCGATAAAACAAATCCTCCCTGAATTCCTTGTTGCGTACCTCTTCCTCGATATCCCTGTTCGTCGCTGCAACAACGCGCGTGTCAACAGAGATCTGCTCCGTCCCCCCCACTCTCTCGAACGTCTGTTCCTGCAGGAAGCGCAGGAGTTTTACCTGCAACAACAGAGGTAATTCACCGATCTCGTCGAGAAGAAGCGTACCGCCGTTTGCTCTCTCAATCCGACCCTTCTTAAGGGAGATTGCATCGGTGAATGCACCCTTTTCATGGCCGAACAGTTCTGACTCGAGGAGATTCTCCGGTATTGCACCACAATTGATTGTTACGAATGGCATATCCTTGCGCGGGGACTGTGCGTGTATGGCCTTCGCAACAAGCTCTTTTCCCGTACCGGATTCCCCGGTCAAGAGAACGGTATAATCGGAAGCCGCGATAGTCTCGATCTTTTTGAAGACATCTATCATTTCCGGCGACTGCCCGATTATCTTGTCATACGATCTGGTTTCCGCAAGTCTCAACTGAAGCTCACGGTTTTCCGTCTCCAGTCTTCGAACATACAGTGCACGTTTGATGATTACCTTCAGCTCGTTCAGGTCGACGGGCTTCTGGAAATAATCATGCGCACCGGCGGCAATAGCCTCGAGCGCGGTATCTTTCTCTTCATTACCTGTCACCATTATGGCTTTCATCTCTGGATGAACGGCGAGTGCATCCACGAGAAAATCAATCCCCTTCGTGTCCTCGCCAACGGATGAGAGAGCGATATCTATAGTTGCAAGATCAGGGTGGTGCTCGCGCACAATCTCAAGAGCGGATGAAGCATCGGCTGCCTCGAACACTTCATATCTGTCTTTTAAAGCCCATTTTAACTGCGAACGGATACCCTCTTCGTCATCAAGTATGAGTATCTTATATCTGTTCTTGTCGTCGTCCATAATTCGTATTCTATCCTCGTACGTTCTTGCTTGCCGGTATTATAACACTGAAAGTTGTTCCCTCGCCAAGTTTTGAGTTTACTCTGAAACGTCCACCCATGCGCTCGAGATGATCCCGCGACTGATACAGACCAATACCGAGACCTTTCTTCTTCGTGGTTTCAAATGGAGTAAACAGACGCTTGTTTATGAACTCACGTTCCATCCCGACACCCGTGTCGGAGATTGTTATCACAACATCCTCATTGTCCTGCCCTACTTCAATTGTCAGCATACCACCCTGCGGCATGGCTTCAATAGCATTAACCACGAGATTCTCCAGTATAATCAGAAGCTTCCCGCTGTCTGCCCTTATTGGAGGAACAGGTTCAATTTGCTCTCTCAACTCGATACCCTCAATCGTATCGAATGCAAGCTTGCGCTTCAAACTTAGCACAATCTCGTGCGCATGGCAATCCGAAATCGCCGGAGTCTCATCCAATTCTGAAGCCCGCAGTTTCGAAATTATATTCTGCATTCTTCCAACAGCCCCCTGTATAGTCGAGAAAGCAGATTTCTGAAAATCGGGATCACCCCTGTTGGCCTCGTAATTCTGAATCAGCATCGAGAGCATGGAAATTGAATTTTTAAGATCGTGCATTATAAATGTACTGAACTTGTTGAACGATTCTATCTGCCGGGCGGCGAGCAGTTGTTCGGACAGGCTTGCAGAGAGGACCGCCAGCGCGAACTGGTTCGATACTGCGGATATAAACTGAATGTCATCATGCCGGAAGCTCTTCCTGTTATCCCGGTTCCCGACAAACAGGATTCCAACCAGTTCGTGTTTCGCGATCAGCGGCGTACAGATCGCAACCTCATCCTCCGGAGGAAGACCCTGCGGCAGTTTCTCTTCGATCTGCTCGAAACGACTCTTGAGATCGGAGAGTTCAATCGCTTCACCGTGACGGAAGATCCAGTCAACGAAATGTGTCTCGAAATCTATCTGTCCGGACTCATCCCCGTCTCGCGGATAGACGCGTGTCAGGGAGGGCATGTGGGGATGCTTGACATAGAGCCAGATTGTATGTACTCCAAGCGTGGTTCTTATAAGGTCCGAGAGCTTATCGACGAGATTGGAGACATCGAGTGTGGTTGCTATCTCCTCGGAGAATCCGGCAAGGTCATCCTGATAGTCTGCCGGACTTCCGGAATAAACGGTTGTATCAACGAATTTCTTAATTCGCCTTTTTACTGAACCTGAGAGCAGCAGCACAAGAAAGAGAACAATGACCAGAAATGCCGCGAGTATCGAATAAAACACACCTGTATCCGCACCGAGCATATCAAGACCACGCCCAACCGCCCCAACGAACACGAGGTATATCCCAATCAGGATTATTGCCACCGAAGAATAGACAGCCTGCCGTTTAAGAAATACTCCCGACTTCTGGATCTGGTAGGTTCTGATATAATTCGCAATTGACGGGAACAAACCTGTCGCCAGCACTGCCGGCACCAACACATACACGCTCGACATCGCATCCGAGATTATCAGGTTTGAAGCTCCGAGTATGATTGATGTTGAATACAGTATAGCCAGCAGAAATGGGATTGCAAGACGCCGTCTGTAGATGCCGGAGGATGATCTGAATGTCCTTTCGACATTGACGATTGACATCGACGCAGAGAGCAGAACAAAAACTGCCAGCCATTTCCCAATTCCGGTCACGACTATAACACCATCATCTCTGCCGGTATTGGTAATTGATGGATAAGATTGTGTCACAATACCGAATAGTATGCTGACAACGATTACACTGAACACCCAGAGCTTCGAATTCGCAAGGTGTTTGTGGTAGTTGCCGCGAGCGAATACTATTGAGAAGATTATCCAGAGTGAAGGAAGTACAGACATTGCCACGTTGAACATAGAATTAACAAGGTGTGTACGCCCCTCCAAAACAAACGGAAGAAGAGCAAATACCGTTGCAGAGAGAATCGCAAGCGCAGAAAATATGTATTTCGGTGTATTAGCCTCTCTTGTCTTGCGGGGAACGAAAGCTGATATCAGGCAGACTGCAGAGGCTAACTCGAAGAGTGTAATCTGCCAGAGTGCCATCTCTTATTCGGCATACTCCCAATAGAAGCGCAGTACGGTTGATACGGATATGAAACTCGCTATCATACTCGCTATAATGCTGCCTACTAGTGCATAGAATACCAGTTCCGGAGAGAACTTCGCTGAGAGTGACATGGGAAAATTGAGTGCCGTCGTAAATGGCAGAGAAATGATCACCGGAACTGCCGCGAGAATATATGACGAAATCGCATTCTTGAAAAACGTTCTAAATGACAATCCGATTGCCGAAAAAAACCTGTCACCATCTATCAGAATCGCCGGCAGTGCATACTGCAGCATCGCAGTTACAATGACACCGGCAGACATCCTTAGACCAACATCAAACACAAGAGCTTTTCTCTTGGACCCTGCAATCATGGATTCAAACAAATTAGGAACGTATCTGAAAACGAGAACAAGGACCGCCAGGATTATCAACCAGATGAGAAATATCTGAATATATTTCCTGAAAGCACTACTCAAAGCCTGCCCGAGACTGATTGCCTCCGACCGATAGTAGCCGGTGAACATCAAGAATGCGGTACCGATAAGCACCGACTCAAACAACACGGACAAAACAAGACTGACCCACCCGAATACCATAGGAAGCAGAATAAAACTATCCGGATAGTGAACTACACGCTCAGTCCCCGTTATATATTTCGAAAGAGAGCTTACAAATGGTCCTATAACGGGTAGAAACGGCTTGGATAATACCCAGATAACCAAAAGTGCGATGATAGCGAACAATAAAAACGGCAGCCACAGGCGCGGCCGGAACATCGCCTTAATAGTCCCGATGTATGATCCTATCAGGAAATTCAGCTTATCCAAGACACTCTCCTATGGTCTGGTTACCGTGTTTGAACCATCGGAAGACAATCCAAATTCATCATATATGAATATGCGGTAGTAGTACTTGACCGTCGATGTCGTATCATAATCAGCCGTATATGTTGTCGCACTCTGGCTGGTCTCAATACTGAACAGATTTGCATCGGAGTTGGTAACGGTTGCAGAGGTGGCTCGGAAGATCCTGTACGATTCGAAATCCACATCCTGATTCTTCGTCCACTTCAGGCTGAATGTCTCGTCGTCTGTAGCTTCATACACCAGGACAACATCCTCCGGTTTGTCATTATCGGATGTCGTCAAGCTGAGTGTATTGCTCTCTGAAGTCAAACCGGATTCATCCGTGACAACAACAATGTAGTTATAATCTGTCGATGGCACTACAGAGGTATCCGTTATCGAAGTTTCCGAAGCCGATGTAATCTTGCCTACATAGAACGATTCCATTGTCACCGGCATGCTCTCGGACCGGTAGATACGATAGCTTCGGAAATCACCTGCATCCGATTCAGTCCACGCCAACTCGACCTCGTTGTGATGCAGAGCATCAACATATAGAGTAACCGAATTCGGTGCATTCCTTACGGTCACTCTGTATGACAGTGTCATCGTGGCGGCATCATTACCGGCTGGGTCGGTGAACGACCCGACAATCAGGCCATTCTCGAATTCCACATCTGGAGGAATCGTGTAATCGCGCTCATAGACTCCATTGTCAGCTATTGCATCTCCGCTGTTGCCGTTATCATAAAGCTGTATATCTCCCGCATCTGGTATTTCCACCGATGCCTCTCCCCCGCTTTCGCCGGTAGTCAGAGCGAAATGCATGACATCCCCCGCCTCAAAAACGGTGCTCTCGGCATTGCTTGAAAAGGCGGTAATCTCGGCAAACCGATCGAGGATAATATCATCCGAAACGACATCATTGGATTCATTCCCGGATGACATCTTGAAGCGTGCATACACTGTATGAGTGGCATCGGCATCGGGCAACTCCCAGCCCACAGAACCGGAGATATCCAGCCACCGTGATGTGCTGAAATCATCCGTGTCTGAGAGCATGATATGGGTTGTTGTTGATGTATAAACCGGGGAGATAGTTACCTGTCGCAAGGATGTATAAACGTCATCATCATTTATCTCAATAGAGAATACTCCCGGAATTCCCGATATCACGTGTGATAACTTACCCTCATAATTGGTTGTAGATATCGCAGATATCTTGTAATGGTATGGAATCGAATTCTGGACCGCTTCATCCGTGTACTCCGTAACGGTAGCGGAGTCATAGAGATTGAAATTCGTGGCTGTCGTATCTGATCTGTATATCAGATATTTCTGTATAGAACCGCTCGGCGGCGGGGACCATTTCAGCACAAGGACCCTGTCGCCTATCTCTATACTAAGGTCTGTGACAGCTTCAAGATCACTCAACGGGTCCGAACTGACCGTTATTTTCTCAACCTCCCTCGAACACGATAGTGCAAGAACAAGGAGAATCATTATCAATATGACAATTCTGTTCATCTGTTTCACCTGTATACCTTAGAACTGATATGCCAGTTTAAGTCCAATCCTGTCAAATTCATCGCCTGTATCGAGCGATATTGAAGCTCCGCCTATAGTATAGGCTCTCTCCGGTGTAAAAACCGCCGCGTCGATAATATTGATCGTCCATACGATGACAGTAGCACCGAAAGCTATTCGTCGTATCGTCTCGGCGTCATACGCATCATCCTGAGCATCATAAAAACGGCGCTGAGCCTCTGCTATCGCGTCCGGATCCTGGGTACGGGCTGTCCGCACCTCATTATAGTCATCCAAACGGTCGTTTCGTAAATCCCGCTTGTCCTTGAAATCCTCATCTGCAACCAAGGCGGCAATTAACGATATTGCAGCGGCGGATGTGTACATAATACCCCGTGTTGTCTGACCGTTGTAGTATTGACCCCATCCGGGTAGTATGAGTGATCTATATGCCGCCTTAAAACGGGTTTTGGGCACCATATTGATCTCAATGGTTCTTGGCTGATCGCCTGCCATTATTATTTTCGTTTCATACTTCTCATAACCACCCCGTTCGGCTGTAAGCCGGTAAACACCATACATCTCCTGATTGAAAGTAACCGGTGTTACCCCGCTGAGTCTGTATTCACCCTCGAGAAATACGGCTGTTCCGGGAGGCGTTGAAACAAGCGTCAGATCCCCACAAAATGAGTCTGCACAGAATAGAACGGAAAATGCAGCAAGCAGTATAGCCGTTGGGAGATTAAACCTCATCGACTGACTCCATAACTTCCCTGTAATATTGGACTTCCCTTCAGATTTTCGACCAAATATAGAATTTGTTGAGTAGTGACGCAAGATTAAACTGCCATTATGGATACCGGCAAACATCGGCTGATTGGCATAAAAAAGCCGGATCACTATTGGTGATCCGGCCTTCGTCAGCACCAAGACAGCTTTAGAAAGCGCCTTTTCCAGTTATTACTACTACAACAGTCTGTAGTAAAATCTTTATGTCATGCCAGATTGAGCAATTCTTGATGTAGTGCAGATCGTACATGACCTTGCGGCGTACGCTGGATACGGAAGTGTCATATCCATTGCGAACCTGAGCAAGCCCGGTAATGCCCGGTTTCACTCTCAAACGCTTCGTATAATCGGTAACATCGCTCGACAGCTTCTCAACGAACATCGGTCTCTCAGGACGAGGACCGACCAGACTCATTTCACCCTTCAGAACATTGATCAGCTGAGGGAACTCATCGAGGCGGGTTTTTCTCATGAAACAACCAACCCGTGTTATTCTCGGGTCGTTCTCACTCGCCCAGATCGGTCCACTCTTCTTCTCAGCATTGTCTACCATGCTCCGGAATTTGTAGACCCGGAACGGCCGCCCAAAGCTATTCCCACGGCGCCTGTCACGATTCCTGCGTTCGTCGATCGTATCGCTGCCACTTGAACGCCTATTGCCTCTTCTCCGGTCAATTCCGACGCGGAGTTGTTTGAAAAATACCGGTCCCGGCGAATCGAGTTTGATTGCAATTGCAGTTATCAAGAAGATCGGTGACATGATAAATAGGCCTAACGATGCCCCGACAATATCAAGGCTGCGCTTCAGAATTCTGTTCAACGATATGGATTTTACATATCCAATCGAGACAGCAGCAACTTTCGGCGCAGTTGTGTACAAGATGTATAATACAAAGATGAAATTGGCAAGTACAACATCCCTGAGAGTGAGCTCGAACTGCATTGCAGTATCGTTAACAACGTCTCTGGTAGTATTCGCAAATTTAACTATCGATCTCCACCAGGACGAAACGCCGTAATTCTGTGAACCGGGTACTGTAAGAGTAAGCCCCTGTTTGTAAGTGAGAAAGGAATTCTTGTTCATGATTTCCTTTCTTGACCTGGTTTTTGTAGAATTACTGGATGACATCCTTTAAACGTCTCCCTGGTTCTGAATACACGGGTATATATGACTGTATGGTCAATAGGATAAGCAAACACTTTGCCGATTTTCAGCATAAACGCAAAGTGGCCGTAGTGGTCTAAAACGAAGGTGCGCCACCCTCATGTAACACTTTATATACGGCCCCTATCTTATTGTGTTGGTGTGTTTTGCGGTACGCGGCATTCTACGCGGTAATATTGTCGATATCGGACCTGCCGGACCTGTTTCACCGCATTCCACCGAGTAGGCTGCACTGTGAAACATGAAGTGTGCATCATATTGCATTAAGTCTGATATCGCTATCATAAGAGGTTCCGTAATCGTCCATCTTACAATAGAGTAAGCCACCATGCATGCCCGCGCATACATTAGTGGCTTGCTAAAATACTATGAATTTAGTGTTTCTATCTGAGAGAGCCGATGCTGAGTCTGAAACTGATTTTGTGTATATCGCCAAGATCGGCGTCGGGAAGGTACGAGTAGTCCACAGATCCAATTGAATGGCGGATGCCAAGCCCGAATGTCATGCCGGTATCGGACGCCCCTGAGATATCCTCAAATGTATGTGCATATCCGGTCCTGAGATAGACCGTGTTCTCGTAACAATACTCCATCCCCTGGTGGAGTGTCGGAGAACCGTCATTTGGACTGTTCAAATCTGATGCAATTCTCAGGCGATCATCAAAAAGATGCAGAGCGGCTCCGGCTGCGAGTTGTGACGGCAGCGGGAACTCCTCATTTTCGTATTTTATGCCCGATCCGATATTCATGTAGTTAAGACCAAATGAGACATATCGGGTCCTGTAATGCATTCCGATATCAAAAGCCGCACCGTTCGCCGAGGATTCCTCAAGCTTCTCGGAGAGGATTTTCCCCGTCAAACCAAACGAGACATTATCACTGATCCTGAATGAACCCGATGCGCTCGCTACGAGTGCATTTGCTGAATATTCCCCGGTTGGGTTGTCATTTATATCGTATCCCTCAAATGTGCCATAATCAAGATAAGAAAAGCCCAATCCGAACGTGACAGCATCGGATATCGGAAGCGCGGCTCCCAGGTATTCCACAGTAATGTCATCGTACCAACTGTTATGCATGAAGATAAGTTCGGTATGACCGACCTGGCTTAAACCGGCCGGATTCCAATACCCTGCGGTAGCGTCATCTGACAGAGCGACATAGGCTCCTCCAAGTGCGGAAGCTCTGGCGCCCACCCCGATTTTCAGAAAATTAGCGGATGTCGTACCGGCCTTACCGGCACCGCTTCCCGCATCTGCACTGGATGTTAATATGCACAGAACAAAGAATATTAACAGTGTGACGACCGCAGGTCTCACGTAGTTATGAGTGCTCATCTGGCTCTCCTGGCGATTTTAGTTCCCCCGATTACAAATACCGGGTTTACTAATCGCAAGAGAAATGCCGGATTCGCTCTGAAGTTCTGTGCTTTGTTCTTTACTGTTAAATGGTGCTGACGGAACAAAGCCAACTTCCTGTCTTACAATCCCTTAAACCAGCAACTTCCTTATTGCCGAACCGTCATTTTTTCTGGAGAGATCACTTACACAGCCCTATCGACAGAGAATGCCGAGCCTCTTATCTATACAAACTATAGGGTGTTTCCGAGACCTCCCTGTAGATTCCCTTCTCCATGAATGACTTCGTGCGCCTGTTCATTCTTTATACAATTGTCGGCAATGAACAGCTAATCTATAGTCCGAAGCCTAAATGAATCGTCATGTTTCGGTTCGACTCGCCCTTCGTACCCATCATAAGTAAGTCCGAGTTGCGACGTGTATATCCGCGAGTACTTAAGCATCGTTATATAAAAGGATTGCAAATAAAACAACAAAAAATCTCTATTAATTTGCGATTTTTTTCACGAACGTGGATCGTAGCCTACTTGAAACATTATCGGCATAATGGGATCAATTTGAAGCGGTTTTAGTGAGACATCTCGTGGAACTCCCTGAAACACATGCCTGCATCCGGCATGGAAATCGTTATAAAAAACCGCCTCTTAAGCGGTGACAGCTCTTCGTAGGTCAGGATCCCTGTGGTCCTGACTCTTCTCTCGTAGGTCAGGATCCCTGTGGTCCTGACTCTTCTTTTTAGGTCGAAAGTCTTGACTTTCGACATGTCGAAACCGCACCTATGAAAAGGTCAGAGTCAATCGGTATTTTTGGTGTTTCCCTTGACCTCCTGTGTTTCCGTCAAAGCTATTAGACACCTATTCAGGTCAATCCCCAAGGTTTCGAGGAGGGGATACCTATGAT
>Ga0272443_10000553_pt1 | contig 66712 bp, 59 predicted proteins | sample SSMAcet12_FD_193581 | JGI IMG/M metagenome (GOLD analysis project Ga0272443, IMG submission 193581) | Marine sediment archaeal communities from Little Sippewissett salt marsh, Falmouth, MA, United States - SSM-Acet-12 | ecosystem: Environmental > Aquatic > Marine > Wetlands > Sediment ...
AGGAACACTGACAAATCATGAGCATTTTAAAAGTGCACTCACGATTCTGCTTATTTATTGCGCAAACAAATTAAACCAAGATCAAGTTTGTGGGTAGATAATCTGCTTTTATATATATATTGCGAAACTCGATTGGACTACCTTCGCTCTGCAGGCCGATCCAACCTGATCTTTGCGTAGCCTTAAATCCTTCGTTTTGCATCTCACCATTGACGCACAATCGGATACAGCCGTCCTTGCCGCAATGAATATCATAACTGTTCCACTCACCCGCCGGCTTTTCATTGCACGGCTTCTTTTTATCGAGAATAATATACTCTTTGCTCTTATCCTGTATTTTCTTTCCACCAATCGTAATCCCGGTCCCGTCCATCAGCACCAAATCGCCCGCCTTCTTATTCATCAATTGCGCTTCGATACACCTGGGCCAAACCTTGTCTTTCCCCTGTGCGTGCAATAACACTCCACTATTGGTCGGCTTCTCCACCCACCGCCATTCCACATGCAGATCATAGTTGCCATACGCCGCCACCGTCCGCATATACCCCTTCGGCACTCCCGAACAGTAAACAACACCGTCACGAACCGTCCATACTTTGTGCACATCCACATTTTTATCCGGTACAAACAATTTCCACCCCGTAAAGTCCCGCCCGTTCCAAAGCATAACCTTTTCCTGCCCGCACCCTCCCATCACCGCCGCAGAAACAACCGCCGCTAATAAGATTATCTTCCTGCTCATAATTATCTTCATAAACCAGTCTCCTTGCATTTCACCGCTTTGTGCCACGGCCATCTTGGCCGTGCTCTTGCAACCTTCTAACTATTTAACTTTTCGACCTTCTAACTTTCTTGTCTCACCACTCACAACTATCCACTGACCACTTCTTTAAGTTTTCTCAAAAACTATCACACTCCCGATAAGCTTCGATAACAGCCATCTCGCCTTCCTTCCCCTTTTTACTATTACCGTGCTCCATACCCACAATCCCGGTATATTTCTTTTCATAAATGTGCTTGAAGACATTTTTGTAGTTTATCTCTCCCGTTGTAGGTTCTTTGCGTCCCGGATTATCTCCCAACTGAAAATATGCGATCTCGTCCCAGGCCATATCCATATTGGGTATCAGATTACCTTCCGAAACCTGCTGATGGTAAAGGTCATCCAGAAGCTTACAACTGCTCGAGTTTACTCCTTTACAAATCAGATAACCCTGCGGAATCTTCGTTAGAAACAATCCCGGATGATTCGCCCACCAGTTCAAAGCCTCCAGCACCATCACCAGCCCCGCCGGCTCACACACCTCGCACATTACCTTCAGGTTTTCAATACAGTTGGCTGTCTGATAATCGTGTTCCAGTTTGTCCGTCACATTCCCCGGCACCACCGTGCTCCACTTGGCGTTGACTCGCTTGGCCACCTCGACCGCCTTTTTCATCTCACTTCGAAGATGATTTTGATATTCCTTGTCTGTCTTCATCAACATATCGGTCTTGCCGAACCCCGAATAACTGACAAACACCCCCATGGTCATATTTAATTGACTCATCGTCTTGGCAATCTTTTCCTGCAGTTCTACCGACCTTTTCATCATGCCGTTATCTTCCCACGCCGTGAATCCCTGATCCGCTGCAAACTTCAATTGGTCGATCAGGTCCGGCGCATGATTGCGAAACATCCCGAAATGCGGAGCATATTTTAAATGGAATTTCCCCTTATTGGAAGATGCCTGTCCCCTGGCCGATGTTGCCGCTACCGCTGCCGTCCCAGCCGCCACCCCCGCCGCCAAAAATGACCTTCTATCTATCACATTAGTCTCCTTTTTTTATTTTATTGAGTTTTGATAATTTCGAAAATCCACTTTGGTCTCTAACTGTCCATTTGTCAAGGAATATATCAATAAATCTCACCTAATCACTTTAATATCAACACCTTACAAAAACAGACTAGCCCCCCTCTCCTCAGAATTACCCTTATATTCGCTTTTTCGGTATATAAGAGCATCTCTGCCCATTTCCTCTTTGGTTGCACTACTTTCTGAAATACAGTAGATTAATTAGGTAATCTTTCCTGGATTTGATTTTCTCAGTTATCTACTTGGATGGAAACAATTATCATGCATAAATATCTATTCACAAACACCACAAATCACTACCGGTTAACCACTGCTCTTGTTTTCATCTTTTCCTTTTTCATCCTTTCGACATGCCGGGCCGATCCCCCCAAGTTCGCCGACCTGCCCCCTGTTGAAAAGCTCCCCGAGATAAAGGAACTACCTGATCCCTTCCTCTTCAGTGACGGCTCCCGCGTAACCAATAAGGCCGACTGGGACCGTCGCCGTCAGCAAATAAAAGAGATAATACAATATTACGAATACGGCCATATCCCACCTCCTCCCGGCAATGTCACCCCCCAGGTACTTTCTCTGGAGTTTATCTTTCACAAAACCGCCGTCAAAAAACACGTCCTGCTCACCATGGGGCCGGATAACAACATTAAAGCAAACCTGGGAATTATCAAACCTGCAGGTAGTGGCCCCTTCCCCATCATCCTGCGAAACGATATAAAAATCTTCCAGTTCCCCATCGCCGAGGAACTCGTCAGACGAGGCTATATACTCGCCGATTATAATCGTTTAGACCTCGATCCCGACGAAAACAAAATCGTCGGTCCCGCCCAGGCCGCCTATCCCGCCTACGACTGGGCCACCCTCGCCGTCTGGGCCTGGGGCGGTATGCGTGCAATCGACTATCTCATGACCCAGGACTTTGTTGATAAAGAAAAGATCGTTTTCACCGGCCATTCCCGCGGCGGCAAGACCGCTCTTTTGGCCGGCGCTCTTGACGAACGCATCGCCCTGACCGTACCCAACGGCTCCGGCTGCGGCGGTGCCGGCTGCTATCGCCTTGAAGGCAAAAAATGCGAAACCCTCGACGCCATCACCAAGCCCACCCGGTTTTGCTATTGGTTCCAACCTCGCCTGCGCACCTTTGCCGGCTTTGAAAATCGTCTTCCCTTCGATCAACACTTCCTCAAGGCACTCGTCGCCCCCCGCGGTCTGCTTACTACCGATGCCCTCGGTGATCTTTGGGCCAATCCCCTCGGTACCCAGCAAACCTATCGCGCCGCCCTGCCGGTCTTTGAATTCCTGGGCGCTCCCGGCAAAATCGGCCTCCACTTTCGCGAGGGTAAGCATGACCAAACTGTTGATGACTTCCGCGCCCTGGCCGATTTTGCGGACCTGGTCTTTTTCGGCAAAAAGACTTCCCGCGAATTTCGCAAACTACCTTTCCCCGACGCCCCCCTGCCCTACTCCTGGTCCCCACCAAAAAAGTAGCCAGGAATGAAAGGTCTATATCATGTCAGAGGTTGTCGAAAATCCGAACACCAAGAGTATGAGCGTTTTTGAACGCTATTTAACCATTTGGGTAATACTTTGTATTATCGGTGGAATTGTGCTCGGCAAACTTGCCCCCCAATTTGCCCGTACTCTGGACGGCCTGGCCATCTATGTCAACAAAGCTCCCGTTGTTTCCATCCCTATTGCCATCTGCCTGTTTTTCATGATGTATCCCATTATGGTCAAGATTAACTTCTCTGAAGTCGTCAAAGCCGGCAAGAGTATCAAACCTGTATCCCTGACTCTATTTATCAATTGGGCCGTCAAGCCCTTTACCATGTACGCCATTGCAGTTTTTTTTCTTGGTACTGTTTTTTATAGTTTCATCGGTCCCGACGCCGTCGATTTAGTCAAAATGCCTTTCGGTCTTGACTTACCCCCAGGTGCTCAATACGGCGTGGGTACTGTCGTAATGCAAAATGGCATTAAAATGCTTGAAGTTCCTCTCTGGCGCAGCTATCTGGCCGGTTGTATTCTCCTTGGCATCGCCCCCTGTACCGCTATGGTTTTAGTTTGGGGCTATCTGGCCAAAGGCAACGATGGCCACACCTTAGTCATGGTTGCGATCAACTCGCTTACCATGCTGTTTTTGTATGGCCTGCTGGGAGGTTTTTTACTGGGCGTCGGAAAATTACCCGTACCCTGGCAGGCATTATTTTTATCCATAGCAATCTATGTCGCCCTGCCTCTGATTGCCGGATTCATTTCGCGCAAGTGGATCATCGCCCACAAAGGCCTCGCCTGGTTCCAGGACAAATTTCTGCATATCCTCACCCCCATTACCATCATCGCCCTGCTTCTAACCCTGGTCCTGCTCTTCTCTTTTAAGGGTGAGACCATCCTTTCCAACCCGCTAACTATTCTCTGGATCGCAATCCCCTTGTTTATCCAGACCATGTTCATCTTCGGCCTGGGTTATGGCTTGAGCAAGCTGCTCAAATTAAAATATCAGGATGCCGCCCCCTCCGCCCTGATAGGTGCCAGCAACCATTTCGAGGTCGCCATCGCCACCGCCACCATGCTCTTCGGCCTTTCCTCCGGTGCCGCCCTGGCCACCGTGGTGGGCGTCCTGATCGAAGTGCCTCTAATGCTCATGCTGGTCAAAATCTGCCTAAAAACCCAAACCTGGTTTAAAACCGAGTAACTAATATTTCGGGTGTCTTCACATTACGTATTACGTATTGCGTATTAAGTATTTCGTATTTATCTCCCCATACACTCATATACTCATACACCCATATACTCATACACCCATATACTCATACACCCATATACTCAAATCTCTCTCTCTTTATACGACCAGAACGGCACCGGTAGCCCCGCCCACCTGTTCATCCCATAAGCCTGAAAGGCCAGCCACCCAATCGCCCCTGCCATAAAGAGTATATCCGGCACCGCCGTGATCGCCCCCAATCCTACTACCAACCCACTCGCACAGGCCGGCGGATGTGGACACGAAAATCTTACCATTAATATCCCGCAAAAAGCCAGTGTCAGCGAAGCACTAACCAGCACCGACCAATCCCCATTTCCCATCGATACCGGCTCACCGGCTATATAACTTATCAGATGCCACACACAAAACCCGGTCGCCAGACATATCCAGTGCCCCAGCACCACGCTCCGCGGCGCCCCCGCCTTTGATAATGGCGCACTAAAGAGTATAAAAGCCGACGGCCCCAGCGCCGGAAACACCAACGGCAGATCCGTCAGCCACGCCGTCAGACTCAGCACGAATATCGCCAGCCCTGCATTGATCCCCGTTATGCACGCTACGACCTTTTTCTCGTCGAACCGTGCCAGAAGCGCCGGCGTACTGAACCGCGCCCGCCAGATCAGCATCTGCGTTTTTAGTGGTAGTTTTTGTTTCGTCTCAGCCATATTTTTTAATCTTAAAACTCTTCCTCCATCCCCACCGTCCTCTCCTTATCTCCTTATCTTCTTATCTCCTTATCTCCTTATCTCCTACCTCCTAGCTTTATTATCATCGGAGTCATCCCCCACCCACTTCACCACTTTCCCCACCTCTCTTAGTCATGCAGGGTAGGGCTTTGACCACGTATTTTCTAAGTCCGATATTAAAATACCCGATACCCGACACCCAAATCTTCAATTTACCATTTCAGTACCGCGCCGGTATCAGCCGAGGCAGCCATCTGTGCGTATTTACCTAGTACACCGTAATTTATGCGTGGTTCGGGTTTCTGCCAATTCTTCTTGCGTTCCGCAAGTTCCGACTCGCCTAGCTTAACACTGATGGAGTTATTGGGAATATCAATTTCGACAATATCACCGTCTTTCAATAACCCTATCGGCCCGCCGGCCGCAGCTTCAGGACTGATATGACCGACGCAAGCCCCTCGGGTTCCACCACTAAAGCGCCCATCGGTTATCAAAGCAACACTTTCACCTAACCCTGCACCCATAATATAACTGGTAGGACTAAGCATTTCCTGCATTCCCGGCCCACCGCGTGGTCCTTCGTAACGTATTACTACAACATCGCCAGACTTTACCTTGCCGGCCAGAATACCCGCGCAGGCCTCTTCCTGACTATCGAAGATGACAGCCGGGCCGGTGTGTTTGAGCATTGATTCAGCTACGCCGGCACTTTTAACGACAGCACCATTGGGCGCTAAATTACCCCGGAGAATGGCCAGGCCACCTTTTTGAGAATAGGCATTTTTCAGAGTACGAATACATTCCGGATCTTTAATTGCAGCGTCTGCGATGTTTTCCCCAAGGGTCTTACCCGAAACTGTTATACAGTCGGTATTTATGAGCCCTTTAATCTGAGAGATTTCCTTCAGGATGGCGCTGATACCACCGGCGGCATCGACGTCTTCCACATGATAGCTACTGGAAGGGGACACCTTACAGATATTGGGGCATTTCCCGGCTATGCTGTTAATACGGTCCAGGTCATAGTTTACCTCCGCTTCGTGCGCGACCGCTAAGCTATGCAGAACCGTATTGGTCGAGCCACCCATCGCCACGTCCAGGGCCAGGGCATTGTCGAGTGATTTGATGTTGACGATATCGCGCGGTTTTAGGTCTTTTTCGACCAGGGTCATAATTTGTTGTGCGGTACGACGATACAAATCCTCACGGCGGGGATCGACGGCCGGAATAGTACCGTTGCCCGGCAGGGCCAGGCCGACCGCCTCGGAAAGACAGTTCATACTGTTAGCGGTGAACATACCCGAGCAACTGCCGCAGCCGGGACAGCCTGTATCTTCCAGCTCCTGCAATTCTTCTTCGGTTATTTTGCCATTGTTATATGCAGCTACACCTTCAAAAATGCTGATTAGATCAACGGTTTTGCCGGACGGGGTGTGGCCGGCGAGCATAGGGCCGCCGGAAACAAATATAGTGGGAATATTTACGCGCAGGGCGGCCATCATCATGCCGGGGATGATTTTGTCGCAGTTGGGGATGCAGATCATGCCGTCAAAGCAATGAGCGCGGAGCATGCATTCGACGGAATCGGCTATAACCTCCCGGCTGGCAAGGGAATAGCGCATGCCGGAATGACCCATGGCGATGCCGTCGCAAATACCTATCGAATTGAATATAAATGGTGTGCCACCAGAGGCTTGCACGGTTTTTTTGACGAGTTGGCCGACCTTGTCGAGGTGGACGTGGCCGGGGATGATGTCGGTGTAACTGTTGGCGATGGCGATGAACGGCTGGGAAATGTCTTTATTCTTTATGCCACAAGCCTTTAAGAGGCCGCGGTGGGGGGCACGCTCGAAACCTTTTTTGACGGTATCTGATCTCATTATATTCTCCTGTTAGCTATAACTACTTTTGTGAGAGTGGGTTAAATATATTTTATTTACGTTGTTCCATTTTATAGGAGCAAGTATGAAATTTCTTCTGAAAACTACTAAATCTTATCGAATTTCTTCTCAAAAGTGCATGGTTTTTTTGCAAAACTGTTTGACTTTTTATTAAAAGTGTGGTATATTTTATAAGATACTAATGGGGGTAGGTGGGGAATACATGTCTATACAGAATCGAAGGCACAAAGAGAGCAGGGTCTCGGGTCTCGGGTATCGGGTCTCGGGTATAGGGTTTCGGGTCTCGGGTCTCGGGTCTCGGGTTTCGGGTTTCGGGTATAGGGTCTCGGGTCTCGGGTCTCGGGTTTCGGGTCTCGGGTATCGGGTGTCGGGTGTCGGGTATCGGGTATAGGAAAGAGCTGAACCTTGGAGTATAATTACCACAAAAGGTGCAAAAGAAACAAAAGATATTTAAACAGAAGGGAACGAAGTTACTAAGTGGTGAGTGGTCAGTGGTCAGTGGTGAGAAAATATGTTTCACGCAAAGGGGCAAATAAGCAGGTAAACGAGTAGACAAGTAAACGGGTAAACGAGTAAAATCAGCAGTAAGGGCAATCTTATAATTGAACAGAAGGAAACGAAGGGAAAGAGAAGAAATATTAGACACAGATTACACTGATTAACGCTGTTTAGGAAAAATAAAGAATGCGGGTTTTGAGTTTGAATTTTGAGGGCGGGGAAGTTAGGATTTAAAGCAGACGGAATAACCACGGATATCAAAGAATAAATAGTTTCACGCAAAGGGGCAAATAAGCAGGTAAACGAGTAAACGAGTAATAAGAATCTATCTAGAAAGTCACAATGGGGCAAAGACACTAAGGCACAGAGCAAATTAAAGATCAAAAATTAAAAAGCAAAAATACATATTAAAGATAAAATATTTTTCACGCAAAGGCGCAAAGAGGCATAAAAAATATTTAGCCACAGAGCCCACCGAGATCACCGAGCAAGATATTTAACCGCAAATGCACGCAGATTATTTTCTTTAAGGCGATGTTTTGGCAAACATCTTGAAATTCAAATAATTAAGAATTAGCCACAGAGGTCACCGAGTTCTCAGAGAAAAATATTATTCAAAAAGAAAAGAATATAAAGAAAATGGCGGGCACGGCCCGCCCTACGCAAACGTGCTATCACCGGCTTTTGAGTTTGAATTTTGAGGGCGGGGAAGTTAAAGCATAAAAAAAAGAGCAATGATGAGTGGCACAGAGCAACACCTTAATGATTCACATATTATCAAAAAATAATAATGATAATAAAATGGCAAGGCGTAAATCAGATCAGGGAATAAGTGGTCTTATTATAATCGGGATCACGGTCTGGTTTTTTGTTGAATATCCTCAATGGGCTTTGTATAATATTGGCATTGTCGTCGTAATTGGAATACTCTTTGCCCTAGTATCTGGAACTAGATTTCGCAAGATACGTATAGTAGAACTCAAGAGAACCAAATACAAAAGGGAAATAAATGCAGAGAAAAAGGCAATTTGTCCTAAATGCAACCATCAACTGGAAAGTAATTTAAGTGAGAAGTCGCTTATGGCACTAAAAAAAGCAGAAATGGAAGATCATTATAATTCTTATAATAAATATATGGCCCAGGTAAAAAGCTTAGTGAATGATGGACTTTTTGCTGATGCATTGAAAAATATATTCAAGGCAATGGACTATGTAGATGGCATGATGCAATATGAGAAAAAATACAATAAACGTGAGTTCGATAGCATAGAAGCCATTGATTATGCCTTGAAATATGCCCCATTAATTTTTAATTATGAAAGTATAGACTTTATAGAGGACATGATAAAGTCTTATAAGCGTGTTGAAAAAAATACAAACATTAGCATTGCCGAACTACTAACAAAAGCACGCGAAAAGATGACTAAGGCATACAACTTATGGAACTATCTAGAAAGAAACCCTAATACAAAACAAAGCTCCTTGTCAAGGACTTTAGGCGGCAATCAAGAAGATTGGAGAAATATAACTGAGTCATGGGAAAAGATGGGATTACTTATACGTCAGAAAGAAGGAAATTCATATAATCTAACTTTAAAGACTAGAATGGGAGCGATAACTAAAGGAAAGTGTACTAAATGTGGATCACAACAAGAAGCTCCCAAAGCGATATTACTAGACAATACAAAATGTCCAGATTGTGGACAAGAATCTTTGTTTGTAATACTAGCATCCTAGACACAAACCGAAAGGGAATAAAATGGGGTATGCAATAATTGCTATTATCGCCTTTGCTTCAGGAATAACCTTAGGTTATTATTTGTATTATGATAAAAGAAAAAAACTGGATAGCGATCGAATAGAATTACACAAAAAAAGAGAAGAACTTGTAAATTTAAAAGAAACATTGAACCAGAAAGAAATCGAACTTAAAACTTGGACTGAAAAAATACAAGATGCCCAAAATAAAGTTGTTAGTTTTGACGAATTGATGGAGGAAAATAAAATCATCAAAAGGGACCTGCAGAATTTAGATGTTTTATGCCACAAATTAAAACTTGACCATAATAACCAACAGAAAAGACAAGAAGATATTGGTAGAAAATCGGACGAATTAAGTCAGAGATACCTCAAGGAAAATATAAAGTGGATTAGCTCCAAACTGTCTTCTAATAATTATGTGAAGTCAAAAGAGAGACTTCTCAAAGTGATTGAACTTTGTCGAGGAATCGGTTTTGAAATCCCCAACAACCAGGAAAATCAATTATTAGTAGATTTGAAAGAAGAATATGAAAAAGTATTACGGGCCGAATTTGAGAGGCAGGAACAAGAGAGGATCAAAGCGCAAATTCGGGAAGAACAAAAATTAGAACGAGAGATTCAAAGGGAGCTAGAGCAATTAGAACGCGAAAGAACAGCTATACAAGTAGCGTTAGAAAAAGCTTTGCAAGAAACGGAAGATAAGCATAGCGAAGAAATTGAACGTTTAAGAACCCGTCTAAAAGAAGCGGAAGAGAAATCGCAAAGAGCAATTTCAAGGGCACAGATGACTAAATCAGGGCATGTTTATGTAATTTCAAACATTGGTTCTTTTGGCACTGATGTATATAAAATTGGAATGACGAGACGTTTAGAACCTGAGCAACGAGTAAAAGAGCTTAGTAGTGCTTCCGTGCCATTTCCCTATGATATTCATATGATGATTTCCAGCGATGACGCACCATCCTTAGAGAACAACTTGCATAAAGCCTTAAATAAAAATAGACTTAATAAAATTAATCTCAGGAAGGAATTTTTCAAAACTGATATTAATATGATTAAAAGTATAGTTCAAGAAAATCATGGGGAAATATCATATGTCGCAGATGCAGAAGCATTAGAGTATTACGAAAGCCAACAAATAACAGATGAAGATTATGAATTTATCGAGAAGGCATACGATTCCTTGGAAGACGAAGAAAACAAAGAAACGATAGATTAAACAAAATAAAAAGAACAGCATGGTCGGAATAATTTTTCAGCCCTGGCTGCGCTCGTGGTGGAGGGGAGAGGGAGATAAGGGTGGCGGTTCTTATACCCGGGCTACAAATAAAATCCTGGATCCGGCGCCTGCGCGGGGATGACAAAAGCCCCCCCAGAACGTGGTCGGTTCGACAAGCTCACCACAGGCGGATTCGACAAGCTCACCACAGGCGGGGATTAATACGCAATACAAAATATGGAATACGGAATACGAAAAACCAGAAGAAACCACCCGGGACGTGGACCGGGTGCTAAATAAAAAGAGAGGAGATAGGGAGATAAGGAGGTAAGGAGATTGAAAAACGTGGACCGTGGACAGTGGACCGTTTGCCGTATCAGAGAAAATCCTAAGCACGAAATTCGAAATCCTAAACAATATCAAATAACCAAAATCCTAATGTTCAAAAAAAAGAAGAAAAGAACATGCCTAAGCTGCCCCGAGGGGTCGGGATGCAAGCACGCGTAGGCATGCCACCCAGTTAATACGAAATACAAAATACGGAATACGGAATACGAAAAACCAGAAGAAACCACCCGGGACGTGGACCGGGTGCTAAATAAAAAGAGAGGAGATAAGGAGATAAGGAGGTAAGGAGATTGAAAAACGTGGACCGTGGACAGTGGACCGTTTGCCGTATCAGAGAAAATCCTAAGCACGAAATTCGAAATCCTAAACAATATCAAATAACCAAAATCCAAATGTTCAAAAAAAAGAAGAAAAGAACATGCCTAAGCTGCCCCGAGGGGTCGGGATGCAAGCACGCGTAGGCATGCCACCCAGTTAATACGAAATACAAAATACGGAATACGCAATACTAAATGTGAAGAGCACGGCCAAGATGGCCGATGCACATGCGGGGGCAAAGGGAGAGGGGAATTAAAATAGTACCAAATTGGCATACTGGCGGCGGCGAGGATGTTTGATACGATCTTCGGTGTTTTGGTTTTGCTGCTGGTAGCGGACAATGTCCTGGGTATAGCGTCTTTCGACATTGGCGTCATTGGTCTTATAGCGTCTGAGCAGGGTGGTGTCGCGGCGGGTATAGTTTCTTCGCACGTTTTTATCGCGGAGTTTGGTTCTCTGCAGGACAAGGGTGCTTTGTCTTTTAATGCGGCGGATATTATTCTGAAAGTTTTGCTGCTGTTTGTTAATGCGGAGGGTGTAGTTTCTTCTGAGATTATTATCCTTGATCTCATACCTTTGTTTGACGGTTTTTATTTGTCGGTCATTTCTCCTGATAAGATTTTTATCCAGGGTGTTGACCTTCTGCATGAGTCGTTCTTCGTAGCGTAAGTTTTGTTCACGTTCGGAATCGGAGGAGTATTTGTGGATGTGCTGAGGCTTTTTGGTCTGGCCGGGCGTGGGGGAAGCGGCAATCAGTAAAACAGCGAAAATAAGCGAAATTTGCGGTTTTAACAGGTTCATCAATAATTTTATCGGTCGTTTCGAGGATTAGAGATGAAATTTTACAGGGTAAAAAAAGGCAATTTATCAGGTATAGGCGCTTAAATGCCTGAAGGGAATGGGGATGACAGGAAATAAAATCTGGGGTATGATGATTTTTAAGTAGTAAGTAAGTAGATATAGTACATCGATTAACAACATGCGAAGGCAAAACAACCGGGAGATATTATGGACATTGCAGAGGCAGCCGTAGTAGGAGCAGGGCCGATAGGATTGGAGATGGGGGTGGCACTTAAAAGGGCAGGGTTGAATTATATCCATCTGGAAGCGAAACAAATCGGTAATACCATTAGCTGGTATCCGCATCAGGTGAGATTTTTCAGTTCGCCAGAGCGGATAGCTATCTGCGGGGTACCATTACATACGGTGGATCAGGCAAAGGCGTCGCGGGAAGAGTATCTGGCGTACCTGCGGGGGATCGTGGAACAGTTCGAGTTGGAGGTGCGTACTTACGAACGAGTTACCAAAATCACAAAGGGGGATAACAGCTTTAAACTGAAAACGGAAAAGCAGGGCGGGGGCAAACAGGAATACCAGGCGCGAAATGTGATATTGGCTATCGGAGATATGCACTGGCCGCGGATGCTCAATATACCGGGTGAGGATATGGAGCACGTGGATCACTATTTCGATGAGCCACATAAATATTTTCGTCAAGAACTTCTGATTGTGGGGGGCAAAAACTCGGCGGTGGAGGCGGCGATCCGGTGTTGCCGACTGGGGGCCAAGGTGAGCCTTTCCTACAGGGGTGAGAAGTTCAATCCGGAATCGATAAAATACTGGCTGCTGCCGGAGATTGAAATGCTGGTGAAAACGGGCAAGATAAAGTTTTATCCCAACACAGAGCCCGTGGAGATCAGGGGGCAAGATGTCAGTCTGCTGGATGTGAAGCGAAAGAAAATAATCACCATGGGGGCTGATTTTGTGCTGCTGATAACCGGTTATGTGGCGGATATGAAACTGTTCGAGTTGGCCGGGGCGGAACTGGAGCCTGAAAGCCGGGCACCGGTAGTAAATATTGAAACCATGGAGAGTTCTGTGCCGGGATTGTTTGTGGCGGGGACAGTGGCGGCGGGGACACAGAAAAACTATCGGCTCTTCATCGAAAACTGCCATGTACACGTGGCCAAGATTATAAAGAAGATTACCGGTACCATGATCAGTAACAGTGTGATTAATCCTTTGGCACTAGAGGAGATGCCGGAGAGCTGAAAAGATAATGACAAAGTACAGAATAGAACACGGATGGCACGGATGAGACGGATTTTCAAAGAAACCCACCAGAAAATCCGAAGCACGAAATTCGATCCTCCTTCGCTCGCAGCACGAGCTACGGCGGACAAGAATCCGAAACAAATTCTAAATTTAAATGATAAAAATTCAAAACGGAAAACGTTAAAGCATGACACTAATCGATAGGTACTATCGGCATAGTAGGCTTAAAGTTGACAAGTATTGTTAAGCAACAGATTTCTTCACTATGGCAGGCACCGACATCCGAGTTCTCAGAGAAGAGAGGTTTTGCTTGACAAGGGGCAGGTATGGGTGTTCAATGGAACCAGAAGCCAGAAGTGGCGATACTTACGTTACTATATTATTGTAATAAAAGAACTTAGAGGAACTGATTCAGGGGATCGCTAAGAACTGCGAAAGGAGTACAGTCATGGTGAAAACGGGATTTTATTTTGTTCTGATTATAGGGGTAGTTTTTCTGGGAATGTTGAGCGGAGGCTGTCAGCCGGCAGTAAGGCCGGAAATAAGTGGGACACTGGATCTAACCGAAGGTGCGGATATTGAACGCAATACAGAAGTCAACCTGGTGGAGCGGATGGCGCTGTACCGGACGCAATATGAGAATCAACTGGAACTGCTGCGGCAGTTCTACGACCGTCAGGGTAACCACATGAAGGCCCGTTGGGCGGCGGAGGAACTGGAACACCTGCGCACCGGTCCTCGTAATTCTTACCTGGTGGTGGCGGAGACGGCCGGCCCGGAGCTCAAGGCAACAACGGCAATCGTGGAAGCCGACCTTCTGTATCAGGAAGGCATGAACTACTACAAGAGCGGGCGGGGTAAGTTAGGATCCTTTCTCACCAATAAGAAAAAGTTGTATATGGCCATCGATAAGTTCAATGAGCTCATCGCCAACTATCCTAACAGCGATAAAATCGATGACGCGGCCTTTCAGATTGCAGAGATATATCATTATTACCTGAAGGATTATCATAAAGCGCTGCTGTATTATCAACGGGTGTGGCAGTGGGATCCGCAAACCCCCAAGCCGGCACGGTACGGGGTGGCACGGATATACGACGACAATCTGCACGATCTGGTCAAGGCGCTGGAATATTATCAGATGGCGGTGAATCTGGAGTCTCACTATCCGGAGAAGGCCGAATACGCCCAGAGCCGGATGGAAGAGATCAGCAGGGAATTATCGAAGAAATAAGTATAGAGAAACAAAGGGAAACTATATAAGTCGAAGATGTAATTTATCAAAGCCCCTGAAGTTGGGCCCGGCTGAGGTGTCGGCACACCCACCTATACCCCGTAAATCAGCCGGCACCGCCCTCGAACACAACCCTCCAGGCCGGGCCCAACCGCCCTATACCTTTCCAGCGGTGGTCAAACAACTCTCTAACGACTATGTTTGAATGATAAAATTATGCAGTTATCGATAATCCTGGCATTTATGACGGCGATATTTGTAGGGGAAAATCTCTGCAGCGAAAAATTAGATCCGTCCCTGGAATGGCTGGGAACGATTCGAGGGGTGCGGGTAGTAATGCTGACGGCGGGGTCATTGCTGCTGAGCTGGGTTCTGATGCGGTTAAGTTGTCAAACAGTGCTGGGGCGATTAAAAAAGGAAGGCAGTCCGAGCCGAGGGGGACTGCGGCAGCCGGGACGGCTGGATTTGTGGCTGCGTATTTTTGCGCTGGGTATGTTCGGGATACAATTAACCGTGGGAGGATGGGGCTATTTTGTCTGCCGGGAAATAAAACTGCAGCGGATCGTACTGCTGGACGAGTTGGCACTGATACTGCCCTTTATACTAATGATGTATATGAGATGGTACTGTTTCTACCCGATCAACCGGTATATTCGCGAGTATGTGGTGGCGGGACAACTGGCGGAAGGCTTGGCGACGCGGCCGGTGTGGACGCGAAGGGAATATATCTCATTTCAAAGCAGGCATGGGATGTTTATAGTTATGATACCACTGCTGCTGATACTGGCCCTGAGAGATGTGGTATATCTGGGGACGGATTTATGCTGCGGGGGAATAGGACAGGAAAACCAATGGATATATACCGCCAGAGAATCGGTGGTGGCCATGGGGGCGGGTCTAATTTTTTTGTTTTCGCCGTTGCTGCTGCGGCGGATCTGGAAGACCAGGCGGCTGCCGGAAGGACCGCTGCGGAGTAAGCTGGAGAAGTTCTGCGGACGGATCAAACTGGGCTTTAAGGATATCCTGCTGTGGGAGACGCACAGCGCGGTGGCGAACGCGGCGGTAATGGGATTGTGGCGGCCGATAAGGTATGTACTGCTAAGTGATAATATTATCGAAAACATGAGTGATGAACAGATCGAAGCGGTATTCGGACATGAAGCGGGACATATTAAACATCATCATATTATGTTCATGATATTATATATTGTGGGAGCGTGCTCCCTATCGTACCTACTGCTGGAAAAGGCCCTGAACGGGATATATGAAATATGGCCGGAAAGAGTCGAATGGCTGGGGTATGGTGAGTGGGTAATCGGATTGCTGCTGATCACAAGTTGGATTTTGATATTCGGATGGGTGTCGCGGAGATTCGAGAGGCAGGCGGATGTGCATGGAGCACTGGCAGTGAGTGAAACTGATAACGAGCAGTCAAGCCCCAAAAACACAAAGTCACTCAGCCAACAGGGAGCTTATATTATGGGGACTACGCTGCAACGAATCGCCCTTCTAAACGGGATCAGTATGGAGACGCGGTCGTGGCGGCATTCGAGTATTCATTCCCGAAGGGAATTTCTGAGGTGGCTGGCAGCGGAAGAAGACAGACTGGGTAAGTTTGGGCGGCAGATGCGAGTAGTTAAAATTTTGATTTTACTGGGGGTGGCATCAGGAGTTGTTGGTTGGGGATGGATGATAGGGAAATAAAGTGTTAAGTGAGATAGTAAGATGAAAGTTATATGCCACGGAATAGATCTGGTGGATTGCAAGCGGATTGAAAAGATGCTGCAGGAGCACGAAGAACGTTTTTTGCAGCGGGTGTTTACAGAGGTGGAGCAGGAATACAGCAATCAGCATCGGGACCGGGTGGAACGGCTGGCGGGGCGGTTCGCCGTTAAAGAGGCGGTGATGAAGATGCTGGGGACGGGCTGGAGCGAGGGGACGGGCTGGACGGAAATTGAAACGATAAACGATCCGGCAGGTAAACCGGAAGTAACGCTGAAAGGTAAAATTGCCGAGATAGCCGGGGAAATGGGAATCGATAAGATCAGTGTGAGTATTACGCATACGCGGGAGTTGGCGATAGCTTCGGCAATCGCGCTGGGGGAAGATAAATAAAGTGGTGAGTTGTGAGTGGTGAGTGGCGAGTAAACTTCCGTTTTAAGGGGTAATTACTTCAGGTATTGTCGGAGTGGCCCAAATAAAGTAATGAGAACAGATAAATTTGATGTGGTAGTGGTGGGTGGCGGTCATGCGGGGGTGGAGGCGGCATGGGCGGCGGCACGGCTGGGGGCAAAGACGGGGCTGGTTACGATTAGCGTCGATACCATCGCGCAGATGAGCTGCAATCCGGCGATCGGGGGCTTGGCCAAGGGGCAGATCGTGCGTGAGGTGGATGCGCTGGGGGGACTGATGGGGCTAGCGACCGACAAGGCGGGGATTCAATTTCGGATGTTAAACCTGAGTAAGGGGCCGGCAGTTTGGGCGCCGCGGGCACAGGCGGATAAGCAGTATTATCAAGAGGTGATTCGCGAGTATCTCATAAATTGCGAAAACCTGGAGATTATAGAGGAGATAGTCGGTCGGTTAATTGTTAGAGATGGCCGTATGGTGGGAGTGCAATGTGAATCGGGACGGGAGATAACGGCGGGGGCGGTGGTCTTGACAACGGGTACTTTTTTGCGGGGGTTGATGCATACCGGCAGTGAACAATGGGCCGGGGGGCGGTATGGTGAACCGGCGGCGGAAAAACTTTCAGCGAGTCTGGAAGAAGCGGGGATAAAACTGGAACGGCTCAAAACGGGAACGCCGGGGCGGGTGGCCAGAGAGAGTATCGATTTTGATAAAATGCAAGAGCAGCCGGGAGACAAAAAACCGGTGCCTTTTAGTTTTATGAACGATAAAATCGAACAGGAACAAATAAGCTGCTGGATTACTTATACGAACGAAAAGACGCATAAGATTATCCAGGATAATCTGGATCGGGCGCCGCTTTATACGGGGCAGATTAAGAGTACGGGGCCGCGGTATTGTCCGAGTATCGAGACGAAGATAATGAGATTTGCGGATAAGGAGAGGCATCAGGTATTTCTGGAGCCGGAAGGGAGAGATACGAACTGGTTCTATTGCAACGGGGTAAGTACATCACTGCCCAAAGAAGTGCAGCAAGGGATGCTGGAAAGCATACCCGGGCTGGAGAAGGTAAAGATACTGCGTTACGGATACGCGATTGAATATGATTATGCATCGCCGCTACAGATCAAGGCGACGCTGGAAACAAAAAAGGTTAAGGGCTTATTCCTGGCGGGGCAGATAAACGGGACCAGCGGCTATGAAGAAGCCGCGGGGCAGGGATTGTTGGCGGGGGTGAACGCGGTGCGATACATGCGCAAGCAGGAAGCGGTGGTGCTGGGGCGTGATCAGGCGTATATCGGAGTGATGGTAGATGACCTGGTGACCAAGGGAGTGGATGAACCGTACCGGATGTTTACCTCGCGGGCGGAGCATCGACTGCTGCTGCGGAGCGATAACGCAGATCAGAGACTTACACCGACCGGGCGTGAGTGGGGATTGGTGGATGAGTCTCGATGGCAGAGATTTCAAAACAAACAAAAACAGAGGCAGGAGATACGAACGTATTTAATAGAAAATACCCGTGAAGGTAAAACTCTGGAGCAATTATTGCGACAGCAGGGTCGCGATGCCGAGTGGCTGCTGGAAACCGATAAGCAACTAGCGGAAAAGAATTATGATCGGGATGCGCTGGAACAAGTGGCCAACGATGTACGTTATGCAGGATATGTGCAGAAACAGTTGCGCCTGATAGAACGGTTCGCACAGGCGGAGAAAATGAAACTGCCGGAGAATCTGGATTTCCATAGTGTTACGCATTTGCGCTTCGAGGCCCAGGAAAAACTGAATGTGGTGCAGCCACGGAATCTGGGGCAGGCGGCGCGGATCAGCGGGATAACACCGGCAGATATTACAGTACTGATGATTTATCTGAAAGACAAGAGGATAGAACACTGATAACATGGCGCGGCCAAGGGCCGCTACAAAATCCTAAGCACGAAATCCAAAATCCTAAACAATACCAAATGATCAAAATTCAAATGGTCAAAACAGAAGAAATAATTGAACAGAAGGTAACGAAGGGAACAAAGAGAAGAAATTTTGGACGCTGATTTCGCTGATTAGCGCAGATGAAAAAAAATAAAGGTTGCGGAGAAGGGAGATGTTGTATGCTTTATGGTGATGTTTTTGTAAACATCATAAAATTCAAATAGAGGGCGGGCATGGTTCGACAATGCTCACCACAGGCAGAGCCCATCCTAGGCAAACTGAAAGACAAGAGGATAGAACACGGACGCGGATATCACGGATTTTCACGGATTTTATTTGAGGCAAAACAGATAAGAAATATTAGTAAGGGATTTATAATTATTATATAATGATATGCAGTATAACTATAAGAAAACAAGGACATGTTAGCATTACGCTTTATATTGCAAGGAGTTACAGCGAACAAAGAGTTCAGGAGATGAAAAAACATGAGAAGAAATACCAATAAAAAAGCTATATCACGGCGGAAATTTTTGGGGGAGATGGGCGGAATCGGATTAGCGGCGTGTCTGCCGGCGTTGGTGCCGGGACGGGTACTGGGAAAAGACGCTCCGAGTAACAAGATTACCCTGGGTTGTATCGGCGCGGGACGAATGGGTCAGGGTGATATGAATAATTTTATGGGTTTCGGTCAAGTGCGGGTAGTGGCAGTCTGCGATGTGGATTCCAAACGAATGAATGATGCCATGAACGCCGTCAATAAAAAATACCAGGACAAGGGTTGTAAGGCGATAGCGGATTTTCGAGAACTGGTAAATCAAGCTGATATCGATGCGGTGTCAATTGTGACGCCGGACCACTGGCATGCGCTGCCGGCGATTGCGGCGGCCAAGGCAGGTAAGGATATCTTTCTGCAGAAACCCATGACTTTGACCATAGAAGAAGGACGAGCGGTAAGTGATACGGTTCGTCGTTTCGGACGGGTGCTGCTGGTGGGAAGTCAACAGCGCTCGGCACAAAACTTTCGGTTCGGTTGTGAGCTGGTGCGTAACGGACGCATTGGTAAATTGCATACAGTGAAGGTTGGTTTGGAGACCGATCCACCCTGCGGGGTCGAGCCGGATATGGAAGTGCCCAAAAATTTAAATTACAATATGTGGCTGGGCCAGGCGCCGCTAAAACCCTATACGGAAAAAAGGGTACATCCCCAGAACGATTACTCGCGACCGGGATGGCTGCGGATCATGGATTACGGACATGGCATGATAACGGGCTGGGGGGCGCATCACCTGGATATTGCCCAATGGGGGATGGGGACGGAACTGACCGGACCGGTTGAGATTGAAGGAGAAGGTATTTATCCCACGGAAGGATTGTGGGATGTGCATGGGCCGTTCTCCATAAAGTACAAATATGCGAACGGCGTTAATGTACTATGTGGAGACAATGCGAAATTCACCCAAGGTGTGCGGTTCGAAGGTAGCAAGGGCTGGGTGTTTGTCGCACGGGGTAAGATAGATGCGGAGCCGAAAAGTCTGCTCACCAGTACGATAGGGCCCAATGAGATTCATCTGTACAAGAGCAACAACCACAAAGGCAATTTCCTTGATTGTATCAAGAGCAGGGGCAAGACGGTGGCGCCGGTGGAGGTGGGACACAGGTCTTGTTCGGTATGTCTGTTAGGTTCGATAGCGATGCAATTAAAACGTAAGCTGCAATGGAATCCCGACAAGGAAGAATTTATCGGGGATGCGGAAGCAAACCGAATGCGTTCGCGACCGATGCGACCACCGTGGAAGCTCTGATAATAACTGTTAGCTGTCGCCCTGCGGTGCAGAAAATACAAATCGCATAAAGAACAAAAAGTCCCCAAGCGTAAAGTATATATAAATTCAACATACAAAGGATCCAAATCCCGATGGTCGTGGAACAGATAAGTGAAATTGTAGTAGCGACAACCAATCGGGGTAAATTGCGAGAGCTGAAAAAGATGCTCCAGGGGCAGGTGGTGGTACGCGGGCTGGAAGAGTTTGATCCGATTGAGGAGTGTGAGGAAAATGGAGATACCTTTGCCCAGAACGCCCGCCAAAAAGCTCAGTATTACAGTAGGATACTTGATTGTTGTGTTTTGGCGGACGATTCCGGTTTAGAAGTGGATTTTCTGGAAGGCATACCGGGAGTTTTTTCGGCGCGTTTTGCGGGAGTTGACGGTCCGGAACGGGACAAAGCTAATAATCAGAAGCTATTGGAGCTTATGATCGGCGTACCCGAAGAGAAACGAGGGGGGCGTTTTTGCTGTTGCTTGTGTCTGAGCAGTCCCAGAGAAGTTCTGATCGAAGTAAAAGGGGTATGGGAGGGGATTATCATCGAGAAGCCTCAAGGTGAAAATGGATTTGGCTACGATCCGATCTTCTATTTACCCGAAAAAAAGAAAACCGTTGCTGAGCTTTCCGGGCAGGAAAAAAACGGCATTTCCCATCGGGGACAAGCCTTAAACAAGTTACTGGAGAAGCTCGGTCGGATAAATGATTCTGATTAATAATTAAGTTGCATTTCCAGCTTTATAAACATAAGATTTCCTGTATGTTCGAGAGTGATGAAAAAAAGAATGTGATTCCGAGTGGAAGAATTGCGGGGCGTGTTGCTGCGCGTGCGCACATAGCGACCATAGTTTTGGCTGGAATCCTGGCTGGTACGCTGCTGGGGGCGCAGGCTTTGGTATTGGTGCGCGAAGGCAATATCAAGGCCCGAGAGAACGGGGCTAAAGTCATCAAAGAAATCAACAGTCAGGGATTGTCAAGTTTCCTGGGGCTCGAACCTATTACCCGTTATTATCTACTCGAAAAAAATGGGCAGCTTAACGGATATGCGATCTTGTCTTTACAACCGATGCGGAATTTAAACAACTCGTTCGTCTTTCAGGGGCGGGAGCTGTATTGTTATCCGGATAAAGATTTACGCAAAGTAAGCTCCATCCTGGTCCCCAACGACATGAATAATTACAGTATTCAGGAAAAAATAGAATATCAAAAAAAGAATTTTTTCATATCCACCAACCAGCAATTTGACGACGGAAAATTAAAGGTGCAATATTACAACACATATGGTATGCGTCAGCCCATAAGCCTGGATGTCAATCAGGATTATTTTATTCCAGCACCGTTGCTGGATGTTATATCGAGCGTGGCTACCACGGGGGACAGTAATAAGAAAGGGGTTATATTTGCTATAGCGGATATTTCGCTTTTAGCAACCCGCAGTGGTACAATCCTGGCGGAATGTCTGGTAAAACCGGGTGGCCGGGTTGCACATGAAATCCAAGATAAAGACCCAGCCGGCCACAGCGTTACGGTAAAGTGGCTTGGGCACGAAAAAACGCAAACCATATATTATGACTCGCAGCATCAGATCCTTTGGCAGGAAGACCACTTTGACTCGGAGACTTCCACAATTCGGGCTGTATCGCGCGGTGAACTAGAGAAAGCTTTTCCGCAATCGGTAGAAGATTTGGAGAATTACTTACCTGTTGATAACAATAACGAAAAATCGGCAGTACTTTAAAACTCAGTACTTTTTATTTTTATTATTTTGGGCGCCGGCGGTATGCCTCTGGATAGTTCCTGGAGATATCCGGGCCCAGACGAATACGCAGGCAGTTGCGCCGGCAGAGAATAAGGCTGAGCAACCGGGGTTAACGGGTATCGAGTATGTCGATATCCGCAACGGTTTTGTGCTGCGCCCCCCGCGAGGCAGTATTCCATTTAGTACGCCCCCTACCGATCTGACCTGTCCTAAACAAGATCCCTGCCTGGCTGTGCCGGACTTATCGAGTTGGCAGTTGGTGAAAATTCCTCCCAGTCAGGAGCTGGTACGCTTTGTGCAAATGCTTGACAAAGGGCAAAATATTCTATCGGTTTACCTACTGGCGGCCAAAAAGCAGATGAATATCGAGCAGATGCTCCAGGACCGCAGCGGGTTCTGGAAACAATATCCCCAGCAGGCAACGATTAAACAGGAAAAAACCGACATTATAAATAATCGTCAGGCGGCTCTTATTACGGTGCTCTGGAAAGGTAAAGGCAAAGCAAAAGCAACGCAAATACTGGACGAAGCCCTGATCCAGAATGAGAAAGATCGCTATTTTCTGTTGCGGCTGACTACGCCGAACGGTAGTGCAGATACAGTGACAAACGCGGCTAAACTAAGCGCTGCTGTGCGAAACAGTTTTAACTGTCTGGGTAAGGATGAGGAAGACCGCCGCTGGGAACAGGCGCGAAAACAGGCTCAGGCGCTATGGCAGGGAACAAAACCGGAACAGATACAAAAATTAGCCCTGGAAGAAAGCTGGTTTCGTCTGCATCGATGCGATAAAGACATAGGTTTTCTACAGATCAACGAAAAGTGGCAGCAGGAAAAAACCAAACAGCAATTTGTCATCAATGTACAAGGCTATATTAATAACGAGAGAGATGGTATTGTTCTGGCCCATCTGCAAGGGTGGCAGGGAGTCTTGCCGGGGGGAAATGGTTCGGTAAAAATGCCGGCGGGGCCGGTCCGTTTGATAGGGCGGGAAGTATTGGACGGATCTAGGGCGGGGGAGCAATTTGAACATCAACTTCTATCGGTAAACGGTCCATCAAAGCAATATCGAGAACTGGGACAATGGCAGGGCAATAACCTGATTATAAATCGATTCAATCCGGATCAAAAAGATGATAAAGGGATAACTGAAAAACTGGAAGTGGATCCCCAGGTATATCTGCCTCAGGCGGCAAAAGTGATACTGCCGCGACTGGTGGAACGAAAACCAGGCCGGGAATATGTGTTCATGGAATATTACAATCGAGTGTTATGTTATTACGTCCTGCGGGTGGCGGCGGAGGAAACGCTGACAATCGGTAAGGAGCAGGTCAAGACCGTGTATCTGATCGGCCAAGCCGGGGCCCAGGGGCCGATCATCGAGATATGGCTGGATGAGAAAGGACAAATTGTAAGGCAACGCGGAGGCGGGCTCGTGTTGGAGCGTTCCACCGCAGAAGCTATAAAAAAGATTTGGCCCAACCAACTCGGTGGTGGCAAAAAGTAACAATCGAGTATCAGCTTCTATGACAAGAAATTAAGAGATTGACTTTTAAAGCGATGAAAAGGAATTAAAATGGCTGAAGTAAAAACGGATGTGGTGATTATAGGAGCGGGCCCGGCGGGGCTGGGGGCGGCCCTTTATGCAGCACGGGACCGGTATGAGACCATAGTCCTGGATAAATTTGTACCCGGCGGACAAATCAATCTGACAGACCGGATCGAAAATTATCCGGCGATTGCGCAGATAAGTGGGCCGGACATGGTGGCAGCCCTTATGCAACAGGCCGACACCTTCGGGGCCAAGGTCAAAAACAGTAGCGAAGTTACCGGATTAAAAAGGCGTGATGACGGACTGATCGAGGTGCAAACCGATGAGGACACATACCTGGGGCGGGTGGTCATACTCGCGCCCGGCAGTGATTATCGTAAACTCGGAGTGCCGGGTGAAGAAAAATTCCGACAGGCCGGGGCGGGAGTGAGCTATTGCGGCACCTGTGACGCTCCTTTTTTCAAGGACAAGGAAGTAATCGCGGTCGGGGGGGGCAACGTGGCGGTGGAAGATGCGATACACCTGGCGAAATATTGCAGGAAAGTGACCCTGGTGCATCGTCGGGACGAATTCCGGGCAACAAAAATACTGGTGGAAGAATTGCTGGAAGAGACGAAAAAGGGCATTATCCAGATTCGTTATGATACGGTTATGAACACAATTAATGGCCAGGACCGGGTGGAATCGGCCACGTTGAAAAATGTCAAGACGGGCGCTGAAGAAGATACCGCCTGTGACGGGGTGTTCATATTTGTAGGCATGATACCAAATACGAATTTCCTGAAAGGTACAATCGATCTGGATGAAAACGGATTTATTGCCTGCGAGCCCAAATACCTGCGTACGAATATGCCGGGCGTTTTCGCGGCGGGTGACTGCCGAGTAGGCGCCGCTATGCAAGTGGTAACCGCCATAGGCGATGGGGTGGGAGCAACGATGTTTATGAAGGAATATCTGCGCGATCCGAGCTGGTGGGACAAAGAGCGGACGCCTTCCTCGATTTCCTTTGCGTAATATAATTAATAGTTCGGGCGATCAAATGAGATTGTCCCAACATTTGGTAACAGAGATAAACTAATCATGAAGATTGCTTACTTCGATTGTTTCTGCGGAGCGGCGGGGGATATGATTGTGGGGGCTTGTCTGGACGGCGGCGCTGAAGAAGCTAAGTTACGACAAGATCTAAATCGTCTGGGATTGGCAAACGTCGAAATCAAGATTGAAAAGACCAGCAAAAACGGGATTGCCGCCACGGGTTTTCAACCCATTGTTAAAGACAAGTCCCAGAGCAAACATCGCGCACTTTCTACGATTATCGATATTATTAACCGGGCCGGTTTTAGTGAGCGCGTGAGCAGTCAGGCTGTTGACATTTTTAAACGCCTGGCCCAGGCCGAGGCCAAGGTACACAACACCACCGAGGACAAGATTCATTTCCATGAAGTAGGGGCCGACGATGCGATTATGGATATTGTGGGTGCATGTGCAGCCTTAGAGCAATTGGAGGTTGAAAAGATATGTTGTTCATCTTTGACCGTCGGCTCGGGGATGATAACCTGTGCGCATGGCACTTTGCCGGTCCCGGCGCCGGCGACGGCGGAACTGATAAAAGGAATAGAAATCATCCCCACCGAGATCAGAACGGAACTTTTGACACCTACAGGAGCGGCTATCTTGACCAGCCTGGCCGAGAGCTTTGGACCTATGCCGCCCATGCAAATCACCAATATCGGTTACGGCGCCGGCCAACGGGAAATACCGGGCCGCAGCAATGTCCTGAGACTGCTGGTGGGCCAGAGCAGTGAGAGTGGAGCGGAAGCGGAAGTTGACCAGGTATGTGTGCTGGAAACGAATATCGACGATGCCTCGGCGGAGCTCATCGGGCACGTAAGTGAGAAGCTACTGGCAGCAGGCGCGTTGGAAGTATTCTGCACAGCAGTCAGCATGAAAAAAAACCGGCCCGGCAGTCAGATTACGGTGTTGTGCTCGGCCGACGAAATACAAAAGATGGAACAGCTTTTATTCCAGGAAAGCACTACCTTTGGTATTCGTCGGCACTTCTGCCAACGCAGTATCCTGCCGCGCGAACACCAAACCGTTACAACAGTCTTCGGTGATATAAGAATAAAACTGGGTTATTTGAATGGCCAGGTAACGACTCGTTCGGTAGAATTCGGCGATTGTCAAAAGGCTGCGGAAAAACATAAGGTTTCCGTGAAAGAGGTAATCGCCTCCACCTGGGCCGTATATCAACCAAAAATGTAATTGTCAATGTTTATACCACTTACACAAATTATGCTCCTCGCTGAGGAAATTGTGCAGAAGCCACATAAGCAACTGCTGCAGATACCTCCCCAAACTATCTGGGTTTTTGCGATAATTGTGGGGGCTTACGTAATAGTGCGTATAACCATGCGGCGAGTGATGCGTCACCAAAGAAAATTTAACGCTCCCCTGTCCCAGAGATTGGCGGAACACAGGGCTTCTCTAACTACTCAGGATCAAATGCATGAGCTGATGGCGGCCCTGGCGGACCTGTCCAGGCAGATTAACGGCCAAATCGATACGCGTCTGGCCAAACTGGAAATATTAATGAGTCAGGCCGAAGCGATTATTAAGCGACTGGAACAGGCGGGTGGAGTTAGAGCACCCGTTTCTGAGGCTCAGGTAAAACCTTCGTTTGATACCACGGTTGGTGACGTAAAGGAAATCACCCAAAAAATACAAGGCTCAGAAGCATCACAGTCATCTAACGAGGCAAATGCTGAGATTGATTCGACACCTCACAGCTCTGATTCGTCCGCTGAACTATCGCCTCAGGCACAACAGGTACTGGAGATGACCCGGAAGGGACTGGCTCCGCTGGCTATAGCTCAGAAACTAAACCGTCCGGTGGGAGAGATTGAGCTGATCCTCTCTCTGGCCGGGAAAAAGTAGGCGATAGTCAGTCCGTACAAATCAGACGTTAACTCCCTTTCCCGCAAACTGTTACCGCTAATCAAAGAGGTATAAGCTCAGCTCTGGCCATGCAACCAAATATTTATTATATAATTCTTTATTCTAAAATCACTTACAGCAAAATGTCTGCCGGCAGATTTTAGAGAGAATATTTTTGCATAAAATTCTTATTCCTTTTGTTTACAAAGATTTACGTTTATATGTGAAATCCGATTTTACCGGCGTTCATTGACAATTTTAATTTAGCTGGTATATTTTTAGTTACAATAAACGACGGTTAGCCCCGACCAGGGGCCCGCAAAAACAACGGCTTGCAGAACGGGTTGAACAACAACCCGGAGCAAAATTAGCCGTGGCGAATTTCCGGGGCGGTTCGAGACTGCTCCGGAAGTTTTTTGCGCTGGTATCTCGATTACCGGCAAAATTGCCAAAGCACAAAAAAAACCTGCTGTTTTAATGGGTAATCGGGTCCAGTTTTAACTTTTGACGTCGGCGTCAATACCAATAAGATAGGTGCAGTGGAAAATAAGACTAAAAAAGCTACGCCCCGCAGAGGTGAATATACGGCTCGAGTAATCGAACAGCGGAAGTTCGGTGTGGGCCACAAAATACTTTGTTTGGAGCTGGAAGGCACAGCCGCCAAGTGCTTTGGCCGGGCGCGGGCGGGTCAGTTTGTGCAGATAGCCTGTCGTGACCTGGCGGATCAGCGGAGGCCGGTTCCGCTATTGCGTCGGCCGTTCAGTATAGCCGGACTGCATCCGGGGGGACCAGACAAACAAGATTGCCTGTCTCTGGAAATCATATATCGTATCATAGGACCCGGGACCAAATGGCTGGAACGGTGTTTATCCGGGGACATATTGAACATTTTGGGACCGCTGGGTAATGGGTTTACCCTGGGGCAGGATCCGAAAAAACGAGCAATTTTATTGGGGGGTGGAATCGGGCTGCCACCGATGTTCTTTTTAGCAGATCAGTTGGCCCAATCAGGATATGGGGAAAGGGTGGCATTTGCGGGAGCACGTATGAAAAGCCATCTGGAAGGAACTATAGATACCCGGACAATATCCAGCCAGGATTTGCTCACACCACAGATGCACCTGGAGCAGTTCAAGCGCAGTAATACCGGTTGCATAATCGCCACCGATGACGGCAGTGCAGGCTATTGTGGTAATATCACGCAGGTGCTGGAAGAGTTTCTCGAGAAGAATAGCCAGTGGCAAGAGGGGCAAATATATGCCTGTGGACCTGATGCAATGCTTAAGGCGGTGGCGGAGCTGGCCCTAAAAAGAGATATGCCCTGCCAACTCTGTCTGGAAGCCTATATGGCCTGCGGGATCGGGGTCTGTCAATCGTGTGTAGTGCCGGTGCAAAATTCTAATAATTCAGCGGAAGAAGAAAACAGCCCAGAGACCAAACAATACAAACTCGTCTGTACCCACGGCCCGGTCTTTGACGCCCGGAGCATAGTATGGGACAAGTTAGAAGCTAAGGATTAGCACAGAAAAGCAATAACAAAGAGAGACGACAAATAATCAATGGTTGGCAAAAGTAACAATCCGGAACCTGATCTGGCAGTACAGTTGGGATCGGTACGGTTGGCCAATCCGTTGCTGACGGCTTCGGGGACTTGTGGGTACGCGTTCGAGTTGAACGACTTCGGGGATATTTCGCAACTAGGAGGATTTGTTACTAAAAGTATCACGTTGGAAGTACGGGAAGGGAACCCTCCCCAACGCACCTTCGAGACAACAGCGGGGATGCTTAACGCCATTGGTCTTGCCAACGTGGGTTTGGAGCGGTTTTGTGAGGAAAAGTTACCTCTGCTAAAAAGGATGCCCATGCCGGTATTTGTCAACGTGGCGGGAAAGACAATTGACGAGTATGTGGCGGTCTGCAGGCGTCTGAACGAGATCGAACATATCAGCGGACTGGAGATAAATATAAGCTGCCCTAACGTGAAGCAGGGAGGTATAACCTTCGGCACTGAGCCCCGGGCGATAAACGAGCTGGTAGGGGCTGTACGTCAAAGCTGTCCCGGCACACTGCTGATCGTCAAGTTGACTCCCAACATAACGGATATCACCGTAGCGGCCCGGGCGGCAATAGAAGCTGGTGCGGACGCGTTGAGTCTGGTCAATACCTTTCTGGGGATGGCCATTGATATTGAGACGAAAGAGCCCGTTCTGGGCAATCGGACGGGAGGATTGAGTGGACCGGCCATTAAACCTATGGCGGTTTATATGGTTAACCGCGTCTATGAACAGGTGACCCGCGGGACCGGGGTGCCCATTATCGGGATGGGAGGTATAAGTTGCGCCGCGGACGCTTTGGAATTTATCATCGCCGGCGCTACAGCGGTGGCTGTGGGCACGGCAGCGATGATCGATCCGCAATGTATCGCCGGCATTGTTGAGGGGTTAAAGCAATACCTGAGCCGGCACGGGCTTACCTGCATATCCCAGTTAACCGGAACGCTCCGGTAGGCAAAGCGGCTGGGCCTTATCGTCAAATACGAAAGATCTTAGCCGGACAGAAGTTCACCCCCCTACCCAAAAGAAATTTAGCCATTCATCTGAGAAAAATATTCTTGCAAAGTAAATCACGGCTGTTACCTTGAACAGCATGAGTGGACGCCTGGAAATATTGCGTGACTACTTTCCCACCGCGATTTACAACGGAAACGAACTTATCTTTATAAGTGAAGATTCCCTGGTCAAGCTCACAGAGCACTTTCGGGGCGATTTGAATGAGAAGGACAGGGTTTCTATAATCCGGGTACGTCTGCACGCCCGGAACGAACATGGGGAGTTCGAGATGTATCATTATGAGGATTTTCAGTTAAAAGACGTCCGGGACCAGGCCGGAGAGATAGAAAAATTCATTCAACACGCCGTCGGCAGAAATCTGAAAGAATAATCCGAAATCCACCGCCTTTCGGGTAACTCTTACCCAGATCCCATAAAAAATTCTTTGCGAAAACGCACTTGGGCAGGCTCCAGGTTTCTATCTTTGTCGTCACGTCGGCAGAAATAGGGCCGTAACAGGATATCTTGACATCAATGTTTTCTCAGGTAGAATTGTTCCTGGCAAAGATCTGACTAAAACAAATGGCCGATACTATCGGAAAATACGTCATCCGGAGATAAATTTCGATGAAAATACTCGTGACCGGCGGAGCAGGATTGATCGGCAGCCATCTGACCGAGAGGCTGCTGGACGAAGGGCATTCTGTCATTGTCCTGGACAACTTCCATACCGGCAGTAAGGATAATATCCGTCATCTGTTATGGAACGACTATCTGGAAATTTATCGCCACGATGTCACCGAGCCCTTTCGGCTGGAAGTGGATTATATTTTCAACCTGGCCTGTCCCGCTTCACCGATCCATTATCAGCGTAATCCGGTCAAGACCGTTTTGACGTCGGTAATGGGTGTCATCCATGCCCTGGAATTGGCCAAGGACATAAAGGCCCGGGTATTGCAGGCCTCGACCTCGGAAATCTACGGCGATCCGCAGCAGCATCCCCAACAGGAGAGCTATTGGGGTAATGTCAATACCATCGGGCCGCGCAGTTGTTATGACGAAGGCAAACGGGTGGCCGAAACCCTTATGTTCGACTACCACCGGGAAAACGATGTAGATATCCGCGTAGCCCGTATCTTTAATACCTACGGACCGCGGATGTGCCCGGACGACGGACGGGTGGTGAGCAACTTTATTCTCCAGGCGCTGCGCGAAGAACCCATTACCATCTTCGGTGAAGGTTCCCAGACACGTTCTTTCTGTTACGTGGACGACCTGGTGGAAGGTATGCTGCGTCTGATGGAACAGAAGGAGATTACCGGTCCGATCAACCTGGGCAATCCCGACGAACGCAGCATAAAAGAAATTGCCCAGTTGATTATCGACCTGACCGGCTCATCTTCTGAGATTATACACAAACCGCTGCCGGCGGATGATCCTGTAAGGCGGCGGCCGGACATAACCCTGGCGAAAACCGAACTGAGCTGGGAACCTCAGGTTTCCCTGGAGGCAGGCCTGACTAAAACCATTGAGTACTTCCGTCCGCTGGCCCACAAACATGTTGGAGCCAACAAAGTACCCAGATAATTTTTGTCTTCGGAGCATATTCAGTGAGTGACAGTAAATACCAACAATGTATTAACCCCAACTGCCGGGCAAATTTCGGCATTGAAGAGATACTCTTTTCCTGTCCAAAATGTAGTGATCTGATCGACGTACAATATGAATGGGATAAGCAGGAAGTGCCCAATCAACTTAGTTGGTTCGAGCAGCGCTGGGCCAAGCGTTGTGCCCCTCTGGATTATTCCGGAGTTTGGCGGTTTCGGGAGTTACTGCCCTTTTGCCCCACAGAGCACTGTGTGACCATCGGCGAAGGACAGACCCTTTTACAGCAAAACGACGAAGTCGGTCTATACGCCGGCTGCGAGGCGGGCCGTCTGCACCTGCAATATGAAGGGCTCAATCCGAGCGGCTCTTTCAAGGACAACGGCATGACAGGGGCTTTCAGCCATGCCCGCATGGTTGGAGCCAAGCACGTGGTCTGTGCCTCGACGGGAAACACTTCGGCATCAATGGCCATGTATGCCCATTCGTGCGGAATTAAGTGCTCGGTCTTTATCGGTTCAGGTAGGGTCGCTTACGGCAAACTCAGTCAAGCCCTGGACTTCGGGGCCCAGACCATTCAGATTGTGGGTGATTTCGACGACTGCATGCGTCAGGTAAAACGTGTTGCCAAAGAACAAAATTTATATCTGATGAACTCTCTAAATCCTTTCCGTCTGGAAGGACAAAAGGCAATCATGTATCGCGTGCTGGAAGGATTGCGTTGGCAGGTACCGGATTGGGTAATTGTACCGGGGGGGAATCTGGGCAACAGTTCCGCCTTTGGCAAGGCCTTTGCGGAATTACATCAGCTGGGATTGATCGATCGAATTCCCCGGTTGGCCGTCATCAATGCCACCGGAGCCAACACTCTTTTCGACTTGCATGAAAACAGAAATCTGCGTTTTAACAACGGACACGTTGACAGCCCGGCGATAGACGATTACTACCGTAAACTAAATGAAACCGGATACAAACCCCATACTTTGGCCACGGCTATCGAGATTTCCCGGCCGGTTAATCTGAAAAAATGTCTGCGGGCCCTGGAAATTTGTAACGGCCTGGTACGAGAAGTAAGCGATGAGGATATTCTCTCGGCCAAAGCCATAGTAGGCCGCTATGGCCTGGGGTGCGAGCCCGCCTCGGGGGCCTCCGTGGCTGGGTTGAAACTACTGCTGGCTGAAGGAATAATAAATCCCGATGAGAAGGTCGTATGTATTCTCACCGGCCACCAACTCAAAGACCCCAACATTACCGTAAACTACCACAAGGACAACCAGGGCGAGTTTTCAAATCGGCCCCTCGAAGTGGAAAACGACATGACGGCTATAATAAAAGCCCTCAAAGGCTAATTTATAGGTAAATAGGGGGTAAGATATAGATGAGTATCGAATGAGCCCAAAAGTTTAGGGCAAACAGGGCTAAAAACACAAAAACAAGCAAAATTGTAACTTGTTGCCACAAAGACAGTTACGTTAATTATTTTTATATGACCGGCTCCAGATAGAAGCTGGCGGAAAATATCTTGAATCAAAGGGTATAAGCGGTTATATTACCGCGGTTTATAGAATACAATAGTTTATGGGATCGACCTACTGGTCGATCATAGCAATTATGACAACTAGGCCAATATGCCAGGAGGTTGTGCAGTGACAGAGGCTGACATTGAAACCAGAGTTAAGGCCATCGTGGCCGAACAGTTAGGTGTGGACCAGAATGAGATCTCCCGTGAGACGTCCTGTGTGAATGATCTCAACGCCGATAGTCTGGATACGGTGGAACTGGTAATGGAATTTGAGGATGAGTTTGACATGAGCATTCCCGACGAGGAGGCCGAAAAGATCCAAACTATCGGTCAGGCTATCGACCATATAAAGCAATACCTCGAGCAAGGCGGTGAAGCAAGTCAGGAAAGTGTGGAAAGCAAAGACGAATAATAATTGCTTCTAGAATAGGTATGCATTATGGCTCGACGGCGTGTTGTTATAACCGGGCTGGGACAGGTTACAGCTCTGGGTAAAACGGTAGGAGATTTGTGGGAAAATATCTGTGCCGGTAAAAGTGGTGTCAGAACAATAGAACGGTTCGACACCTCGCAGTATCCGGTCAAAATCGGGGGTGAGATTCGTGATTTCAACCCTGACGAATTCCTGGATAAGAGGCAGGCCAAGCGCATCGATCGTTTTGCCCTTTATGCCCTGGCGGCTTCCATATATGCAGTCCGGGACAGCGGATTGGATATGGACCAGATCGACCGGGACCGTTGCGGCGTAATTGTCGGTTCCGGTATCGGGGGACTGGAGGAGCTCGAGCGCGAACATTGTAAATTGATCGAACGGGGACCCGACCGCGTAAGCCCATTTTGTGTCCCGAAACTGATGGTGAATGCGGCCAGTGCGAATGTTTCCATCTACTTCAATATCAGAGGTTCGAACACCTCGGTAGTGACAGCTTGTGCCTCGGCAGCCCACGCCATCGGCGATGCTTTGCGTCAGATTCAATCCGGCGGGGCCGATGTAATGATTACCGGAGGCAGCGAAGCGGCCCTTACCAGACTGGGGCTCGCAAGTTTTTGTGCGTTGAAGGCCCTGAGCAAAAGAAATGACAGCCCCGCCCAGGCGTCCCGGCCTTTTGAGCGCGATCGGGACGGATTTGTACTAAGTGAGGGAGCGGGGATGGTGGTATTGGAAGATTATGAACATGCCCGCAAACGATCGGCACCGATTTTAGCCGAATTGTGCGGCTTTGGAATGACCGCCGACGCCAGTCACATCACCCAGCCCGAGCCGGACGGCAAAGGAGCTCACCTTGCCATGAAAGCCTCCCTGGAAGACGCCAAACTCAACTGCAGCCAGATCGATTATATCAATGCCCATGGCACAGGCACCCAGTTGAACGACGCCAGCGAAACCAACGGAATTAAATCTCTTTTTGGATCATACGCCAAAAAAGTTGCTATCAGCAGTACCAAGAGTCATCTTGGCCATACTTTAGGCGCCAGCGGCGGAGTGGAACTGGTACTATCAGTTATGGCACTGCAGCATTCGATCATACCACCAACCATTAACCTTGATAATCCCGACCCGCTGTGCGATCTGGATTATACCCCCAACCAGGCCCGTGAAAAGGATATTAAGTATGCCATGAGCAACTCCTTTGGTTTCGGTGGGCATAACGCCTCACTGGTGATCGGGAAGGTATAGCAAGTTGGTCGCCGCAACCAAAATTTCAGAATATAGTAAAAGATTTCAGCCCGGGTGGCGGAATTGGCAGACGCGCTAGCTTGAGGGGCTAGTGAGAGTTACTCTCGTGCTGGTTCGAATCCAGTCCCGGGCATTTGCTTCACTTCTAATTGCTGAATAATTCCTCGACCAATTGTAATTGCTATTTCTCTTCGAAATTCTCTATCAGACACTTACCCATACTGATTCTCTGCTCGGCTGAATATCCCCGGCCCTGATAAAAAGCCTGAACAGACTCATTGCCCTCATTTATTACAATCAAACTTTCAAAAAATATTTTTACAAAATATAAAAGGCCTGCCGGGGTTACCGACAGGCCTTTAAGTTCAAGAAACAGTTGACCAAAGCGAGATTGCGCTGACAAATTTTCTGTTTCGCTCTTTACAGAGCCAAACAGATCTAGTTGTCCCTAGAAAGGAGGTGATCCAGCCGCAGGTTCCCCTACGGCTACCTTGTTACGACTTAGCCCCAGTTACCGAGCTTACCATCGGCAGGCGCCTCTCAAAAAGAGTCAGCTACCCGACTTCAGGTACTCCCGGCTTCCGTGACTTGACGGGCGGTGTGTACAAGGCTCAGGAACATATTCACCGCAGCGTAGCTGATCTGCGATTACTAGCGATTCCGACTTCATGCAGGCGAGTTGCAGCCTGCAATCCGAACTGAGGCCCGGTTTTTCCGATTTGCTCCACCTCACGGTCTTGCTTCGGTTTGTCCGGACCATTGTAGCACGTGTGCAGCCCTGGGCATAAAGGCCATGAGGACTTGACGTCATCCCCACCTTCCTCCGGTTTAACACCGGCAGTCTCGTTAGAGTCCCCGCCATAACGCGCTGGCAACTAACGACAAGGGTTTCGCTCGTTACGGGACTTAACCCAACATCTCACGACACGAGCTGACGACAGCCATGCAGCACCTGTGCAAGTTTCACCCGAAGGCAGCCTAGCCCCTTTCAAGGCAGGCATCCAAGCATGTCAAACCCAGGATAAGGTTCTTCGCGTTGCTTCGAATTAAGCCACATGCTCCACCGCTTGTGTGAGCCCCCGTCAATTCCTTTGAGTTTTAGCCTTGCGACCGTACTCCCCAGGCGGTCTACTTAACACTTTTGCTCCGGCTGCGATCGAGTCAGATCGACCACAACCTAGTAGACATCGTTTACGGCGTGGACTACCGGGGTATCTAATCCCGTTCGCTACCCACGCTTTCGCATCTCAGCGTCAGATCAGGCCCAGTGCAACGTTTTCACCGCTGGCGTTCCTCTGGATATCTACGCATTTCACCGCTCCACCCAGAGTTCTATGCACCCCTGCCTGCCTCAAGACGGCCAGTATGCCCTGCAGTTCCTCGGTTAAGCCGAGGGATTTCACAAGACACTTAACCATCCGCCTACATGCGCTTTAAGCCCAGTGATTCCGAACAACGCTTGGCCCTTTCGTCTTACCGCGGCTGCTGGCACGAAATTAGCCGGGCCTTCCTCTGGGATCGATCAAACGCGGGCATTACAGCCCTTGTCTTTCTTCACCCTGACAGTAGTTTACACCCCGAGGGGCTTCGTCCTACACGCGGCGTCGCTGCGTCAGGCTTTCGCCCATTGCGCAATATCCGTTACTGCAGCCCTCCGTGGAGGTCCGGGCAGTGTCTCAGTCCCGATATGGCGGGTCAACCTCTCGATCCCGCTACGCGTCGGAGCCTTGGTGAGCCGTTACCTCACCAACAAGCTGATACGACATAGACCGCTCCCTTACCGGTACCCGAAGGCCCTTTGGTTTTCCGATGATACCACCAGAAAACATTATCCAGTATTACCCGCACTTTCGCTAAAGGTCCGAAGACCGCGGCTATTCTGGAGTCTGGGGTACGTTATCTATGCATTACTCATCCATCCGCCACTAACCATCCGCTCGATTACTCAATAGGATAATTCGTACGACTTGCATGTCTTAGCCACGCCGCCAGCGTTCGTTCTGAGCCAGGATCAAACTCTTCACTTTTTTATCGCTTGCCACAGAAGAGCACCAGGCCAAACCTTGTAAATACAAGGCCGGCGGGACTTTACGTCCATTGGGCCCTTCCGGCTGGGCATTCGATTGACTCAACACTTACGTCTGTGCACGCATATGTCAAAAATAACACCGAAATTGTAAAATCGAACCCGGAACTTTCACAGGCTCCAAGACGATCCACAATCTCGCTTGGCAAAGTCAACTGTTCACTTGTCAAAGAGCGTTTTTATCCGCCGCCTAGCAACAACACAAAATCTTGTATAACAATAAGTTATGGCGATTTTACGTTGCCCCGCCGCACGGGAAAAAAATCGTCAGGTAAACCGGAGCTTACCTGACAACCTTTTAATTCTACCACAAGTATCGTGGTTGTCAACTCATATAAGTTTTTTTTAATTTATTTCCACCCCCCCTCCTCCTAATTGCCAAAATAGCAATATATAGATTCCCGCAAGCCTGTCAACTAATATTTTAAATAAATATTTTTAATTACTAAAATTTCATCTCCGCCAACTCCGCCCCGCCTCCATAAACGCCTCTATATTCTCTGCCGGCGTCTCCTGGGGCAGATCGCAGCCTGTACTCAATATAAAATTAGGAAACTCCCTCATCTCTTCCAGCAGAGCCGTAACTTCATCTTTCACTTTGCTCGCACTACCTCGCAGCATTGCTCCGGTCGGATTGATATTACCTATCACCACTATTTTTTTACCCACCCTGCGCGCAGACTCCGCCAGGTCTATACCCACCTGACGCGAGTCCAGACTTATACCATCTATTCCCGCTTCGGCCATCTTCTCTATCAAATGCATAGTATTTCCACACACGTGATAAACCGTATTGATCCCGCTGTACTTGCAGCTACTGGTTATATGGCTTACATACTGCGCCGAAAACTCTTCAAAATGTTTCGCCCCCATCATCACCGATGTTGGTTCCAGTATGCAGATCAACTTACAGCCCGCCGCGATCAACTGCCGGACATATTCCTGAATCTTCTCCGTCGCAAAACGCAGCAGTTTATGAAGCACGTCAACATTTTCAATAATCGCCAGCGCCGCTTCATCCGCCCCCATTATCAGCGCCGCCAGCGTAAACGGACCCGATACATAAGCACCTTTGATAATCTTTTTATCCAGCCCCACGCTCATCAGCTTCAGCGTTTCCACATATCCCATCAAGCGACTGTCAAAGGATATTTTCACCTCATTCAAACGCTCAATCTCACCCAGATCAAAACGATCCTTGGGTACTGTGGCCGAATCATTTTGTGGAAATATCGTATAGCGCCCCACCGCATTCGCCTCCACCGACAAATCCATCAGCGGAAAGATCACATCCGGCTGAAATCTCTCCGCCAGAATCTTTACCGCTTTGTAGTGCTCACCGTAATTCTGCTGTACCAGCTTTATACTACTGCCTATAAGCTCCACCCCGGGAAATCCCATCAAAGGCGCTACCAGCCGGCGCCCCTGTTCATAAGCTTCCCCCGCCAGCTCCCATAATAAAAAATCGTGCATCACTCACCTCATTTATTATTGTTAAACTTCTCACCCCTATGCTTAATGATCATACTTAAAACCCCTTATATCAAATCAACCCCGAAAAATCAAATTTTCCCTATTCCCCAAAAATCTTCTCCCATACCCGCTGTTTCCGTTTGGCTTATTTATATCTAAGCTCGGCTTGTCCGCCTATCGGCGGTGGAACAAAGGGCACAAACTCGTCCTCTTTCCATTGCAGCCAGCGCAACGACGTATCTTCCAGCGGAACTTCAAAATAAAATGCAACCTCTGCCGGTCGATTATCAGAAGTTAATTCTGTCACCTCTGCCGTCATCCCGGTCAGCTTGATTTTTTCATTCAACTTTAACGGATGCTGTTCATTGCGAAACAGTCTATCAAAATAGAATGTAAAATAACCACCTTTCGGGCGCACAACCAGACACTTCTCATCACGGCGATACACCTGGACATCGGTACCGCCGGAAGATAAAGATTTGACGCGTCTGGGCACCGGCTCTCCCGCAAAGGCTCGCATTACCGGCATATACGCAACCATCAAGGGTACCGGCGGATTCACCACAATCACATCCTGCTGCTCCACCGACTTATCTAATTCCACATCAACCATATAGGCATGAATCAATTTTCTCGCCCCGAAAGGATTAGCCGATCTATGCATCAAGGCCGGCGGCGCTTCCACCAGATGAAGCAATATAAAAATCACGCCCAGCACAACAACCAGCCACCGGTGGAGAAAATGCTTAACCGGTATTTTATCTCGTCCCCATACCGAGCAAATAAATTGCCCCAAAAGTCCCATCGCCCCGATCCCCACAAAAATCAGCATTCGATCGGATGGAAAGGTTGAGCAAATTGGAACCACCGATAAAATCATACCTGTCAACCAGAATCGGGCAATGCGATTTCGCTGTAATAGTGGTAGCAAGCCGATGCCAACCAAGACCATCACAATTACAGCTCCAATTATCAACGCGACTCTGTTAACACCTGCAATTATATAAACATCAGCCGGAGGTAGCGCCCACTGCCCTAATAGTAAAACCGGGGCCCTGGTTATCAGAGCTTGTATAAAATGCACCGGGTCCTGGAGCGGATCCACATAACCACCGAGGCCATACACTCCGTACCCCAATTCCGTCCAGACTAGCCGCCAGACTATAATTACTACCAGATAAGGGGCCAGACTCGCCGCCCGCCCCCGCCAACTTCCGCTATCGATAAAAAGGGCGTATGCTATCAGATACGCACACACACTTATTCCTGACTCTTTTGCTAATAAACTGATCAACAGCAGTAACACCGCCCCCACTAACCACTGCTTTTTTCCACCGCGCCGCCAGCGATCATGTGCTATAAGGGCCAATACCCCAAAGAACGCACATATTAAGGCATTCCGATTAGCCAGAAAACCGACCGGTGTCGCGTGAGCATCATCGATTGCATAGAACAATCCCGCCAACCCCGCCACCCACGTCACCCCCATCAGCCGATGATAATATATCGCCACCACCAGAACCAACAACCCATACCAAAGAATACTTTGCGCATGCATCCAGACAGGATTCTCCGGCCATAACTGATAATCCAGCCAGTGCGTCACCGCCGTAACCGGCCGCCAAAAGGCCCCTTTTACTTTTTCATACGTCCACCATGGAAGCCCTATTTCCCTTAATTTTGCGATGTGTTCCGGATCACCCGTCATAAAGCGAAAAATATCCAGCGGATACTCCGTCGGGTTCATACTTTGATCGAGGCCTATATCCTCGCCGCAAAAGAAAAGCCTATGCCAATAATCATCTCCTATCCATCCCACTGTAAGCGATGGCAGTGTCAGCACCACCGCCAGCAGAGCTACCATTAACGGCAGATACCGATGGGTCATCAATTTATGGATAAATTCTTTCATAATAATGATAATCCTATCGGAAAAATCAGGCTCCCTTGGTCAATCCCCCCTGTTACTTCCCCCCCGACAGCCATTTCATATATTGCAACGCTTTGGTCTTAACTATTCGCCGATGATCTTCACCAGCACCCGTTTGCGGCGCTTACCGTCGAACTCCCCATAGAAAATCCGCTCCCACGTACCGAAATCCAGCCGGCCTTGTGTTATCGCCACCACCACTTCCCGACCCATAACAGTTCGTTTCAGGTGGGCGTCGGCATTATCTTCATAGCCGTTATGGCGATATTGAGAGTAGGGCTTTTCCGGAGCCAGCTTTTCCAGCCAGTCATCGATATCCTGATGCAGCCCCGACTCGTCATCATTTATAAAGACGCTCGCCGTTATATGCATCGCATTTACCAGACAAAGCCCTTCCTGTATCCCGCTCTCGGCCAGACACTCTTCCACTTCCGGCGTAATATTTATCAACTGCCTCCGTCGCGGCACCTCAAACCATAGCTCCTTACGATAACTCTTCATTGTTTTACCTTATTGGGTGAATAGAACTAATTTATGATTCGTATTGGCGTGAAACGAATCTTGTACATATCAAGTTCTGGCATAGAGGAAAATCCTTCGCACTTCTTCCTGCACCTTTTCTTCACTCCAGTCCGGGTGCAACCCGCGCAGATGGGCCGCTTTGAGCCGCCGCGCCGACCAATACAACTGCATAGAAAGCTCCAGCTTTTTCTCCGCAGTCATCTTGGCAAATATTTGTCGTTGTATCTCGTCCATCTACCTGATTATATTTTAAAATTCTTACCTTGGCCACATTTATTGCCGGCGCAATCAATTCAGCGCACTTTTTCGATATCCACCGGATATTTCTGCCAGGGCACCGCCCCGGTTCGGCAGATATGATCACGCAACGCCGTAAAGAGTTTGTTGTACATGCGATGCTTCTTAGTAAGAGGTTTTTGCTCCAGGGGATCGTTTTTAAGGTCATAAAACACCAAAGGTTCAAACGGCGTGTTTTGCAACAGTTTCCAATTATGATAACGAACCGCATAATAGTCTCGCCCCCCGTAGTAACCACCTTCCCGACGAACCCAGAATATAAACCGGTCTTCTTTTGGTTGATCTTTTCCTAATAGCGTCGGCAATATACTCCGGCCGTCTATCTCATGCTTAAATTTCGCCTGCCCTGCTTCACACATCGTCGCATAAAGATCCATCGTCAAGGCCACCCGGCTGCTGCGCGACCCCGCCTCAATCCGGCCCGGCCAGACGGCACACATCGCCTCTTTGATCCCCCCTTCGTACATTTCCCCTTTACCACCCCGCAGCGGACCGTTGTTGGCCCCAAACCGTAATGATCCCCCATTGTCGGAGGTAAATATTACCAGCGTGTTCCGATCCGCACCGGTTTTTTTCAGGGTCATAAGCACCTTGCCGATCCCCTCATCGAGATGTTCGATCAAGGCCGCGATCTTGGCACGTTTTTCATCGATACCTTTCTGACGATTTTTTACCCGTTCCAGCCATTCCGCCGGCGGTTGAATAGGATCATGTGGTGCGTTATACGCCAGGTATAAAAAGAAGGGCTGACCGGTTTTAGAACGCTCTTCAATATAGTCACTGGCCCATTTAGTAAAAACATCTGTCGCATGCCCTTCAGGATCGACTTGCTTATCATTTAGTCGCATATAATTGTGACCCTGCCGCAAATGCGTATAATAATCGTTCATCATATCGCCCAAAAAGCCGTGAAAATGATCGAAACCGCGTTCATTGGGCAGATTAGGCGATTCCAGCCCCAGATGCCATTTCCCCACTATCCCTGTATGATAGCCGGCCTTTTTCAGTACTTCCGGCAGCATAACAGCTTTTTCAAAAAGATAACCCCAACTATTTTTTATACGAGTACGAATTACTCCCGGCACCCCCACCAGATCCGGATAACGTCCCGTCAAAAGTGACGCACGCGTGGGCGAACATACGGGGCAGTTGGCATAAAAATTGTCAAGCCGCATCCCCTGTGCCATCAGCCTGTCCAGGTTGGGTGTAACCAGATCCTTCGCCCCGTAGCAGGACAGATCACCATACCCCAAATCATCAACCAGAATCATCAAAATATTTGGCTTAGCTGTTTGAGCACCCAAAACTTGAGACACCCACTTACCCCCTGCCATCCCCGCCAGAACTACTCCCAAACCTTTTATAAAATCACGTCGATTCATCACAACCTCCCAAAACACATTATTTCATTACTCTATTATCACGTTCTTTGTTGACTTGCCGCTTCCCGATATAGATCCAAATATTGTTGGGCCAGCTTATCCCAGGAATATAGTTTGACCCTTTCCCTGCCCTTTGTAATTAAGTCCTCGCGCAGCTTATTATCCCAGTGCAATCTCACCATCGCCGAGGCCATCTCCTCTACATGGTAGGGATCGACGAGCAGGCTCGCCCCTTCCCCCACTTCCCTGGTAGCCGTTCCATTGGAGGTAATCACCGGCACAGATGCGTTCATCGCCTCCAGAATAGGGATACCAAATCCCTCATACAGGGAGGGATACACCAGACATTCCGCCCGTCGCAGCAGTTGGTCCAGTTCCTCATCGGATACGAACCCGGTAAATACCACCTGCTCTTTCGTCCCGGTTTCCGCCACCGCCCTTTCACACACAACCCTCATCTTTTCCTGATAGGGCGCCCCGGATACCTTACCGGTAATCAGCAATTTTCCTTTATAGTTTGACTGCTGCACGAATTTCGCAAAGGCCTGAATCATCCGCACGATATTTTTCCTCTCGTGAATACCGCCCACGTTAAGTAAGAATCCCTCCTGCAGATGGAATTTCTCCACCAGCTTCTTTTCCATCTCTGCGTTCGGCCCATAAGGTGTGCGAAAACCATTAGGAATAACCCTTATCTTCTCGGCCGGTGCCCCCACCTTTTCCACGATATCCTGCTTGGAAAATTCTGAAATCGTACTGATCATGGTGTTCAGCTTACACGCTTTTTTAATCGCCGGCTTATAGAGAAAGTGATTGCGAAAAAATCCCATCGCCTCCCGAAAGGCAAACGGGATCACATCATGGATCGTCAAAATCGTCGGCACCTTTTTGCGATAGGGAAAACTCCAGTTGTAGGGAAAATGAATTAGCTGGGCCTTCTCACTGGCGGCTATATTCTGGATCGTAACCGAATCATGATAGGCGTTTTTCAGAGAGATGGCATGGCTCAGCACCGGCAGGGAAATATGTTTGATATTAGGCAGCTCCTTGAATAACTCTTTTACCTCTCCGATGCGGTTTACCTTGGACAGCATCACAAACTGCTGTTCCCCCCGGCACAGCCGCTCGAGGATCTGCATAACCACCTGTTCCACCCCCCCTACCACCCCGTCATATTTGCGAAAATCAACTACTACCTTCATCAGTTCCTTCCCACGGCAATATTAAAAATTTCCCAGCAGGGTCCTTATATCGGTAATCGCCACACACGTGGTTTCGTCCGCCGCCCCGTAATAAACATAAACGTGACCTTCCTTTTCAACCACTCCGTTGGAAAATACCACATTACCAAAGAATCCATCGGTTTCGTAATGTTCCGTAGGTTCGATCAAAGGCTTTTCGGCTCGCTTGAGAACCTTCCAGGGCTCTTCCAGATCGAGCAGCAGGCAAAACAGTGAATATCTACTGTGGTTTCCTTTGCCGTGATAGATTATCAACCACCCTTCTTCTGTTTTCAAAGGTGGTGCCCCTCCCCCGATCTTCATAGATTCCTGCGCCTTTTCGCGCGGCCGTACGATACATTTATGTCTGCCCCAATGCAATAGATCCGGCGATTCACTATACCAGATAGACGCCTTACCAAACCCGGAATTATTCGGCCTATGTAGCGCGATATACTTACCTTTTACTTTTTCGGGAAAGATCGCCACATCTTTGTTTTCCGGATGGAAGATAAGCCCCTTCTTTTCGACCGTCTCGAAGTCTTCTGTCACCGCCAGGGCCGTCGCCCACGAATCCCCCGAAACCGCTGTATAGTTTATATAATATTTACCTTCAATGCACGTTACCCGGGCGTCTTCCACCCCGTACTTTTCTATTTCACTGGTCGGATAGATGAACGGTTTTTCTTCCACTTTGAAGTGTATCCCATCATCGCTCCGGGCCAGCCGAATGTGACTCATGGAGGTTAGATAATCCTGCTTCTTATAGACTACTCCGCGTGTATCCTTCAAGCTGACATCAGGATCCACCGTCGCAAACTCCACTATATCAGGATAGGAATGTTCCTTCTCAAAACGATACACCGGCACCCGAATCTTATCCTGCTCCGGCACACATCCCTCCGACACTCGCAGCAGCAATAGGATCTCATCCCCAAAAACTATCGCCCCTGGATTAAAAGCCCCCAACACCCGATAGCCCTCCCTGGAGGGTGTGACATCCGCAGGTTTTATAATCGGATTACTTTCGTGTTTCGCTAACATTGTCTTGCTCCTGTTTTCATCCGCGTTAATACTCAGTTAAAATGCATATTCTACCCCAAATGATAACTTCTTCTTATCTTCCCGGCAACCTTCTTCCTCGCCATATTGACATTCACCTCATCTCTGCTAGAATGCACCCACCTGGGCTGTATAAGTGCTCGCCCAACTGAATGTCTGCAAAATGTCGTGTCTTTGTGGCTATTAGATATGCCGGAAAAATCCAGCAAAAAAAAGAAGAAAAAGAAAAAACATCCCGTATTGGATTATCTCTTTTATCTCTTGATACGCGTGATAGCCGTTTTTGTCCAGCTCTCCCGCCCCGACACTTCCATCCGTACTGCACGTTTTTTGGGTACTTGTTTATCTCTGATTTATCGGCGGGGCCGACTTCGTGCCCTCGAAAACCTCCGCCAAAGCTTCCCCGAAAAGGACCTCCCCTGGCTCGAGCATACCACCCGTCGCAGCTTTGAGCACATTGCCATGTTGGCCTTTGACGTCTTATGGACCACCCGGCTCATCAACTCTTACACCTGGAGCCGTTACATCGATTTGGGCAATCTTGTCGAGCCTTTGCGCCTGGTCCTTCATGACCGTGGTGTTATTATGGTCACCGGTCATTACGGCAATTTTGAAGTCCTCGGCTATGCCCTGGCCACCTTCGGCCTGGAAAGTTACAGCATCGCCCGCCCCATCGACAATCCTTACATCGATAAATATCTCCGCTCCGTCCGCCAGCGCCAGGGCCAGATCATCATCGATAAAAAAGGCGCCACCGAATCCATGCTCAGTATTCTACATTCCGGTTCGACTCTTAGCTTTATTGCCGACCAGAACGCCGGCCGCAAGGGCATCTTTGTGGACTTCTTCGGCCGCCGCGCCAGCACCTACAAGAGCATCGGCCTCTTGGCCATGGAATACAATCTCCCCATTATTGTCGGCTACTGCCGCCGTATCGATGACCGCTATCGTTTTCAGTTTGGAATCACTCGCATCATCCACCCCCACCAATGGCGTGATAAAGACGACCCTCTAACCTGGATTACCGCCGAATACACCGCCGGCATCGAACAGTTCGTCCGCCAAGACCCCGAACAATACTGGTGGGTGCATAGAAGATGGAAGACTCGTCCCCCGGACGAGAAAATTTCTTAATCGTCTCAACGCTACTCATACACCCATACACTCATCTACCCATATACTAATATACTCAAAAAGGCACGGCTGCCCTAACAGCCGTGCCCCATACCTAATCTTTTCCTGCCTTGAAAATTAATAATCATATTTGATTAAGCACCACCTCCTTTCACACACCGTAAGAGGTCTTTATTTTCACTCTGCAGAGTTAACTCACTTGATTAAGGTTGGTCAGTTGTATAAGGCAGATCAGGTGGAGTAATTATCTTGTTGGATTTTTTATGTCCCCAGCGTACCTGCCAGGCTTGCAGTGCCGCCCCCGCCCCCAGTAGAATAAAAGCAGCTATTACCAAGGCCACTCCTTTACCTGATCGCCAATTCCACATGGCTTTTGTGATTTTGAAAATTCCGCCGGTAACCGGAGCCAGCAGGGCCAATCCATAAAACCACATACAATCCAGCACCCATCCGGCCATCCCAAACAGCAATGACATTAATACCCCACTGGGATAAATAGGATGGACTAAATAGGCGCCTATTCCTCTCGACCAGGCAACAGGAAACTCTCTGGGTATCGATCCATGAGAAGTAAATACAACATGAAGAATGGAAAAAACTAAAAAAACCCACGCTTCTTGTCCTCGAACACCGCGTGCATAGCTGAGGCTGAGTATAATTACTGCGGCCGCTATAAATATTGGTGAAAAGTACCACTGTGACCAGTTCACATATAGCCCCCACATAGTGGCATATAATTGTATTACATTCAATGCCACCAGAACCCCCAGTAGCAGCCAGCCGCTCCACCATTTTTGTAGCGCTTGCCCCTCTGCCTGCCAGCCCTTTCGCTTTTGCCAGCCTACCAATGCCAAGTGGCCGGCAATCAGTAATGCTACCCACCAACAAAGCAGATATCCCACTCCGTGTTGAGTGCTTTTAGTACCCTTCAAAAGGTACAATATTGGTGCCGGCAGAGCCAGCATCACCAACCACATACAACATAATATCAAAATTGGCTTGGTTAACTCAAACCCAAGCCACCTGCGTGCCTTGATGAGTTTGGCAATTGCCAAAATAGTAACTATCGACGATATGACGTAAGATTCTCCCGCCTCGGTCATATACAGCTCATTGAGGGTTAGAAATTGTAATCCCACCAGCACAACGCTAAAAATCCCGGAACGAGCTGTATCGATGAAGAGCGCCTTACTTTCCTGCCAACGGGCCAATATCAGCAAAAGCCAGATATATGCTTCGAACGAACCCAAAGTTATATAAATATGCAGCCTGGCCCCGGTTTTGCGATTATAAGGATCGATCAGAATCCACATACCCGCCAACAGCAGTAAAAGGCTGCACCAATAACAAAAACGTGCCATCCGATGAGGCATTTCCTTGAATAGTGTGTTTTCCGTTTGCATGATTTAGCTCCTTCGTTTTAACTTACTAACTACAACTTATTTACTTGTGCAGTTAGAGTAGCAGTTTTCATCGGGTCAACTGTGAATTACCTGCTTGCGAGTTATATTGCTTGGCATTGTTTTTAATTGCCCAGATACGAATCCTCCTTCTTGACCGCATGGCCCTTATCCCAGCGGCCGATCATCTTCTCCATCTCAGTTGACTTTTCCCCGCCGGACCAGTGGGTATAAATATTATCCCTTTTGATTCCTACGGTAGGAGTTATACATTTTTTTACGTGCGTATCGGCAAAGAGCACGTTCTGATCTTCTGTGCCGTGATTGCGACTGTTCCCATGCCGCGGATTTATCGCTTCGTCATCGTCCCAGGAACCATCCTTGTTTTGAACAGGAAAACTTCCAGCCTTTAAATTACATGCCCCATTTTCCGTATCATACGCGTTGCTTTTATCCGCCACCAACGCCAGACTCGCCCCGGCAGTTACATCCAGCGGCGCTTTCCACGGATCATTATACGAATAACTCAGGTTCGCCATCGATTGAAAGTCATTGAGATCCTGGAATGTTTCCGGTATAGCCCATCCGTTCTTTTCGCATACCGTAACAGCGTCCTCTAAAAACATATCTATATCATCCGGAGCTTTAGGACACAGGAACCAGATAGGATCTAAATCCTCATATTTGATTAAAAGATACAGACACCCTCCGACTGTCGGCTGATTCTCCCAGTCATCGAAGTTCGGATCCACCCAGCGCGTAATGCTGCTCTCACCGGCCATATTGTATAGCCCCATCCCAAAAGTCCCCTTAACTTCCTTTTCACCCCAAACGATCGGATTCTGATCCCGATACTCATTTTGATACAGTGCAATTGCCTTTCCGATACCGTTTAATTGACTGGCACATTGAATCCTAGGTGACCAATCACCGCAACGAGAAGGAAGACTAGGATATATAATTAAAAAAGCAATAAGCAAAAACAATACAATACTCACAATAACTAATTCGCTTAACGTAAATCCTCTTTTATTTTTCATTTTTTTATTCCTTTCCTGTGACTTGTGATTCATTTAACTGCTCACTTTCCGCGCGTACATTCTCCGTACTCAAAAAGAGACTGGAAGAACAAGCTACCTAATGTCAACATCTGCCTTGCAGCGGCGCACAGCCACCCCGTCAAGTGATATCAGTATGAAACACCAGGTAAAATTCAAAGAAGGGGTTTGAAAAAACAGCCGGATGGATAAAGGAATGAATATAGGATAAATAATGACAATAAATATAAAATTATAATTTCAGCTGTTGTTCAGTCCTGCCCAGCTTCTTTGCCAAATCCTGAAAAATACTGACCTTCAAATTAAACTGCGTACAAAACTGTATATTGAGCAATTCTCGCTTAAACTATCACCTCCCTTCTTACTTTAGATAGCCAATTTCTGTTAACTTTCTATTTGAATTATATCACATCTTTAACCAAATGCAAATCAACCGCCCCGCTAAAGTTGAAATCTTAAAATTCCTCACTCGCATTCTCAATTCCCTTCCAACAATATCCCATAATCTTGCCCAAACACCAGAATCGCCAAAAAAATCTGCTTCCTGCAAATATTTCACCCCGCCAACCTTAAGCGTAACCTCTTAATATATAACCGTTTACACCAACATCACCTCCAACACAAAATAAATAATCATTTTCATCCAAGCCCCCATCAAAGTCTCATCCTCTGGTTCCGATATATAGTAAATGACAACATGATTTAGGCTCACATTGTCTGACAAGAAGAAACCCGGAGGCTATGAGTAACGACAGCCCTGAAAAACGACGCATACTTTTGATCGATGACAACGAATCGATTCATAATGATATTAAGGAAATTCTAATCGGTGATCAGATACGCGCCCCTCACTTGCTGGAGATGGAGGCTGCCCTGTTCGGCACGCCTGCCTATTCTTCGGAAAAGACTGAATTCTCCTTTGATGTTGACTCGGCCTTTCAGGGCCAGGACGGTTTGGAAATGGTTCGCCAGGCCCTTTGGGAGGAAAATCCCTATGCCCTTGCCTTTGTGGACATGCGCATGCCTCCCGGCTGGGACGGCGTCGAAACCATCCAGCGCATCTGGCAGGAATATCCCGATATCCAGATCGTAATTTGCACTGCTTATTCGGAATTCAAATGGAAGGACATCCTGCACAAACTTGGACGAACCGATCAATTGCTCATTTTGAAAAAACCCTTCGAGAACATCGAAGTCTATCAGCTCGCCTGTGCCCTCACCGAAAAATGGCACCTCGCCCGGGAAGTACGTGTCAAACAGTAAAACAATCGGTATAAGTTCACAAGTATCTGTTTTATTTTCCATTTTTCTTGATTAGATGTTCACCACCGTCACCCTCAACCCCCAGGATATTCAGAAATTTTTCCCGGATGGCTTTCTCCAGCTTTTCCTTTTCTGTTTTTGTCCCTTTTTTCAAATCGATCCTCCCCCCGGCTATCGTATCGTGTCCACCCCCTGTGCCCCGCCGGGCCACGATCTGATGCACAATCTTATCCGCTCGTTTGCCGGTCTCGCTGGTCCGAAGTGAAATCAGTAGCTTCTGATCATAATAACCATAGCACATCACCCATTTCACCTCATCGTCCCGCAGCATTAAATCCGCCATCTCCCCGATCATATCCGGAATAACAATTTCTCCCAGCCCGGTAATCAGGCAGTTCCCGTATATACGGGCATTATGTAAACCTGCCGCCAGTATCTGAAAATATTCCCTCTGCACCTGTCCTCTTTGGATTTGGCTGAGCATCCGCTTATTGGCCAGCGGATAAAGTTCACGGATCGCCTCGATATCCGCCTTGCTCGCTTCCAATCCCAAATCCTGCGTGTCCGAGCGAATCGCATATATAATCGCCGTTGCCAAAGTTATATCCGGTGTTATCTTTGCCTCGCGCAGATACTCATAGAGAATCGTCGCTGTCGCCCCGTACCCACTGCGTATATCGATTAGTTTCGCCTTACTTGTTGCCCGCCGGTAGGGATGGTGATCGATTACAACATCCGCCGCCACTCCTTCAGGCAGCGGATTGTTTCCTGTTCGCGGCTGTGTATCCACCAGCCCGATAAGATCAAACTGTTTCAGGTCAATGTCTTCAAAAAAACGTAGATTCAACCCTAAATAGCGCACCAACGCCCGGTTTTCCGCCCGACCCACCGTCCCGCTATGCGCGATAGAACAAATCACTTTACTAAGTTTATGCGCCAGCTCCCGCAGCGCCACCGCCGATGCTATCGCATCCGGGTCCGGATTATCCTGTATAACGATTAAGAGATGTTTTTTGCCTTCCAGCAGGGCTGTTAACTTCTCAACTCGCGCCCGTGTTTTCTCCGCCGGCTTCACCATTACCTTTTCCCTAAATATCAGACGTTTCTTTTTTTAGGGCTGAAATAATCATGTCTTTCAAGTTTTGTTCCAGAACGGATCGTTCCCCGCTCCCACTGAAAACATTTTGTATGACACCCTTGGAGATAATTACTATGTATGGAATGCCTTGGCCCTGATACGCTTTAAAAGTCGGCCGATCTTCAGTATCGAGCAAAATTGGAATGTTACTCTTATGCTCCTTTTTAAATGAAGACACTACCTCGACTTTTTCATTGCTTATAGTATAAAAGGCAACAGGCATGTTGTTCTCTTTGGTCCAATTATGTATGGAGTTCAGGATTGACAACATTTTTTGGCATGGTATGCACCATGTCGCCCAGAAATCAATTACAATCACATCCTCTTGGATTTTAGACAACGTAATTTTTCCGCCCTCAAGTTTGTTAAGAGTGAAATCAGGAGCCGGTTTTCCCAAAACGCCCTCTGCCGGGATCCACCACTGTAATTCACGGTCTTTATCATAAAACCTGTCGCCGGGACTAATAGAGACGGTAAATAGGTTGTCTGACAAAACTTGATTAATCTTAATACTATCCTCCAGGACCCGATACTTCGTTTCTCTGACTTTCTGCTGATCGCGATAGAAAACATCATGATACTCAGCAGGTATGTATATTGTCTGGCCCTCAACTTTACGTGATATGATCTTGGTAATTTCCTTGATATATTGAGGTGCAGAGCCTGTCCCGTTATTGATTTTGAAGCTTTCAATTCGGACGGGCAGGCAATTCTTTGCTTCGCTAAAATGGCAAATAAGTTTTGATGTGTAGGTTCCTGGGGGGTCGCTTGTCAGTCTCTGGTGGATTTCCACTGAAATAATTTTAGAGTTGTTAAATTCCTCTCGTTTTATCGAAGTGATACGATCATATTGACTTGAATATCTTGGTAGATTTGAACCAATGTCGCCATCCATCTTATGCCAGGGCGAGACTGCAACAACTCTTAAAGGCTCGCCAGGAGTAATCTTTTCACATCGAATAAACTTTCGGGGAGGAGTTAGCCCTTCAATAGCCCAAATCTTGCCCTCAGACTCAATCTGGACGATATCATTGCCTTTATCTAAAAAAGATGTTTTATGATAGACTTTGTCATTTTTGTGGGCATACCGTCCGGAATATGACCTCAAGATGCCTTGAGATGTTGTTTTTCTTTCAAAGAGACAGTCGAATGTTTCTATTTTTTCGCGATTGGATTTGTTAGTTTCTACAATTCTCGTTATTAATTGTTTTTCATCTGCTGTCAAATGCGACAAGGTTGCTGAATCTTCGTTCGCTGGGATTCCAGCCGTTTGCCCTAAGAAAATAAGTTTTAGTAGAATAACTTTAAGCAATGTAAAGTTTTTCATGACGACTTCACAACTTTTTTACTCTCGTGACTCGGCACCTCTAGATATTTCTGCGTTTTCTCTTCACCTCGGATAAAATCTTCTGTCATCCGGTACGCCTGTTCATCCGTATATTGTCGCGGCGGATGTTTCGAGAAAAACGCTGACGGCCCATAAAGTATCCCGCCCTGCCCCCGCTCCAGCGCCAGCTTACAGCAGCGGATCGAATCGATCGCCACCCCCGCCGAGTTGGGCGAATCCTCCACACTCAGCCGCAGTTCCAGATTCATCGGCACATCTCCGAACAGTTTGCCTTCCATCCGGATAAAGCACACCTTATTATCATTCTGCCACGGCACATAATCACTCGGCCCTATATGAATATCGCGCTTGTCCAGCACCTTCGCCGTCACCGACTGCACCGCCTCGGTCTTGGACGTCTTTTTCGACGCCAGCCGCTCCCGGTTCAGCATATTCAGAAAATCCGTATTCCCTCCCGTATTCAACTGATAAGTCCGATCCAGTTTCACGCCCCGCTTTTTAAATAAATCTGTCAGCGTCCTATGCGTAATCGTTGCCCCCAGTTGCGCCTTGATATCATCACCGATAATCGGCACATTCTTTTCTTCGAACTTCCGCGCCCACTCCGGATCACTGGCGATAAATACCGGAATGTTATTTACAAACCCAACTCCCGCCTCCAGCGCACATTCCGCATAGAACCTGGCTCCTTTCTCTGAGCCCACCGGCAGATAATTTAACAATACCTCCGCCCCTGAATCCTTCAATATCCGCACCACATCGTCTTTAGTCGCTTCGGGCTCCTTACTCGGTATAAACGTATAATCATCATCGTAACTTTTCATGTGCTCGGAAAAACCATCCTCGATTCGGCCCATCTGCACTTTAACACCGCTTTTCGGCATATCCTCACAGAACACCGCCGTACAGTTCGGCCGAGCAAAGATAGCCTCGTTCACATCCTTCCCCACCTTGCGCTCATCGATATCGAACGCCGCCACTACTTCTATATCCCCCGGCTCATACCCGCCTATCTCCCAATGCATCAGCCCAATCGCCTCGGCCTGGCTCTTGGTTTTGTAGTATTCGATTCCCTGCAGCAGAGAACTCACACAGTTTCCCACCCCCGCGACAGCTATCCTGATTTTGCTCATAACCCTGTACCTCTTCTTTTCTTAAATATTTTTTCTCTTTCTGCTCTTAACAAAGTAAGCTCTTGATATTTTGACTATTCCTCCGTAACTTGCTTAGGAGAAATATATTATAGATACCCTTCACCTTTTGGCAAGCATTTTTCCTGACGAATTAACCATCCCGGCTTATGAGAACCTATTCTGGCGAAGACTTGTAATAGTACTGTTAGCGGACAATAAAACATTTTTCATTATGTCTTTCCCCCGACACTAGGTGTAGCAAAGAGCCCGGAACCAAAAGTGACAATCCACTATTTCGCCCGGAAAATTTTTTTGAGCTTTTAGGTCATCTCTAAAAATACCTGGCAGGATGGGCTTCGCCAGTGGCTCTTGTCCGCCGTAGTTCTTGTCCGTCGTAGCTTTAGCGGAGACGGATTAACGAAGGTGGGTGAGCTTGTCGAACCAACTCGTGGTGAGCTTGTCGAACCAACTCGTGGTGAGCTTGTCGAACCAACTCGTGGTGAGCTTGTCGAACCAACTCGTGGTGAGCTTGTCGAACCAGCCCATGCGGTTGCTTTTATTCACCGTTTCAATCTTCTAGTTTTGGATTTTTAGAGGTTGCCTTATTTTTATAAATCCAGCACATCGAACATGCTGTACATCCCCGGTCCCCGCCCTTGCAGCCAGCGCCCCCCGTGCAACGCCCCGCGCACAAACGTATCGCGACTATGCGCCTGATGCCTAAGCTCCACCGTCTCGCCCTGCGCCGAAAACATCACGCTGTGCTCCCCCACGATATCACCACCCCGCACCGCATGCATACCGATCGTCCCTTTTTCTCGCGTGGTTTCTCCACCTTGCCTACCATGCACCAGACATCCCGGCCAGGACCAATTCTTCGCCCCGGCTATTTGCTTAGCTAATTCCAGCGCCGTTCCGCTCGGTGCATCCCGCTTGAAACGATGATGGGCCTCAATAATTTCGATATCAAAATCTTCCGGCAGCTTCTTCGCTACTTCCGCCACCACTTTTAACAGCAAATTCACTCCCAGACTCATATTTGCCGCCCATAACATCGCCACCTGCTCGGAAGCTTTTTGGATTTTTTGTTTTTGCTCCTCTGTCAGCCCCGTCGTTCCCACTACCATGGGTATTTTATTATCTTGGCAGTACTCGATCCATTTTTCCGTCGAGGCCGGCACGGTAAAATCGATCATCACCTCCGGTTTTTCCTGCGGCAATTCCGTAATCAAGGTCCCCAGCATCCCCACGCCTGCAACTTCTCCCGCATCACTACCTAAATGCGGATGTCCCTTTGCTTCCAGCGCCGCCGTTATTTGTATATCCCCTGCTTCCTGCGCCAGCGCGATAATCCGCCGGCCCATCCTCCCCGCCGCTCCCGTTACCGCCAACTTCAACATCTCATCACCCTTACCTGCTCCCCCCTCCTGTTTACTCGTTTACCTGTTTACCCGTTTACCTGTTTACCATCTCACATCGCCATCCCGCCATCCACACACAACACCTGTCCCGTGATATACGCAGCCTCATCCGACGCAAAAAACGCCACCGCATTTGCCACATCTTCCGCCTGCCCGAACCTGTTCGCCGGGATAGCCTGTTTTGCATATTCCTTGACCTTATCCGGCAGCACATCCGTCATATCGGTTATGATAAATCCCGGCGCCACACAGTTCGCCGTCACGTTTCTTTTAGCCAGCTCCCGCGCCACGGACTTGGCCATCCCAATAAGTCCCGCCTTGCTCGCCGCGTAGTTCGCCTGGCCGGCGTTACCCATCACTCCCGCCACGCTGGCGATATTTATGATCCTCCCCCAGCGTTTTCTCATCATGAATCGGCTCGCGGACCGTGTAGCCACAAACGCTGCTCTCAGGTTAATCGCGATCACCTTATCAAAGTCTTCGTCACTTATACCAATAATCAGATTATCTCTCGTAATCCCCGCGTTATTCACCAGAATCCCGATTCCATCATATTGCTCGGCCAGTTGTTCGATGGCCTCGGTCAATGCCCCCGCATCGGTTATATCCAGTTTTCTGGTAATGATATCGTCTTTCTGGTAACCTTCTTTGCCGGCCAACTCTTCCAGTTCTTTCAGCCGTGCTTCATCTATATCGATCGCTACTACTCGTCGCCCTTGCTTCGCCAGGGCCCACACGATCTCGCGTCCGATCCCCCGCGCTCCGCCGGTTACTATCGCCAACCGCTTTTCCGCCATGATATACTTCTCCAATCTTATCTATTGGGTGCCATGTTTTCAATTTTGTGCCACGGCCATCTTGGCCGTGCTCTTTGAACTTTCCCACTTATTAACTTTTTAACCTTCTGACCACTCACCACTGACCACTATCCACTGATGTTAATAATTTCAACTTTTTGCTTCCGCGCTCGTGTTATCTTCTTCACCAGACCAGTCAACACTCTTCCCGGCCCGATCTCCACGAACTTCTCTGCCCCTTCATCCAGCAAATACTCTATCGACTGCTGCCAGCGCACCGCGCCGACAAGCTGCTTCATCAGTTTTCCCGGTATCTCTTCCGGTCCATCATATACCCGTCCGTCCACGTTGGCAACCACTTTGCATCGCGGCCGGGCAAAGCTACATTTCTCCAGTGCTTCGCCCAACTTTTCCGCCGCCGGCGCCATCATTTCCGTATGAAACGCCCCCGCCACCTTCAGCGGCACTGCTTTTAGCGCCCCGCATTCCTCCGCCTTCTCTGCTGCTCGTTTACACGCCCTTATTGACCCGCTCACCACGATCTGACCCGGACAGTTATAGTTCACCGGCTTGAGTATCGTCTCCAGCCCATCTTCTTCCTGGATTCCTTCCTCCAATACCACCCGGCATAGCTTATCCACCCCTTCCTCATCCAGCCCCAGAATCGACACCATCGACCCGGCCCGCTTTTCTGCCGCCCCCTGCATACTCCGCCCCCGCAGATCGACCAGTTTTAGTCCCTCTTCAAACCCTATCGCCCCACTCGCATACAGCGCTGTATATTCCCCCAAACTAAGCCCCACACACGCTTCCGGCTCAACGCCCGCCAACTCGTCCCCCATTTTTCCCTTCCGCAGCGCCTCCAGACACACCGCACTGGTAACGAATATCGCCGGCTGCGACACTTCCGTTCTGTTCAGTTTCTCTTCCGGCCCTTCAAAACAGACTTCTCCCAGATCATACCCTACAATCTCACTCGCCTGTTTATATAGTTTGCCCATCTCACCGCCCCCCGCCGCCAACTCACGACCCATCCCCACTGTCTGCGCCCCCTGGCCTGGAAACATAAATACTGTCTTCATCCTCGACCATCTTTCCTGTTTTATCTATTCGCGGCTACTGTTTCTTATACTGCATGCGGGCTTAATTTTTTTGCATGTAGTAAAACCAAAAAACATGAACTTTATCGCCCAACTCACCAACCCCGCCGGGCTCAATCACAATTTGATTAGATTCACACCCCAGGTCAAACCCGCCCCAAAGGCAACCAGCACGATCAGATCACCCTTTTTGACTTTCCCCTCGGTAACTGCCTCATCCAGGGCGATAGGAATTGACGCCGACGAGGTATTGCCGTATTTGTCGATATTGATAAACATCTTTTCTTCCGGCAGCTTCAAACGCTTGACCACCGATTCGATGATCCGCGCATTCATCTGATGTGGGATCACCAGTGACACATCATCATTACTTATTCCACACCGGCTATATGCCTCTTCCACCATCTCCACGATCCGCCGCACCGCCACCTGATAGGTTTCCCGACCCCGGATTTCCATATACTTCTTATTCGCATCGGCCAATGGCTGACTTATCGGATACCGGCTCCCATATGCCTGACAGCTCAGCGTTTCCCACCCGCTCCCGTCGGCGTGCAGACTACTGTACAGCACCCCTTTTTCGCCGTCTTCTTCTGCTTTCAAAACTGCCGCCCCCGCTCCGTCGCCGAACAGGATACAACTGGTTCGATCCTCGTAATTGGTAATGCGTGACAGCACCTCCGCCCCCAGCACCACCGCATTGTTATACTGACCGGTTTCAATAAAGGACGCCGCCATCGCCATCCCGTATATAAATCCGCTGCACGCTGCCGACAGATCGAACGCGCAGCAGCACGGGGTTTTCAGGCCGTCCTGCACGAAACATGCCGTCGCCGGAAACACCATCTCCGGCGTGATCGTCGCGCAGATAATAAGCTCTAACTCTTCTCCTTTTAACCCGGCCCGCTCCAGTGCTTCCTGCGCCGCCGCCAACGCCAGCGTAGCCGTACTCTCACCTTCTTTAGCAATTCGTCTTTCCTTGATCCCCGTCCGGGTTGTTATCCACTCATCGGACGTATCAACCATTTTTTCCAAATCAGCGTTGGTAAGTATCTTTTCCGGCAGACAAGAGCCCGTAGCCGCAATGACGGCTCGCCGCGACTTTTGCCCCGCCCGCCCCTGATGAATTTTGATCATAGAAGAGTTTATTCTTTCCGGCTCCTCATCAAGACAAGCTGTTTTCCATCGATTCGCTTTGCAGTTGTTCACTGATTTTGCTGTTTATTTCGAATCGCAACTGCTCGCGTACCGTTAAGATTGATTTTTCGATCGCCCTGGCATTACTACTGCCGTGACAGATAATACACGTCCCATTAATCCCCAAAAGCGGTGCCCCACCATATTCGATATAATCATGCTTGGCATATAGAGCTTCAACTATAGGTTTGAAATGTTCGATAATTTCCGGTTTTTGCCGCTTCAATTCCACCGCAATCGTCTTGAACAGCGCCTCGGCCAAACCTTCGGTCAACTTTAGGATCACGTTACCCACAAACCCATCGCTGATCAGCACATCCGCCGGATGCCTCAAAAAATCACGCGGCTCCACATTCCCCACAAACTTCAGCCGCTTATCTTCCCGCATCATCTGGTTTGCCGACTTTACTATCTCATTTCCTTTGGCGTCTTCCTGGCCGATGCTTATCAGTCCCACCGTCGGTTCTTCCTTATGCATCACTGCCCGCATATAGATGCTCGCCATCACTGCGTACTGATGAAGGTGACTGGCTTTCGGCGCGATATTCGCTCCTACGTCACACACCGCCACCGGCCCGCCGAAGGTTGGAAACACCACTAATATCCCCGGCCGCAACACTCCCGGCAACCTGCCCATCCGCATTTGGCTCCCCGCCACGAACGCCCCCGTATTACCTGCGCTGATCAGCACATCCGCCTCTCCGTCGGCAGCCATCTGGATCATTACTGCCAGTGAACTCTTACGCTTCTTTCGTATCGCTTCCACCGGCGACTCGTCCATCTCCACAACTTCCGGAGCATGTATGATTTTCAACCGTTCCTGCCAGCTTTGCGGATCAACCTCGCCTTTAGAACTTGAAGCCGTCTTTTTTAATTGATCCAGGTGTTCTTTAATCAACGGCTCTATACCGACCAGGATAATCTGATCATCGTCATCGATATTTTTCAGAGCCGCTACCGCCCCGGCGATTATTTCACCCGGTGCTTCGTCCCCGCCCATCGCATCCAGTGCTATTCGCATTGTTATTCACTCTCAGCTATTTTTATTGATAGAGAAGGATTCACATAACCACATTCGCACATACCATGCGGCAGCTTTGCCTTCCCACACTTATGGCAGATGGAATAGTTCATCGGCTTTAGTGCATGGTGACTACGACGCGTACGGGTACGACTTTTTGATGTCTTTTTTACCGGAAGCATTATCTAATTACCTTATATTAAACAACTTACAACCATAAACACAAACAAGCATCCCTCCCACCTCTAGGGCGTACCATATAGGTATGGAGCCATGAAATTTATGAAAGTCTCCTTCTTTTGTCAAGAAAAAATAACCTTAACTTCCACAGTTATATATTTCGCTTATCGCCGTTAAAGGGCCTTCTGGCGGTTGTTTATATTTTTTGCTGATTTCGGGCAAACCACATAGTGTTAATAAATATCTGTTATCGGCATCCATAGGCCCTTTCTGACAATTATGTCAGCATGTTTAACTGGAAAAAGTGCGATTTCGCACAATAACAACTTAGCCTACTTATTTGACATTTACACCTCCGGGCCTTATACTTCCACCATATATTTGATTCTTGGGCTCTCTGAAAACGGTTTTCGGACCTCGGTCCAATATTTTTGCCGTAGGGCGGAAAGGAATCTCCCATGGCCTCTAAAAATGACAAACTAACACTCATCGAGCTTATTGATAAAGGTAATGTCTCCACTCCCGGCTGGTTTTACGGCCGTAAAAAGGGCAAATTGCAGATTCTCCGCAAATCCTCCCAGCCCTCTACTGCACCTGTTCTCGCCCCCCCGGACAAAATGCCCGTGCCCAAACCCACACCCAAGCCCCATACCACCCCACCCGAACCCGTTAAGTCGCACCCTGTCGCACCTCCCCCGCCCAAGCCTCAACCTTCAACTACCGCCCAAGGGTGGCTGGCTCTGAAAGATAACCGGATGACTCTTTCCTTTCCCTATAGGAGAGTGCTCCCCCTGGTAGGACTCGGCCTGATTTTATTCTTTTTGATCGCCTTTTGGTTCGGCCAAAACAGCTCCCCTCCTTCTACCAGCCCCTTCCCCACGGAGGTGGCCCAACAAGAACCATTTACTGATGCCCCCCCCAGCAGCAAACTACTCAGTGCCCGCCGCCAGCCCGTGCGCTCCGACCTGATCAATCCCCCCGTAACCGATACTAAGCCATCTCATACTCCCGAGAATACCGACGCCCCTGCTTCGTCCATTTTGAATCCCAGTTCGCCCCCCGCACCACCCACTATTGAAACTACTCCGGTGGTCACCCCTCCGCGCACAGGACAATGCCTGATTGTTTGCAGTAACCTTAATCCTGACGCCTTAAAACCCGTCCAGAAATTCTTCGCCGCCAACGACCTGCCCACCGTCATCGGCCGTTTTGGTGGCAGCGCCGTCCTGGTTACTTCTCAATCCTTCGCCGGCAAAAGCACCCCCCAGGCCCAGGCCTTCCAAAAGCGTGTCAACACCCTCGGTGCCCTCTACGAAAAGAACCGCCCCAAATCCGCCGCCAGCTTCGCCGACGCCTTTAACTCCATGTGGTGGATCAGCGCCGCCCACCCCGGCCTACAATTTTAAGGCCACCTATAAAAATCCCCCGCAGGATGGGCTCTGCCTGTGGTGAGCTTGTCGAACCCGCTCGTGGTGAGCTTGTCGAACCCGCTCGTGCAGTTGTTGGTAATCTTCACGGCAAAAGTACATGATCAAATTTAAGACATTTTGCAGTATTCTTATAATTCTTTTCTTCTCAACTTTTACCTCTGCCGTCTCCATCGAGCCGACTTTAGTCCTCGACCGACAAAACTCCCAAGTGCAAATCACCGTAAACGGCCGCTTAGCTCTCACCAGCCCGCAAGAAGGTTTGTGGTCTATTGCCACCTCCTGGGAAAACCAATGGCCCGCCGATTGGCACCATGCCCACTTTAATAAAGTCGAGCATGTCAACGACTGGACTATCTGTCATGGAACCCTCTCACTTGCCCAAGGCACCTGGCAGCTCCGCGAAAGCTACCGCCCCGCTACTGATCGAATCGAAGTAGTGCGCCGTTTTGAATGGCAGGGCAAAACCACCCTCGAAAAATGCACCCTCTCTGTCCGTTGGCAGACCCCCTCGACAAAAGTCAAACCCCTCATGCCCGGCATCCTCTATTATGGCAATCCCTCCGGCGCCAAAAGTGGCCAAGTCGCAACCTTCTCTCAAAAGGCTCCTGAAGCGATCTTCGAAGAGCACCGCTACCCCATGCCCTTCGCCTGCCTCGAAACCCGCCCCGACAATGATGCTGACCGCTTGGCTGTTACCTTACATACTATGCCCTGCCCTGCCCCCTATGCTAATAAGGCTGACCAGTGGTGGTCGCTCGGTGCCGCCCAAAAAGACCACTGCACCGAACTGCTGCTGCTTTCGGGTCCTTGTGCTGCCAACGGCAAACACAGCGTAATCAAGGCCCTCCAGAGCGGCTTTCTTACCTACCCCGACACCTACCTCAATATTCCCCCCGGTGCCATAATCGAAAAACGCTACTATCTCCAGGCCGTCGCCGACTTCGCTCAGGGTTCCGGCTTCCGTCCTGCCGTAAGAACCAGCCTCGACATCTTCAAACCATTCGCTCTCATTGACCTGCCCTCTTATGACCGGATCCTCAAGGCAAAATACCGCTTCGCTCTCACCCGCTGGCACGAAGATCATACCTCTGCCGGTTTCGGTATGTATCCTAAAGACGACTCTCCTTATGTCATGGGCTGGTGCGGACAGGCTGCCGCCCCCGGCTATGCCTTCATCCCCCTGACCGCCAGAATCGCCGATCCGCGTATGACCGAAATGACTCAACGCTCCCTCGACCACCTCACCACCTCACCTTTCAATCAAAACGGCTTTCTGCTTATCTACGATGTGAACAAACACAAATGGCACGGACAGGACTACCTCTCCCAGGGCCAGGCCCTGGAAAACTTCGCCTCAGCTATCATCGCCGCTCAAGACAAAGCCCAATACGACACCTCCAAATGGCGTACCTTCCTTCAAAAAGCCGCCGACATTCACGCCGACCGTATCCTCGTCGACAACTGGCGCCCCGTCTCTACTAATGAAGCCTTTTTCATCTCCCCGCTGTGCAAAGCGTACAAACTATTCGAAACGGAAAAATATAAACGCGCCGCCCTCAAAGCCGCCCACCATTACGCCTCCCGCCATATCACTATGGAAGAACCATACTGGGGCGGCACCCTCGACGCTAGCTGCGAAGACAAAGAAGCCGCCTGGGCCGCCTTCCAGGGCTTTCTCGCTGCTTACGACCTCACCAAAGACAAACAGTTTCTTGCCTATGCCCAACATGCTTGCGATGTCGTCCTCACCTACGCCTGTGTTTACAACATTGAAATGTCCCCCGGCCGACTTTGTAGCCATCGTTTTAAAACCCGCGGCTGGACCTCCGTCTCCGCCCAGAACCAGCATCTTGATGTTTACGGTGTTCTTATAAGCCCCGCCCTCTATAAGCTCGGCCTTCTAACCAACCGCCCCGACCTCCAGCTCTTTGCCAAAGTCATGTATCGTACCTGCGGCCAATTGATCGATCCTTACGGCTCCCAGGGCGAACAGATCCAGCACACAAATTACGCCCAGAGCGGCGATATGTCCAACCTCTCCAAACTGCGCGGCGGCTATTCCGAGCATTGGACTGTCTTTTGGATCACCGCCCACTTCCTAAGCGCCGCCGCCCAGTTCCAGCAAATGGGTGTATCACTCGACCAATAAACTTCTCTTTGTTGATTATCCAAACAACTCCCTGGCTGGCGAATTCCATCATGTTTCCTGTTTTGAAAATTTGGATTTTGCGAATTTGAATTTGTTTAGAGTTTCGGATTTCGTGCTTAGGATTTCTTTTTGATATGTGCCACGGTCATCCTGGCCGTGCTTTTCCATTTCGCATTACGTATTACGTATTTTGTATTGCGTATTTATCAACTCCCCTCCCTCGAAAAGCCGATAATAACCATAGTTCCCGGCACCGGGCAATATTGAAAAGATTAAAACTCGGACAAGGTGACCAAATGAGCAGGATTAATAAGCATAACCAGAAATATATAGCGTATGGAGTCATTTTCATTTTTGTTATTGGCATGATTACGACTTACATGGGCGGATGCAAAAAGAAAAGTGATAATCTAATCGAGACATTCAAGAAAGACCTTCCCCCCGGTACATCATTGGCCGAAGTTGATTCCTATCTTAAAAAAACAAAGTGTGAATACAGTTATGGTGAGCAATCCAAATGTTTTACCGCAGTATTGCGTGATGTTGATAAAGGAATAATTGTTACTGGAAGCTTAACCATGACCATAAAAATGGACGAACATGACAAGCTGAAAGATTTAGACATTAAGATGGCTTATACCGGCCCTTAATTTTAACTCTACTGTTACGTAGGATGGGCTGCAATTTTCATCATAATTCGTGTTCAGGTGGAATAGTACACAAGTCTTGTAGGGCGGGCCGTGCCCGCCGATTATGCTTGGCGTCTTTGCGCCTTTGCGTGCAACAATGAACGTAGGATGGGCTCCGCCTGTGGTGAGCTTGTCGAATCCGCCTGCGGTGAGCTTGTCGAACCGTGCCCGCCATTTTCTTTATATTCTTTTCTTATTAAATAAATTTATTCTCTGAGAACTCTGTGTCCTTGTGGCTAATTCTTAATTATTTGAATTTTAAGTTGTTTGCCAAAACATCGCCTTAATGAAGATCAACTTTCTTTATGTTTTGAAACTTTGAAAATTGTAAATTTGATATTGTTTATGATTTAGATATTAGTGCTTAGGATTTTATATCTTGTCCGCGTTCATCTGCGTTAATCTGCGGTTAAATATCTTTCTCTGAGTTCTCTGCGACCTCTGTGGCTAATTTTTTATGCGTCTTCGCGCCTTTGCGTGAAACATATTTTCTCACCACTGACCACTCACAACTTGGTATCTTTGTTCTCTTCTGTTTAATTATTTTTGTGTCTTTTGCGCTTTTTGTGGCTAGTATTTCTTCTGTTTTGAACATTTGAATTTTGAAATTTTGATATTGTTTAGGATTCTTGTCCGCCGTAGCTCGCGCTGCGAGCGAAGGAGGATAGGATTTCGTGCTTAGGATTTCTTTTATTACGGTCAACCGTCCACGGTCCACGATCTACCTTTCTTCGCCCCTTTGCGTGAAACTATTTTGATCTTTGTTTTATTTCTTCCCGAAACCCGAAACCCGAGACCCGAGACCCGAGACCCGAAACCCGAAACCCGAAACCCGAGACCCTGCTCTCTTTGTGCCTTCGATTCTGTATAGACATGTATTCCCCACCTACCCCCATTAGTATCTTATTAAATATACCACACTTTTAATAAAAAGTCAAACAGTTTCCGCAAAAACCCAAGCACTTTTGCGAAGTTTTACCCACCTTTTTCACAGAAAAAATGACTATTTTCAAAAAAACATGACCATTTCGAGAAAAAACTCCCGTATTTCGCCCCCAATAGTCCCGCTTTTCATTTTACCCATCTTGCCTAACCGCTACATACCCACACCAGTAACTATATTTCTTTTTCCCACAAATTCCGTAAAAATCTATTGACAACCCCCTATTAACACTGATATTATGGTTAAATTACCAGTGGGATTAGTTGGTCTGGCATATTTCTATCATGTTTTGGTAGAAATTTGTGTAAATTTTTATTTTTTTATTGACCGCCGCCCCCTACTCTGGTAAATAGCGTAGTTCACTCGATAAGCGTAAGTTATTTATATCTTTATGGTTATCGGGTCTTGGCATTAAGACGAAAGAGTCGGCCCCCAAGGCCGCTGAGCAAGGCAGGCCCACGGGCCCTCATGAGCAAATCGGGCTCATAGCTCAGTTGGCTAGAGCGCACCGCTGATAACGGTGAGGTCGAAGGTTCGAATCCTTCTGGGCCCAGGAAAGTATTGAAGCTGTAAAGACTTATGGCTGGTGGCTGAGGAGCAAAGGTTTATAAACCACAGGCTTATAAGCGTATTAGCCGTTGTCGGAAAGGCTCGTACCAGTAATGATAGAGCCGATTTTAGCAATGCGAATGATACGTTGGCTGGGCATGATTGTGTTTGCCGCAGCCATATTGGGCTGGTTTTATCAATGGATTAAGGATAAAATCAGTTGAGGTTATAAAAGTTAAGATAGTGTTTAGTTGAGGCCGTAACTGGTTGAAACTAAAAGAGATCGGCGGCAGAACCGAATTTTGGGGGCCGTAGCTCAGCTGGGAGAGCGACTGGTTTGCAACCAGTAGGTCGTCGGTTCGAGTCCGATCGGCTCCATGAAAAAAAATAGTAAAAAAAGATATAAAAAGGAAAATTTTAATAGCAATCTATTACAGTAAGTAGTAATATGCTTCGCTTTGAGATTTTTCTATAGTTCTTTGACAACTTAATATGAGTTAAATAAGTGATATCAACCAATTCCAAATACTAAATGTATTTGGTGGACAATATACTCTTTTGAGGCGTAAGCAATTACGTTTCAGAAGTGTACGAGTAATGTTCTTAAAATGCGTTTGAGGAGCTTGACCAGTCAGCTAAAAAATAATGTGGTCAAGCTACTAAGGGTGCATGGTGGATGTCTTGGCGTCAAGAGGCGAAGAAGGACGTGGTAGGCTGCGATAAGCCCGGGGCAGGTGTCAAACGACCGCTAATCCCGGGATCTCCGAATGGGGCAACCCGATGTCACTGGGCAACCAGATGGCATCACGGGCGGCTGAATGTATAGGCCGTCACGAGCCAACGCAGGGAACTGAAACATCTAAGTACCTGTAGGAAAGGAAATCAACCGAGACTCCGTAAGTAGCGGCGAGCGAAAGCGGAATAGCCCAAACCGATCTTCGGATCGGGGTTGCGGGAGCAGGTTAGGAGTTACAAAGGTCAAGCTAGCGGAAGTGTCTGGAAAGTCACACCACAGACGGTGATAGTCCGGTACGCAAAAGCAACAACCCTCCGTTATGCCTGCTTACCAGAGTAGCACGGAGCTCGTGGAACTCTGTGTGAAGCTGGGGGGTCCACCCTCCAAGGCTAAGTACTACTTGACGACCGATAGTGAACCAGTATGGCGACTGAATGATGAAAAGCACCCCTGCTAGGGGAGTTAAAAGTACCTGAAACCATGCACTTACAAGCAGTGGGAGCACCATGATATTTTTCTTCGGAGATTTATCGGTGTGACCGCTTGCCTTTTGCATAATGAACCGGCGAGTTACCATTTGCGGCGTTTAGGTTAAGCTGTTCCGCAGCGAAGCCGTAGCGAAAGCGAGTCTTAATAGGGCGACCTAGTCGCAGGTGGTAGACGCGAAACCAGGTGATCTATCCATGGCCAGGTTGAAGGGAATTTAAACGTTCCTGGAGGACCGAACCCACTAACGTTGAAAAGTTAGGGGATGAGCTGTGGAGAGGAGTAAAAGTCTAATCAAACCTGGAGATAGCTCGTACTCGGCGAAATAGCTTTAGGGCTAGCCTCTGGTCACTACGTTATGGGGGTAGAGCTACTGAATGGGAACGGGGGGCCACCAGCCTACCCGTCCCAACTAAACTCCGAATACCATAACGTGTATCCCGGGAGTCAGACTACGGGGGCTAATCTCCGTGGTCAAAAGGGAAACAGCCCAGATCGCCAGCTAAGGTCCCTAAATCCTGCTTAGTTACTAAGGAAGTCGGGTTACTATAACAGCCAGGATGTTGGCTTAGAAGCAGCCATCATTTAAAAAGTGCGTAATAGCTTACTGGTCGAGTGATCCGGTGCCAATAATGAACGGGAATAAGCAGGACACCGAAGCTGCGGATTTTTTCCGGTCTGCGGACCGAAGAAAGTGGTAGCCGAGCGTAGCTGTCAGCGTAGAAGCGGTACGGTAACGAGCCGTGGAGCGGCAGCTAGTGATTATGCCGGTATGAGTAACGATAAAGCAGGTGAAAATCCTGCTCGCCGAAAGCCTAAGGTTTCCTGGGGAAGGTAAATCCGCCCAGGGTTAGTCGGACCCTTAGTCGAGGCTGAAAGGCGTAGACGATGGATAGCAGGTTAATATTCCTGCACCGTGTTCCGGAGGTTATTACCGAACAAGTGACGCATCGACAAACGTCATCCCATGATTAGTCGTGTGGGTTGCGCAAGCTCGAGGCCGATATACGTTGCCGAAGTGGCCGGCGTCGGTGCCGAGAAATAGCTTGTGAGGGACAAAGGGGCACGTCCGTACTAAAACTGACACAGGTAGGCGAGGAGAATATCCTCAGGCGCTCGAGAGAACCGTGGTTAAGGAACTAGGCAAATTGACCCCGTAAGTTCGCGATAAGGGGTCCCTCCAGCTCCGGACAGTTTTTAATTGCCTGGAGGCTGAGGGCGCAGTGAAGTGGCTCTGGCGACTGTTTATCAAAAACACAGTTCTGTGCAAACACTTAAAGTGGAAGTATACAGAATGACGCCTGCTCGGTGCCGGAAGGTTAAGGAAGGCGGTTCGGGAGTTTACTCCCAAAGCTGGCAACCGAAGCCCCGGTAAACGGCGGCCGTAACTATGACGGTCCTAAGGTAGCGAAGTTCCTTGTCGGGTAAGTTCCGACGTGCATGAACGGCG
>Ga0272443_10000554_pt1 | contig 66632 bp, 56 predicted proteins | sample SSMAcet12_FD_193581 | JGI IMG/M metagenome (GOLD analysis project Ga0272443, IMG submission 193581) | Marine sediment archaeal communities from Little Sippewissett salt marsh, Falmouth, MA, United States - SSM-Acet-12 | ecosystem: Environmental > Aquatic > Marine > Wetlands > Sediment ...
TGGATGGGTGGGGATGAAGGGTGGGCGGAGGGCGGAGGGCGGAGGGCGGAGGGCGGAGGGGGCGCTGGCGCGGGGGTTGGGATGAGCGGTGAGGGGATTTTTGCTTGCGAAGCAAATGCAAAAATCGTGACAGCGCGGAGAGGAAGGGCGGGCGGTGCGGGGTCTGGCAAATGCAAACGAGAAACGTGGATATACGAAGGGTTGGCGCGGGTGTGGACAGGCGCGGGGAAAAGATTTTTGCGGTCGGAATATGATATTCAAATTTCCTAACGACCGTAGCAAAAATCGTGACAGCCCGAAAAACATAAAGGGACGAATAAAACCGTCCCTTTATAATAAGCGAATTAATACAGGATTATTCCGATTTGGAAATGGGAATATAACCCATATCCGCAACTATTTCCTGGCCATCTGAACTCATAACATAATCAAGAAATAGTTTGGCCATACCTCTGGGCTCTCCATCGGTATACATATGTAATGCCCTGATTATTGGATATGTCTCATTCTGGGCATTCTCAACTGAAGCTTCAACATCGTTAACATCGATAGCTTTTACATGTTTGTTTAAATAGCCCAATCCGATATAGCCGATAGCATACGGTGTATTCTTAACAGTAGTGGAAACCGCCTGGTTTGAAGCGACTTTCAGAGCTGATTGACAAACCGTAGCACCGTCCAAAACGATTTCATTGAATACTTCGAAAGTTCCCGAAGAAACATCTCTACTGATTATCACAATTTGTTTGTTAGGACCACCCACTTTTTTCCAGTTTGTGATTTTTCCTGAATAAATATCTTTAAGCTGTTCAAGCGAAAGATTATCGATCTCCATAACCGGATTGACAATCACCGCTATAGCATCCCAGGCGACAGTATGATTTACAGGTTTTACTCCCTTGGTCTTAGCATTTGCAATCTCTTTTGTTTTGATCTTGCGCGAAGCATTAGCGATATCGCACTGTTTGTCTATCAATGCGGCAATACCTACTCCAGATCCACCTCCTCTTATAGTGATGTCCGCATCTTCATTTGCGTCCATATATTCCTCTGCACAGGCTTGAGCGATTGGCAATACGGTGGTCGAACCAGTTATTACCAACTGATCTTCTGCGATAATCGAGCCCATTATCATAATAGATATCAGGGCAATAATACTCAGTGTTCTCATTCGAATCTCCTTCCAGTGATATTAAAATGGATTACTCTTAAATTCCCATCTAAATTGACACGATATATTATCGAGAGGTTCCGAATCCTCCAATTCATATTGAATTCTCTCCCAATTCAATTGAATCTGAGTTTGAGGATTTCCTTTTACATCTTTTGTAATAAAGTAGTTTACTCCCGCAATAAATCTGTTATGACCGTCATCGTCGATTTCAAAATCCGGATCCCACATATCATAGCGTCCAACAATCTGGAACTTTTTCTTGATATCGACACAAGGCATAATCATAAATCCTCCCGCCGTTTGCTCGTCATAGTTTGCCATAAGATACTCCGCCCAAATATTGAAAGGCCCGTAACTATAACGACCAACGCCAGCAATTTCCGAATGATTATACGTATCCGGATCGCCAGTAGTATCCGATGGATCATCATAGATCCCATATCTAATAGAGCCACCCACAGTCAAACCAACCACGGGAATAAACCTGACATTTGCCAGATAGACTGGATGGTCATCGATATTATCCCCATAGTTCTTATATCCTTCACCATTGTAAATACCTGCTTGATACTCGCCCCATCCACCGGGGATATAACCCACTATTGCGATTCCCGCATCAGCCGATGATGTCACCTTTTCGGCATCTTCCAGAGCTTTTTGCACTGTTGTATAATCCCAATCGTAAACTGTACCAAAATAGTTTTTGATAACTCCGGCCATCAGATTCGCTTCCGGGAAAATTTCCGAGTATTGAAGATATGCTGCTTTTATCTTCAAACCTGCACCTGCGGCATCGGAAGACTTATCGCTGGAGTAGATGTCGATATTAAATTTCGATGAAATCCTCCCGGAGAACTGGTGCTTAAAAACCAGATACCCCCTGGCAAGTTGAAAACCACTCGATTGAATCTCTTCGTTTTGCATTTCCATATTATACCTGAACCAGGCTTTCGACTCAAAAGAAGACTGTCCAGGTTCCATTCCAGCAAATATTACGGTTGCAATTGTGGACATAAAAAATATCCTTAGTACTAACTTCATTTTACTCCTTTTTGAGTAAACTTTATAAAGCTAGTGTTAAAATAAATTTATAATTATGTTAATTTAATGTTAAGATTATAAATTTTCTATTTAGGCAAAGATATTATAAATACACTACCACCCGTTGGATTATCTTCGACTCTAATAGAACCCCCATGGATATGAACGATATTCTTGGTAATAGAAAGCCCCAAACCTGTTCCAGAAGAGACTAAACTGCCATCAGAGATTACTACACTTGATCTAGACTTATTAAGTGTATAAAACCTTTCAAAAACTCTTTCTTTTTCATTATCCGGAATCCCGGGGCCAAAGTCTATCACCTTAATCTCGATTTGCGAATTACTTACATGAGAACTAAGTACTATTTCTTTGCCGGAAGGAGAGAACTTTAGGGCGTTTTCCAATAAATTCGATATAGCTATTTCTAGAAGACTGGGGTCACCTTTAAGAATAATTTCTTTATCTTTGTTCACGTGGGTTATCTTAACGTCCTTTTCCGACGATTTCTCTTTGAAGAGGGGTATTAAATTCTCAATTAAATCTGAGATATCCAACTCTACAGATTGAATATCATTTCTTTGCTCGATTTTAGAAAGAGTCAAAAGATCTCTTACCAGAGCAATCATTCGGTCGGTGTGACGAATAATAGTCTGAATATATTTATGGGTATTTTGTGAAAAATCATCTTCCATTCCGAGGGTTTCAGAGTAGCCCTTTATTATCGTTAGAGGAGTTCTCAGTTCATGTGAAACATTGGAGACGAAATCCGTTTTGGCCTGTTGAAGTCTTTTATGGTCGCTGATATCCCTGATAGTGATTATATTTTGATCTAAAGAATGTAGCGTCGTAATATCAGCTTCAAAATACTTACCCGATCTTTCGTATTGGACTTTCTCCATGGAATTATTCTCAATCAATTCGCGAAGTTCGGGGATCATAATTACTCCGAGAATATCCTTGTTTATGGAAGATTTAATCTCTAAACCTGTATATTCTCCAGCTTGCTTATTCATAGTAACCAGCAAATTTGAAAAATTAATTACTATGACACCCTCTTTGAGAGATTGAAGTATATGATCCAGATTTTCTCTTTGCTTTCTCAGATTAGAGAATACTTTTTCCAGATTCTTGGCCATGTCGTTGATTGCTTTTTGCAGAGTGGAAAATTCCTCGAAAGGCTCAATTTTAACTTTCTCAGAAAATTCCCCTGAGGATATTCGTTTAGCTTGATCGGAAATTCGATCAATTTTACTGATAATATATTTCCTGGTTAGCCAACTGAAGAAAATTGCAATTACCAGAAGAAGAATGCTCCAAAATGTAATTCGCCTCGAGAAAAAAGCATTAACTGTATTCAACGATTCTAATGGCTTGCTCGCTCTTATTAGATATGGATTTGCAAAAATTTCTTGCCTGCTTTTAATTGCGGAGTAAACCATATAAATCTCTAGAGTATTGCTATAGCGAGTGCTCGATCCACTTCCATTCGACCAGGCTTCCATAATCTCCGGACGGTCGGCGTGGTTATCCATAATTTCGGGATCTTCGTGGCTATCTGCAATAACTTTACCAGATTTTTCTATAAGGGTAAAACGAATATCGAGTTCCGTACCATAATTTTTAGCAATAGAATCGAGTTGAGAGTAGTTTGTTGAATCCGGGATAGTTTTCTCGAAAAGGATAGCATATTTTTCGAGTTCCTTTTGGGTTTCATCTGACAATATCGTGTACATTAGTTTCATGGATATCAATGAGACTATTAAAACCGCAGCGATTAGGATACTGGCGATTATTAAAAACTGTCTTGTGAAAACCCCAAATTTCATCCATCTATTCCTCGAGCATCTTATAGCCCACTCCACGAATAGTCTGGATCAATCTTCCATATTTACCCAGTTTCTTACGAATATTGAGCACATGAACATCCACAGTCCTATCGATAACGTACTGACGTTCTCCTCCCAGAGCTTCTAGAATTCTATTTCTGGTCAGAACACGATCTTTTTTAAGCATAAGCATCTCCAGAATCTGAAATTCAGTAGTTGTAAAAGAGATTTCCTGTCCATCTACCTTTACCAGATACCTTTCGGGGAAAAGCTCGATATTGTCCACTCTTAGTATCTCATGCTTCTCATGGTTTGATGTTCTCCTGAGGAGAGCTTTAACTCTGGCTATAAGTTCACGCATAGAAAAAGGTTTTACCATATAGTCGTCGGCACCCAGTTCCAATCCTACAACGATATCTGCCTCACTGGATTTTGCGGTAAGCATAATTATGGGCAAACTCTTGGTTTTAGAATTTTTACGCAGTATTTTGCAAATTTCGAGTCCGTCGGTGCCCGGAAGCATGAGATCGAGAATAACCAGATCCACATCGTTTCTATCGATGAAATCAAGGAAGCTATCTCCGCTTACAAACTGGAGTATTTCATAGCTTTCCTTCTCGAGGTGCAGTTTTAAAAGGTTTCGGAGATCCGCTTCATCCTCGACTATTGCTATCTTATTCATAATAATCCTCGCTTTCGACAGGCCTATCCGATGGATGTCGAATATCCTGACCGGTGATATAATAGATATCGTCTTCGGCTATATTCGTAGCTAAATCGGCTACTCTCTCCAGGTTTCTTGAGATCAGAATCAGTTTCATGGCAGATTCGATTTTTCTCGGATCTTCTATCATATAAGTTATAAGCTCTCTTGCTACCTGTTCCTCGAGTTTATCAACAAGATTATCCTGTTCCAATACTTCATTGGCAAGTTCTAAATTTTCCTGAAGGAAAGCTTCCAGCGAATGCCTGACCATTTCCGAAGAAATTTTTGCCATTCGAGGAATATCTATCAACGGTTTAACCGGTTTAGCGGAAATCAATGATAAGGCACTCTGAGCGATGTTTACAGCCTGGTCACCAATTCTTTCCATGGATGAATTAGCTTTGATAATAGCGATAATCCTTCGCATCTCACGTGCTTTTGGACAATACAAAGCGAGTATCTCTGCAGTTTTGCTTTCGATAATCATCTCGGTCTTATTACATTGCGGTTCGAACTCATTAATTACTTTATATGCCAGTTTTTCCTGACGTTCAATAAGTGTTTCGACTGAAAGATTGACCATTTTTTCAACTCTTGCGGCTTGTTCTGCAAATAGTCTTTGTAATTCTTCAAGGCTTTGTCTAATCATAATAACTCCCGTATTCGTCTTCTAACCAAATTTACCGGATAAGTACTTCTCTGTCAACTCATTCTTTGGATTTGTAAAAACCATTTTAGTAGATCCGTAATCAATCAATTTTCCTAACATCATAAATGCGGAGAATCCTGCTACACGAGCTGCTTGAGCGACGTTATGAGTTACGATTATCACAGTGAATTTATCGATAAATGTCTGCAGAAGCTCTTCGATTTTCGACGATGAAATTGGATCGAGTGCGCTGGTTGGCTCATCGAGAAGGATAACTTCGGGATGAACTGCTAGCGCTCTGGCAATACATAATCTTTGTTGTTGTCCACCGGATAATTCCATGGCATTACTCTTTAAGCGATCACCAACTTCATCCCAGAGGTTTACCAACTTCAAGGCATTTTCCACCCTGTCTTCCAACTCTTTGCCTTTAGCCATTTTGTGGATTTTCAATCCATATGAAACATTGTCTTTGATGGACATGGGAAACGGATTGGGCCTTTGAAAAACCATCCCGATTCTTCGACGAAGCTTATAAATATCGATTTGATTGGAATAGATATTCTCGCCATCGAAGAAAACTTGACCTTTAGTTTTGACTGATGGAATTAGATCGTTCATTCTATTGACAGCCCTCAACAGGGTCGACTTTCCGCAACCCGAAGGCCCCATTATCGCGGTGATTTTTTTCTTAGGGAATTTTAGCGAGACGTCCATTAACGCCTGTTTGTCACCGTAAAAGAGATTGAAATTCTGGATTTCTACAATTCCCTGGTATTCGTTTACCATTTTTTCATTTTCCTTGTTCTATACCGCAAATAAACTCCGGTTCCACTGAGGATTAAAACAAGTAACATAAGCACCAGCGCGGAACCATAAGCTATGGGTAGTTGTTTGTCCGGATAAATGCCCTCGGTTACCAATCCGTAAATATGATAAGGTAACGCCATAACTTCGTCTAAAGGGCTTTTAGGTAATTTCTTCGTATAAAAAGTTGCAGCAGTAAACATAATTGGTGCGGTTTCACCCAGGGCTCTGCCCATGGAGAGTATGGCACCGGTGATAATTCCAGAGATTGCATTGGGTAACACAACTTTTACCGTAGTTCTCCATTTGGTTGCTCCAAGCGATAATGAAGCTTCCCTGAAGGAATCTGGAACTACGTGTAAAGCTTCTTCGGTAGTAACAATAACAATGGGCAGCGACATCAACCCTAAAGTAAGTGCACCGGAGAGTACCGAAACTCCAAAACCCAGAACTTTACTGAAAAATGCAAAACCGAAAAGGCCGAACACGATCGAAGGTAATCCGGCCAATGTGTTAGTTCCGGTTCGAATCAAATCGGTTATTTTACCACGCGGGGCAAATTCACTCAAATATATGGAAGTCAACACTCCAATAGGCATAGCGAAAAGCATAGCACCAATTCCCAGAAGGAACGAACCGACCAGAGCAGGGAAAATCCCGCCTTTCGTCATAGCTCGTTTTGGTGGTTCGGTAATGAACTCCCATGATAAAATGGGAATTCCTCTTTTCAATATAAAATAAAGCAGAATAAAGAGGAAGAATAGAACCAGCAAAGTTGCGAATCCGAGTGTTAGGAAACCAGCTTTCTGTTTTCTTAAGCGTCTATTTAATAGGTTTTTTGGCATATTTATTTGCAATTAGATTGATTATTAAAGTTACTAAAAAAAGAACCGCTCCTACTGCGAAGAGCGCATGAAAATGAGTGCTTCCCTGAGGAGTTTCTCCCATCTCTGCAGCAATAGCCATAGTCATGGGTCGCATAGGGACAAAAGGTGAAAGTGAAATCTGTGCAGCGCCCCCGGCTATCATTAAAACTGTCATTGTCTCACCGATTGCCCTGCTGAAGGAGAGTAAACATGCCGCAAATATTCCCGATTTTGCAGCGGGAAAAACAACTTTGACCAGGCTTTCCCATCGAGTAGATCCGAGCGCTAACGATGCTTCATTATATGATTTGGGAACTGCATCAAGAGCGTCTTCAGCGACACTCACCACTATTGGAATAACCATAAAACCAAGCACTATTCCAGTAGTGAAAGCACAAAGCCCTATTGGTAAACTTAGCAATTTTTGCATAAATGGAGCCATAATTGTCAATCCAAATAAACCATAAACTACCGATGGAATGCTTGAGAGTATCTCTATCAAAGGCTTTAAAGTTTCTCTTATAAAAGTGGGCGCAATGCCATGAAGATAAAGTGCAGTGGCAATTCCAATTGGCAAAGCGAAAACCATTGCCACAAATGTCACCATCAGTGATCCCCAAAATAGAGGTAGGATTCCCAATAGAGGAGGATCAGCCGCTGGACTCCATCGATTCCCCAAAAGGAAATCAAACGCGGAATATTCCCCAAAAAAAGGAATTGCATTCGCAAATAACATTATCGTGATTGCCAATAATATTATTAACGAGAAGGTTGCTATTGCTCCAAGAATATATTTTGCCATGCTCATCCATTCTTAATATTTCATTAGAATATTGGCAAAAATCAGAGGAGTATTAAGATAGTGTTAAGATATTATGAAGGCGTGTAGATAGCGCAATTAATGGCCGTAAGGATCATCGCTGTCAAAAGAATCGGCCATTGCTTCGAAAAATGAATCACCACTGATACGTCCAAGCCGACGTAACATTCGAATATGATAATCGTGGTATTCATCATTACAATTTCTGGTTTTAACCGAATAATAGCTTATCCCTCCGGGATTTCTCCAGGAATCGATATAGTGCTTAATAGTGGTCATGGCTCCCTTGAGGACGATTTCTGATTCTTGGCTACGGGAATAAATGTAGTAATCATATAATCCATATATTGCGAACATAAATCCGTTGAAAACCAGCGGGGGATCAATAGTTGGATATTCGCAGCTCCAGTAATATCCATCGGGGTCGATAAACACGACCCATGGCTCGTTTGAGTTCCGAAAATTTATCATACTCTGGAAAGTATAATCGGCTTGCTGTGAATAGATTGAATCGCCAGTGAGTTCGTAAGCCCTTAAAAACACACAAATACTGAATCCCTGACATAATCCGCTGTACCAGGGATTATAGAGTGTGTCACGCATATGAACAGTTTTAAAAAATTCGTGTGGATAATACGCTCCACCGTTGTATATCTCACTTAACTCTATAAGCCTGTCCGCGGTTTTTAAAAAGCGACGCCGAAAAAGATCGTTATCTGTACGAAGATATGTATCGTAATTCCTGAGTGCATTACCACAAAGGAGATTCGGGAAATAATGCCATGAATCGTCCCAGTGCTGCCAGTAGAAGACGGTGTCTTCATCATAAGTGTACCGCGGTACTTCCAGAAAAGTTACATACGATGGATAGTATTCATCATCGTGAGGTGATTCCTGTATGTCGAAATCTTCATACACAATATTCGATATATCCGATTGTGGTTCTTCGGATTTCTGCGATGGATTCTCACAGGAAATACACAGTATTCCTATTAGAATTGTTATTATGATTGTTACATTTTTCATGACACTTAAGTAAAATCTATGAAATTCAGAAGCATAAATCAATAGAAATTTGAAATTAATGTAGCGTTATATTCTAAACTGTATTTATCGGATCGAGTAATTGGATTCATCTTAAATAGCAGTTGTTATAAACGTTTAATACATAATGCATTACATAGAATATTTATTAAACCGTTGACATCACCAAATTTTCCACTATATTAATATTGGTTGGGATAAATAATGATTAACGTAACTACATATCGATTCAGTTTTCCGAATAATCCTCTTTGAGGTGGGGAGATGTTTACTAACACTCACGAATCGCCACAAATTCATTTAGTTTCCGCCTGTGCTAATTAAAAGTGCGGGCGTTTTTTAATGGAAATTGAAAATAAATGAGAGGAAATTATGAAAAAAGTAGCAATAATAGTGATGATGTTATTTGTACTTCCATTTATAGTTCAAGCAGCAGGAGTGAAAATATATGGATACGTTAAAGCAAATGCGATTGAATACGCATGTAAAGGTGAAGTTAGATTATATGACGCAGAGAGTGGAGGTTCCTTGATCGATTACACTTGTGTCTCTGCAAATGGATACTTCAGTTTTAACTTCGAAACATTAGACACTGGATATTACTATTTGGAAGTATGGTCCTCAGAACCCTGTGCAGATTTTGGGGGCCCTTATAAATGTAAATCAGCTTATCGGGAAGCAATTCACGTTACTGGCACTGGCTCATTTTATCTAATTCTAATCTCTGCTGCTAGAACAATGAATACGACAGATTGCCCAGATGGATGCAATGATTAAAGAATGGGGCGATATATATCGCCCCATTCTTTAATAGGAAGTATAATATATATCATGAAATTATTTAAAAATAATAATTACTATTTATTTATTCTATATGTTTTATTGTTATCTACGATTTCTTTAGCCTGGATTAAGCAATATAACCTGGGAGATGCCACTTATATAAATGATATTATCGAATTAACGGATGGTAGTTATATCTGTGTCGCTTCAATTTATGATACCCTTTGGCATAGTCAATGTGGAGTATTAAAGACAGATCAATACGGAGATTCACTCTGGTTCAAGACTTATGGTCATAATATTCGCTTTTCACCATGGAACATTATTTGTGTTGATTCAATTAATTTATATATGATATCTGGTGAATGCCAACCTGATATATCTATCGATTCAAATGATTTAACGGTTTTATGTGTTGATGAATTGGGCGATTCTATTTTTTTAAATTATTACGATTTTGGATTACATGATATTTATGGCTCTATAGTAAAAACACCTGATAATGAATTTATTGTCGGAGGTTTGAGTGTAGATTCAACTTCTTATGGTAATGAAATAGCTTTAGCTAAAATAAAAAATAACGGTAGTTTAAGCTGGTTGAAAACACAGCCTTTTCCTGATGGCTGGATTGGTTATGGGGCAGGCAAAAAGATTCTAATGCGCTCTGATGGTCATTTTTATAGTATCGCATATCTGCTTTCAATGTCCTCACCTCATATTTGGCAATCATGGGTGATAAAGTTCACACCTGAAGGCGATTCATCCTTAGCTTACTTGAATGAATTAGAATCTTCTGAAGTTAGATCTGCTGAGATTGTAAGCGATTCTATTCTATATATTGGTGGATCGAATTGGGTAAGTGGAAGTCCAAATTTGTGGTTTTGGTCAGTTGATAATAATTTAATATTCCTTTGGGAAAATACCTTTTCATATCCTTACAGTATAATTATAGCAAATATAATTGAAACTATGAATGGAGAAATTCTAGCTGCATGTCAATGTAATTGGGATTGGCTGATGCTAGTTTTATTTGATAAAGATACGGGCGACACAATTTGGACCAAGAATTATGATATTCATATTAGCGGGTCATTAAATATGAAAACTGCGTCAAACGGCGATTTTATCGTTGTCGGCTCTTTAGATGATTCGTTGAATTCAGGTTTTATTATGCGGGTGGATTCTCTTGGCAACGATGTTCCAACCGGGATAGCCGAATATAATAATATATCTAAGCCAGATATTTACTATATTTTCACCCACCCAAACCCGTTCAATTCCGCGGTGCGTATTTACGTAGAGACGCAAAATCTTGCGTCTCTACAAATCGAGATTTTCGATATTAACGGTCGCCGAGTGGCGCAATTGCCCTCACCCTCGGTCCCTCTCCCGGGGGGAGAGGGAGGGGATTCCTTCTCCCATTGGGAGAAGGTTGCCGAAGGCCGGATGAGGGCGATTACATGGCAACCCTCGGAATCCCTCCCCTCCGGCGTCTATCTCGTCCGTGCGCGCTTCGACAACCGATCGCTGAGCGGAGCCGAAGCGTCCGGCAGCGGAACGATCACCAAACGAATCGTGTATTTGAAATAGGCGCACCGGTGTCGTTTGTTCTTTAACAAATCGTCATTGCGAGGAGGGGGCAACCCGACGAAGCAATCTCCTCGAATAACCGGAAAGATTGCCGCGCTCCCTTCGGTCGCTCGCAATGACGGGTTTTTGTCGTTCGTTCTTTTAAAATAGATTTAATTCACGCGGTTCGTAGGGGCGAATCTTGTATTCGCCCGTGTGTGGGTAATCGAAGAGGGCGATCACAAGGAACGCCCCTACGCGCAATCGCAAACTGGGCGTAGGCCATTATCAAATACGCCCGCGCACGGATCGACGGCGATGGTCGTTATTCCGGAAAACGGGTCAATGCAATTTACCCCTACGAATAATCTGGATTCCCGATCGGGTCGGGAATGACAGGTGGGCGGTCGGGAATGACAAACCGGCCGTAGGGGCGGTGTCTTAGACCCGCCCGTCGCGGGGCAACTCGTGGATAGTTTATTTAATTAATTTTTGAATCTGTTAATATTGTTCAATTAAAACTGTGGAAGAAAACGGAGCTTAAAAACCTTCGACGGTAATTTACAAGACTTCGACGGTATTTCATGAAACTTGCGCGGTGGTTTACAAACCTTCGGCGGCATGATTAAAATATCGCGCGGTAATTGCCAAAGCTTCGACGGTACGAGTATAATCTCGCGCGGTAATTGACAAATCTTCGACGGTATGAGTAAAATATCGCGCGGAAATCGTCTCAGCTTCGACGGAGGTCGTCTCCGGCTCGACGGTAACTTGCCTGATGATGCCGTAACTCGTTTTCTTCTATAAACATACAGGTTTTATCGCCTGTGGAAAAGGAGGATTGTGAGATGGCAAAAAAGAGCAGAGACCCACGGGATCTATCCCATGACGATCTGGTAACATGGAGCAAGGACGAGGTGGATTGGCTCGCTGATCATGCGGGCGAACCTGATTTGACGCCTCGCGCGGCGGATTTTCCGATTTTAGCGTCGGCATACGAGGATGCCTACAACGCCGAGATTGAGCCTGAGCAGTCAGCGCCGCTTCTTCATAAACAACTGGAGGATTTGGACGACGTTCTTATAGATGTCCTGCGGCTTCTTCGCGGGCGAATTCCGCTGCTGCCCGATGTCGAGGAGCCGAAGTTGGCGCCTTTCGGACTGGGCGACGACGTGCCTACCGATTGGGACAAGCTGGTTTCGGTGGCGACGGTTTGCAGGGAGCATTGGATTGATATTGCGGGTGGTGGAGTTCCGCCCGAGTTCGCGGCTGTCGAGGTGAATATGGCGGCGATGCTTTCTGCGTCGGACAATTTTATCACTAAACATGCGGCATATCGTGCTGCTATCGGCGACAAACAGGACGCGGTGGCATATAAGAATGAATGTCGCGACGCGCTTTTGGAATGCGAGCGGGAGATTTTCCATTGGTATCGTGCGGCTCATCCTGACGGGAACGATATCTGGTGGCGTTCAACGCCGTGGGGGACGGTGAGCGGAGAGCAGGAAGAGCCGGAGGTGCCGTTGCCGGATTTCCCGAGTATCTGCGAGATTTTCAAGCTGTCTTTGCTTGCAAGCGGCAATATGGAGGTGGTCTGGTCGGGAATTAATGGCGCGACGCACGTGGTTCTCGAAAAGCGGTTGGAGGGTGAGCAGGATTGGATCCTTCTTATCGACGGATTGCCGGTTAATCCCGATGAGCTCGCGCCGTTTATCGACCCGGATGTCACGCCGGGAAACTGGGAATATCGAATCACGGTTTATAACGGCGACGTTGCCGGGGAATCGAAGATTGCTACGATCGAGGTGCCGGAGGTATAGGCGGCAGTTATTTGTTAGACGTTAGGCGTTAGATGTTATACAATTTATAGGGGCGATCCGGTGGGTCGCCCTTTTTATTGATCGGGGCTTCGATACGAATCGAGAATCCTACTCAGCCAACGAATAGAAAGAGTCTTATACATAACTAACATAAACAATGCAGCAAAAGAATCAGATATTTACTGAAAAATTGTAATATTATTTTAGAAATTTTAAATTCGTGATTAAAATTTACTTGCGAGTTAATACATCTCACTTTAAGTTAAACTCATAAAAATAGCTTTGATTGGGAATTTCAGTATATAATCAAATTATGGAGAAATAAATATGGATACAATCATCCTGAAAGATGTAACCAAAACCTTCGGGGATTTGACCGCGGTGGACAACCTGACGCTCAACGTTCCGGCGGGGAGCATCTACGGCTTCATCGGGCCGAACGGTTCCGGTAAAACGACCACCCTGAGAATGATAATGAACATTTTCTATCCAGATAGCGGCAGCATCACCGTCCTCGGCGAATCGCTGACCGGAAGCTGCGTCGACCGGATAGGGTATATGCCGGAAGAACGCGGTCTCTATACTCGAATGAAAGTCCACGACCTCCTCTGCTTCTACGGGGATCTAAAAAACGGCGAGAACGTTAAAAGCGAGGTAGATAACTGGTTGGAGCGTTTCGATCTCGCCGATTGGAGGGACAAGAAAGTCGAAACCCTCAGCAAGGGGATGAGCCAGAAGGTCCAGTTCATCGCCACCGTGGTCGCCAGGCCGGAGGTGATTATCCTCGACGAACCTTTCTCCGGACTCGATCCCGTGAACGCGGAAGCCCTTATCGACGCGGTTCTGGATCTGCAGAAATCCGGCTCGACGATAATATTCAGCACGCACGATATGGACGTCGCGGAGAAGATGTGCGATTATATCTTCATGATTTTCAAGGGCAAAAAGGTCCTCGACGGCACTCTGGAATCGATTCAGGATAAATACGGAAGCGATACGCTGCGCATCCGTTGCGACGCCGAAGCCGAGGTTCTCCATAATATCGACGGCGTGGAAAAGATCCGCGATTTCGGTAAATCGAAAGAGCTTCGAATCACTCAAGGACACGATTCGCAGAAACTCCTCGCCGATATAATCGACATCACCAACATCTGGAGCTTCGACCTGGTCAAACCATCCCTGGAGGATATCTTCATACGCATCGCGGGGCCGGAGGCAAAGGAGGCGACCAATGTTTAAATCGCTGAAATTCGCCAAAAGAGAGTATCTCGCCACGGTCAAAACCAAAGGGTTCATAATCGGGCTGGTCATCGCGCCAATCTTAATGAGCGGAAGCCTGGTAGCATTTTTCCTCCTGAAAGACAACGTGGATACCAGCGACAGGCGGGTCGCCATCGTCGATCGTTCCGCGCTAATCGCCGACGCGATTCTGGAAAAAGCCGAGATTCGCAACGAATCGGAGATTTTCGACGAGGAATCCGGCAAGAAGACAAAACCGGCGTATGTCTTCGAGATTATCGAACCGAATGCGGAAGACCCACGGCAACAAAGGCTGGAGCTCTCCGACAGGGTTAGAAACGGAGATTTCACCGCCTTTTTGGATATCGGCGCGAACGTGCTCCATCCCGGGGAGAATCCCTCCGAATCGGAAATCGCTTATTACGGCAAGAACACCGCCATGGACGAACTCCGCGGATGGCTCAACTGGCCCATCAATAATCAATTGCGTAAATTGCGCCTAAAGGAGGCCGGTATAGACGAAAGCGAGGTGGCGGATCTCTTCGCCTGGATAAACGTGCAGGGGAAAGGACTGGCGTCCGTGAGCGAGAGCGGCGATATACTGGATGCCAAACGCTCCAGCGAACTGGAAGCTCTGCTGGTGCCCATCGTGATAATGATGCTCATGTTCATGATGGTGATGATGAGCGTTCCGGGGATGCTGCAATCGGTGATGGAGGAGAAAACCCGGCGGATTGCGGAGGTCCTTCTCGGTTCTATCACCCCCTTCGAATTCATGACCGGAAAGCTCATCGGCGGGATAGCGGTCTCACTCACCACCGCCGCGGTTTACCTCATCGGCGGGATCATAGTCGTCAACGTGATGGGGTATCAGGAATACATTCCCTATCAAGCGCTCCCGTGGTTCGTTGTCTATATGGTTATGGCGATCATGATGTTCGGATCGCTTTCGGCGGCGCTCGGCTCGGCGTGCAGCGAACCGAAAGACGCCCAATCCCTGACTTTCGTGACTATGATCCCGATGATGATTCCCATGTTCGTCTATTTCCCGGTGGCCAAAGAACCCTCGAGCTTGCTGGCGACGATTCTATCCCTGGTTCCAATCTTCACCCCGACTCTCATGGTTCTGCGGCTCGCATCCCCGGATTCCATTCCCATCTGGCAGCCCATTATCGGCCTTTTTGGAGTGATACTGACTACCGTCCTCTTTATCTGGATAGGGGCGCGGATATTCCGCATCGCCATTCTCATCCAGGGCACGCCGCCCAAACTCAGCAGGATTATGAAATGGGTGATCAAGGGATAGGTGATGGAATTGCAATTTGAATTGAATCACGAAAAGAGCGAATAATTTCTTCGCTACGATGCTCCTGCGTCGTAGCGTTTTTTTTACAGTCTGTGGGGCCTTTCGACGTGGAGCGTCGGGGAAGCGTAACAACGCGGAGAATTGTTACGAAGAGAAACGGCCCCTAAGATGCATCAGGTAAACGCGTTGCGCAGAGTGTATCGCATACGCCCGTCGCTAAAAGAACAGATTCTTAATTGTCAAATAAATCCCAAGGATTATGAGAATCCCGGCGGTTATACGCCGAATCCAAATCTCGGCGAACGTAATTTTATTGTACATTTCCGCGACTCTGTGCGCCGCAAAAGCAAACAGGAATGCGAAAACAATCACCGGCGCACCGGTTCCCAGGCCGTATAAAGTGGGCAAAACAAACGGATCGCCGCGTTCGATTGCGAGCGGTATCAACGAGCCGAAAAACAGCGCTGCCGAAACCGGGCAGAACGCCAGCCCGAGAATTATTCCCAGCGGAATCGCGCCCCAAATGCCCATCTTGTCGATGCGTGTACGCATTTTATCGCTGATGCCTTTACCGCCGATATTGAATGAAAAAAGCCCGAGCAAAAGAAGGCCTACGACTATAAAAAGCGGGCCGAGTATAGGTTCCATAATGCTTTGAAGCTTAAACGAAAGCCCCGGTATCGATGTCGCGCCATAGACTATCGCAATGCCGAGACCGAGATATACGATTATCCTGCCTAAGGTATAAAGCATCCCGCCGATCAAGACCTTCGAGGGCTTTTCGATCCTACCGCCGACGTATGAGATTGCCGCGATATTAGCGGTCAACGGGCATGGGCTAATCGAGGTTAGTATCCCGAGCCAAAGTGCCGAGACAAATGCCATTAAGAGTTCAATCAATTATCCCCCGGCTCCATGAAATCCGATACCTCGTCGCGAATATAGGCTAAATATTGCTCTTTATTCCGCACCAATTTCCATATTTTATCGAGATTTTTCCACGCGATTTCTTCATCGGAATATCTTTTAGAGATGATCACCGATTTTGTATAAAGAGCATAATCCTCGATGAAGTGATTGTTTTTCGGTTCGTCGAAATTCACCAGAGCAAATTCGATCTTTCCGCTTTCGATTTCTTCGGCGTAATTCTCCTCGATCGACTCTCTGGTATATTTTTCGAGTTTGTGGCACGTCGCGCATCTGGCGTTGCCGGTGAAGTAATAGACAATATATGTAGTATCGATATCGATTGTCGCGGTCTCGGCGGAAACTTCTTTTTTGTCCGGCGCCGTTAAATTTTCGGCACAGATACCGAAAGCGAGAATCAATAAAACAGCAATAATCGCCTTCATTATACCTTCTCCGATGCGGCGATTACTTCACGTAACTCGTCGGCTGATGGGACCTTTCCCGTCATAACCGCAACTCCGTCGATGACGAGAGCGGGGGTCATCATTATCCCGGCGGCGATTATTTTCGAGATGTCGGTTACTTTTTCCAGCTCGAAATCGATTCCCACTTCGGAGGCTACATCCTCGACGAGTCTCGCGAGCGATTTGCATTTCGGGCATCCCGCCCCGTAGATTTGAATCTTCATTTCTTCTCCAGTCTAATTGAATATTGCGCCGAAGATCATCCCGCTCATAGTGGCCATCGTTATGACGAGCAGAACGAAAACGGCGGTTTTTTTTGTTCCCATTATAGATCGAATGACTAACATATTCGGCAGGCTTAGCGCCGGTCCGGCCAGAAGCAGCGAGAGCGCGGGTCCCTTGCCCATCCCGGCCCCCATCAAACCCTGAAGGATAGGCACTTCCGTAAGGGTTGCAAAATACATAAACGCCCCGGCAAACGAGGCGAAGAAGTTTGCCCTCAGGGAGTTTCCGCCCACTGCGCGGTTAACCCATTCCGAGGGGATAATTCCCTCGTGTCCGGGCCTCCCGAGGAAGAAACCCGCGAAAATAACTCCGAGTAAGAGCAAGGGCAAAATCTGTTTTGTGAATCCCCAAGTCGAGGAAAACCAATCGCCGGTCTCGCCCTGCGACCTGCTTGTGAAGAACGTAAGCCCGACTATCGCGATTCCAAAGGGAATCATCGGTTGTCCTCGAACCAGAAAAGCCGGAACTGCAGTAGCAATCGCGATGAGCGCAAGCTGCCAAATCTTCATACCGAACCACGCGACTAGGCTAACGCCGAGGCCGATCGCGAAGATCGAGGTGATTATCCATTTATTATCAAATATGAAATTCCAGATTCCGGTCGGGGATTGTGGCGCGCCGAAGTTCGCGAAAACGAGGATTCCTACCATCGAGAGAAAATATAGTGCTGTTTGCCAGAGTGGGCGAGAGGCGATTTCATCGGGCATCTGAATCTGTGTTTCAATTCGTTCTTGTTCGTCCTTACGAAAGATGAAATGCATAGCTAATCCGATAACTATGCTGAAAACTATCGCGCCGACAGCGCGCGCGATCCCGATTTCCAGTCCGAGGACGCGGGCAGTGAGGATTATCGCAAGGACGTTTATTGCCGGTCCGGAATACAGGAATGCCGTCGCGGGACCGAGGCCGGCGCCCATTTTATAGATTCCCGCGAATAGCGGTAGGATTGTACATGAGCATACCGCAAGAATTGTCCCGGAAACCGATGCAACGCCGTATGCAATTACCTTTTTCGCTTTTGCCCCGAGGTATTTCATTACTGAGTTTTGGCTGATGAAAACGCCGATCGCGCCGGCGATAAAAAAGGCCGGAATCAGACATAGAATAACGTGTTCGCGCGCATACCACTTCACCAGATGCAGCGCTTCCATGATTGCGTTGTCGAATCTATATTTGCCTATCGGCAGATAGAAAGCGAACGCGAATCCGGCGATAATCAGCGCGAGTTTTTTCCATTCGGATTTCCAGTTCATAGGATTCCTTTGGCGAAACAACCAACTATAACTTGCACGATGTCTCGCAGTATTCTTTGTTATTCTGTATGGCCACGGCTTCGACGCAATCGATAAACCGTATAAGACAGGGCACTTTTAGCCGATAATAAACGTTTTGCCCGCGCTTATCGTCTTCGACTATACCCGCTTTTTTCAAAACTGCGAGATGTTTCGAGACAGTCGAAAAATCCGCTCCCACAAGTTCTACAAGTTTGCAAACGCAACATTCACCGAGGCTCAACCTCTCGACCATCGCAAGTCTCGACGGATGTCCCAGTGCTTTAAATATAGCTGCCTTAGCTTCGATTGTATTTGTTTTCATATTTCGTCACCGCCTTTTACTATTTGGCGAATATACCAAATAAAATAAAAAAGTCAAATTATTTTTGAAATAAATATCCAACTCGGAATTATCTACTTAATCGAAAAGAAGTTAGGTTGATTTCTTAGGGTCAAATGGGCGTTAATAGAATCTCGTGATCTTTTTCTTTTTTGGTCATCGAGGGGCGAAATTTACCCTCCGACCAGCGGAGAAACCGTTCCTACCGGCAGGTTGGGGCTTTCAAGAGACCGGTTAGGGGTTTCATTGCTTGAAAAGGATTGTTCGGCGCTTGAAAAGGATAATCGGAGACTTGAAAGGAATAGTCGGAGAGTTGAAAAGAAAAGTTGGAGCGTCGGAAAGAACAAATGGAGCGTAGGATTGAACAGGTGGAGAGTCGGAAAGAATAATTGAACGCTCGGATAATTTACATGGAGGGTAGAATATGACAAAAAGTCGCTTGAAAGGTTTGCATGGTCGGCTGAACATGCCAACTCGGCGGATGAAGGGAATAGTCATGCCGAACCATGTTCATTTCGTAATTGTAATCAAACCGTCGAACGCCGCTGGACGCGGCGTAGGGGCAATTCATGAATTGCCCCTACGGGCGGTGAATTTGATTTGGAGAATAATGTTGGATAAATATCGAAAAACGATCCGCATTCAGGATTATGATTATTCGTCGCCCGGGGCTTATTTCGTGACGTTTTGCACGGAGGGACGGCGGAAAATATTTGGTGAAATAATCGATGAAAAAGGCAATTGATAAATATATTTCATTCCGGGAAAAAGACCTTGCGTTCGCCACCGGACGCTTCGACTCCACTCAGCGACTGGGAGTGGGCTAGGGTGAGGACGATTACGATGAGGTGCATCTGACGGATAGTTTAATATATTATGAGAAAAACCGTCTTTTATAGGCAATAGCTTAACATTTTATTCTTGAAATAACTATTTTCATAGTTATTCTTATTTATAAGGCGTGATTTTATTAATCCCCCTGTATGTTCGGATGAAATCCACCGAGGTGTTTAGTTAGTTGTTATTCATTCAACTCGAGGAGGCGATATGCCGAACGATTATCTGTATTCAGGGATCAAGCACTTCAATCCGATCCAATCTTTTGAACTGGGCTTGGGCACGGGAACCGGAAGCGGTCGCGATTTAGTCAACCTTCACAACGGGAACCATATTCTCGAATTCACGGACTTCATTTTGCCTTTTTATAACAGTCCGTTGACCCTAAAACGATATTACAACAACCTTTGCGATGTTACCGGCATGTTCGGCGAAGGGTGGCATAGTATCTGGGAGATGAAGATGACCGAGGACGGCGACGACCGCGTTTTCGTCGATCAAACGGGAGCCGAGTGGACATTCACCTATAACGCGGGAAGCTACGACAGACCCGCCGGACTTTTCGCGGAATTAACCGTAAATGGAAACACTTACACGATCACGAATCTTAGGGATAAATCCGTAATCGTTTTTGAGAAAGATGACAAATTAGGAATCTATTTCCTCGATTACATTCAAAATGCGGTGGGCGTGAAACACGATATAACATGGGACGGCACTCTTCTCGATTCCGTCGAAACAATGCACACCGACGAGACGGGAACCCCCGTCTATCGCAAGCTCGAATTCACTTACAACGACGACGACCTCGTTATTTCCGTAAAGGAAACCTCCGAGGACCGCGAAATCGAATTCGAGTATGACGCAAACGACCGTTTAATCGCGGTTACTCTTCCCAACGGCGATTTCTGCGAGTTTACATATTCGGCGACCTATAAACTCACCCAGTTCAAGGACTATAATAATAATGTAACCCGCTACGAATACGACGGAAGCAACAGGCTCTCCAAGCGGATCGGAGCGTGCGGACAGGAACACGGTTTCACCTATAACGCAAACCAGACCGTCGTGAACGACCCGCTCGGCAACGACTGGACACACAATTTCGACGCGAACGGATGCCGGACTTCGCTCGTTACGCCGCGAAGCAAAACATATTCGTGGACATACAACGGCGATTTTCTAGTCCTGACCTACGTTATCCCCGGGCCAAAAACAGCGGTTACGAACACCTACGATTCCGACGGCTTTATTCAAACGACCACAGACGCTTTGAGTAAACAATACGGCTTTACGTGGGACGGAAACGACCTTTTAACCACGATTACCGACCCGGACTCCAACACGATCGGCTTTACCTATAATGCGGACAGGCAGGTCCTTACGGTTACGAATCAGGAAAGCGAAACTACGGAATACGACTATTCTTCGCTCGGTGCACTCGAAAAGATCACCGACCCGAAGGATTTCGAGACCGATATCGAGAATAACGGCTACGGGCAGGCGATCAAGGTTACCGATCCTCTCGGCCAAACAGTGGAAACGACCTACGACGCAGGAAGTATCGTGCCGATAAGCGTCGTGGGGAAGGACGGGAAAACCAACTCGTTCGTTTACGACGAACTTAAGCGCATTCTCGAAAAGGAATATCCGAACGGCGACGTGATGGAATACACATGGGACGGTTCGCGCCTTCTCGAGATCGCAAGGCGGGAATATACAAACGACATCGCGGGCGAGGTGCTTGATTTCACGAAATATTCTCACGATGGCGTTAATCGTGTCGCTACGGTCGAAACAAAAGACGGCGGCAACACGAGATACGAGTTCGACAAGAACGGGCGGGTGCAAAGCGTTCATAGCAAGGACTGCCAGATGCGCGAATTCACCTACGACGACGACGGCAACCTCACGAAGGTCCGCATCGACGGCGATTCCAGCAAGGATTACGATTTCGAGGTGGACGACCGCGGATGGCGCACGAAAATAACATACCCGAATAGCTGGTATGTTGATTACACCCGCAACGACAGGGGGCAGCTCTCGCGGATAAGCGTTAAAACCGATCAGGCGGCGGAAAAGCACCGAATAGATTATACCTACGACAACCTCGCGCTCGTGGATACTATTACAGAGAACGACTACGACAACAGCGCCGCTTTCACGAACTCGATTACGAGAGACGATGTCGGAAGAATAACGGTCGAGTTCAGGCGCGTGACTTCGGGAAGCTGGGGCTCTGATTATGTTTTGCAGATGACATACGACGACAACGGCAATGCGACCCGAATTTATGAAAGCGTAAGCGGCGAGGATTACAACATGGATTTCGATGCGTTGAACCGGCTCGTTCGCTATTACGAGGCGGACGGCGGCGAGAAGGCGATTTTCTCATACAACTGCGCGGGGCTTTTGAAGGCGCGCGAGGTTGACGGCGACATTATGAAGTTTGGATACAACGAATTCAATGTGCTCGATGAGATCGTGAAGGCCAACGGCGACGACCTCGGCTTCGATTTCGACCTTCTCGGTCGTCTTCGCGGCTATGGCACCGACAGCCGGGCGAGCACATTTAACTACGACGGCACAAAGCGTTTCGGCGATTACGATGCCGACGCCGAGGAATGGAAGCGCTATCATTGGTGCCAAAGCCAGCTTTTGGGCTATGAGGACGACAGCAATACCTATTATATTGTCCCGGACAGGGAGGGCAGCACGAAACTAATAATCTCATCCGGCGCGGTGGTGAACCGCATAGAATACGACCATCTAGGCCGCATCCGCAGCCAGACGACGACGCCGCAGCTGGAGTTGTTGTGGAAACATGAATATTATAACGATGAATTGGACACGTATATATGTAAAAATAAAATCTATGATTTTACTACTGGATTCGGATATGGTATCAGAAATGCAATAACAGGAATGATTGTTTTCCTACCTAATTTATTAAATCCAATAAGTTTATTTAAATTACCAATCTTAAAAACCAATGCATTAAGTCTTTGTCAAGTTCGAAGAGGAACAGATATTAATAAACCCGAAAATATTGATAGTAGAAATCCTTTGTTAGACGATAGCGGAATATCTATAAGTGGCGGAAGTCAAGTCGGATGGAATGCAGATTCAACAGAATATTATATTAGTCCTTATATGTGGTATGGGCACCATCTGTGCTGTTATGCTTATGAAATCGATGATGATTTTAATCCAACAGGTAGATGTGCAGTTTGGGGTGATTGCACAGATGGACTATATTAATCATGAAATTAGGTTCAAATGAAAAACGAAATAAAATATTATCAGGATTGCTATCTCTAATAATACCCGGATTAGGACAATTATATTGTGGACGACCGATCAGGGGGATACTCTTTTTCATTTTATGCTTTTACTTTTTCTATTTTACACAACAATTTGCATTATATCGGCTGTGGATCGCGATACTTTTCGATTTTACTCGTTTTTCGTTATGGGTATATGTAGCGATTGATTCGTATCGTTTAGCCAAAAAGCAGGTTGATTATCATTTGAAAAAATGTAATCGATGGTATTACTATTCTATGATGCCGCTTATCCTACTAATAACCTTTTCGATATTATATTATTCAGATTTACCAAAACGGTTGAATTTTACAAATTTGCGAATAGACTCTGGCTATGGAGATTCGATGAAACCTACTTTCCGTGAGGGAGATAAAGTAGTCGTTGATTATTCCGAAATCAAACCTGAAGATATTAAAAGAGGCGATATAGTTTCATTTAAACATAAAAGTCCTTTAGTATGCGATACAACAAAGTTGTCACAAAAAAGAATTGTTGGAATGCCGGGAGAGATGATTGAAATAATAAAAGGAGAAGCTTATATTGAAGGGGAAAAATTACAAGAAAATTATATATATTTTGATTCATCGATCGCATTTTATCTTGATGACGAATCAAAATATATTTATTCTAAATTCTATTCAACGATTAGATCCGAAGATACGGTATTATTAATCCAGGATTCGGCTATAGTTCTTTCCTTGGATAATTGTTTTTATCCTATTTCAAATCCTCCCGTGTTTCTTGATTCAAGTTATAATTACCTTTACTATATTCTTGGCGATAACCGTTTTTATAGCACGGATAGTAGAAGTTATGGCCCTATACTGATAGATTATATACAAGGAAAAGCTAAATATATTTATAAACCTTATTGGAGGGCAAGGAATTTATAGAAGGCGATTTTCTCATACAACTGCGCGGGGCTTTTAAAGGCGCGCGAGATCGACGGCGACATTATGAAGTTTGGATACGACGAATTCAATGTGCTCGATGAGATCGTGAAGGCCAACGGCGACGATCTCGGCTTCGATTTCGACCTTCTCGGTCGTCTTCGCGGCTATGGCACCGACAGCCGCGCGAGCACGTTCAACTACGACGGCACAAAGCGTTTCGGCGATTACGATGCCGACGCCGAGGAATGGAAGCGCTACCATTGGTGCAGATCGCAGCTTTTGGGCTATGAGGACGACAGCAATACTTATTATATTGTCCCGGACAGGGAGGGCAGCACGAAGGTGATTATCTCCTCCAGCGCGGTGGTAAACCGCATAGAATACGACCATTTAGGCCGCATCCGCAGCCAGACTACGGCTCCGCAGGTGGAGTTGCTGTGGAGGGCACTTAATTTAATAAATGATATATATTATATAGACTTTTTTGATCTTTATGCACCAGAATTTGGGAAAATACTCTCAACAGTCGCCACAAAAGCTAAAAGTCCCAACAGGTTCGGTCAAATAAATTCCCAAATATTTAAAGGAAGAGGATTCTTCGAATCTTATAGTGAACTATTTCACACAACAATACCTATACCGCGTGCCCCTGGAATTATTGGCATAGGTGTTTTAGTTTATTTAATTGTTACCGAACTAGAATGTTGTGGTGATGCTTTAACTGAAATTGATAGTTTAAACGACGAATGGGATAATATGTATGATTATTCTAGTTTTGAAGAACGAGAAGCATACGCGGCTACTCTGGGATATGGAAGTTATGAGAGTTGGCGGAGAGGATGGACAAAAAAAGCTTCCCTTGCCTCCCAAAATCGTTATAGATGTTGCAGAGGGGTTGGTATATAATGAATATTAAATTAAAGAATAATTTCAAGTTTGTATTTCCATTAACTTTATTTACTTTAGGTATATTGCTCTGTTTTCGCGGGCTTATTAATATAGATTATTCTTCGCCCTTAATATTATTGGGATTAGCCGTGATAATACTGGGGGCTTTACGTGTTTACAATTTCTTAACACCCCTTAAAGAAAAACCCTTTACATTAGCTGAATATGGAAAATGGGAAAAAACTAGAATCAAAGGTAGAAAAAGGTATTTAACTAATAGTATAATTAGGGATTCTATATATTATTTTCTACTAATAGTATGTGTATCTATTTTCGAATATTTCCATTATTCAGTTATTTTCAGTTTTAGGACAATTGTATTGGTATTTAGCGGTTTGTATCCACTTTATTTTTTTGCAATATACAACGAGGCTTCAAGTTCGTGGGTAAAAAATGAAAAGCGTTATTCAATTACAGTTCTTCCTTAGATTGCTTCACATAGCGGGCGTTATCCCTAAGCTTCGCGCGAGCACTTTCGATTACGACGGCACGAAGCGTTTCGGCGATTACGATGCCGATGCCGAGGAATGGAAGCGCTACCATTGGTGCCAAAGCCAGCTTTTGGGCTACGAGGACGACAGCAACACCTATTACATTGTCCCGGACAGGGAGGGCAGCACGAAACTGATCATCTCATCCGGCGCGGTGGTGAACCGCATAGAATACGACCATCTTGGCCGCATCCGCAGCCAGACTACGGCTCCGCAGGTGGAGTTGTTGTGGAGGGGTATGTTTTATAATAGTGATTGCAGTTTATATATGATTAATCCACTCTATTCAACAAAATTTGGCCAAGCTCTGTCATTTATTAATGGACATTATTATTCATTAAGTTTAGGATCTCTTTTTCAAGAAAGAAGATTTAAAAAACAGTGTGATTGGTTTGATGATATTATTGACTTTCTTGTGACTTTACCAATACCTGGGCTTTGGAACATTCTAGTCCCTTCTTCTACTGGTCCGGAGTTTATTCCATCAGCAATGTGTATGATGTATCGAAATCAAATAGATATTTTTGTTATTTGTGTTGAGAATTGTACAACAAATCCTCTTTGTACAGCTGATGAGCTAAGTTCATATCAAGATTCTCTAATAAATGCAATTTTAATGGCTGATATTTTTTGTACAGAAAGTCCATTTTAATATTTAAAGAATATTTTATATAATGAAAAACATAAACAGAAATCCACTTATTTCAGGCCTCTTATCTCTTGTAATGCCCGGTTTGGGACACCTTTATTGCTTTAATGTAAAATCGGCGATACTCATCTATCTAATCTGGTTCATTACTCCATTTGCCTTCTACTTATTAGGATTTTTTAATAAAATAGAAACACTTATTATTGCTATATCTGTAACATGCTTATTGTGGATTTTTATAATAATCGATTCGGTGGTTCTCGCATCGAAAACAATTCATTATGAATTAAAATATTATAATAATAAATACATATATTTCACGTTGATTGTGTTCCATCTTGTACTGAATGGAATCGTACAAATAGCGGTCAATAAATGTTTATCTCTCGAAGCGTACAGAGTGGATATTATCCCTGACTCAAATATATCATCCTTCATCTCTTATAAAGATTGCGTGATTATAAACAAGTCACCCAAAGCTATAACTTCTCTGCAAAAAGGAGATATTATACTTTATAGTACTGAAACTGATAGATTATTATTTGGTAAAATAACTCATTTTTCAGATGATATTATTTCAATCGGCAATAATTCGATAATTCCTTCAGATAATATTATTGGCAAATGCATTTATATATACTGGCCCTTAAACAGAATCGAGAATTTATGATGGGATATTACATTCATGGTAGCACGAAGCTAATCTTCACCCACACCGGCGCGGTGGTAAACCGCCTCGATTTCGACCACCTCGGCAAAATCCGCAATCAGGACACTACGCCGCCTTCGACGATGCCTTTAACAAGACCCGATGGGGAAAACGATTCCCGTTCTTCAAGTTCTTCGCGCCGACCGAGGAAACGGCGACCGTCCTCGAATACGCCGACGCATGGGGAATGGACGAGATATTAAGCAAATTTGGTAGCCCTGTTGAAACGGGGAGGGACTCTGTTTTAGTTGGATTCAATGAAGCTGAGATCGAAGATGCATTCAAAGACCTTCACGATACATCTGTCTCAATGGCAGAACTAAAAAAGAAATACGGTCTAAAAGATACGAGTAGCTGGAATATTTCAAAACGCAGAGAAAACAAACCTCATTTCCCACCGAGTATAGTAGATTTTCTCTATAGACCATTTGATAAAAGAAAGGCAGTTTATTCTCATCTAATACGAAGAGACCATTACGAGAACATGAAACATATGCTCCAAAATAATTTAGGGTTATTGGTAATGAGGCAAGTTGTTTTAAATGCCCCTTATCTGCATTTTCTTGCTTGCAGCAATATAGCTGATAGGAGGGTATTCGCCAGTTCACAAGGTGCCGCTTCTGTCGCCCCGCTCTACCTCTACGAAGAACCGGAGGAAGGTTTGTTTGCCAGCCAAAGCCCTCACCCTAAATCCCTCTCCCAGAGGGAGAGGGACTTCTTGCCCCCTTCTCCCTCTGGGAGAAGGGCTGGGGATGAGGGCATCTTTGGGAGAGGGACCGGGGGTGAGGGTCTCAGGCGTCCGAATTTCAAAAAGGGGTTCGTGGAGTTCATCGGGCGGCTACGCGGGGTCGAAAATACTCTACGAGGACTCATCGAGGGGCGAAATTTACCCTCCGACCAGCGGAGAAACCGTTCCTACCGGCAGGTTGGGGCTTTCAAGAGACCGGTTAGGGGTTTCATTGCTTGAAAAGGATTGTTCGGCGCTTGAAAAGGATAATCGGAGACTTGAAAGGAATAGTCGGAGAGTTGAAAAGAAAAGTTGGAGCGTCGGAAAGAACAAATGGAGCGTAGGATTGAACAGGTGGAGAGTCGGAAAGAATAATTGAACGCTCGGATAATTTACATGGAGGGTAGAATATGACAAAAAGTCGCTTGAAAGGTTTGCATGGTCGGCTGAACATGCCAACTCGGCGGATGAAGGGAATAGTCATGCCGAACCATGTTCATTTCGTAATTGTAATCAAACCGTCGAACGCCGCTGGACGCGGCGTAGGGGCAATTCATGAATTGCCCCTACGGGCGGTGAATTTGATTTGGAGAATAATGTTGGATAAATATCGAAAAACGATCCGCATTCAGGATTATGATTATTCGTCGCCCGGGGCTTATTTCGTGACGTTTTGCACGCAGGGACGGCGTAAAATATTTGGTGAAATAATCGATGAAAATGGCATTTGATCAATATATTTCATTCCGGGAAAAAGACCTTGCGTTCGCCACCGGTGATCTCCAGAATACGAGACTCGAGTTCGTTCTCTGTCATGGAGGGCAGAATCTCGATAAGTTTGCCATTGGAAATCAAACCCACTCTAGAACAAAGCTCTGCAGCCACGCTGAGAGTATGTGTACTCATAAAGATAGTAACACCCCGCTTGATCAATTCGGAGAGAATATTCTTAACCAGTCGCTGCGATTGAGGATCGAGACCAACCATAGGTTCATCGATAACGATAACTTTAGGATCGTGGATTAAAGCTGCGGCCATAACCACTTTCTGTCGCATACCGTGTGAATATTGTCCGGCGAAATTATCTCCCCATCCTTCGATTCCAAAGAGGTCGAAAAGCCATTCTATTCTTTGCTCCGCAAGTTTGGGAGTCATATTATACAATCCGGCTACGAACTGGAGAAACTCACGTCCGGTAAGGCGCCCGTAGATATATGGCGAATCGGGGATATAGCCCTGGATGCTCTTGGCCGATTCCGGATTTTCCTGAACATCGATCCCCGCGATTTTCACATTGCCCTTTGTCGGTTTGATAAGACCGGTTATCATCTTGATAGTAGTGGTTTTACCCGCGCCATTCGGGCCTAAAAAACCGAAGAACTGGCCTTTTTCAATTTCGAGATTAAGGTTATCTACGGCAGTTTTATCGCCAAATTTCTTGGTAACATCGATTATTTGAATGATTTTTTCTTCACTCATATTTCACTGACTCCAATTCTAATCTGGCATCGCCAACTCTCAAAAGACCGATCATCATATCCAGACCGCCAGATATCAATTTTATATGTGCGGCGTCTGCCGGATATTGGTTGAAGGTTGGATCGAAAGTTCGCCATCTGCCTTCCGCAAAAGCCTGCGGCCACGCGTGATAATAAAACATCCCGTTCATATAGAGCAGTCCCACATTTACTCGGGACGGAATTCCAATCGATCTGGACAGAGCCACGAACAGTATAGTGTGTTCGTTGCAATCGCCCTCCATTTTACGAAGAACATCAACGGCTGAGGGTATGGAAGCGGCGTATTGCTTATCGATATTTTCGAACAGATAGGAATTGATAGCCAGAAGCTTTTCCAGTTGGCCAGAGCTATTTTGGGTTATCTTTTCAGCTCTTGAGATAATTCTTCGGTCGTTACATTGAATATCGAAAGTCTCCGATGTGTCCGAATCTGTCCAGGTGCTGCTGTCGTTTGCGAATCCATCGGATTTAATAGTAAGTATCTTGTTTTCCGGGTTCCATCGCTGGTTGAAATCGTCGAGCTGGAAGAACTCGTCGGTGAGATTTTCGATTTTAATCTTCAATTCGATAGCTTCGCGCGGTTTTTCGATTTCTTCGCCAGCCATCATTATCGAGAAGTCTTCGAGTAAATCGTTGCTACCTTTATTGTCGTAATCCAAAGCAAGGGCTTTCTCTTTGTCTTCTTTTACAGACATAAATCCCTCGGGGGTTGTTTCCATAAGTAAAGTCGCCGAAGTGTCCACATACATTTTGCCGCGCATCGCACCATATTTAATGGTGATATCGTAAACTGTCCGATCGCCGAACCTTTTGATTATATCTTTGCCATTGATAATTATTTTGTAATTTCGCGAAGACAGGCTCATGGGATCGAATGTTGGTAGCTCATAACTTCCTCTCTTAAAATCTTGCATAGCCACAAATTCTGGGATTATCGACGAGGTATAAAACGGGCCATTCAGTTCGATTTGCATCGATTCAGAGTTTCCGGGAGTAATCACTTCGGCGAGAAGCATGCTATCTCTAACCACTGCGTTTACTGTGGTTTCGTATCCCCCTCCTGAAAACGTAAAAGTGAAATTTCTGGTTCGGAGAGAATCGTCCACCGCCATAAGACCTTCGCCGGTAATTTCCTGAACAACCCCCCCTACAGGAAGTCGATAGAAACTGGCCTCCTGATAGAGATATCCACGAGGTATGTTTTTCTTGATAGTGCTGGTGTAGCCAATTTTTTCGCCTCGATAGCTAAGCGAATAGTAATTCTCAGATATGACATCGCCAAATTCAACTATATTGAAATCGGGCACATCTACCTGTCTTGTCTTGTTTTCGCGGTTGAATAGCAAAATCATCATTATCGCCCACCATATCAATATAAGCGCAGCAAGAATAGGCTTGATTACTTTTTTTATTTTACCATTCTTCATGAGCGAAAATATATTTATACGAATTTTTTATGCAATCTCTTTTAAGTTTTGATATACTTTTGGAATACTCTTGCAAAAACCATGCACATGGATTATTTTGTTAGATTGAAAGGTTGATATATTGAACGGTTTTAAGAAATTTCTGGTAGAAGTTAACGATTATTTCCTGATGGTGTACAAAACCCTCAAGGGGCTTTTTGTGCCGCCATACTATTTTAACGATGTAATCCATTACATGGAAACTATCGGTGTGCATTCGTTGCCTATCGTAGTTCTGACCAGCTCTTTCACCGGTATGATTCTGGCGTTACAGTCCGGTTATGAGATGGCTATTTTCGGGGCAAAAATGTATGTTGGCACACTGGTTAGTCTTACTTTGATAAGGGAACTTGGGCCCGTACTCACTGGAATTGTAGTAGCTGGTAGAGTTGGAGCGGGAATTTCTGCTGAACTTGGTAGTATGAAAGTTACCGAACAGATTGCCGCTATGCGTTCTATGGCTATCGACCCAATCAAGAAATTGGTAGTTCCCAGATTTTGGGCCGGTTTCTTTGTTATTCCGGCGCTAACCCTACTCTCAGATTTATTGGGTATTCTGGGCGGCGCTTTTATTGCCATGAGTACTTTTGGAATATCGCCGGTTTTATATAAGAAAACCGTTTTGGATGCACTCGTTCTCGACGATATCGCTCTGGGTCTAATCAAACCGTTTTTCTTCGCGGCAATTATCATTACTGTAGGTTGTTATGCTGGTTTGGGCACTCAAGGCGGAACCGAAGGAGTAGGAAAATCGACTACGAAGAGCGTGGTAATATCTTCAGTTTTGATTCTGGTTACCGATTATTTTCTGAACGTTGTTTTAATGAAATTATTGGGAATGTAAATAATAATTCCTCTGGTGGAAGGTAATAATATGAATACAAAAAGTTTACTCTTTTCTTTAATCCTGTTGATTTCCGCAACACTTATAGCGGGTAACACATCTCGGATTAGTGAGCCGGTATCGTTTGGCTACAAGGATTTAAATCAGCCAAAAACACTCGAATTGTCTATCGATCACACTGAACTTTTCGAGTATGAGTACGACGACGGTCTTCCCCGGCTACGTTTGACCTATTATTCTATAGGTACGCGCGAAGGCCTGCGCATTCAAGCGCTTCATCCATGTACTCTGGAGACTGTTGAGATGTATATTATGGGTCCCGGAACTCTCGAAGTTCATATCTGGGATGTCGATTCGGTACGCATGCCAAATTCAACCGAGCTTATTACACCTATAAGGGTAGTTATGGATAGCTCCTTTTATGGCTCCTGGGAAGAGATCATTCTTCCAGAGCCGGTTTATCTTCCTGCTTATGGAGAATGCCTTGTGGGACGTGAATTACTGCAAAACACCGGGCCGGTGCTATATCTAACCGACATGGAAGACATCGAGGGGCGCAGTTATTTATATGATGTTGGAACACGTCGATGGAACCAACCCACTTATTCGGATAGTCTTGGAAATCGATGGGTGGTTACCTATCTGGTGAGAGCAACTGGTCATTATTATAATGTACCGGATGAGTATTGTTTTCTGGCGGAGGATTCAATTATTACTTCGGGCCTGGGCGTTGCTCTCTGCGATTATGATAACGACGGCGATGCCGATTTCATGGCTGGAACGAATCTCTATCGTAACGATTTGGGAGAATTTAATTTGGTCTCTGGTACAGGCATAAGTGCCGGAGGGTATCCATATTGGGGAGATTTCGACATGGACGGCAACCCAGATGTTTATTTCGCTTCCGGAGTAAATGAAGATAAACTTTACGCTAATTCCGGTTCTGGAGTTACATTCCACGATGTCACAGCACCTTCCGGAGATATCGACAATCCCTACATGACCGATGCTGCCACCTGGATCGATTATGACAAAGACGGCGATATGGATTTGTATATCGTGAATTCTGTTTTCTTCGATGTTATGGACACAACTTATACTTATTATCCTGACCAATTATACCGAAATGATGGCGCTTATTTCATCGATGCTACCGATGCTGCCGGTATGGGAATTGTCTCTTCGGCACCATCCCCGGGGAAAGCAGTTGCGATGGGAGATTGGAATAACGACGGTAATATGGATTTATATGTTTCTAACACCAATTATTTCCCCAACTACCTCTGGAGAAATACGGGAACTGGCACTTTCGAGGAATCGGCTTATTTTTATGGAGTTGATGGTTTCAACGAAGGCGGAAGCGTATATGGGGCTTCCAGTGGAGCGTGTTTTGGCGATATAGATAACGATTGCGATCTCGATTTATTGGTGGCAAATCAAGCGACCCAATGGGGTTCGATGGATGCCGACTGGTCGATGCTGTATATCAACGAAGGCTCACCATTTTATTACATGATGGACGAATTCGATACGCGTGGATTAGAGAATAATCCTCATTATTCGCTTCCTACATTTGTGGACTTCGATAACGATGGCTGGCTGGATATATTCATAACATGCTTTTTCCCTGGCGCTTACGGAAGATTGTTTAAAAACGACGGCACTGGTTATTTCGAGGATTACACCGAAATCACAGGGATAAACTCCAATTATTGCAACGGTGCTGGATGGGCAGATATCGAGCTGGACGGCGATATGGACCTGATAATTAACGAGAACGGTTGTGTTAGAATATACACAAACACATACGATCTGGTTAGCGGTACAAGCAACGGGTGGGTTCATTTCCGTTGCGAAGGGACAGACGGCAATCGCATGGGTATAGGAACCAGATTGAAACTCTTCGCCGACGGCCATTGGCAAATTCGAGAAATCGGCGGATTATATGGAGCTACCGGTTCACAAAGCGATTTTTCCGCACATTTCGGCCTTGGAAGTTCACATATAATCGATACTCTGGTCGTCAGATGGAACTCGGGAACAGTGGAAAGCTTATATAACCTCTCCGGCGATACAACTTATCATCTAATCGAAGGTGCAGCTCCGGGAGTCGATGAGAAAAAGATACGCCCTGAGAATATTCAGCTTGGATTATATCCCAATCCGTTTAACGGCGCGATGAGTATCCGGACTAATTCCGGTGCGGAAATTGAAATCTACGATATTCGTGGCAATCGGGTATTTAAGCAGAATAAATCGAGTTCTCGCGAACAGGCTATGATATGGCAACCGGAAGATCTATCATCGGGGCTTTATCTAATTAAAGCCAATTACGGCGGCAAATCGATACTCAAACGCGCATTTTATATCAAGTAGATGAAAAAAACTATTATCACAATCGCGATTTTGCTAATCACGATGAGTTTTCTAATCGCTAAAGATATCAGCGCCAGATTCTATGAAGAAAATAGATTCCTTCTGGCAAGAGGCGATTATATCACAGATATTGCAATCGAACCGGGCGAATTGCGTGAAATCCGTGAAGTGTTTTTCCCCGATGGTGTAATCGATTTTGAAGTTGGCCTGGAGAATATATATGCTATCGACTCCAACGGCGGATTATTTGTTATCAAAATTGACGAAGAGAGTTTCGGTATAATCGATGAAATGGATCTTTCACCGGGAGCTATAGCTATCGATGTTGAAGATTACGCTGTGGGCGTTTTGTATATCGATAAGCTGATTTTGTTGGACTACTCTAAAAGTACTTTACCTGAAATCAGAGATTCTGTGCTTTTCGATTCCGAAGCAATATCTCTACAGATGCATATAGGACGAATTTATGTTAATTTCTCTGATAGCTCGATTGGTAGATATGTTATTAGAGATTATCGAGAGTTGCACAACAAACATCGTCTGGATTTAACCCGGGGCGCGGAATATTTCGTGGCTAACGATATCTATCTTTTTATCCAGAATCCTTCCGGTGGTTTTATCGTACAAGAAATCGGAGAAGCTGGCCCTCAACAGGTGGATTCAATGGGATTCGATGATTATTATTCGGGGGCGTTTCTATATTCTAAGGATAGACTGTGTCTTTCAGTTATGGATAAAGGATTGAGATTCTACGACACAAGCGATTCTCAGAACAGTTTCGAAATAGATTTTGCTTCAATACCAGATTTCGCACGATGTCTCGATTTCGACGGCGAGAGAGCAATTTGTCTGACTAAATCTAACGGCTTGCTTATCTATTCTTTAGCTATCGATTAAATTTCTTTATCTGATTTTCAAAACAGGATTTTTAGTATCTAAAACAATCTCATCGCGGTAATCGATCCCGGCATCTTTTAAAGCGCGTTTGGCAGGAGTTCCCTTTGCAATATTCATCATAACCTTACTCAAATTCGTTCCACCAATAGAAAGAATCGCAGATAGCCTTGAATTAAAAGAGTAATTGATTTCCAGGTTTAATCTCTGCAATCCTTTAAGTCCATCTTTTAACATACGAAATCTTCGACGCAGCTCCTGGTGAGTCATCATTGGCCTATCCTGAAAACGACTATGTGGTTTGGGCATGAATGGATTCACGCTGCAAATCACTCGAATCTCACACTTTTCTAAGATCTCGCGGATGAAATCAACCATCATTTCAATATCACAAACCTCCTCATCGGGCAAACCCAAAATCCAATATAGCTTCATCTCGGAGAAACCTAGTTTGGTTAGTTTTTTTGCCGCTTCGATTATTTCCTCTTTGGAAATACTTTTGCCAATCATCTTCCCAATTCGCGGTGAAGCGGTCTCTGGAGCGAAAGTTATACTTCTCGCCCCGGTATCAGCGAGTATTCCGATGGTTTTGGTTGAAATTCTATCCAGTCTTATACTGGATGGATGCGCTTCGATTCCCTCATTCTGCAACTGAACAAGTATTTCCTCCAGTTGCGGGTGTTCGGAGATTGCACTGCCGACCAGTCCTACTCTTTTTGTGCCGCGGCCATATTTCTTATAGGTTTCCAGAATCGATTCGCTGGAAAAATTAGTGAAACTATTTCCCAACCATGGACTGGAGCAGAATCCACATCTGAATGGACATCCACGTTGAATTTCAATCAAAAACATATTTCTAAAATGGCCAAAACTGGTGATAATGGGAGTATATGCGGGAATCGATTCGTCTCTGACAGCTCTTTCGCCCGTAAATTGGTCATCCATTTCTGGAATCCAGACGCCGGGGATTTCCGAAGCTCTTATTAAAATATCTCGTTTCTCGCACCTACCCGGATTGAGTTCAGCTATTATTCGTGGAAATTCGTTGGCCCATCTTTCACCGTCACCGAGGACTATTATATCAAAGAAATCTTTATATGGATAAGGGTTTAGTGTTGGAGCGTTACCACCAGCTATAATTATGGGGGCTCTTTTTCGCTCGGAGCTTAAAAGCGGGATTCCAGCGCGCTTGAGCATGGCAAGGAATCTGGTAACATCCAGCTCATAGGGAATGGAGACAGCAATCGCCGGGAATTGTCCCAGCTTTTTCCCCGCCTCAAGAGAGCGAGGATCATCGCCGAAATCGAAAAAGCGTTCGGTTAATAAATATCGATGTTCACGAAGTAAGCCATACAGCCATTGATAACCGATATTAGACATCCCCACTTCGTAATTATTTGGATAAACCCATGCGAGCATCTCGCTCCAACCCATGGGATTTTCGTCGAAAGGTGAAAGCTCTGATTCGAGAAACTTCTTATATGGAGATCCGTAGGCCATATAAAACCTATAATCGATAATTCTCAAACATCACTGAAACATCATCCAGAAGTTATAACTTCGTTTATTTTATTCACTAGAGATTTCGGATCGAGGCCGTATTGCTCTAGAAGTTCTTCGCGAGTTGCGTGCTCGATAAACTCATCTGGCAAACCGATATTGTAAATCTTACCGCAATAATTCTTCTCAATTGCCTGGCTATTAATCCTCTCGTTCAATCCACCGAGAAGTGAGTTTTCTTCGATAGTGATAATCTTATTGTATTTATTCAATATATCAGCGAGCATCTCGGTATCTATTGGCTTAATAAACCTGGCATTGAATAAAGATATCTCTTTTCCAGATTTCTTAATTTCCTCGATAGCTAATTTGCTATTATAAACCATACTCCCCGTAGCGATAACCGCAGTTTCACCGCCATCGATAAGCTTTTTCCAAGAACCGATAGGAATTTTCTTGAGCTTTTTACGTTGAACATCACCCGTTGCACATCCCCTAGGATACCTGAACACAAAAGGCCCTTTATTGTAGGCAATAGCAGTAAATAACATTTGTCGTAATTCTTCCTCATCGCCGGGGGCTGCTAAAACAAGGTTTGGCACGAATCTCAAATAGCTAAAGTCGAACACACCATGATGAGTCGGGCCGTCCTCGCCAACCAATCCGGCTCTATCCAATGCCAGAACCAGAGGGATTTTCTGCAATGCTATATCGTGAATCATCTGATCGAGAGACCTTTGTAAGAAGCTGGAATAGATAGCCACGACCGTAGGAACTCCAGATAATTGGAGACTTCCCCCAAATAAAACCGCGTGACCTTCGGCGATTCCGGCATCGAAGAAACTATCGGGATATTTTTTATGAAATTCCTCTAATCCAGTACCAATCTCCATCGCAGCGGTAACTGCCGTTAAGCCGGGATATTCATCAGCCATCTCCAGCATTGCACTTCCAAAAGCCTGAGTATAAGTTGGCTTTTTTTTCTTTTTACTGGATATCTTCTCGCCTGTTTTGATATTAAAACAGCTAATTCCATGGAAAGTGCTGGCGTCTTCCTCGGCCGGTTTGTAACCTTTGCCTTTTTTAGTCAACAGATGTAATATCTTCGGGCCTTTTACCGAATTAATCTCGTGAAGGATTTTAATAGTTTCATCGATATTGTGGCCGTCGATTGGGCCAAAATAGTCGAACCCGAATCCTTCGAAAAGCATACCGGGCTGCACCGTAACCAGCGACTTGAAAGAACCTTCCAATTTGTGTCCTATATATCTCAATTGGTCGGTTAAGGGAACTCTACCTGTGAGATCCCAGATTCCGCCTTTAAGCTTTCGGTACCTTCTCCCTGCAATAATCTCGGTGAGATATTTATTAACTGCGCCCACATTCTTTGAAATACTCATGTCGTTATCGTTTAGGATAACTAACATATCTCTTCCGCTAACACCCGCATTATTTAATCCTTCAAAAGCCAATCCGCCTGAAAGCGCACCGTCGCCGATAATAGCTATAACTCGATTATCTTCATTTTTCTTATCGCGGGCGACTGCCATTCCGAGCGCGGCCCCAATACTTGTCGAAGCGTGTCCGACTCCGAAACAATCGTATACACTTTCCACAATTTTAGGAAAACCTGAGAGCCCTCCTTTTTGGCGAATAGTATTAAATCTATCTCTGCGTCCGGTAAGAATTTTGTATGGATAGGCCTGATGGCCTACATCCCATACTATTTTATCGTAGGGAGGAGAATACAAGGACAGGAGAGCTACCGTAAGCTCGACAACCCCCAGTGAAGGTGCAAGGTGACCACCTGTTTGAGAAACAACATCGATTATAAATGCTCTCAATTCTCTGGCAAGTTGATTTCGCCCGGAAGATTTAAGCTTTTTTACGTCGTCCGGTGAGTCGATTTTAAATAAAAGTGAATATTTGTCCTCACTATCCATAGTATTCCCCTTTTAATAAACTCTATTCAACATAAAATCCGCGATAGCGATAAGTTCTTCATTCTGGTGTTGCTGTAACAATGCCGATTTGGCTGCTTCAATAAGCTCACCTGCAATTTCACGGCTCTTTTCTATTCCATATACAGCAGGATATGTGGCTTTACCTTTTTCTAAATCAGAACCGATCGGTTTGCCCAGATCTTTCTGATCGGCTGTTATATCAAGAATATCATCCACAACTTGAAAAGCCAATCCCATATTATCTCCATAATCGGTTATGGATTTCAACTCTTCGGGAATTGCACCGGCCAAAATAACTCCTATTCGAAGGCTGGTTCTTATTAAAGCAGCTGTTTTACCCTTATGGATTTTCTCTACCGTCTCTCTATCCGGTGATTTTCCCTCGCTAATAATATCAAGAACCTGACCACCAACTAATCCTGCAGTACCAATATTTGAAGCCACTTCGCGAATAACCTCTATACTATCACTTTTTGAGAGCAATTCAAATGCCAGCGCATGTAAAGCATCGCCGGCCAAAATTGCCATGGCATCGCCGTAAACCATGTGATTGGTTGGTTTACCCCTCCGCAAATCATCGTTGTCCATACTGGGAAGATCGTCGTGAATAAGGCTGTATGTATGAATCAATTCAAGTCCGCAGGCGGGCGGATAGATTTTATCGCCATCGCCTCCCGCCCATTTATATGCCAAAACTGCCAGCGTGGGGCGAAGTCTTTTTCCACCGGCAAAAACGGAGTATCTCATCGCTTTATGGATAATACATGGTTCTTCATCTTCACCTGGAAGTAATCTATCAAGCCAGATATTGGTCTCCCGAGCACCTTTTTTTAGTATTTCTTTTACTTCTGACAAGTTATCCTCCAATATAATATTTAGAAAAATCTTTCAATTTTTGATATAAGCTCATTTTTACTCATAACTCTTTCCACGCTTACGGGTAAAGATTCGACGAATACTCTACCGTAGCTTCGACAACCGACTCTTTTATCACAGATAATAAGCGCACCGACATCTTCTTCGCCCCTTATCAATCTACCGATCCCCTGACGAAATTTAATAACCGCCTGAGGAACAGTATAGCTACTGAAAGGATCGCCACCATTCATCGTGATTCTCTCACATTGCGCAGAAAAATAAGGATCGGTGGGTACATTAAAGGGAAGTTTGGTTACGAATAGTATTTTCAATGCATCGCCTTTAATATCGACTCCCTGCCAAAAAGACTGAGTTCCTAGTAATACTGATTCTTTGTCTTCAGTAAACTGCCGGGTTAGCTGGCTTCGTCCTCCGGTAATCCCCTGTCCCATCATCAAAATCCCCTCTTTAGCCAGATTCGACGATGCATATTGATACACCTGCTTTAGCATTCGATAACTGGTAAAAAGTGCCAGAGTCCCCGCCCTTGTGGTTCGGGAAAGACCTTCGATTAATTCCGCCAGGGCTTTCGAATAGTTATTTTCATTTGGAAAAGGTAAAAAATCCGCCCAAAGCGCTTTGAGTTGTGCACCAAAATCATATGGACTACCAAGCTGAAGGGGCTCTACCCTATCCATGTCAATAAACTCTAATCCCAAACGATGAATTATATATTCGAAGCTGTTGGCAACAGATAATGTTGCGCTGGTAAAAACCACAGATTTTTTTTGTGAATGAAAAACGTTGTACATTCTCTCTGCAACATCTAATGGTGCCCAGCAAATCTTTGCATCGATAGTGTTTGCTCTCGATGGCGACTCCCACCAGAAGACCGAATCGAGAGTATCGGGGTTTAGCATAATATCCAATGCCTGAGAAATCTCGGTCAATCTATTAAACTGACCGTTGATCTCTTTGATGACTCTATCCAGATTTTCATCTTCTCCATCGGGAACCGAGAAAAAAAGCGATCTAGCCTTTTCAAGGACCGATTCTACCCCTTTTGATAATCTAACCAATTCGCTACGTACAGTATAAAAAACGGGTTCTTCGGAATTATATCTCTGATGCAGGATATAAGGGGCGTTCATCCAATTATAATTTGTCTGAAGATTATTGGAAATATCCGCAAAAACGCTGTCCACCAGCGATGAAAACCGCACTATCTCATCAAGAAGAATTTTGTACCGAGGATTAAAATCCCCGGGAATCTCCTCCAATTTACCAATTTCCCTCGATAACTCGGTTAGAAGTCCTCGTGGTCTGGAACCACCTCGGAAAAGGCTATTTAGAGGGTCCAGAATATTCCAGTTAGAAACCTGATCGCCAAAGAACTCTGCTGCTACCTCTTCCAAATCGTGAGCCTCATCGATAATAGCATGATCGAATTCTCCCAGAACACTCGAATCAGCCATCTCAGCAAACAGAAGTGAATGGTTAACCACAATAATCTGCGAATCTTCCACGGCCTGTCTTACGCGCTGAAGATAACACTTATCGTAATAAGGACATTTTTTGCCGGAGCAGGTTATGCTCTCGCTGCGAATTTTCGCCCATAGCCCTGGATAACGAAATAGACTAAAAGAGTTTGCTTCGGCAATATCACCCGATTGGGTTTCATTGGCCCACATAACCAATTTAGCAAGAGAGATTTTCTCATCGAAACGAAGCGATTGAATATCTGCAAGAAGACGATAAAACCTATTCAAACAGATATAGTTACCCCGACCCTTTAAAAGCAAATAGCGGAATTTATTTGGCAGTATCTTTTCAAGGGTTGGAATATCCTTAAAAAACAGCTGTTCCTGTAAATTTTTGGTCTTTGTGGAAACTACTACTTTATTTCCTGTCCCCGATGCGAAAGCAATGGCTGGAAGCATATATGCAAAAGATTTTCCCGTTCCTGTTCCCGCTTCGACAACCAGAAACATATCGTATTTCAATGTATCGTAAACCCTCTCAGCCATTGTGAGTTGTACATCTCGCGAAGTAAACCCATCGATTATTTCACCCAATGGGGAATCATCTTCCAGATATGAAAGTAACTCATCCATATTCATCTCGGAGGCTTTTTCACGGGGGGTTTCGCCCTTTACGTTGTCGAAATGAAGAATCATGTTTGAATCGATTTCCGGAGGTGATGTAACTCCGATATCTTCCGAACGAGCGGCCTCGTTAATCCATTTGGCTATTGTATTCTCACCGGCGGAGAGAATAATTTTTTTCAAAGTATTGAATAAAAAAGGACTAAGCGAAATCAGCTTATCCCATAAATTTACAGCTACTTCGTAGGCAGCTCTGGCATCGTCTTCGGCGCGATGAGCATTGTCGAGGTCTATTTTGAAGAATTTGGACAGCGCTCCAAGATTGTATCCAACTAATCGAGGATAGAGAACTCTTGCCATGGTCAAAGTATCGATCGAATCAAAAGATTTAACCGGAATATCAAGTTGAATAGAACGATTGGTAACGAAATCTATATCGAAGGAGATATTCTGACCCAGAACTGTGCAATTACCGATAAAACCGATTAATTCGATTAATGATTCTTTCTCGGAAGGTGCATCCTCGAGCATCTCTGGAGTTATATTGGTAAGCCTTTGAATGGAATAAGGGATCTTCATCCCGGGATTAACCAGAGTACAAAATCTATCTACAATCTCTCCATTGGAGATTTTAAGGGCACCGATTTCGATTATCCTTTCTTTATTGGAATCGAGGCCGGTGGTTTCCAGGTCGAGAGCTACTATGTTTTTACCGTTGAAAAAACTCATAAGTGTTCACCAAAATTTATTCTATTCACTATATATATTGGATTAAAATAATACAAGCTATATAATTTTAATCCTGAAACATAAGATATACAAACTTGACGATTATGAAACATTTATATATATTTCATGTTCTAATTTTCACTTTTTGCGGGAGAAAAACTTATGTTTAACAAGTACATGGCACTTATATTAATTCTTGCAATCCCACTTTTTGCTTTCATGCCTTCCGGGACATCCGGATTTGGTTGGGAAAAACCGGATTATGTCGATTATCCTCCGACGCAGCAATCGATATTTGCATTAGAAGAATTAATCTCCGAAACCGGTGTTATCTGGCAGGGTAGATGGAATCCTCAAAACGGCCTCCCGCACCGACTTATGTCCAACGGATATAGTTTTCCTGTCGATGACTCCGCCGATGTGATTCGGAGGGTTTATTCTTTCATCGAATCTCATCCATCGCTTTACGGACAGATAGAATCGAACCAACTCATTCCTCTTTCTGTGAAAAAGAAACTTGGAATATGGTATATTACTTTCAAGCAGGTTTATCAAGATATAGATGTGGAAAATGCACGCGCGGATTTTCGAATCAAGAACAACAAATTGGTATTTATCGGCGTGGATTTGATCCCGGATATCGAACCTTCCACACCGGCTATTTCGGCGGACAGAGCCATAGAATTGGTTTCTCAGAGGTTTGATGCAGAAATCCAAAGTGCCAATCTGGTTTGGTTCGGTCCGGCCGATGGCAAACTTGCATGGAAAATCATAACCGAAAGCCAGAATCCTCGACATAGATGGATTTGCCATATCGATGCCTTAGAGGGTATTTTACTGGCTTTTTACGACGATATCAGACTGGATGTTTCCGGCCAGGTTCAGGGAAGAATTCATCCAATGTATGGCACAGATTCAACCGAGCTTCGCCCCTTAAAATATCTTATTGTTAGAAGCGATGGTTCCGAAATCGATACTACAAACGAATCGGGCGATTATATCCTGCCTCTAACCCCAGGAACCGGAAGGTATGTTTATTCCGAACTGGAGGGCTTATTTGCTCGTCCCGAACCTGTCGGGGCTTTCCCGGGATACCTTTTTCCCATCGCGGATACATCATATATCGATCTTATTTTCGAACCACCCTCGATAGGACTCGATGAAATCGATGCATACTATCATGTCAACGTAGTGCACAACTGGGTAAATACGGTCGATCCGGAGTTTACCGGGATGGATTATCAGGTTATGTGTTATGTTCGCGAAACGGATCCACCATGTCCCAATAATGCTTTCTGGGACGGAAGCTCGATCCATATGGGTGCAGGTGGTGTGGATGGCTACGATAACTGGTCGTATTATTGCGATGTTTTCTATCACGAATATGGGCACGGTATAACTCATTTCCAGTATCCATCCGGATACTTGCCTTATACTGGCGAATCCGGCGCTATAGACGAAGCTTGTTCGGATTATACCGCTTGCACAATTACCGACGAACCGGATATCGGTGAAGGCGGACTTTCTCCCTATGGAATGCTACGTAGTATGGATAATGATTTAATATATCCCGATGATATCGCCGATGAAGTCCATGCCGACGGACGTATAATCGGCGGCGCTTTCTGGGATTTGAGGACTTTGCTTGGAGCAAGCTACACGGATACACTTATTCACTTCGCAAAATATGGCTATCCCGAGGAATTTCAGGCATATTTGGAGGAAGTGCTTCTTGTGGACGACGACGATGGTAATATTCTCAATGGAACCCCCAATTTTATGACCATCTATGAGGCTTTTCAGGGGCACGGAATCGGTAATTTCGAGGTTACTATTGTACACGATCCGCTGAGAGATACCGAAGATTGCACAGGTCCCTATTATGTGAGCTGCTTTGTGGGCAGCACTCTTCCCCCGGATCCATCCGCAGTGGAATTGTATTATTCGAGCGATGGTGGTTCCAGCTGGTCTTCATCGATTATGAGCGAAACAACCATAGATCGCGAATTCGAAGCGGAGATCCCCGGAATGGTAATGGGTACAGAAGTACATTACTATCTCTCCGCATGCGATACCATGGGTATTTGCGCAACATTGCCCGATTCCGCCCCGGATGAGAGTTTTTCTTTCTATGTTGGCACGGATACTATCGCACCTAAGATTTTCCATAAACCGCTTACTCCCGTGGCTGTGGAAGCTGCACCTTATGATTTGAAATTCAAAGTCACCGACAATCTTGGTGTGGGCGATGTTAATGTCTATTGGAAACTCAACGATGGCATAGCTGAAAGCCTTTCGGTAGAACCCGATAGCGCAGGTAATTATTTGACCTCTCTCGATCCAACCTCTCCGGTAGTTGGCGATTCTATAGGATATAAAATAGTCGCCCTTGATGCTGCAGCTTCACCAAACACCGCCTATATGCCCGACTCTGGTTATCATTGGTTCGATATGGTAAGAGCGATTTGGTTCGATTTTGAGGATGACGATGGTGCATTTGTATCTTCCGATGGTTGGGAATGGGGCGAAGACGATGTGGAAGCCCATTCTGGCATAAAAATGTGGGGGACGAATCTTTTTAGCAACTATTCAAACAATGCAGTTTATGAACTCACAACTGAGACTTTTGATATCTCCGATTGGGATTGCGCTACACTGGAGCTGTGGGCCAATTTCAACTCCGAGTGGCTTTATGATGGTGGCAATGTTTGGGTTAGCAACGACGATGGAATGAGATGGTACCTACTAAAACCGATCGGTGGATATCCAAGCAGCTATGTGGAAGCATTGCTTGAACCCGGATTTACCGGTTTCAGCGACGGATGGAAGAAGTATGAATTCGATTTACGTCCCTATGTTGAGGGAAGTACTGGATATATAGCTTTCAAGTTTATTTTCAAATCTGATGATGGAGGAACCGCTCCAGGGTTGTTTATCGATGATATCGCAATTCTCGAGAGACAGATAATTCTACCACCGGGTAATCTTACCGCACTTTCCGGCTATGATAACCGAGTTCCACTTCACTGGGGTGAACCCGATCCTGAAGCGACCGAAGGCGAACGATCAAGGCCGATGGCTTTAGAGGGATACAATATATATCGTAGCGAGATATCAGGTGAATATATCGGCGGTCCAATTAATTCATCACCCGTTCCTGAAACAACATACATCGATACTTCAGTAACTAACGAAACAACCTACTATTATCGAGTTACTGCAGTCTATGGAGACAAGGAAAGCTCTCCTAATATGGAAGCTTCAGCTGTTCCCTTTAATGCAAGAGCTTCAATCACTCCAGATAGCATATATATAAGAGTTACACAAAGTCCCGAAGTCTTCGATACCACTATCACAATATCTAATATCGGCGATGGAGGCCTTTCATTCCAGATTACCGAATACACTTTCAGGCCGGATTTCAGCCGAAGAAGGCCGGTTCGTATGGATGAATTCGATCTGATGGGACTATTAAACAGAATGGCTGAAGACGGAGTTTTCGACAGTATAGATTATTCGTATTCGATGATTCCTCCCGAACCTGATAACTGGCGACATATATATCACGACCCAAACGAGATTCTCGTAACTAAAGATATCAAGGATGTTTATGGGCAACATGATGTTGGCAACGTGTGGTTCAAGTTCGATTCCTATTCATATATGGGCGACCCAGAAGAAGACTACGCTGCAGGATTTGCTTTCGATATCGACCTGGATGAAACTACCGGAAGTCCTGATTTACCCGGAGTGGAATATCTGGCGGCAACCGGTGCTTTGCCCTTACCCGGAGACGGTATAATTCTTCGTTACGACCCGGAAAGCTCTTATGGATGGAACCTGGGCGGAATGCCAAATTGGGTAATAAAAAGTGGAGATTCTATCGGTATAGGTTTCGCTAAATCTGCTATCGGATCGCCACCTTCGGCCTATATAACTGCTGCAGTAATGAGTGAGATGAGTGGTGTACCTATTCCTGATGACCTTGCACCGAATTTAGGTGGAGAACCAGTGGTATTCTCCATGATGGATGCATGGTGGATATCGGAAACTCCCATTACCGGGGAGGTTACCGGAGGCACAACTCAGGATATCGACCTACGAGTTGAAGTTCCCTCTTTGCCTCCGGGTGAATATTATGTCTGGCTGCATATCCAGACCAACGACAGAACCGAACCGAATAAGATAGTTCCAGTAGTATGCAAAATCGATGCTATCGGAGTCAAGGATGAATCGAAACCGGTGGAATTCGCTATCGAAGAGCCATATCCCAATCCGTTTAACGCAAATTGCAGAATTAAATTCTCGGTTCCTGGCGGCGAAATGAATATTTACCTTTACGATATCTCCGGACGCAAGGTTGGAACTCTTTATCAGGGCACCTTACCCGAAGGTTATTATACTATGGACTTAAACGGCGACAATCCTAATAGCAGATTGTCCTCGGGGGTATATCTTCTGAAAATGCAATATGAAAATCAGGTGGAAACCAGAAAGATTATGCTAATCAAGTAGGAAAATAAATGATAACAATCAAACCAGTTGTTAATAAGACCGATCTATGGGATTTCGTTCGTACTCCATATTATATATATAAGTACGATGATAATTGGGTAGCGCCACTTCGTACCGACGAATACAAGAAGCTGGACCACAATAGAAATCCCTTTTTTAATCATGCTGAAGTAGAGCTTTTTGTGGCAAGAAAGAAGAGTGCTCCAGTGGGGAGAATTGCTGCAATAAAAGACGATCTATTTGCCGAATATCACGGCGAAGAAGTTGCATATTGGGGATTTTTCGAATGTGAGAACGATTTGCCCATCGCCAAAGCATTATTTGATTCGGTAGTAGATTGGGCAATTCGTCAGGGAGCAACGCGGCTTATCGGACCGCTTTCGCCTTCAGCAAACGATGTCGCCGGACTTCTTGTGGACGGGTTCGATTCGCCCCCCATGCTATTGATGGCTTACAATCCAAAACATTATATCGACCTTGTTACCGGCTATGGCCACAAGAAGTGGAAAGACCTGTATGCCTGGCTAATCGATGACACGGAAATACCGGAAAGACTTCAGAGAATTATCCCAAAATTAGAAAAACGCGGCGATTTTAAAATAAGAAACATCGACATGAAAGATTTTGACAACGAAGTCGAACGCGCCAGAATTGTCTATAACGAATTCGAGCAGGTCAATAGCATCTATACACCAATGACCGAAGAAGAATTCCAACAGATGGGCAAGGATCTTAAAATGATAGTCGATCCCGATCTGGTCTTTTTCGCCGAGATGGACAATGAACCGATCGGATTATCACTCTCTGTACCAGATTATAACGTGGCTCTCAAACCGGCCCATGGAAGAGTTCTCCCTTTCGGCATCTTTAAAATGCTCAAAGCTCGTAAAACTATCGACCGATTGAGAGTTCTCAGTATGGGTGTAGTGGAAGGCTATCGCAATCGAGGGATCGACCAGATATTCTATTACAAAACATATGTTAACGGTCTTAAAAAAGGCTACACAAGCGCTGAACTATCCTGGGTCGATGAAGATAACGCTAATATGAATAACGTGGCGAAGAAACTCGGAGCAAAATTGTATAAAACATATCGAATCTACACCTACGATTTGAAATGAAGATATTGGTCACAGGAGGAACCGGCTTTGTTGGTTCGCACATTATCGACAAGCTTCTCGAAGATGACCACTCCATCGTGGCCACAATTCGGCAAAGCTCTAATCTTCGATGGATTCCTCAAGATAAAATCGAAACTGTACTCGCTCCTCTGGGGCAGTGTGATAATCTCGAGTCGATTCTACCGGATATCGATATCGTAATTCACGCTGCGGGAATTACTAAAGCAACAAAATCTGACAACTTTTTCAAAATAAACACTACCGGAACACAGAAATTACTCGAATTGTGTAAACATACAGCCGATAATCTTAAGAAATTCGTTTTTATCTCCAGTCAAGCGGCTGGATGTCCTGGCAAAGCGTGCGATTCTATTTGTGAAAAATCTCTCGAATCGCCCATGACCAGCTATGGTAAAAGTAAACTCGAAGCCGAGAAGATCGCCGAAACATATTCAGAATATTTCGATATCGGAATTATTCGTCCACCTTCGGTTTATGGTCCGAGAGACAGTTCGATTTTTATCTATTTCAAAATTGTTAACATGGGGATTCTCCCCTTTATTGGTAGTCCGGAAAGACAATTCTCTCTGGTCTATGTGGAAGACCTGGCGCGCGCCGTCAATCTGATTTTGCAGAAATCGACTTCACAATTCAGCAAATACTATGTCTGCGATGGACCACGTCATACATGGCGAGAATTTGGGACCGAGCTTGCTCTGGCACTTGGTAAAAAACCTCTCAAACTTCGGTTACCCAAATTTTCTCTTAAAACGGTGGCCGCGTTTAACGAAATAGGATCTGCTATTATAAAAAAACCGGTATTATTATCTATGGAAAAATCTCAGGAATTATGCAGAAACTGGGTTTGCCACGATAACCTGATTAGAGAAGAGCTTGGATTTGTAAATAAATTTGACCTTAAAACCGGATTACAAAAAACAGTAAAATGGTATAGAGAGAACGATTGGCTATGAAAAAAATAATTCTGACCTTGATAATAATACTGCTTGTAATCGCTGTTATAGTCGAAGGATATTTTCTATCAAGAAAAGAAAACAACCGTGAAGATATCTTCCAACAAATTAGCGCAATCGGTCAAGCCAATAATACTATTCGAGAGGATTATCTCAATGTTCTCGATGAGAACCGCGCACTTCAATATCATATCGAATCTTTGGTAAGCCGCTTGCAAACGGTCGATGAACCCGGTTATTATCTGGTGATAGATACTCAAGCCAAGAAATTCCAGATTCGAAAAGGTCAGATGATTATCAGAGAAGGTCAATGCGCTGTGGGCAAAGGATATACATCGTGTGGCAATCGCCAATGGAATTTTCAGACGCCCACCGGCGAACGACGTATTACTTCGAAAAACAAGAATCCCGATTGGCATCGCCCAGATTGGTATTGGCAGGAACGCGGTTCAAAAGTACCGGATGATTTCATCACCTTCAGTCCAAATATGCCCGCCGATGAACGCAAGGAAGCCTACAAACTACTTTCCCGACGAGAAAGAGAATACGTTCGATCGGTTCCGGGAGAACTTGGAAGATATAGTCTGGGCCTCGGCGACGGATATTATATCCACTACGGCAGAGGCCTTGGAACTGCCGCTTCTCATGGATGTATAAGAGTCGGTTCTGCAGATCTGGAAGCGATATTCAAGGTTCTGGAAATCGGAGATCCTGTATTTATCTATTGAAACATATCCCGAAGTATGAGTTTCTCATCTTCACGAATCACTTCGGTTGGGAAAATCGAGCAACTCTCTCTCAATAAACCTTCGAAAATAAAGGACTCCCGCATCTCAGAGAATTTGACTTCACGCGGGCGAGTTAGCATCTCCACAGGCTTTATCTCAACATTTGAAATCCCTTTTTCGTCAAAAGTCACTTCCAGAATCCCGCTGATATTATTGTCCAGATCGTTTTGGTCGAAGAGAAAATTACCCAGAGAATATGCAATTAACCCGTCGCGATAAAATTCGACTCCTTCCCATCGGTGTGGATGATGCCCTATTACTAGCGAAACACCTCTATCGATCATCGAATGCGCAAGCTTTTTTTGCCTTTCTGTAGGATATGGATAGTATTCTTCGCCCCAATGGATATGCACAATGAGATAATCGCATTTCTCTACTGTGGAGTCGATTGCCTGAAAAACCCATTTATCATAAGCCGGAGTACAAGCCGGACGGTTTCTCCCGATATAATTGGTTCTGGTATCATTGAATCCGAGAAATGCGAAACTCAACCCGTTAATTTCCAGAGTCGCTGGTTCCAAAGATTCTTCAAGATTGCAGCCACCACCAACCGTTTGAATCCCCGTGCTATTCAACAGAGTTTTGCATCTCAAAAAGCAGTCTAATCCCCAGTCGAAAGCGTGGTTATTAGCGATAGTCAGAACATCGAAGCCGCTCTTTTTCAACTCGGGAATCACACGAGGATTAGCTCTAAAAACGTATTTTTTATCCATCGGACTTCCAATATCGCATATCGGAGATTCAAGATTCCCGGTAGTGATATCGAAATCGTAAAGGTAATTTGATACATCCTGTAAAGGGATATCGTATCCAAGAGTATCCATGTTGATTTGTACTCGTCGAGAGAACATCATGTCGCCAACTGCCGCGATTCTAACTTCACCTGGGAACATATCAAAAGGATTTTCAGTTATAGATTGGGGTGATTTTTCCGGCGAAATGTGACATGCGAAGAGAAAGAGAAAAGGAGTTATAATCGCGATTATAGATTTAGATCTCATCAGGGATAAACGTATTTCAATTCTACTAATGAGATACTCTGTTCGCTGACCGAATAGCTTATTCCGCTTTCGTCGTCGTAGCCTTTAAAAGCCTGTAGAACTGAGAACCGATATGAAAGAGTCAAATCTCCGTAGCCACCGGGCGAAAAAGTCCAATATGGCGAAATTGTAAGAGCGTTACCGTCGTAATAATCCCAATCTATATCGTTCTGTTTGTAGGTTCTTCCCAATTCGAATTTGCTATAAACCAGCCAATCCACCGTAACACCACTTCCCCCCAAATTCGCCACTGGAATACCCAGATCGATACCCAGTATATGGCCATACATCTCACCTTTTACCGGATAGATTTTCCCTCGTAAAAATCGAAAGTGCATTCCGGCGTGTACCGGTGGCACATGAACTTCGATACCTGCCGAAGCATCACCGAGAGCAGCCCAATCATCGGCAAATGGGAACATCCCAAGAATGCTTACTGGAAAAGCGAACCATCCCCCTTTAAAAGGAATCGTCGGAGTAAATTTGAATCCCATCTCTGGAATGGGAAACCACACCGGGTCCCCGCCAGCAGAATCCACCGGGAATACTATCAAAGGAAAATGAACAAGCAATTCTCCCCTGAATAGCTTCGTTTGCAAAGATTCGGCTCTGGCCTCTTGAAGACTATCTTTGTTAACGCCAGCAAAAGCAACACAACTTAATATTAGTAATATAATTACCGTCGTTTTCATCTCAATCGTAACTCCCTCAATCTTTGTAAACCGAGTTCCAAATCTCTGTCAGATAAGGTTAGGCTAAAGCGAACATAACCCTCTCCATTTCTTCCCATAAAGCTCCCCGGCAAAACCACAATCCCGATTTCTTCAATAAGTTTCTTGGCAAATTCTTCACTTGTGAAATTTGGTGGAATTTTTACCCATAAATAGAATGTAGCCGGTGAAGGGCAAACCTCGAGGCCGATATTCTCAAGCTCCGCGCGCAGGATATTCATTCGTCGCTTATAGAGTTTTCGAATAGAAGGGATGAGCAGTTCGCAGTTATCCAGAGCGGTTTTCCCTGCTTCCTGAATAGGAGTGAAAACACCCGAGTCGATGTTTTTTTTCAGAGTTCCCAGGGCAGAAATTACATTACTATTTCCCACCGCAAAACCGATTCTCCATCCACACATCGAAAAAGACTTGCTCAACGAATGGAATTCCAGAGCAACATCTTTGCCGCCGACTGCCAATGGACCTGTAGGTTTATCCTGATGATAAATTTCACAATATGAAGCATCGTTCACCAGCAAGAATTTCTTTTCTCGAGCTCGTTGAACGGCCATCTCCCAAAAACTTTTTGGGGCAATCTGCCCGGTAGGATTATTGGGATAATTAAGCCATACCATTTTAGTCTCTTCCGGCAATTTTTTCAGATCGGGAAGCCAATTGTTTTCCGGTTTAAGGTCCATAATAATTGGTTCGCCGCCGGCAAACGCTATTCCTGCTTTATAAACCGGATACGAAGGATCCGGATAGGCAGCCTTATCGCCGGGATTCAATATCGCTAGTGGAAGATGTGCTATTCCCTCCTTTGTGCCGATTACAGTTAGAATCTCGCTATTCATATCGACCTTGGTTCTGAATCGATTCAGAATATAGGTTGCGGCGCTTTTACGAAATCTCTCATTCCCGTTATAACTGGGATACATATGAGCATCCATCTCTGTAAGTCCGGCTACCAGCGAACCTTGAATCTCTTTTGGGGTAGGAATACGTGGATCTCCCACTCCAAAATCTACAAGCTTCATTTTTTTCGACATATCACCTTTAGCACGGTCTATCTCCGCAAAAGCGTATTTTTTAAAGGGTTTAATTCTATCGGCAAAATAATCGGTCATAGTTTATCTTTCAATTGTTAATTCTAATCATCGTATTCTTCAATTTCTCCACTACCCTCGGAAGGTTTAAAACCGATTGTATCGAATGGATTGACAACCGAACTGGCGATATTTTTAAGATGTGCGCTAACTCTCTTGAGATATCTGGCAGTCAATGCAACCAGCACTCTCTGATTGCATGAGAGTGTTTCATCCAATTCATCAGATTTTATTAGAATGGCAATGATTTCTTCACAATTCTTCGAATTCTCGATATGTGCGTTCATCACCTGATGGGCAATATCCATATCAGCGTTTTTGAAAGAATCGATAGTATTGTCAAACATTTTACCAATACGGTCATTCACTACATTGAGAATATCGAATACGCTATTATGCAAAAGCCTTCCCCCATAGAGTTCCCACAACTCGAAGAAATTCTTTGAATAATCGCCCAGACGCTCTATATCCACGGCAATAGTTATTAGCACAAGCGCTGCGGTTGTATCTTCATGAGGAGAGATAGAAAGATGCTCTAACACCTTTTTCCTAATCTCAATCTCAAAAACGTTGATTTTTTTATCTGTGTCATAGATCATTTGCTTTTCGGCTTTATGCCCCATAAACAAAGGAGCTGCAGCTTTCATGAAAAAATCACGGCTTAAGCCGAGCATTTCTATAGTATCGTTGAAAGCCTGCCGAAGAAGATCTTTCCTATTCCACATATCAAACAATTGACGAAACATTATTTAAAACCTCCAGTGATTGAAATCAATAAAAGCGGTATTCCATAGAACAGAATACCGATATATAAGAAAGCAAACCACCGTCTTTTTGCAGCGATTTTGCTAATATACTTAGCGATAGAAATAGGGACTTTTCTCAGTGGATACCAAATAATGATTCCTGAGAAATTAAAAAGCAAATGGACAAAAGCCGTTGCGATAGCCACAGGGCTTTGAGTTACAAGAGAAGCCAGAAGTGCGGTAATAGTAGTTCCCAAATTAGAACCAAGAGTATAAGGGAAAATCTGCTCGACACTTAGTATTCCAGCTCCTACCAGGGGTACAGCTAATGAAGTAACAATAGAACTCGACTGAACAACTGCAGTAAAAAGCATTCCCAAAATCATACTACGCAACGGTTTGGCAAATAGATAGTCGTGAATCAACCTCTCTATCTTCCCGATTATTACACTTTTCATAAGCTTAACAAGTCTGCTTAGAGAAAGAAAAAGTAAAACCAGAGCAACAATTAACAGGATAATCCCCGAAATAGTATCTGAAAGACCAAGGTTGCAGACTAAATTCCTAAGAAGATTTACCGGCGGTTTAATGATAATCTTCAAGGGGCTTAAAGCTTTGATACCACCAACTCCAGAAAATAAATTTGCCAGAAAAGTCGAAGACCTCTCAAGGTAATGAGTAAATATTTCCAGTGGAAGAAGAATAATTACAGACAATAAATTAAAATTGTCATGAACAATCGCGCCAGAAAAAGCTCTCTCGAACTCTCTGGGACGTGTAATATGGGCCAAAGAAACCAGAATATTTGTAACCGTAGTTCCAATATTAGCTCCCATTACAATGGGAATCGCCCCTCGCAATGGAATCACTCCTGCTGCAACCATACCAACCACAATCGATGTTGTACAAGAAGAACTTTGAAGCAAACTTGTCGCGATAATTCCAATAAATAGTCCGATAATTGGATTGGAAGTAATTGTCAACAAGTGATTTGCAAATCCTTCCCCAAAGAGCTTAAATGAAATAGAAATAAGCTCTATACTCACAAGAAAAAAGTAGAGAAACAGAAAAAGCAATACAGCTTTTAACACTCTAGTAAGAACAGTTTTTCTTTTAGAATTCGCTTCCACAGTATCTTTCTGTCATTCCTCCATCAATACCGTATCTTCATGAGTATAATTGGGAACACACATACAGAGAAAAACTAATGGTTTATCACCATTATTGATTATTCGGTGATGCACTCCGGGTATATTAACCACAGCATCCCCGGGATTTACCTCGATTTTCTCCCTATCGTGGACCATAATCCCACGCCCTTCGAGTATATAATATATCTCCTCGGAGGTCTTATGTATATGCATTTCCGTACTTTCTCCCGGATAAACTATGGCCTCGGCCAACGATTGCCTTTCTGCAGGGCTATTATTAGGAGATATTATCTCCCGAATTTCGCTCTTATCCTTGGTGATAAATGCATCCACTTCATCTCTGTTATTTTTTTCCATATCGATCTATTTGATTTCAATTATATATGGCATCAGATATAATACTTCGCCATCTTCAAACGGAAAATCCGGTATCTCCTGAATTTTATCGACAAAGGGGATTTTGGACATAGCTAAATCAGCCAGATCAGCGATGTTAAAAATATCCGAGCCAGGTAACATAACGATCTCCACCTCGCGACGATAAACATCAGATTCATCCATGAGATAATCGAGGGCTTCGATAAAACCACCGATAGTATCGGCAAGCCCTATTTGTACTGCATCTCTGCCTAACCAGACTCTACCCTGTGCTATTGTTTGGACACTGTCAACATCGAGTTCTCTGCCTTCTGAAACCTTCGTTTTGAATATCTTGTAAAAACGCTCGCTTCCCTGCCTTATCTTCTCTCTTTCGTTCACCGAGAATGTGTCTCCCATCGAATAAATGCCGGAATTCTCGCCTCTGACATAGGTTTTTGTGGTAACACCAATCTTCTCGTAAAGCCCACTAATGGAAAATTTACCGGAGATAACTCCTATCGAACCGGTGATAGTCACATTATCGGCAAAGATCTTCGCAGCGGGTGCAGAAACATAATATCCTCCGCTGGCTGCAGCTCCACCCATACTAACAACAACCGGCTTTTTCTCTGCAGCTCTACTTATAGCTCTTGCCATCAAATCACTGGCAATTGCGCTTCCCCCACCAGAATCTACTCTTATCAGGATTCCCTTAACAGATTTATTTCTACGGGCTGCATCGATAGCGGCCACAATCTCCTTATTGCCAGTGGAATTCTTACCCAGAAGACCACCACTTCCACCTCTACCGCGAACGATATTACCATCGATAAAGACAACCGCAATTCTATCCGGTTCGCCCCAATTCATCATCCTGTTTTCGAAAGCGGTATATACATTAAAAGACTCTGTCTCGATATCTAATTCGTCATCGAGATATTCTTCAAATTCATCCCAATATAAAAGAGTATCCACCAGATTCTTCTCAATCGCTTCCAGATCAGTATATGGACCGTTGTCGATAATATCGCCAACCTCTTTCTCATCTAATTCACGTGAATAAGCGATAGCATCGATAAATTCCTGATGTAAACCATCGAGCATTTCCTCCATCTCTTCCGAGGCGGGTTCAGTCGGCTCAGTTCTGGTGAACATCTCCATGGCGGATTTATATTTACCCATCTGCACAAAATCAGCTTTTACACCAACTTTATCCAGAGTTCCCTTGAAAAATTTCATTTCAGCTCTAAGGCCTATCAAGTTTACTCCCGAACCGGTGGGTGTGATTACGATATAGTCGGCTACACTTGCAACATAGTAGGATAAATTCCCCAGATCTTCGGCAAAGAGAAGAATCTCTTTATCATTATCTTTAAATCTCTCCAATACTCTTCTCAACTCTTCGGCCTGGGCAAAATTAATCCCGGGATATTGATATTTAATCACTAATCCGTGTACCTGATTATCATCGGCTACCCGATCCAGTTTTCTAATTAGATTACCAAACGATTTACCCTTAGAACCGAAAAATCCTCCCTGCGGATTTTCTTCGTAATTACCGCTAAGAGTCATTTTCAAGTAAGTATCTTTGGGATAAGGTATTGGTATTACGCTGGGCAATCTTTCCAGGCTATTTACCGAATAGACTGTATAACTCTGAAATTCATCCTGAATTTCATTGGAAGCTATAGCTCCAATTCCTCCGAATGGATTATCGATTCTCAACCCGAAGGCCAATCTGTCATAACTTTCCGCATCAGGCAAATCGTCTTCGGCGGGATAGTAGTTATATCTACCGAAAAGTCGAATGCCGTCTATCAGATGTAACTCGCCACCAAAACCCCAATATGCTTCGGCCCAATCGAGCTCATCCGGTTTCGTATAATCGGCAAATAGGGTAACTCGCCAGGTTGTTGGACGTAACCCCAATCCGAATCTATGTACTCCCGGACATGTAGGAGTATTCTCATACGACCATCCACCCGAGATAAAATTCCATGGTCTAACTATCGTTCCGAAAGCCCATCCATTACGCCAACCACCACCCCAGGTTTCCGAAGAGGTCCACGTACGCATATATCCGATACCGAAACTGTTGTTTCCGACACCCAAGCCACTACTCCAATGGAAAAGCGGTCCTCTGTGTTCATAGCCGATTCCCCAACCACCAAGATTCATGGCAAATCCGTGATGATCGGTGATGTCCACCAATGGAATGGAATCTGTAGAAAAACTTCCAAACAACGCGGTTTCATATTGATATCCCAATCCAAGATAGCCGGGATTAAGATTCATTCCACCGGGATCGTCAACCGTGGCGACTCCCCATTCAACTCCCTGAGCAAATATTGCCAGAGGCAAAACAAACAGGAACAACAGGACTGATTTTCTCATAATTCTCCAATTCTAAAGGATAATTTTTCTATGTCTGGTGGCATGGCAATTGAAATTTACCGCCACCGGGTACGATGCTATATGACAGGGGTGCTGCTCGATGAAGACCTCGAGAGCCGTGGTATTTCCTCCCAATCCCATGGGTCCTATTCCAGTGGAATTGGCTCTTTCCAGCAGCATTTTTTCAAGATTTGCGTAATAAGGATCGGGATTTCGTTCTCCGATATCCCTCAATAAAGCTTTTTTGGACAACCAGGCGCATTTCTCGAACGTTCCTCCGGTTCCAACTCCAATTATTACTGGTGGACATGGATTACCACCCGCTTTTATCAATGAATCCATAACAAAATCGCAAAGCCCCTCTTCTCCATCGGCTGGTTTCATCATCCTAAGCTGACTCATATTCTCACTCCCCCCACCTTTGGGAGCGTAATCGATAATAAGTTTATCGCCGGGTGTTATCTCTATCCATATAACCGGAGGTGTATTATCTCCAGTATTCCTGTTTCGGCGCACCGGATCTTCCACAATAGATTTTCTAAGATATCCGTCGATATGCCCACGAGCAACTCCAGAGCTAATCGCTTCCTCCAGAGTCTCGCCCACAATTTTCACATCAGATCCCATTTTAACAAAAAACACCGAGAACCCGGTGTCCTGACAGATAGGCATATTTTGTTTTCGGGCAATTTTTGCATTTTGAATTATCTGATCTAGAATATCCAATGCAATCTGGGAACTCTCGGTCTTTCGCATCTCTACAATTCGATCTAAAACCGATTGAGGTAGGTTATAATTGGCGCTTTTTACGGTATCGGCAACTATATCCGCAATGTTTTCGCTAGAAATCTCACGCATAAAAATGTAATATCCAAATTTATTCTGTTATCTATAAATAGGAGGGTTATTTTAACGCCCTCTGTGTTCCATGATTGAAATGGTCATGCATTCCACTGCATCAGCGCCTTTGGCAATAGAGCTTCCCGGGCTAATTCCCGCCGCGGAAAATATGCAATTATCCGAATCGTGGATAACTTCCTGTGGCCCCACATTGACTGGAGCAATTCCAAGCGGAGATAAAGAGCTAATCAGCGCGGTATCCTCACCCATAGTGATTATTGGCTGTTCGATAGAATGTTTCAGAGCAACCATGAGTAAAGCTCCGCCATAGCCGAGTGTTCCAATGGGCTTCTTTCTGACATGCAGTCCCACAATCATCTCTCGAACAGAGCGAACAGCATGAGCATCGGGCCCGGAATCAACTGTATCGGAAAGAACTGTTATCGGACCCTTTCCTCCCGGTATAATCAGGGCATCCAGATATTTATTATCAACATCCTCCACCGCGGTCATATCGCCTCTGGCAATTGGAAGACATTCTTCGAGTAGATCTCTGGGCTTGAGAATCTTTCCCCTTCCCGCGACAGGCACTGTTTCACGAGGGGCAAGACAAATAGGAGAACCGCCAGATCTCTCTATTTCCCTGTAGATAAAAGGAAGTTCGAGAATCTGGGTTCCTCTGTCGTATCCAAGGCCTGAGAGTAATATACCTATTTTACCCGGCATCAGGCTGATCTATGAAGGTTGGACGCTGACGGTTTTCTTGCCAAATTTGTTCTTGCCATAAACGACTTTTCCGTCGATAAGACTGTATAGCGTATCATCTTTGGCGCGATTTACATTGAGTCCCGGATGAATGGGGGTACCGTTCTGACGAACCAGAATTTCGCCAGCATTAACGATTTGTCCACCATATCGTTTCACGCCAAGTCTCTGTCCCTTTGAATCACGACCGTTTCGTGAACTACCTACACCTTTCTTATGTGCCATAATTATCTCCTAATTCTGTTTTTATACTACAAGTCGGTAAAAGTTATATATTTTTCTTTCGAAGGCAAGTGTTTTTTGAATCCCGCATTCTTTTTTTAAACTTGCAGAAAATGCTCTCAATTGATATATTGAAAGTAATAATCAGGAGGTGATTATGAAAGTCAGAATATACTTACTAATATTGATTTTCACAGGGATAGTCTTTGCCGGAGCAAGTTTATATGAGCTATCTCTGGTCAATATCAACGATGTCGGCGCGATACACTCCGATGGTCAACTTGTATATGCAGGAGTTGGCGCAGCTTTGAATCTCTACAACATCTATAATCGGGATTTCCCTCAACTGGTAAATTCCATCGATGGCCACTCCAGCAATATTAAATCGATTATAGTCGAGGGCAACAGACTGTATGTCCTCTGGCAAAAAGAAGGGCTGGAGATATTCGATATCACCGATAGATACACTCCAACTTTGATGGGAAAATTTCCTCACTCTCCAGATGAGAATTTCGGAAGCTTTACGGCTTTAGATCTCGAGGACGATGTAGCATATATCTGTGGGAAAAAATATGTGGCTTCGTTGGATATAGCCGATCCATACAATCCGAAGCTAATCCGCCACTTGAGTCTCAACGCTACACCAGTCAAGCTGGATTTCTACGAGCAAAGGCTCTACCTGGCAGCGGGAAAATTTGGACTGGGCGTTTTCTATCTTCCAAATCCTTCCAAATTTTCCCTCCTGGGAGTCCAGGACGGAATATACACCACAGTCAAAGCACATAAAGGCAAAGTGTTGTATGGACGTCTGGATAAAAGCAAACCCGGCGAAAAAAGAGTTTTCGCTAAAAACCTATTCAGCTTTCCTTTCAGTTCACCGACCGTGGTCAAATGCGAAGACGATGTTATCTTTGCTGGTGGTTTGAATAATTTTGCTATTTATAAACTGCTGGATAGCCAGAAAAACCCGCAGAGAATATGGAATCTTCCCGATATGCCCACAATGGATTGCGTAATTCGCGATAGAAATGCCTATCTGGCCAACGGTAGCAAAGGGCTTTCCGTTTTCGATATCTGGAATCTGGAAAATCCCACTGAAATCGGCAGAATTAAAAGCTATGGAATACCTCAACGTGGATGCATTAGCGGCGAGGAATTCCTTATCGCGGTAGGAAAAGAGGGTGTGGTTCGACTGGAAACTTCTTTTCCGGAGAATCCTCTTGTTCTGGGGACTTTTGGAAGTGAATATCTAACCAGCATTTGGGATGTCGAACGTCATGGCGATAGAATATTTGTTCTCGGTTCTCGCGACGATGTCGGATATAACACCTTTATCGATGAATACGATCTCGATTATAATCGCATTGCCGAATATCCGGTGGCCAAAGTCGATCGTTTGGAAACCATCGGTGAGATGTGTTTCGAAGGCGATTATTGCGCAGTAAGTCTTGGATCCAATGGAATCGTGCTTATGATCAAACAACTCGATAACAAGTATTATCCCAGATATACAATAGATAACAATTCAGCTCAATTCTGCGATATGGCCATTCGCGGAGGAATTCTCTATGCCAGCGATTATCGAGGTGGATATTACACTTGTAAAATAGACGACGGCCTCCCCGAATTTATTGATTTCATTAAAACCAGCGATCAGGGCGGCAACGGAGTCGCTTTGGTGGATAAATACTTACTGGCAGCCGACGGCCCCATGGGATTGCGAGTTATCGATATTTCCGATCCTGGCGCTATGTCTCTGGTGGGAAGTTATCCCTCGGTATGGGCCACGGATATTGCCCTACATGGCAATTATGCGTTTATCTCCGAAGGCCCGGGCGGATGCAAGGTTTTCAATATCTCAAATCTTCCAGAACTTACCCTGATTGATGAACTCGAGGAAAGCGGATACTGGATGCATGTCTATTCATCGAATAATTATATTTATGGAATAGATCGCTATTTTGGAGTATATATCTACGAATTATTGGAAAGCGAAATTGCCCTATCCAAAGAATCGACTCGCGAAATTGAGGATTTTTCAATCTCGGGATCTTATCCAAATCCGTTCAACGCTAAAACCACTATCTCTTTTTATCTACCGGAAAAAGCGGATGTCGATCTGAGTATTTTCGATATCAACGGACGCAAGATCAGCACACTGGTTCGAGATAGAATTCCACAGGGAGAATACAAGTTTACCTGGCGGGCCGATGAATCCCCCAGTGGAACTTACTTTGCGGTTCTTAATGCAGGCGAGAAGCAAATAAAACAGAAACTGCTTCTGATAAAATAGCTTTATTTTCGGGTGGTTTGAAGTGTAGTCATTTCATAGTTAACTCCTTTGAAACGAACAAATCGGCAATCCAAAACGATTGCCGATTTTTCGTATTGCAGCAGAATTTCCGTTAATTCCTTATAGCTTTAATACTTACATACTTTCATTTTGCCCTGAAAGCACTTATGAGCCTGCATAAAAATACTCAATTGATGTTTCCAATTTATTTAGATTCTTTTATTTTTGTGTTTGACTTCCGTTGTATGACAGCTTATATTTTTTATTAGGAGGTGTAAAAAATGAAAGATGTGTTTTCTTTTCTTATCATCACGTTACTTGCTTTAGCTACTGCCGCAAACGCAGCCCCGACTGCTCTATTCCCACTCGAGACTTTCGATACCTGGACCGAACCGGATTATCTCCCGGAAGGCTGGACTCGAATTGTTGGCGGAACCGAATCATCGCCAGCGGAAAACGCCAACGACTGGCATCCCTCGAGCGATTCTATTACTGTCGATCGATGGCACGAGTTCGCCCCGGTGGCTACAATTTACTGGTCTCCCATGGAGATTCAAGATGATTGGCTTATATCGCCGACATTCGATCCAACTTCGGTAATCCACGATTCGATTGTGCTGGAATATGAAACCGACTTTTACGCTTTTGACGCCGACACCACCGAGCATTGTGTTCTTCTCTCTACCGATGACGGCGCTACCTGGCGCGATACTCTTCGAACATTCGGCTTTTCAACATTCGCTGCGGTGTATCCTGCCGACACTCATTTTGTGGATAAAATCGATATCACCGATTTAACTGAAGGCCACACTTCATGCAAAATCGCTTTCCGTGCACATCGTTATACCTGGAACGACTTTTGGTGGCAAATTGACAATGTCTGCGTATTGGCTTATTATTTTGAATCTATCGACGAAACCGAGGCATTTTCTCCCGATGGCTATCATCTAAGAACTCACCCCAACCCCTTCAATTCCGCGGTGAAGATTAATTTAAAATTCTCCCCCTGTCAAGAGGGAGATGTCCGAAGGACAGAGGGGGTTAATATCGAAATATTCGATGTGAACGGGCACCGCGTGGCGCAATTGCCCAACGGCGAAACCGTAGGGGACGGGTTTCCCGTCCCGTCGGTGAACGGGCGAGGAGACCTCGCCCCTACAATCCATAAATTTATCTGGCAACCTTCGCCGTCCCTCGGTTCCGGGGTGTATCTGGTGCGGGCGACGGTGGGCGATAGAGAGGCAATAAAACGCATCGTTTATTTGAAATAACCCTGTTCTTTAAAAAATTTACCGTTTCCGAGGGCGGAATTGGGGCGTCCGAGGAGGGCGACGCGAAGGTCGAGGGCGGTATCGAGGAGGTCGAGACATGCGCCGGGTCTGTCGAGGCTTGCACGATGAAACCCGAACTGCGCACCGTGTCGCACGAGACCTGCACCGCGTTTCCCGAGGCCCGCACCGTGAAATCCGAGACCTGCACCGGCGTCTCCGAGGCCTCGGAAGAGGCTGTGCAACCCTCGGACATGGCCGTGCGCCCCTCGGGGAAGTCCGTGCAACCCTCGGACATGGCTGTGTATGCCTCGGGAGAGCCTGTGCGCCCTTCGGATGAGGCAATGCAACTCTCGGAGGAGGCCGTGCATGCCTCGGAGTTGGCAATGCGCTCCTCGGAGGAGGCTGTGCAGCCCTCAGACGTGGCTGTGCACATACAATGGTAAGGGTTTGAGGTTTTTGCTTGTTTTTGAAGAATTATCGTATTAAATTCGATTTAAGGTAATATAATCATTCGAAGGAGGACAAAATGAAAAAAGCGTTACTCATTTCAATCATGCTCATCGTTATTGCAGGGATGTTTTTCGTCGCCTGTAGCAACGAAGACGAAGAACCATCAATTGCGATAACCTCATTGAGAGCAATACCAGCAACGATAACGGCCGGCGCGACATCAAACATCAGTGCCGAAGTTGATTATACCGGAGACGAAGCTATATCTTATGCTTGGAGTTGCACAGGGGGAAATATTTCTGGGGCTGGAAGTAGCGTTACTTGGATAGCTCCTGATGCTACTGGAAATTTTTCTATAAACCTAACGGCAACCGATGGAGTTGTCTCGGACGATGGTTCCGTGATTGTTCAGGTGAACGATCCGGGCGATGATACTTTGAGAATAACTGCCATTACGGCGGAACCCGCAATAGTCCAACCGGGAGGGAGTTCTTCAATTAATGCAACCGTTTTCTATATCGGTTCGGGATCGGTGGCATACGATTGGGAATGTTCCGGTGGGAATATAGTCGGTTCCGGGACTTCTGTATCGTGGAATGCGCCTGCGACAGAGGGAACTTACGCAATTGGGTTAAGCGCAACCGATGGCGATCACTCGGCTTATAAGTCAGTATTAATAGAGGTTAGAGAAGCAACAGGTTTAGCCAATATCGAAATTACGCCGGACAAGACGATTATGGAGGAAGGGCAATATAAACAACTCAATTCGATCTGCTACGATTCAAATGGCGTAGCTATAACTTGCCCGGAAGTAATTTGGAGTACGACAGCGTCCAATATATCCGTGGATTCATTAACCGGCATAGTCTACGCCGAATACGATAGAACAACTGCTTCGAACGTCAGAGCAACTACATATATCAACGATAGCATACCAATTTTCGATCTGGCTGAAGTCTACGTTGTCAATGAGCTTCCGGAGATAATCGTTGTAGATAAACAGATGGTGGAATTATGCGAAGGCGATTTCGATATTGTCGATGTTTACGCAGCTTCGGAAGATTCGACGGAAATCTACCTACCTCCAGGGATAGAATGGGAAATCACAAAGGATTGCGATAATTCTATAGCTACAGCTTCATTGCTTTCAGGCAATCTAAATATCACCGGAGTCGGTTATGGAACTTGCACCGTAACGATTATCCTGCATCTAACGGATGAGGATATTTCGACTTATGTCGATGTTATGGTTATTGAAATGGTGGAGGTAAGCGGCACGGTCCGGAATGCTCAAACAGGCAACCCCGTAGCAGGTGCCGAAGTTACAATCGAGAGGACTGCCTCAGATGTATCAACTACCACAAACAGCAGCGGCGTTTATTCTTTCACCGACGCTAATCGAATCCCCGTCGGGGAAACCAATTTAACCATCGAAAAGGAAAGATTCTTCGATACCGAGGAGGTTATAGACATCGTTTCCGGCGGTGTTACCAGCCTGGACTTCTATATCGAACCTTGCACTACATGGATAGAAGGATATGTGCAAGAGGTCTCTTCGGGCGGTGGATTGAATAATATCCATCTATGGCTTTCCGGTCATTCAGATGTGGACTGCACGACTCATACTATATTCGATGGAACTACTTATCGTAACGGTTATTATAAAGTTCCGAGCTTCCTTGAAACGGGAACATATTATTTAAATACCGACAGACGAGATGAATTCCAACCGTATTCGATTCCTATAAATTTAAACCTGGGGATGCTGAATACTATTGATACGGTAGACCTTATCTGGAATGGCGATAGCACCGATTGGGTATATCAATCCTACCCGCTGTCATATTGGGAGATTGAGGAAGAAACAAATGGAACACGGAACTTCCCAATAACTGAACCGGCTGCTGTAATGATGCAGGTTCATTTCGATAGTCTATCCACTTGGCAGCATATTGGATATACTGATTATTATCTTGTTCATATACTCAATTCATCAGACTCTTCCAATTTACAAACTTGGATTAATTCTATTACATTTGATGAATGGTCATACAATCTTCCTACAAATTCAATAGTAGTACAATTCGCCGATTGCCATGCACCATTTGCAGGCGGTTTCAGCATGGACCAATATCGTTATGTGCCGATAGAATAGAGAGAATTCACCCTGGACGAGGGAAGCCCCCGCCCGGAGGAAGATTAAAATGAGAATTAAAATGGAGGTTTTATAATGGCAGAGTTTCCAAACAACCAGTTCAGCAATGATTCCAATGCGGAGCATATGCTTCGGGTGAATCTCTGTATTGCCGGAATGACAGCGCACCCGGAGGTGGCGTTCCGGAGCGATCTGGTGCTCAAAATGACCGCGCACCGCGACAGTATCGAAACGGGTAGTGTATTTGAAATGAAGCATCGCGGATGAAAATCAACGAATAATAAGGAGAATGAAAATGAAAAAATGGATATTGGTTTTAGTTATTGCGATGATTACCGTCGCCGCGATGGGCCAATCCTACCTTTCGGTGGAGGGATACGGCGTCGAGGCGCAGGTCGATACGATGGACTGCTATTTCGGCGTGGGGACGTCCGCCGGAGAAAGACTGACCTATGATTTCGACGATCCGGGATCGCGCGCGAGCTCGAATCTCGTTCTGAAGATAGACGGGCAAACCTACGGCTTCCCCACGATAACGCCTTCCGTTTCCTTCGATATTCGCGATTATCGCTCCGATGGATATCCGCGGCTTCTAACGGCGACGAATACCATCCAGAGCCGATGGGAAATAGACTCCTCCTCTCATCATGTTATATTGAACCAATTCTTCACTCCGGAAACGCTGGATATTGCCCGTGGAGTTATCAGGGTTCGATACGAGATAGAGAACCCGGGAACCACCATCGTGGACGTTGCCCTGGAACATAAATGGGATATTATGGTCGGAAGCTCCGACGGTTCGACCATAACTATACCCGGCTCCTTCTCGGATACGAATTGTGTTTATACAACCTCTATGCCCGGCTTGTTCATTGCGCCGGAAATCGGACTTACGGATACAATCGACCAGCTTGTAGCCATGGGTGTAGTAAACTCCATGGATGCTACCAGGCCAGATTTATTAGCCTTTGGCAACGAGATCGATATCATACCTTCCGTTTTTAGCATTGACACGAGTTTTAGTGGTGATACCTATTCCTTTTCCGCGGTGTTAATTCGGTGGGATACTGACACTTTGAGCCCGGGTGCTACGTGTGAGATAGTCACCTATTACGGCCTGCAGCAGAACATGACCGGCATTGCTGAGGAAAACAAACTCCCGGGGGATTTTACCCTCTCCGCCTATCCGAACCCGTTCAATTCGGCGGTGACGATAACTGCCCCGGCTGGCGCGGAAATTGAGATATTCGATGTGAATGGTCACCGCGTGGACGTCATTGCGAGGAGGGCAACGCCCGACGCGGCAATCTCACCGATGGCAGAAAAAGATTGCCACGACCTTCGGTCTCGCAATGACGGTGCAAGCGAATTTATCTGGCAACCAGCCCCATTCCTCGGTTCCGGCGTGTATCTTGTGCGGGCGCGCTTCGACAACCGGTCGCTGAGCGGAGCCGAAGCGTCCGGCAGCGGAACGATCACCAAAAGAATCGTATATTTGAAATAATCTCAAATAACCCGACGCACCGCGTCGTTCGTTCTTTTAAAATAGATTTAATTCACGCGGTTCGTAGGGGCGAATCTCGTATTCGCCCGTTTGCGGGTAATCAAAAAGGGCGATCACAAGGATCGCCCCTACGGATGCAAACGGAAACCGGCCGTAGGGGCTTATCGCATACGCCCGCGCAGGGATCGACGGCGATGGTCGTTATTCCGGCAAAACGGGTCAATGCGATTGACCCCTACGAAATCGGAAAACGCGAACAGTAGGGGCGAGATGTATCCCGACCTTCAGCGGGACGCATATATGCGTCTCATACTAATTTTTAGAAAAATAAAAAAATGTGAAAAAAGGGGTTGACTTTTGGAAATTTATGTATTAGGGTGCGAATAGGATAGTTTGACAGAGTGGGTATTTTCAGGTTAGGATAAATTTGTAGGTGTTTTGAGTTAATTTGTTGTTGTTTAATAA
>Ga0272443_10000555_pt1 | contig 66614 bp, 1 predicted proteins | sample SSMAcet12_FD_193581 | JGI IMG/M metagenome (GOLD analysis project Ga0272443, IMG submission 193581) | Marine sediment archaeal communities from Little Sippewissett salt marsh, Falmouth, MA, United States - SSM-Acet-12 | ecosystem: Environmental > Aquatic > Marine > Wetlands > Sediment ...
GCGGAGGGAAGTGGATACTTGCCGGTCTGGATGCCCCGGAGGTCCAGTATGAGGTCAGTGACGGAGCGACACAGCTCAGCTTCGGTATAAGCCCAGTGACCTATTCCGCGCAGGTGACGGCGGACAACCTTGTCCTGACAAGGGATAACAGGTTCGAATGTGACGGTAAACCCGGGTATATGGTCAGCAAGCAGATAGTGATACACGGTAAGCAGTATGAAGTAGAGGTTACCGGTGTATTTACCACGGCCGATATGGAGACCTATTATGAATATACCTTCGATGACGGTGAAAGCCAGTTTGTAAGCGACCTGGCCGGCAAACAGACCAAAGTGTGGATCGACGGGTTCAAGTTCCTTATAAACGACCAGGGCAGTGACCTTGTCCTCACGGACCTGGGGGCGAATTACGGGGACATAAGCAGTGTGAGCGATTCGATGCCCGGAGAGACCCCGGGCGCTTATATCGTCCTTATGGACGAAGGGTACGACGTAGTAATAAGCGAATATACGACTGTAGGGTCGACTGCCCGCGCGATATATGAATTCACCCTCCAGGAAAACGAGAATATCAAGTATACCAGTGAGATCGATACCGCTACCGGCATGAACACCCTCGAGATAGAAGATGCGGTTTTCCGCCTGGATGAAGGCGCGGTGACGGGGATAACCGGGACAAGCGAGACGGTGAAACTGGGCGGCCGTCTTTACAGCGCCGCATACTCAACGGCCGCGGGCGGGGAATGGACCCTGGTCGAGAAGGATGCCGTCTGGATAGAAGGAAGTGCCGTCAGTGTAGACATCGCGGGCGTGGAATACAGCGCGGATTATACGACGCAGAACGGCGGAGAATGGCTGCTCACAGCCGGGGCTTACACGACTTCGATAACATCCGGTGACAGCGGTACAATAGCCGGGATAGGGGCCGCTTCGTACAGGGTGGATGTGTCGGACGGGATATTGTCGTTACGCATGGTAGCCGCGGTCATAAACGATCAGACCGGCGTACAGGAGATAAACGGGACCGACTACATTTGTGAGGTCGCCGGGGAGACTTTAACGCTCCAGGAAGACATGTTAAAAGCGACCGAACTTGATGTTATTGACAGCAACGTGTATATCACACAGGAATCCGCCGGCAGCCTCGCTTACAGGACATTGATGGAGATCAGGGCCGATGTCGCGGGGCCGAGCAATTCCATCGTGCCCGACGGCAAGGTCGACATTAATGACGTTATCGCTTTTCGTGAAACACCCTTTGACCTGAATATGGACGGGGTCAAGGATGAGATAGACCTTAACCTGATCTGGACCATGATAGAACTGGACCAGGACCTGCTTTATAAGTATGACTATAACGCCGATGACCATATCGACAACAGCGATGTCGCCGCGTATACAACATTATTGAACGCGAAGACAGGCATAGACCTGGACCTCACCAACGACGGGGAGATGGATGAAGACGATGTGTATTTCATAAAACAGGTGGCGGGTTTTGAACATCTGAGGAGAGTGCTTAAGGACAATGTCGACAGAAACTCCGACGGCCTGATCTCCGGTGACGAAGCGGCCGCGTTCGAGAGTATAATCGCCACGGCCGTGGACCTGAACGGGGACGGTCTTATAAACGGGTCGGACCTAGATGAATATGACAATATGAGATCGTATCTGGACGGCCTGGAATCAGAGTACGGCGCGGGCAAGATAGCGCTGTATGATCTCAATAGGGACGGGACGGTCAATTTCGAGGATGAGAACGAGTTTGAAGAAGCCATGGCGTATGATGCCGATGTCACAGGTGACGGCATCGTGGACTCGGATGACGAGTATGCGCTTGAAGCGATACTTGAGGGCGGGGGCAAGATGCCGGATGGCAGCTATATTGTGAACCTGCCGCAATATTATCTGCCGGAATCGGTGCTCAGCAAAGCCGATTTCAACAATGACGGCAGTATGACAGCGGAAGATTATACCGGTTGGAGCACATATGACCTCAGCGGGGTGGAGACAAGAGTCATCCCGGCCGGTGACGTCATAAGCCGCAAAAATTTCAGCCTTACTGCCAGATCAGTAATGGAAGACCTGCCGGCTCTTACCACCCAGAAAGAAACCGGCTGGTTCAAATATCGCCGTGACTTCACGCAGGCCGGACGCTATGAGATCGGATTGACCGCTAAAAGCAGCATACCGACGATATTGGAGTTCAGCGTATATATCGATGACGTATATAAAGGAGAATTCTCGATAGGCACTTCGGACAGCATGGCGTCAAGCGGTTCGATCATGGTGGATATGCCGGGAGACGCTCAGGCGCACGATATAAGGTTTGAGATGGAGAACATAAGCGGGGTTGAGTCTACGGTCACAATAGAGGACCTTGTGATAAAGGATCCCGTGCCGTTACAGGTCGACATAAACAATGACGGCAAGGTGACGGAGGATGACGGCAGGCTGATAAACGATATTATAGACGCCCAGGTGGTGCTCAATATGTGCGATGTGAACCACGACGGCGATATCGACATAGAGGATATGAACATACTGGACCCGAGCGGCCCGGATGCGGATGGTAACCGCGAGATCGCGCAGTCTGAACAGGCCCTGGATTATAACGGTGACGGGAGGATCACACAGCTTGAAGCATGGAGGGATCTCGATAAGAACGGCAAGGTATCAAATAAGGATCTTTCGATACTCAGCGATGTGTTGACCGCGATAACATTCATACAGAAATCCGATATTAATGGTGACAGCTTTATCGATCATACGGACCTGACGCTCCTGAGGTCCAGCAGGGCGGTCCATGAGAAGATGTACGATGTGCGCGCGGAATACGGTATCGGGGAGATGACGGTCGACGAGATGCGGCAGGAACTTAACGGTATACAGGATTCCATGCGGACGCTGACGCTTGACGAGGCTCTCGCGAGCGATGTCAACAGGGACGGCATGCTGGATAACAGGGATATCCTCCTGGCTAAAAAATACGCCGGGCTCGGCGAGGAAGACGGGCAGTTGATGGGCTCCATGACCGGCCTGGAATTTGATTATGATCTTGACGGCACGGCCGATATCATGACGGCTATACTTGAAAAATACTTTGACTCACGGGAGATGGACGATACGGACATGGACGGTATCGATGACGCGCTGGAAACGATATTGTGGGGAGACGATACAGTGACATCAGATATGGGGTATAACCAGGATGGCGACGGGCTGGCGGACATAGCGGAATACCTGATAAACGGGGATATGGACATTTTCATGGACCCGGCTGTTCTTGAGGACAGCAATGGCAATTCTGTCGCGGATATAGTGGAAAGACATATATACAGCCTCTCTGACGTCGTGCTTCAGGCTGTTTCCCTTATGCCGGACAGTGGAATAGCCGTAGGCGAAAACGTGTTTTCCAGGGAAGAGATCCTGGACGCTATCTTCACAATAAAGGATTTCGCCACGGTAGATGGTGAATTAGGCCTGGCGCTTCGCCAGCAGCACGGGTTTGACGAACTGGCGGACATATACTGGAACGTATTGAGCGGGGACTGGAACCAGGTGGATTCAGTTTACGCGGAACAGGCGAAAGAGAGCATAGATACCGATGGGGACGGTATAGAGGACTGGAAAGATTTCGATTCCGATAATGACGGTTTCAGTGACCGCGAGGAAATGGAAAACGGCACAGATCCGGCAGATCCGGCGGTATATCCGGGAGACGCGGACGGCGACGGCGAACCTGACGTGCCGGGGGCGGCGGATGACGATGCCGATATGGACGGGATACCGGACGTGCAGGAGATCTTTATAGATTCCGACGGTAACATGGTGGATGACCGCCTGGAAGAGATATTGTGGTCTGCCATCGGCCTGGGCGATATGGAGTTCAATATCGATAATGACGACATGAGTGATGTGGAAGAATACCTGCTTTACGGATCGCTTGAAGGCAGGGTCCTGACGGACGGGAATTTTAACGGGATCGCGGATACTGTGGAAATATCCATATACGGGGACAGCGCGCCGGGGATGGTATCATTGGCCGATGATATCGACGGTAACGGGATCGCGGATATAACCGAAGCGGTCGTGAATAAGTTCTACGACAAAGGGGATGAACCCGATGCCGACGGTGACGGTATCGCGGATGAGCTGGAAGTGGAACTATGGCATGCAGAGTTCAAAGGCGCGGCGCAGAATGTTCTTATAGGCGGGGAGCTCTTCGACGCCGAATATTCCACGGTGTCCGGAGGCAGGTGGACCCTCAGCGGCGCGGGCGGCACTTCTGTCACCATAACGTATGACCCGGATAACAACACGGATATCCAGATAGGGGCTACTACTTACAGGATCTCCATAGTCGGTGATGAACTCGATCTGATAGCCAGGGTAGACGATAAACTCTATGATTCCGACGGAGACGGGCTGGCGGACATAGCGGAAAAGATACTGTTTGATGACCTTGATGAAGATCTTTCGGTCATATCCGTCAACGCCGACAATGACGGGCTTGCTGATATGGCCGAAAGGCTTTTGTTCGGGGATACCGGCTCCGCTATAATCGTATCGGACCTCTCAGATACGAATCTCAACGGTACTGCGGATATAGTGGAGACCGCGGTATACGGGTCGCTGTACACGACAATGACGGGATCCGTGTATGACGGGAATAATGACGGTGTGCCGGACATGATGTTCACACTGATGGCGGGAGCCGACCATGACGGGGACGGACTGGAGAACTGGCGCGATACGGATTCGGACAATGACGGTTTCTCGGACGGAGAGGAGGCCAGGGACGGGACAGGAGCGCTTGACGCGGGAGACCATACACAGCCTCTTATGGGAGATTCCGACGCAGACGGGGTGCTTGATGTGGACGAGAACGATATATCAATAACGATTAACACTTTAACGGACGATGTCGCTGACCTGGTATTTTCGGCGGAAATAAAGCTGGATTCATATATGGGCAGCGGCGCCGGTATAATATTCAGATCGGATGAAAACGCGCTTAATTATTATTCCGTAAACCTTAACAGGGTCGACCGTACGGTAGAGCTGTTCAAGGTGGTAAACGGGGGGCAGCATATCCTTATCGCTTCGGGCGATATGCCGGGATATTTTACTAAAGACAGATGGATCGACCTGGGCGTGAAAGCCGAGGGCGGGGATTTCACGGTATATGTCAACGGTAAAGAAATCTTCACGGCGAGCGATTATACCCACAGAAGCGGCACCGTGGGTCTTTTTGCTTCAGCGGACGCGGACATTTCATTCGACAATGTAAGAGTCGACAAGATAACTTCCATAAGCGATATCACAAATAACCGCCTCCTGGAAATAGACCTCAATTCCGATGATGTCGTGGATGCCCGGGACTATTATATCCTGGGCGCGGTGAAAAAGTTCTCCAATATCATAGAAGATAAGTCCATTATGTCCGATATGGCGTACGCGGATTTCAACGGTGACGGGTCGCTGTCCGGGGACGACGAACTTTTCTTCGACATCAACGGGGATTCGACAACCGGCGCAGGGGATATGGGGTCATTGACGAGGGCCGTAGAGTTCGAAGACCGGATAAGGATGCACGATACGATAGATTTTAACGGAGACGGCAGCATAACGGCCCATGACAGGAATACTGCCGAGAACGGTTTTAAATGCATGGCAGATATAAACGCCGACGGGGAATTCGACTGGCGTGACGTGTACGCGCTGGAACAGGTGCTCGGCATGGATACCTCGGTGAACCCCGCCTGGGAGATATACGCCGATATCAACAAGGACGGGTTCATCGACGGGAAAGATATAGATGACCTGGATTTCGCGATCCGCAACCACCAGTATGCCGATATAAACGGTGACGGGAGCGATGATCTCCTGGACGTGGCGGACCTGGAAAGGATGATCGTCGATATCAACCGCGGTTTTGACGACCCGGACGCGTTCATCCACCCGGAATATATGGATATCACCGATGTCGACAATAACGGGTCGGTTACCGCGGATGACATCGCGGAGATACGCAAGTGGGCCGTGTTTATCTCCGGGGAACCTTTTACGGACAGTGAACCGTATAACGGCCAGTGGGATGAGGGTGAAGAATACGAAGACATCGACGGAGACGGTCAGTTTGACGCCGGAGTACCCGCGGAAGACTACGCGACCGCGTGTATCATGGCCGGGTTACGCTATGATAAAGACGGGGACGGCATGTATGACCCGGGTGAGGATTTCTATAACTATGATATCGATCTTGACGGCGCGATAGATATGCAGGACCTGGAAGCGGCGGAACAGATATTCGACCGTGTACAGTCCGGAAGGTTCCTTACCTGGGAAGAATACGATGATTTCGATTTTGACGACAACAACACGATCGACGCGGCGGATGTCACGGGCCTTGTGAATACCCTTAACTGGTTTACCGATGTCAACGGCAAGGGCGGGGTCAACGCGGAAGACGTGAAGGCCGTGGAACAGGTCATAAAGATGGGGTCGACCGGTATAACAGTCGGACTGATAGAGGCCTCTGACCTGAACGGTGACAGGGAGGTCACCGGAGCTGATAAGCTGTTGATAGACAACTCACTCAGAATATCCGCTATCGCTGATGAGGACAATAACGGGACAATAAGTGCTGGAGAAGAAACATATATCCTCGACATATTAAACGATTATATAGCCGGGTACATACCAGAGAAGCTCGATATCGAACTGTCAGACGCCAACAATGACGGCCTTCTTAACAGCCGGGACAAGGCATACATCCTTGACAGGATCGCTGAAGTGGATAAGCAGATAGAATCGATCGAGATATGGATCGATTCCGCGCCCGAAAAATTCAATGAGATCATGGAGACCATCGTGGATGTGGACGGAGACGGTCTTATAACCTCGGCGCTGGATTACACGGACGGTATAAAATCCGATGTGGAGCGTCTGAGCGAGATAGTCTCAGGGTGGAGCGATATCAAAAGCTCCAGCGGTATAACCGATACCATGATAGAGAACGCTGATTATAACCGGGACGGGAGGGTCAACGCGGAAGACCTTTCGATAATGGACATGCACTTCGATGCGTCATACATCAACCTGCTTGACCTGGACGAGGACGGGTATATTACAGAGAGCGACAGGGACGAGTTCCGGGAAGTGCAGTCCGAGATCGACAATGGGACCATACCCGATTTCGCGACGTTCCAGAAATTCGATTTTAACAGAGACGGTGAAGTGGACAGCCTCGATGCGGGAATGATCACAGCTATCATAGACGGATATATCGATATCGACGGCGATTATGTAGTCAACGACAAGGGCCCGCAGCAGGGAGGCCCCGAGGATGGGATGACGGACCTGGGGCTCCTGGGAGACCTCATAAGTATGAATTCCATAATAGAGGAGATGAACATCTTTACAGATGAGGACGACCCGCTGAGTGTATTGCAGGTAATACAGCAGGAAGAGCTTCAGGTGAACAAGGCGGACGGTATAGACCGGTATAGCATAGGTGATTTTAACGGGAACGGAGCGCTTGACAACGAAGACATCGCCCTGTTCAGGGAGTCCATGGAACTTAAGGACAATTCTTTCTATGACCTGGATAACAACGGCGAGTTCAACAGGCAGGATTACCTGTTGATAAAGGAAATAGCCGAAAGTATAGCCACTTACGCGGTTTACGAAGAGACCGGCATGCTGGACGAAGATACCGTCACGTTCGGGAACACTGTCCTGAACCCGTTTGAATATGACATAAGGGACGTCAATAACGATATGCTGATAGACGAGGAAGACCTGGCCGAGATACAGAAAGCGAGAAAACAGATGATGTCGTTCTCCGAAGACGGGTTGATACGGTTTACCGACAGCCTTATGATAGAAAAACTACGCGGGCTTGACATCTCAATACGGCAGGAAGACATCGGCAACGCTAATTTTACCACTGTGAACGACTCAGGCGGTGAAGCGCTTATCGGGGACATGATATGGACGAGAAACGGCGAGGCCGCAGCCGAACCCCCGAAAAATATGGAAGAGGCGCTTGGCATGAGTCGTGTGCCGAGAGGTCCCGTCAACGAGGAGAAAGTCGAACATGACCTTCAATGTACCGATGGCAAGGATGACCCGTCATACGAGGAAGGGTATCTCAATATCTTTAATGAGATAAGGCAGTATATCCCGACGTCGGATATAAACGGTGACGGTCTGGTGAATGACGCGGATTACTTTATGATCGAGAGGGCCATGCGCGAACTGTACCTGGGCGAGAACCTCAAGATATATGAGCAGGGGCTCGGCGATGTAGATAAAGACGGAAAACTGGGGATCGAAGACGAAGAGACTATGGAAAGAGTGCTGCAGTACGCGACCGATGTGAACAATGACGGTTATATCGATCGCCAGGACGTGGAAGGGCTCTTTGATATACAGGAACGCATCATGGAAGCCAAAGAGCTTAGAGATAAGATAAGCGTCGTGGACGGCATATATTCCACCTTCTCAGGGGTCGAAAACTTTGATATAGCGGAGATATCCGAAGACATCGGGGACCCGAACAACGCGGAAGCGCTACAGTCCCTTAACACACTTGAGGCGGTAATAAATTATCTCGGCATGAACACCGGTGAGGATAACGTGGCGGGAGGATACAGGCAGAAGCTGAACTCCATGATCAGCGTCCTGGATGAGAAGATATTCGGGGCAGGTAACACCACGGAGAAAAATATCGAGTTGCTTGAGAACTTCGTCGAAGAGCTCGGGGTGGAACCCGAGATGAGACCCGAATACACCGGGTATGAGAACATCGACCTGAGCGGGATCAGTGACGAACTTGAGAGGTTGTTCTCACGAAGCGCGCTGGATGTCGATAAAGACGGTACTGTGGACAGGAGCGAGATACTTGAAACGGTATCGGGCATATTCAATTTCTCCGATCTGGACAGGGACGATGACGGTGAGATAAGCGACAGCGAAATAGACGAGATGAAGGCCATGATGCGAGACCTCCTGGAGACCAGCATAATCTCCAGCGATGAGCTTGAAAGAGCCGATATCTCCGGTGACGGCATAGTAGACGGTTTTGACTACGACCTGTTGTACAAGGCGGTGAACTGCAGTATAGACGTTTACAACGACCATACCATAGATAACCAGGACTTCCGGGTATGGGTGATGCTGGACGATTATTTTGATTACCGGGTCAGCCAGCCTGAAGATATAAACGGCAACAATATACTGGATCCCGGTGAAGACCTGAACGGGAACGGTATACTGGACTGGGAAATAGATGAGTTCAGTGAAGCGGACTTTGACGGGGACGGACAGATCCAGGCCGGCTGGTACATATCCAAGGACCAGCCGTCACCATATGAGGAATACTTCTTCGACGAGAACGGAAACGGCCGCTACGATGACGGCGAAGTCTTCTATGATATCGACCCCGACGGCCCCGAAGGGTCTCTTACCGCCAACGGCATTTTCGACGGCGACAGGTATGACCCCGCGGGATATGAGTTCAAGCAGTATGCCAGCAGTGACCCCGAGTACTGGTACATGATGAGCGACAAGCTGAGCTGGATCGATATCAGAGAGAGCGTGGAGGGCGAAGGCCAGCTTGAACGGCTCGATTACAACAATGACGGCAAGTTTACCGCCGAAGATGCCGCGTCAATAGGAGACCTTATTGATTTTATAACCAGCGGGACGGCGGTCAATGACCTTGAATATATTTATAAGGCTGACCTGGCGACAGGTGTCGATCTTACACAGGTCGCGGACGGCGGATATATGCTCCTGGGGCATGACGGTGTGGTCAATGCCAGGGACATAGCCCAGTTCGAGAAGATCTTCGATATGAGAGACACAATGGACATTGACGGCTCGGGATACATAAACGCTTCCCGGGACCCGGACAGGATCAGTGAGATAGCGGAATTCGAACGCATACAGACAAAATTCGAGAAATGGAACGATCAGTTCGATGCTTCGGACCCGGAACAGGTCAGATACATCATAAATATGACCCCGACGGACAGGGTGATATCAGTCGGCGAGCGCAACTTCAGGATAGAATATAACGTGTTCGAGAACCGGTACGTTTTCATCCCGTTCTACCAGCGGGAGGCCGACCAGCCGGATGAGCCCGAACCGGAAATATACAGTGATCCCTCCCTGGGAACGGTGACAATACCCGATTCGGAAGGCATATCGACCGAGTATGCCATATCCATAGACGAGGATGGCACGTTGATACTCAGGCACGGGTTCAGTGCGATCCGTGAACAGAAAGCCATCACGGCGTATATGCCGTCGGCGGATATTGACAATAAAGAAGACGGGGTGATCAACTATTATGATGAGATAGAGCTTACGTACGCCATGGAGACCGCCAGTGAACTGGGTATCGCCCGGGTGGACGAAGAGTTTGTGGACACTATCGAGGAAATACACTCGCTTGTGAATGCCTGGAAGCTTGTGCTGGAAAAAGTGGCCTGGGAACAGGAAGTCAAATATGACCAGGTCGTAGAGATCGGCCAGGGGGAACTTCTAAGGCATATAGGTGTAAAAATAATAGACGAAGACAGCGGGGAATATACCTTCTACGATATATCCGAGCCCAGCAAGGCCTATCATTGCGGCGCGGCGGACAATCTGGTAGTGAAGATCGGCAGCGTCTGGTACCAGATACAACCCAATCTTGCCACGCACGATGTGGCCTTGAAAAAACTCTATATCGAAAGCCGTAAGGTCGCGATCGGTACGGCCACTATAGACACACGGGAAGGTGAAATAGATTACCTGATCACAAAAGAAGGCACCCTGGAGGACGGCTATACATATGAATTCAGGCAGCCGGACGGTGTGACGGTCAATATGAGCCAGAGGATAGACGGCACTTATTATATATTCATAGGCGGGGTGCTCTGGGAGATAGTCGAAGATACCCAGACGGGGTCGATCACCCTGTACAAGGAAGACTCCATGCTGGACCAGAGCATCGAGGTCGCGCTGGGCGACAGGGAGATAATATCCCTGGAGATCATACCGGACTTTCCTAAGATCTATACCGTATGGCTGGATGAGGCAGATGGCCAGTATGTGGTGAACGACGGGACCAGGGATTATAAATCCCTGGTCAACAGCGATGTCATAAATATAGAGGGCCGCCTGTTCAGGGTGTCGTTCGACAGCGGGACCGGGACCTATACGTTCACCGATAAACTTCTTGGAGACATAGATAACGACGGCGATGTTGATGACGACGACAGGGACATCCTGTTATCGTCATACGGCGCGGCGACGGAGCTGGTGCCGTCAGCGGATTCGACGCAGTTCGTCGATATAAACGGGGTGAGATATAACGTCACGGTAAACGAAGACGGCACGATATCCCTGGAAGAAAGGCTGGATTCTTCCGGGTCCATCCAGACGTTGAGGGCGGGGGACCAGGATTACATCGTCACTTTTGAGATGCTGCAGGATGAAAACAATATCGCGTATGAGGTGATACGGTTCACCGAATTTAACGGTATCGACGGGAACAACGATATAATACTCGGCGGGCATACAGATATAAGGGCCGATGCCGGCATGGTCGTTCTTGACAGTTCCGCATACGAAGTAGCACTGTCCGATAACTGGGACGTGACGTTGACGCAGGGCGGCTATACCACAAGCACGGATACGGCCTATGAAGTCATCGAGATAGGTATTACCGCGCCTTCAAAGGGGCAGATGATATCCTCCAGGTGGATAGGCAGCGGGGTACTAAGCATAAAAGGCCAGGAATACCTGGTGGAAAAAATCGGAGACAGGTACCGTTTTAAACCCCCGGTCGAACAGGATTTTGATTTTGACCAGATCTTAATAGAAAGCGGTTTTGTGCCGGGAACGGCGGAGTATGACCACGCCAGGGACATCATCGAGGACGCTTTTATCGAAGAAAGCTATATCTGGAGCGATGCCGAGACCGGGACCGTCGAGTTGAACGGCATAACTTATGCCGTGGAAGAGATCCCGGACAGCGACGAGATCAGGGTCAGCGGCAGGGATTTTACACTGGACGTATCCGACCAGTTCGACAAGAGCATAAGCCAGGTGCAGTGGGTGGTGGTGGACAGTGCCGCGGGATATTTCTATATGGACGGGGCTCAGTACGAAAAAGATGACGATGATACCGTGGTCACGGGGGCAGGTATACGTTACAGTATCGAAACAGATCCCGGGGGAAGGACCAGACTGTCGGAAATAGGCGGCACGGCCGATGTGGCGGGCAGCGTCATCGAACTTTCCGGTTCAAATTACGAATGGTATTATGACGATACCCCGGGGGTGGAGACATACGTGTTTACCGACGGTGTCCATACTTACTCGGCTGACATGGAAACCATGACGGTCAGAATAGGAGAATTCATAAAAGTCACCGATAAAGATATCGACGATATGACCGCGGAAGAGATCGAGGAGAACAGGGGGACGGTATATGACGTGACGATAGATGAATTCGGTGATGCCATACTTTCCAGCCATAAAGAAGAGGTGGTTACAACCCAGACAATAAAGATCGCGTCAAAGACTTTCGCTGTTTCGTTCCAGGAAAGCGGCGAGCTTCTTTTCGCCACTTATCCGGAAGGGATAGTAGAAGGAGTGATAGACGCCGACAGTACACAGATAACACTGGAAGGTATATTGTACGACATCGTATATGATAACGGACTTATCGCACTGGTCAACACGGAAAACCCCGAGGATGTGTCAAGGCGCGCATATCTCGTAAAAGCGGGGCCGGGAGACGGCAGGATATACAGTGTCACATCTTCCGGCGGGGAGCAACCCGTGTTTACGTTCAGCTACAGGCTTGAGGAGGATACAAGTGAATATACGGGTGAGGCCCCGGATGAACAGCATATTGTGGAACTTGACGGTATTACATACCGCATCGAGGTCGAACCCGGCACGGGGATGCCGCGCCTGACAGAGATGTACCTGGACGAGGATTCCCGGGAAGATACCTTTGTGACAATAAACGGTTCCGATATCGTTTATTCTGTCTCTACCAGCGGATCCCAGGTAACACTGGTATACGGTGACTACTCCACAGTCGTAGAGGATGGTGACCAGGATGCCCGCATCACACTTGTGGACGTGAGGGACATAACGGCTAATACAGGTGACCACGGGGTATGGCACCCGTATACGTTCGAGTACCAGGGGTCGGAATACGAGACATATATCGATGCCGCCGATCTTGAGCATAAGGTAGATATCGACGGCACCATATACCTGGTCGATGATGCGGATAAAGAGAGCGGAGTGTTACACCTTGGACGGGAATACGCGGTCATATACAGCCAGGCCGCGGGTACCCTGACCCTGCTTGCCAGGGACACACAAGAGACAGACCCGAACTACGACTTACACGCTGCGCGCAAGAACAACATTACCGTAGCTGTCACGTCGTATTCCGTAAAAAAAGTTTTTGACGGGTTCTCCAATGCGATATATGAATTTATCTACACGGATATCGCGTCCAGTGACGAAGTTTCCATATTCTCCGATACGGAAGGGTTTATCACCCTGGCGGACGGCGAAAGGTACCAGGTCACGGATAATGGCGACGGTACCGTGCACGTGACCCAGGTGGATTATATCACAAGCGAAGACATATCAGCTTTCGCTATCGACGAGACCGAAGTCGCCCACGTGGTGAACGTAGGAGGGACGGAATACGTGATCGATTACGAGACCGTCAAGGAATGGTACCCGGAGAAAGATAAATGGATATATAAACCGGAATTCACCGTCACAAGGGACGGCATTGTCTATGAAAACCGGGATGTGCCGCATGGCGTGACGGTGGAGATAGACCGCGGCGAAGGATCGGACCCGAGGATAATATACCACTATTACTCATTCGAGGAAAACCGGTTTATTGTCGATCTTCCGGAAATATCACTGGGTGTGGAAGGGTACCCGGAGGTATATGCTCAGGCTATAGAGGTGTACAATACCGAGACGGATGAGACAAAAGTACTTTATTTCAAGGAAAACATGAACGATGCCGGCGGAGATGATATGTATGAATACACATACAACCTGTATTCCGATGGAGAGTTCTACGCCAGCTATGTAAAGGACCTTGAAGCCACTTATGCCAGCACGGTGGTCGGGTCCGGCGTGGATGAAAGAGAGGTATATTTTCTCGAGAGCCAGCCGGGGACAAAGAACTTCAAGGTCGCCTGGGGTGATGATGTCATAGATCTGAGCATAGGGGAGGTCATACTGAACCAGGATGATCCGGAGGGAGGTTTTGAAACCTATGTCCAGCAGATGGCGGGGAACCTTTCCGGGCACAGCCTGGAGGTAGCCGTGGACCGCCTGTCGCAGGACAGCGGCGGGACATGGGGCGCTAACGATAAATACGAAGTCCGTTACGTATCGAATATGAGGCTGGATACGCAGGTCAAACAGAAAGTGAAGTTCGTTACACTTGAGGATGACTGGCAGGATGATGTCCAGAAACTGGACGGGGGCAAGATATTCCAGAAAGCCGCCCTGGACGGGTCGGAATACGACCTTGTGATGACCGCGACGGGAGCCATGTTCATGGAGGAACACCTGGAAAGCGCGGCAGTAGGCGACGTGGGCGACCACAGCCTCATGATCGGCAAACGCCTGCAGGACGGATCGGTCGAGACGAACGGGGCGTATGGGCTGGTCTATGGCGCCAGGGATGACGGCAGGATAGAATTCGATGACGGGTTCAATACCTTTATCTCGGATGCCACGACCAATACCGTGGAAATATACGGGAGACGGTTCAGTATCGTCCTGGACGGCGATATAAGCGATTCTTCAGGAGCATGGCAGATCAAACTGGTGGAATTGCATTCATTCAGTGTCGAAAAAACACCGAGGTCCGGTATCACCGTCGGCGTGTTCGCTCAGGACGAGACACAGGTGGTCGTTGACGGCATGGTATATGATATGTCGGAAAGCGGAGGTGCGGTGACACTTACCATACCGGGCGGCCCCACGGCCGGGACATTCAATACAGGTGATGACCAGGCGGTCGTAAACGGAAAGGTGTACGATGTTTCCGAAGACGAGGGGAATATAACACTTTTCTCTATGGATGAGCGGAAACTTATATCCATGACTTATCCCGATAAACCGGCGCAGGAATATGAGCTGTTCGAAAAAGAAGACGGCACGTACGAGTTGCGGTCCAACGGAGTGGTGATCTCCAGCAGCTACAAGCAGGCTAAAGTCGGCGCCGTTTATTACGATGTGGGCGGAGATGATGACGGGAACATGACGATACGGGAAGAGAGCGTGGAGACTCCCCCGATAGATTATGTGGCCATACTGGGAGAATCCACGGTAGATGCATTGATCAATACGTTCAAAGACCTGTACGAAGTCGACCCATACTCCGTGGATTATTCCGATTTCGATGACATGGCGGCATTCGGCCTGACAGAGTATGACCTGATCCAGTTATTCGACATGAAATACGAAGGCAACACCCGGACGGGTTATTCGGACGACTGGAAACGCAATTTTGACATGCTGATGTTCGAGCCGCGTTACACGGATTACGACTACGCGGGCGACGGGTCGTTCTCGTACGGGCAGATAGATTTTGATGAATATATACCCAAGGCCCTGGCGTATGTGGTCCGTAAAGAAGTCGACAAGGTCTTTGATCCGGAGGATAACGATGACAGCGGTACGTTTGTAAAAGCTGACGCGGATGTCAGGAACAATATCGGTTCATACATGAAGAACGGTATACACATCGAGGGTACGGATTATGATTATTTAGTGGAGCAGGACGGCGAATACCGGCTTACGGAACATTACAGCTATGAATTAGACAGCGTTTCCGAAGATTGCATAGTAAGATTCACTTTCACGGTGGATGAAGAGACTTATAACATATTCAGCATGTACGACGATTCGTATCACCTGAACACATTGAAAGACTATATGAAACAATACGCCGCCCACTATTTCGGGATGCAGGCGGACACGCTTGGCGGAAGTTTCAGCCTGTACAGCATCAGCAGTCTCAGAACACTGGCCGCCGGTGTCACCCAGACACCCGTGAGCATGCCCGGGGCAGAAGGGGACTTTGCCTATGAAGTATATGACATAGCGGGAGACCCGCCCGCGTATTACGGTGAAGAATTCAGGTTCTATGATTTCTCGGATATCGGAGGTGAAAGAGCGGAGGGCCCGTATGTGTACAGGATAGTGCAGAATCCTCTGGGGGACAAGGTCCAGGTGATCAAACAGATAGATTTCGATTCACCGCTGGAGTCGGTGGCGCTGGATGACCTGGGCGTTACAGGGAAGACCATCGAGGCAGGCAATACAGTGTATAAAGTGAGAAAAGGCGACTATCCGTTCAAAGTACTGCATCCGGATTCGGGGTACGACACATATTATTTCGAGTTTGACCATTTAGGGGACCAGACCATAGCGGCGGAATATAACGAGACCGCTGACAGGTGGGAAGTCACCATGGACGGCATTGTATATGTATTGACCAGGGACGATGTCACCGGCGAAGTGGTGCTGACAGGGCTTACAAAAGCCAGCATGGCGGTCATCACTGACCAGACAGCGGCGGAAATAGACGCCTGGAGCAACGAGGGGCCGGAAGGGACCAGGAAAAAAGAAGTGACGCTTGCGGAGTTGACGGAGGCCGCCAAGAAAAAACTCGAGATCGACAAGAACTTCGTGCCGGAATATCCCGGAGATTATAACACGTTTACGGAACTCAGGAAACAGTACAAGATCACCGTTGACGGCGGAGAAAGGACCGGCATGATCGTGACCTCGGCACCCGGAGAGAACGGCATAGCGACCCATTACATCAACACGGCCGAGATAGACGGCGTGTATTACGATATGTTCAAGGACGGTACGGACAATATCTATATCGCGTATGATGCCATAGATCCTTCAGACACCGCGTTCGAGGGAGAGTGGCCGTCCGATTATACCACGATAGTGCTGGAGAAAGATTATGAGTACGTGACACTGGGCGGGAACAGATATAAAGCCGTCAGGGAATATGAGGAAAGCGGCGACGAGATCATCTCCGTACGGTTTGACAGGCTCACAGCCACAGCCGTTTCCGAAGACGGCATAGCCGTGGGAGATACTTATTTCCAGATCACGGATAAAGCGGGCACATATTCGGTATGTATAGGACGCACCGGGTGGCTTGGGGGGATCGACAGCCAGTTCCACTATAAGGATACGGCCAGGGATTATGAGGGCACCCCGCTGCCGGGTGTTGAAACAGGGTCGTATTATCCCGAACGCTATGAGACGAACCCGTTCACGGGTACCGTGACTTTCGGCGACGGGCTTACTTATGATGTTGTGGCCGATATGGACGACCCGGACGAAGTCAGGCTGTTGAGCAATAATGTGAACAGTTACAAAGCGCCGGATATAAAGATCGGTGAGGAATATTTCGTGGTCAGGGAAAAAGACGGAAGGTACGTGTTCGAAGAGGCATATACGCCGTACGGGGCTACCTGTATAAGTTATGAAGACGACGGGACGGAATATGTCACCCTCCCGACCGGAAAATATATCGTGAACACTTATAACGGGCAGTTTGCCGGTATAATGAAGGAAGATATATCGGTATCGCAGGACATGCCCGATATGCGCGTGTTTGAGCTGAACGGCAATTTTTATTATATCTCCGACAGGCTGGCGAAGAACACTCATATAATCACTAACGTCTTCAACGAACTGGACCAGACAGAGACTTTCCTGCAGGACGGTGAGGAGTACGCGTGGATCGGCGGTTATAAGTTCCGGCTTGAAAGCGACGGGATAGAGATCGACCACCAGAGCGCGGATGTGAATATAGACGGAGTGGTCTACGGCGCCGATTATACGTCGGCAAACGGCGGAGAATGGACGCTGGCCGATGATAACGGCACCCCGGGTGATACCGCGGATGACATAACATATACCATCCGTTCGGGGCAGAAGAAAACGGTTATAGACGAAAAGCGTTACAGCGTGTATGAGTACGGCGACACATTGACGCTCAAGGAAGACGGGACCGAAATAACATTCGATGAGATGTATTCTAAGCTGGAGGTCCCGGGATCGGCCACCCAGATCATGTACGGTGACAGATACTATAAGGTGAGCAGGGTTGAGACGGCCGGGAAATACCAGCTAAGGTTCAAATATGATGACGACGCGCCGGCATTTACTTCGTCCCTGAAAGAACCGGTGAACAATATATACAGTTCGTCTATACTCCTGGACGGAAAACTTTTCATGGTCACGATGGACCTTAATACGAACGATATCATCCTGGAGACCCCCTACGCCGAGACGTCGGGCGCGTACGCGGTCAAGGTCGGGGATAAAGATAAGATATATGTGGTCCGCGACGCGATACCGGAGAAAGACGGGGTTGAGGCGAATGTGTATAAGATATCCACAATGGTGAACGGTGAGGTGGTCACTTACAGCACGGATCCCGCCACAGGCACCGTAAAACTGGACACCGGGTTTATTTATGACGTCGAACTGCGCGAGGACGGCAGGATACACCTTGAGGAGACAGGGACAGAGAGTTCCGGCATACAGACCCTGAAGATAGGCGATAAATATTATACGGCCCTGGAAACATACAATGACCCGAAACACAGCTTTGTCTTTGATGACGGTTACGGCCAGTATCGCAGTGTCCAGGACGCATATGGTTATTACGACGACGGTGATAGCGTTTATTCAAAATTATTTACCACATCCGGGGATGAACAAAAGGAAAATTATGAAGGGTTCAGCAATGTGTTCGGCCCGATAGGTGAAAAATTCACCCACAACGAGCTGAATTATAACGTCGATATAAGCGAGACCGGCCTTTACGATATAGGGCTTTTCGCAAAGACGTTCGAAGGGCTTGACGCCCCGACCGGCGCCGACGGGTACAAGGTCAACTATTCATTCACTGTCTGGGTAGACGGCATAGAAAAAGGATCGTTTAATATATGGGCCGATCCCGGGGAATACCAGCTGGGCAGTGTCCCGATATACATAAGCGAAGGCGCGCATGAGATCAAGCTGGCCTGGATGTCCGATCCTTTCGCGGACATATCGGGTGAAGAGAGCCTTGAAGTGGGTAAGGTCTTTGTCCAGGCGCATAACCGGAAGATGGCGGACCTTAATGGAGACCTGGTGGTCGACGGGGAAGACCTGACGCTGCTTGATTCGGTGCTGGGGACGACGGCGGGTTATTCCACGGAATCATACACAGCGTCCGTGGATTATGACGGTGTCATCAAGATCGGTGACGAATATTACTATTATTTCCGGGACATTGAAAACGATGTATGGATATCGGACGGGGTCCTCCCGGTCGAAGAGGTGCTCCACGAGATCACTATAAACGGGAATGTCTACAGCGTGGAAGGCGCGGACGCGATACGGCTGGTAGAGATCGCCAGCATGGATCCCAGCGGGGACCAGGTGATAGAAGCCAATGGCATAAATTACACCGTCAAATGGCTCGATTCAGGCGCTGTCAACCTGCGTTGGGGACCCGATACCGGCCAGGATATAACGGTCGACCCGTCCGCTACCGAGGAATTCGTGGTCAACGGTGTACTGTACGAGATCGACGCGGATAAAGACACTAACCATATAGTCCTTAAAGAGATAGTTATGGAGGCCAAACTCATTTATGAGACGACGCTTGATGTCAGGGGCCGGTTATATACTATCACCAGGTTCAGCGACGGGACCATACGGTTGTATGACGGCAATGAATCCGTCATAGTGCCGCCGGGGTCGACAAAAGTCACGCTGGATAACATCATGTATGAGATCATAATCGGCAGTGATGATTCGATAACACTGAGCCAGGTGGACACTATAGTCGAATCCGCCACCCCGCAGAAAATAACCATAAACGCCACCGCGGTCGATATCAGTATACTGGATACGTTCACACCCGGGGATCCTCCGGCGGGTATAGTATTGCCGCAGGTTATACTTACAGGTGATTCTCCGGAAACACGGATATACAAGATAACCGTCGATGCCGATACAGGAAGATATAAATTCACCAACCTGGCCGATGAATTCGATTACGAGTTGGTCGATGAATACAATACGATCGAACTCGACGGCATAACATATTCATTGTCGTTGGACGGGGACGACCTTGCCATCGGTAAGGAGACCGGGAGGCTGGACACATCGGTTCCGATGACAGTCGAACTTGCCACAGGCGAGTTCACGAGCGCCACTTACGAGGTGACGATAGGCGCGACCCCGGTCTTTACGAATATCCTTGATCCCCAGGATTACGCCGTCGTGACCGCCGGCAAAGTGCAGCTGGGAGATTTTACGTATGTCGTCAATGAAAACCCGGTGACGGAAGAGATAATAATCGCGCGGGAATATACCACTTTGAACGCCGGCGCGCCCCTTATAACCACCGAGCTCGAAGGTACGTCAAAAGCAAGAGGGCGGTATGAGGTTACCATCGACCCTGAAACGGGCGGATATATGTTCACCGATGTAATATCCGGAGCGGAATACACGACGGATGCCGGTGGTATGGTAGTGATAGACGGGGTGGAATATGTGACCTCAAAAGAAGATGACGACCTTTATCTCGGGCAGGAATATATGGTACTCGACAACGGCGACGGTACATACACGTTCGGAAGGATGCAGGATACCATATCCTACTCTGACGGCGATAAGGACGGGGTGATAAATATCGATGGCACGGATTATTACGTTTTCGAGAACCCGCTTACCGGCACGATAACTCTCCTGACGGACCCGGTATCGCACAGTGTCCAACTGGGTGGTGAAGCGATGGCCGTGAACATAGGCGCGTATACGACCGCGTATTATGATATTTATACCGTAAATGACGGGTCCGGCAACATGGTATACGAGTTCCGCAACGTCGACAACCCGCAGGATGTCTCCAGGGAAAGAAACGGTAAGGTGTGGATAGGCGGTATACACTACAATATAACTAAATCCGGCACCGAGTTGATACTGGAAGAGATCCCCATCGAAAGCATAGAGACCGATATCGGCATAGTGGAGACGTGGAATGAGGCGTCGCAGCAATTCGTTTATTATGAAGTCACCACGGATACCGATACGGGCAGGGCCGAGTTTATAAACATGTCGGCATCAGCCGATATAGCGGGTACCCAGTACGGCATAGATATCGACGGCGCCATGTATGATGCCGCGTATACTTCCGATAACGGCGGCAAGTGGGTGCTTACCGATCAGGCCCTGGAGGAATATATCATAGATAGCGGCACCGCGGATGTCATGCTGGGCACTCAGCTTTATTCCGTACAGATGTCAGAAGACAGGTTACAGCTCAGGAAAGCCCATATCGAGGACATTGACGGCACGGTCACGCTGGACACTGAACGCTATAACATCGGCTATCTGGGCGCCGATACCGAAGACGGGTTGTACCTGACACCCAGGCCGGCGGAATCCTATAATGCGGATATCCCCGCTGTCAGGATAAGGTCTTCCTCGGTAAAACGGTACGATGACGATTTCAATGACGGTGCGGCGGAATGGGCCCCGGGCGCGGGCAACTGGATCATCAACAACGGCAGGTATAAACTTTCGTCGGACGGGGACGCCATGAGTATAATGGACTATCCCGGATACGATACGGACGGCGATTTCATGGTAAGCGCCGACGTGTATTTCGACGATAATTACGCGTCACTGATAGGCAGACACATAGACAGCCAGAACTATTACGAACTGATATTCAATTCGAGTACCGATACCGTGACGTTAAAACGGCATACAACCACGGAGACGACCGAATGGCAGGCCGCTCTCAGCGCCACACAATTTACCGGCGGTATAAGCGATAACGCGTCGCCTACGAGTTCAAATTATTACAAGATCGTGATGAAGATGGAAGGGGACAGGATATCGGCTTATCTGGCCCAGATGGACCCGGCGTCTCCGGATTCCGTCAACCTCGTGAAGGTCCTGGAGATCACGGATACAGACGCGATAACCGGCAGCGGCAGTATGGGTATAGGAGTATACGATAAGGACACGCGGTTCGAAAATGTCCGTATAGTGATGAGCGAAGAGGAGCATACATATTACGAGATAGAGACGGAGACCGGCGGTGATTATGTCTTTATCGACGGCATAGGCGGCGGCAACTACACGGCGGAAAGCGGGCGGACCGGATGGAAGGCCGCCGGCAATAACTCATATGTCATCATCGGGACGACTAAATACCTTATCAGCACGGATAATTCAGACCCCGGCAATCCCGTGATCGCGCTTTCAAAAGACCTGTCATACGTGACATTTGACCTGTCAGAAATAGAAGTCGTCCCGGATGAGCCGGGCTACGGGTATTCGACAAGTGAGACAGGCGGGTGGTTCAGCCAGATATATACCACGTATGACGAAGAAGGGTTTGCCGCCCAGTCGGGCAATATAGCGGCGGGGACGGAGTCATATCTGGAACGCACCATAGATGCCGGTACGGACGGGGCGACCCTGTCGTTCTGGTGGAAAGTAGGTACGGAAAGCGTATACAGTGACGGTGACAGCATGCATCTGTACATAGACGGCGATTATTCAACCGATATAGTGTCCCCGGTCTCCGGGAACAGCGGATGGGTAAGCGCGGTCGCCGAGCTGGGACCCGGGGAGCATACGCTGAGATGGGTGTATGACAGGGCGGAGACCGGAGACCCGGAAGAAAACGGGTTTGCCTGGGTCGATAAGGTGCTGGTGAAAAAATATAACAGCCAGTCTTTCTCATATCCGCCGGGTTATGAAGAAGTACTCGCGATCGACGGTTATGGTACCGGCGGGGAAAACCCGTGGGTCGTCCAGAACACGATAGCGCTTGATAGCAACGGATATGCCCTGCGCGCGGGCGGGACTTCAGGCGGTTCCAGTACGTATGCCGAACGCACGATCGATCTCGACGAGAACGCGAAACTTGATTTCTGGTGGAAGATCAGCGCTGAGGAGACCGATAAACTCAGGCTTTACATCGATAACACCCTGACCTCCTACTCGTTGAGCGGGAACAGCGCGGAAGCTGACGGTAACGTGAACGGGTGGGTGCATGTAAGGGTGATGGACCTTCTGGCCGCCGGCACACATACAATAAGATGGGAATATGACCGTACCGGTACGGATGTCTCCGCCGCTCCGGATAACTGCGCGTGGATAGACGGGGTCAGCTTCCTGTACGCGGACACTGTAGAAGATTTCAGCTATCTCGGGGAAGACCTTTTCGCCATCTCGTCAGGAGATTGCGTCACGGACCTGCCGCCGGGGTTTGTCACGGACAACTGGGTCAACCAGGACATGGAATCCTATGATGACTCAGGGTTCTCGGCCCAGACCGGGGATACGAGAATAGGTGAATACTCATATATGCGCAAGATGATCAATGTCGAAGATGACTGCAAGCTCGAGTTCAAGCTTAAAATGGAAACAGCGGAAACGGATGCGGTCAAACTTTATATCGACGGCGCGATGCAAACTATCACGACAGGCGACACCGGCGGATGGATAACCGTGCAGGCCGATCTTGCCGCCGGGCCGCATACGCTAGAATGGGTGTATGACAGGACATCGACTACTATCGATGATGTATCCGTTGTCGAGCCGGGCAATGTCCTCGAACTGGACGGTATAGGAGATTATGTCTATCTGGATGACCCGGAAACCGGGGAAAATCCGACATTCGACGATCCAATCTACGCGCGGACGGTCGGAGTATGGTACAAAGCAGCGGACGTCGATAATACGAGAGTGATCTATGAGGAAGGCGCCCAGAGCAACGGGCTGAATATATACCTTAAAGACGGCAGGATATGGGCGGGCGCGTGGACTTCCGGGGATGTCTCTTTCAGCGAGTTCACGAATGCCGCTACCACTAAAGACGAATGGCATTATGTGGCCTGTGTCTTTGATTCCGGGGAGGGAGTATATAAACTGTACCACGACGGGTATTTTGTCGACCAGGCGGAAATCCCGGCGGCGATAAATGCCCATGGCGGCGCGGACGCTATAGGCGCCATGATAAGCGACACGCTTTTTGATACCGGCGGCGCGAGCGGCGATGCCTATTATTTTTACGGGGCGCTGGATGACGTGAACGTCTATGACAGGGCGTTGAACAGGGAAGAACTGCTGTCACTCATGTATAACGGGCCCCAGGGCGGGTTGTCGGACACGGCGGCGTCTTATGATTTTACGGACGTTTCGGACGATTCTGTCCAGGACGCGTCCGGAAACGGGAATACGGCCATGATGTACAACGACGCACGAGTGGCTGCGTACGAGACCGGGGACAACGAATGCGGCATAAACGACCATACCGTGTGGATCGATGATATAAAATACGTGCATGAAGACATCAACATCGATTTCGAGGATACTAACCCGTTTACGGTGAGCAGCGGGGCATGGAGCCTGGAAAATGACGGGGACAGCCTGGCGTACAAGCAGACACAGACAGGTGAAGAGCTGTATATGGCGTCGCTGAACGATATAAACCTGCAGGACGGTGTGGTAAAATTCGACATAAGTATAACGAATAACACCGATTCGGCGTATAACAACGGCCAGTTTTTCTTCCGCATGTCGGACGATAACGAGACCGGTTACTGGCTTAAACTGGACAGGTACAATAAGACAATATCGCTTTTCAAGCGGAGGGACGGCGAATACGCCGATATGCTGGCCGAAGCCTATGTGGACGCGGGATGGGGCGACGGGTACCATACCATAAAAGTGGAGCTTGACGGGCCGACCATACGCGTATTTTTTGATGAAGGAGAAAGTATTATAAACATAGCGGATTACGAGTTTTACAGCCCGGATAATACAGGTATAGGCGTGGGGACTTACGATGTGGACGATCCCGCCATGCCTATATGGTTCGATAATATAGACATATCAGGGATGTATTCGGAGAAGGAGACGTTCCGGCCCGAGACCGTCACGGGGCTTGCCGGGACTTATGATACCGATACCTGGGTGCGCCAGAACAGGATAGCCCTGGACAAGAACGGGTTCTCCATGCAGACCGGATCGACAGATCCGGGGCAGAGTTCTTATGTGGAAAGGGTTATCACCCTTGATTATGACGCTAAACTCGACTACTGGTGGAAGATAGACTCTGATCCCGCGGATAAACTGGTCCTTTATATCGACGGGGAGGCCAAACTGACCGTATCAGGGGACAGCTCACTGCTGGACGAAGAAAACGACGGGTGGATACATGTAATGATCCCGGACATCCTGGAAAGAGGTGAACACACTATCAAATGGGTATATGACAGGGTAGACAATGTATCCGGGACCTCCGCCAGAGATGACGCGTGGATTGATGAGATGAATATCACATATGTAGAGACATACAACACATTCGCGGTGACCTATCCATACGGCACCGTACTGGAGGTAGCGGAGCATTTCAGCGATTACTCTTCGGGAGGAGACAGAGACTGGGTTTTGCAGAACACCATGGTCTCGGATGAGAACGGTTTCGCGCTTGAAGCGGGCGCGGTGGATCCGGGCCGGTCCAGTTATATAGAGAAAGAGTTCACGTTTGATATGGTGTCTGACATAAGCTTCGACTGGTGCGTATCTTCCGGCGATAAGAGCATCAATATCTACATAGACAACATGACGGCTCCGGTGGCTTCCATAAACGGGCTGGAAGACCCCAACGCGTGGGAAGATGTCAAGATAGAGGATATAGCGGCCGGTGATCACCTGATACGCTGGGAATATGTAAACAATGATGAGGTAGAGGACAAATACAGGACCGGCTGGCTGGACAGCGTGAAGATCGGCACGACTTCGGATTATACGACCGGATTTGAAGATATATCCGCGGTACCGGGAGACTATTACGTGGATACCGATGCTAACAAGGGTTCGGTGTTCATAGATGATACACGGGCAGCAGCGGGGACTAGTTCCCTGGGGATCGGAGGCGAACCGAACGTCTACGGGCTGACCTCCTGCGAGAAAACAGTTACTCTTGAAGAGCCCGGGCAGATAAGTTTTGACTGGATGATGGCCGGTGACGAAGAAGACTACGAGTACGATGAATATGACTACTTCAGGTTCTATGTGATCGACACGGAAAGCGAACAGGTGCTTCAAAGCGCGGAACTCGAGGAAGATGCCCCGTGGACACATGAAGTATTCGCGCTTGACGCGGGCAGTTATACGTTCAAGTGGGAGTTCGACAATGACGCGTGGACAATGAGTCCCGATCTTAACACAGGATGGGTGGATAATATCGAGATAACCAATGTAAGGGATATTGTATATGAGGAGGCGTTCTCCCCGTCAGGCACCGCGAAGATCGACATACCGCTTACGCTTTCGGAAGATTATGAGACAGGCGGAGACGCGGAATGGATCGCCCAGAACAGCCAGTCATATGACGGCGAAGGATGGACCGCCGCCGCCGGGATAGTGACACTGGATGAAAGTATCGACTGGTCAACGGCGCCCATGGACAAGATGCACCTAATGGACGGTAGCCATGTCGCCTCCGGCATGGTCAAGACGCAGGTGCGTTTTGACGCATCCGATACGGGCTGGAACTATGCCGGCACGTATTTCGGTATGGATACATCCGGCAACGGGTACGCGGTATTTATAGGCTATGAGCCGGGTGACGCTTCCGCCGATCACATCTATCTTGACAGGATCGAAAACTGGAAATCAGTGGAGACCCTTTCAGACCACGGGATTACCGTCACGGATAGTGAGCGACAACTGGTATGACCTTGACCTGAAGGTGGATGCAGCTACAGGCCGTATCAGGGTTTACCTGGACCAGGCCGAGTTAATGGATATGAATGTTGACGGATACACCGGGGGGATGATTGGAATAGGATCACCGGGCACGGCTGTTCCCGCATCTTTCAGGAATATGGAGGTTTATGATATAGCCGGCACCACTCTGGTAGACGAATACGATGCAGCGACAAACCTGACTTCGTATGACGGCAGCTGGTTCGCGCTTCAGGCGGGAGAGACGGAGATAGGGGAGACGTCATATCTCAAGAAGACGATAGACCTGTCCACCGGGGCCGCCATGACCTTCAGGTGCAGGATAGATTCTGAAGATACGGATAAATTGAGCATTTACCTGGGAGACCTGTTGCAATACGAGATCTCCGGGCAGAGCGGATGGGTGGAGTTTTCGCTTGACCTCGCGGCCGGGCGTAACGAAGTGAGATGGGTCTACGACAGAACGGACACACTGCTGGGCGCGCCGAACGGCAACGCGTGGGTAGATGACGTGGCCATACTCACCAATAATATACTGGATTTTGATTACACACCCGGCGGGACTTTCGCGCTGCCCGGCGGATATCTCACGGGCGAGACCGAGAGATGGCTTTCTTCATACGGGACCGCCGACCCCGACGGTTTCGCGGCGCAGTCAGCGGAGAACATGGAGATCGGCGAGACATCTTATATGGAAAAGACCATAACACTGACTGAGAAGATGCCCGTAAGTTTCATGTGGAAAACGGATTCATCCGCGGGCAACCAGCTCAGGTTCTATATCATCCCGGAAGGTGCCGCCGCCGGGGACCCGGAATCCGTTCTGGAAGGTCAGATGTCCGACATGGAACTTTTTTATGCCGAACTGGAAGCGGGGGCGTATACGCTTAGATGGGAATATGTAAAAACCGTGGAAGACGCGTATTCGGACTGCGGCTGGGTAGATGACTTTGAGATAGGGCACGCTATTTTTGAGGATGATTTCACATATTCAGAGAACACGGTCTTACAGGTAGCCGATGTAGCCGCCGAATACACGACCGATACATGGGTGGTACAGAACATGACGGCGGCCGGTGAATATGATTTCGCGCTCCGGACAGGTGATGTGGAACCGCAGAACATATCATACATTGAGAGGGAGATAGAGGCTAACAGCGAGGATATGCTCCTGACGTTCTACTGGAACATCGATTCTGACACTTCCGACAGGCTGAACCTCTATGTTGACGGGATCCTGGCGGATTCATTGTCCGGGGACAGCCTGGGCTGGAGATACAAGCCCGTACTCCTGTCCAAAGGGTCCTCGCATACCATACGATGGGAATACGACCGCACGGACACGGTAAGCGGCGCCGCCAACGCCAACGCGTGGGTCGACGAGATCAGGGTCGCGACTATGGACAGCAATACTTTTGAAGGGCAGCCGGGTACGTCCGTGCCGCTGCCGGATACATATGGTTCACCTGACGGCTGGCAGGTGCAGAACACGATGTTCATGGAAAATGCCGCCGGTCTTACCGCGCATAAAGCCTGGATAGACGGTATCGGTGAGATAGAGCTGGGTAATGTACTTGACCTTGAAGGCTCAGACGGTTATTTATACCTCGATGACCCGGCCACAAATTCCAGCGAGACGTTTGACGGTTCCTTTGAATACAGGACGGCGGCTTTCTGGTATAAGGCATCCGATATAGACGCCACGCAGATGATATATAAAGAAGGCGGCGCGAGCAACGGGTTGAACGCGTATATCAGGGACGGGCGCGTATGGGTCGGCGCGTGGTCCGTGAGCGGGGAATGGGAAGGAGACGGGGCATGGCTGAGCGCGGAGACCACGGAAGATGAATGGCACCATGTAGCGTATGTGTTTGACGGCGTTTCCGGAAAATTCAAACTTTACCATGACGGTGTCTTTGTGAGAGATGCCGATACCCCGTCGGCCATGAGCGGTCATACAGCAGACGATTATATAGGTGTGGCCAAAGACGGCACGAAGATAAACTCGAATATTTCCACTATTGAGGGTGTTTATACGACCGGCGCGACAGTGAGCGACGCAAGATGTTATTTCGACGGCGCGCTGGACGACATGGTTTTTTACGAAACTGTACTGTCCGGGGATGACATACGTTCTATTATCGCGTCGGGCCCGCAGGGATACGCGGAAGCGGATCCCGCGGCCTATTATTCGTTTGAAGACGCTTATGTGAAGGGGGCTGTGGTAAGGGACGATTCGGGTAACGGGAACACGGCTACAAAATATAATATGCCCGCTAAAAAACAGGAACTTTACGGGTTCGCGCTGCAGGCGGGAACGACTTACGCCGGGACATCCTCGTATGTGGAAAAGACCGTAACGCTTGATGAAGAAGCCGAACTGGAATTCTGGTGGAAACTTATAGACAAAGAGAGCACATTGAGGCTGGAAGCCTCCTACACAACAGGCACGCTCGCCATGCTTGACGGGCAGACAAGCGCTAACTGGGAAAATCCAGGGAAGATAACACTTCCCGCGGGCACCTATGTCCTGAGATGGGTATATGACAGGCAGGACGCGACGGTATCCGAAAACGATAAGGCATGGGTGGATGAGATAAACATAATCTATCCCGGCAGCACCAATCCTGTATCATATGACACAGGAGCCGTCGAGCCCCTGCCGGAAGGCTATACGAGTTCCGCGAACGGCAGCTGGACAAACCAGAACAGTACACCCGGCATGGAAGGGTTTTTCGCCATGCAGGCCGGGTTGACGGACGCCGGCACGGTCTCGTATCTTGAGAGGGAAGTCACAATAGAAGAGATGTCGGAAATAGGATTTATGTGGCTGAACCTGGATGATGAAAGCGTGCTGAATCTTACGGTATTCGAGAGCGGCTCAGGTGAATCGGTCATATCACTATCAGGCGCGTCCGACGGCACCTGGCAGAAAGCCGAGAAAGTGGTCCTGGCTCCCGGGGAATATACCCTGAGGTGGACCTATGACAGGACCGGGGCTTCAGGAGGGGCGGATAACAAAGCGTGGGTCGACTGGATAGAGATAAAACTGGCGGAATATAATAACAGTTTCCATGCGGATTCCTACACTTATACGGATCTCTCCTATGGCTATGATACTGATACATGGGTGAACCAGGACGAGGAATCATTCGACGGTGACGGTTACGCGGCGCGTACCGGAGAGACCGCGCCGGGCGGCCGGTCGTTCATCTCTAAGACGGTGACGGTCGACGGCCCGTCCATAATGCGCTACAGATGGCGGCTGGACGCGGAAGAACCTGCGGACGCGATGCACGTATACGTCAACGATGTGCTGCGCGGCACACTTATGGGCAACGACGCTGAAGGCTGGACATTTACCACTTATCTGCCGGACGGTTCCACGACGTCGACAACCCCGGAACCGGTGAACGGATGGATCGTAACGGATATAGAACTGTCCAGTGGTTGCTGGTCCGGCGAAAACACCGTCAAATGGGTGTATGACAGGACCGGCACCGCGGCCGGGGACTCAAACAATAACGCCCTGATCGATAATATAGAGGTCATAGGCGTAAAGGAGACCCTGGAGCTGGACGGGGTAGACGACTTCTATTTACTGGACGATCCGGATACGCTGGTCAACCCGATCTTTGATGACGCGTTCACCCAGCGCACGGCTTCGTTCTGGTATAAGGCCGATAACATCGACGATACACAGATCATCTACGAGGAAGGCGGCGGCGGCAACGGTATGAACATCTATATCGATGACAGGAAAATATATGCCGGCGCGTGGAATAATAACGGCCCGAATAACGGCGGATGGGGAGAATGGTTGAACACCAGCACCACTGAAGGTGAATGGCATCATGTGGCATATGTCTTCGACGCGTCGACTCAGTCTTTCCGGTTGTATCACGACGGAGCGCTTGTCGATGAGGCGTCAGCGCCGTCGGGAGGCCTGAACGGGCACGGGGGGGATGACGCGATAGGGGCGATGAACAATTATACCAGGCTGCATACGGATGCCACGACTACCGACGGCACGACCGCGACCGGCTGGTATTTTGGCGGCGAGATCGATGAGGCATGTTTCTATGATACGGCCTTCAGCGCCATGGACATAAAACTTTTCATGGAATCGGGCCCATCAGGGTATTCAGTGACTCCATTGTACCATAATTCATTTGACACGACGACGATCATGGACGATTCGGGCAACGGCAATACAGCGACCATGTACAATGACCCGGTGATAAGAGACGTTGACGGTATCCCGGCCATGGTATTCGACGGCATAGACGACTATATGATGCTTGATACCCCTGTAGACGGTTCCCCGTCGATCTTTGATGACGAGTTGACGGCCCGTACGGCCGGTTTCTGGTACAAGGCCGATTCCGTGGACGGCACACAGGTGCTTTACGAAGAAGGCGGCGCTTCTAACGGTATCAATGTGTACATCGAAGACGGCAGGGTATACGCCGGCGCCTGGAACAATTATACCGGCACAAGTCCTTTCAGCGTATGGATAGACACCGAGACGACAGCGGATGTGTGGCATTATATAGCGTACGTATTCGACGGCGCTTCCCAGACTTTCAAGCTTTACCATGACGACACCCTTGTGGACACGGTGGCGGCCCAGTCACAGATAAACGCGCACGGAGCGCTTGACGCGGTAGGCGCCATGATGAACGATACGGTCATCAAATCCAGGGGATACCAGTCCGGCGACGGGTATTTCTTCAGGGGCGCCATAGACGATGTCGTATTTTATGATACGGCCCTGCCGGAAAGTGATGTGCTTATGCTTAACTCTGTTGACGGGCCCAGGGATATCGTCACCAAACCCGCGGCTTATTACGAGATGAGTGCCCGGTTGCGGACAATAAATTCTCCTGAATTCATAACTACCGGCTGGTCATCCCAGAACCTGGAGTTCTATGATACCGGTACAGGGTCCGGTTACGCGCTGCAGGCGGAAGATACCAGGGCCGGGGGATCATCCTATATATCCAGGAGGATAGATTCAGGGAACGTAAATGCCATACGCTTTAAATGGAAGATAGATTCCGCGGCTACCGACAAATTGTGCCTGTACGCGGGTAATACCACGGCAGATACGTTGAGATACGCGTTGTATGGCAGCACTTCCGGCGGATGGACACTTGAGACGTATGATATCAACGGCCAGCTCACCGGGACCACATCGGGATCGGGCGACGACTGGCTGGAAGCTGAACTTGATATTTCGGCGTATACAGAACCCGAGATAAGATGGGTGTATGACCGTTCGGGCACTGTTACGGGCGATGTCAGTCATGACGCGTGGGTGGACGAGGTCGAGCTTATAGAAAGCAGGTCCACGCTTGTCTTCGACGGTACGGATGATTATGTGAATATCAACCCGTCCAATTTCACCGGGAGTACTTCGCGCAGGACGATAACGCTCGATTATAAGGCTAATGATACTTCCGGAACGCAGATGCTTTTCGATGACGGGAATACTTCAGACGGTTTCAATGTCTATATACAGGACGGCCAGTTATATGCCGGCCTGTGGTCAGAGAACACCGCCGGTCCGGACTATGACGGCATAGGCGCCACGCTTTTTAACGGCACCTGGGCCAACACATCCACAACAGCCGGCGTGTGGCATAATGTCACGGCCGTTTTCGACGCGGCGGCGAGGCTGTTCACCTTATACCATGACGGGGAATTGATCGCGTCGATGGATACGACGGTATACGGATATCAGAGCAGCCAGCATGCCTGTTACATATATCAGAGGGCCGAAGATCCGGCCATAGGCGCTATGAGAAACGGTACAAAGCTTCATACAGGCGACGTATCGGGCGCCGGCAATTACTATTTTAACGGTGATATAGACGATATCGGCGTATACGAGGAAGTCTTTACCGAGACCGATGTCGGTACCGTCATACTTAACGGCCCGCAGGGTGCGGGCTCGCCCCTGGCGGTTTACAACTGCGACGATGATGTTTCCGGGATCCTGGTGGATGATTCCGGGAACGGGAACACCGGGACTTATAACGCCGGCGCGGCTGTAGGGGATTCGGAGACCGTCTATCTCGAGGCGTTCAACGCCGTGACCGCGGGCGGTGTTGGGTCCGCCGCGACAGAGACCGTTACGGACTTCGACTCGTTCTCGCCATATGCGGGGTTGCCGCTTTCCACCGGATATGAGTCTGATAACTGGTACGTACAGAACACAAATGCCGCGGATACGTACGGCTATGCCGCTCAGGCGGGCATGACCGAAGCCGGTTCGATTTCCGGTATGTCACGGAGAGTAAACCTCAGGCGCCAGGCGGAGATAACCTTTGACTGGATGCTGGATGCTGAACCCGCGGATTCAATAGACCTTGTGATCGACGGGGAGCTCAGGGTGTCCACGTCCGGTACTACCGGCGGATGGGTGCGTGTAGACGGCGTGACGCTGGACGCGGGTGAACATACCATAGAGTGGGTGTACAACAGAACGGATACCGTGTCGGGTGAAGCCGCGGCAGGCGCGTGGGTAGACAATGTGTCGATCCTGTACGGCAGTTGGGACGCTGATTTTACCTCCACGGCGCCGTTTACGGAACCGGCGGACCCGGACCTCAATGTCGGTACATGGACACGAGAATTTGACGGGGACAGCTGGGCATATAAACAGACCGTCTACAACGAGGGCACTACGCTGCCGATGACAGTGATGGACGGCGCGTTTGTCCGTGACGGCATAATACAGTTTGACGTGAACATCGCGAATGATCAGAACACAAATAACGGCGAGTTCCTGTTCAGGTTGTCGGATGACCAGCAGGAAGGGTATCTCTTGGGCATCGACAGGTCCAACAACCAGTTGTTCATACGCAAATGGACAAGCGGATGGGTGGACACGGCGGATACTTCAAGTGATGTCACCCAGAAACTGGAGGGAGTATGGGAAGACGGTTACCATACCATAACACTGGAACTGGAAGGTAATACCGTAAGGGTATCCTTCGATGACCAGAAAGACGTCATCGTGGATGAATTGTATGCTTATAGCGATGACCTGCACGGCGGCATAGCGATCGGAAGTTACATGATATCCGACCCGGCGCAACCTATATGGTATGACAATATACATGTAAGAGAGTCGGCATACATGGAGGAAGAGTTTACCGCCGAAGCGTCAGTGCCGGGCGCGCAGCTGCCGGTTGGTTACGAAACCGATACCTGGCTGGCCCGGGACGGTGTATCGTATGATGAAGACGGCTTCGCGCTCGAGGCCGGCATCACCCGCACGGGAAGGCCCACTTTTATCGAACGCGCGGTCGATCTTAAAGACCCCGCCACGCTCAATTTTATGTGGATGACCGATTCTTCCGTATCGGATAATCTGTGTTTTTATGTAGACGGTGTCGAGATGATATCGCCCATAAGCGGTTCGACCGGCTGGCTGGGGAGCGGGGATATCCCGTTGTCCTCCGGCGAACATACCCTGAGATGGGTATACCAGGTGGACGGCCAGGCGAATGACAGCGCCTGGATCGACTCGGTCAATATCGTTTATGATGATATTGTGGAGGATTTTCAGACCGGAGCGTCGTTCACGGCGGATAGCGGCACATGGTCCAGGGTGGACGACGACGGTAACTGGGCATATCAGCAGGCGGCGACCGGTTCAAACTATTACGTTTCGGTCATGGACGATACAACGGTCCGTAACGGTACAATAAGCGCAAAGGTCAAGATAGAAGATAATTCCGCCTCGTATGCGAATAAAGGGTATCTGTATTTCAGGATGAGCGACGATCTGAGAGAAGGGTACGCGGTCAAATATGACAGGTATTCGCAGAGGCTGTATCTGTATCAACTCAGCTGGGATGACGAATATAACCAGGTGAATTATACCCAGAAGGCTTATGTGGACCTCGCTTCCGAGATCCCGGGATTCGATCCAAGCGGATACCACGAGATCAAAGTGTCCACGTGGGAATCATTCATATCCATAGGCCTGGACGACACCGACGACCTCATATGGTACGGTGATGAGAAATATAATGATTCGCGGCACGATAAAGTGGCGCTTGGTACGTATTATGTGCGGTACGCGGACAGCCCGGTGCTTTTTGACGATGTATCCATAAGCGACAACGTCTATTGCCAGGATACCTTTACGGCTTCCGGTAAGCCGGAGAACATACCCACGAACGGCAGCTGGGTCGCCGGAGACGGGTATGTCATACAAAGCCTTACAAGCGATTATTACGGGTTCAATGACAGTAACCCGTCAATATATTTTCTCGATTCGGGTGAGATCGGTACGGGTATAGTGCGGTCATCAATGATGTTCGGAGGGGCATCCGGCTCGACTAATGAAAGCCTGTTGTATTTCGGGATGGACCAGGACGCGGACGGGTACGCGCTCCAGCTTGTCTATAACGGCGGCAGCACGGATTATCTGCGCCTGTACCAGGTGGAAGCCGGGTCCCTTACGGAGCGGCTTTCTAATGTCAGTATCGGCACCATAAACCCCGCACAGTGGTATAACGTCGAACTGCGCCTGAACGAGGCCGATAATAAGATAGAGGCCCGTGTGGATTATGACGGCGACGGTGATTTTGACGATGAAAGTTATGTACTGAACTACCAGGACGCCTCTTACCGCACATATGACGGGGGCTATGTGGGGATAGGCGCGAGTACGAACTATATACAGCAGTATTTCGGTGACGTAGACATTTATAGTCAAGGCGGGACGCATATTACCACGATCGAACCGGATAAATACCTGGACACTATACCTTATGGTATCCCGGTGCCGTTGACAGGGGCCTGGTCATATACGACACCGCTGTTCACGAACAATATGGTATACATGCAGTCATTAAGCGACGCGTCCGCGGCTAACCACCATATCGCCCGGTTGAATGACGTCGCGATCCTCAACGGGGAAATAGAAACGGAAATAGGCATAAGCGGAAGATCGGATTCCGACGAGGCCTATGTATATTTCAGGATGGATTCATCGATGACCGGAGGGTATTCGGTCATGCTGAACAAAAACGGTAATGTCAAGTTGTTCAGGGTGGATTCAGGTGTGGACCAGACGGATTATCTGGCTATCGGCAGTTATACTATACCCGGGTTCGATAACAGTGCCGCCCATACCGTCAATATACAGCTTGAAGGAGCCGCGATATCGGTATCGGTCGATGACCTGGCGGGCATCATCACCACAAATGATTTCAACTACTATGGTGACGGATATGAAGGAGTGGCGATCGGGACAAGCGAGACTTCCGGGCCGATATGGTTCGATGATATACGCCTGGCCGGGACGTCAGACAGACGCGATTTCAGCGGCGAACTGCCCGATTCGGGAGGCCTTCCCACTTTGCCGGCAGGCACGGGAGAATGGTGGGGGGACTGGCGGTATGTAGATGACGGCACAGGTAATGTCGCGTACGCCCAGGTGGATACCGGTGACGGCGCGTCCGGTTGCGGAGGTAATTTCCCGACGGAACTCGCGGGCGATCTTAAAGACGGGACCATACAGGCCAGCATAAGGATAGACGGGTCGATAGCCAACTCCAGGGAAGATAAAGCCCTGGTCTATTTCCGCTGTTCACAATGGAGACGGTATGGATATTACGCCATGCTGGACAAGACCAATAACCTGTATCTTTACAGGATAGATAATTACGCGGATGAACTTCTCGCGTCCGTATATCTGCCGGACTATATCTCAGGGTTCACATCCGGGGAATACCACAATATACGTGTCGATCTTAAGGGTCCGGCGATAAGCGTGTCCGTGGATGACGCGGCCGGATTGATAAAGGCCAATGACGGGACTTATCTCTTTGATACCGCCGGTATAGATATAGGTTCGATGACGACCGCTGCCGAATATGAGGCGGCATTGACCTTCGCGGCCGACAGCCTGGGAGAAAACCTAAAATATGACCTTCTCAGCATCATGGGTTCTCTGGACGCTTCGGCTTACGGTTCGGATGTCTGGGGATACCGCAGCGAGCTTCTGAACCTTTCCTACGGCAACAGGGACCTGATAGGCGTGATCGATAACTGCCAGATGTCGGCCATAGGAACGAGGAAGACATCCGCCGCGGTATGGTTCGATGATGTGTCTATGGAGGACATCGTGCGCGCCGAAGACACATTCACTCCCGACGCCGTTACGGACGACAGCGATATATCGAAATTCGCCACGTGGAGCCGCGGCGAGGGTTCGATCACAGTCAATCCTCCGGTGGTATACGATGGTATAAGGCCGGTAACAACGTACATGATAAATGACAGTTATCAGGAAAGTGTCGTGATCGATACGAGCATCAGGTTCGACCAGGCCCCCGGGTCGTACACCAATAATTACGGTAACCTCTATTTCGGCATGGATGAGAACGGAAACGGTTATGCTGTCGGCCTCGGCTATGAAAAAGAGTATGATTATGATTTCCAGGACTATATTTATCTTGTAAGGGTCGAGAACTGGAAACATGCCGGCGGCATAACAGACGCGGTGACCGTGGATAATTTCACTTACAACACCTGGTATGATCTTGAACTGGGGCTGGATGCGGCTACAGGCAATATACGCGTGTCACTGGACGGCACTGAATATATCAATGTTACCCCGCCGTATACGGGCGGGCACCCGGCATACGCCGGCGGCAGCATAGGCCCGGGTTGCGGCGCTACCACGGTACCCATTTCTTACGGCGACATCGACGTATTCGAATCCGACGGTGTGACACCGATAACGACCTATGAGCCGGACGCGGAGTACCAGGAAGACTGGGACGCGCTGCCGGACGGCATGATGGTGCCCCGGAGCGGGGACTGGCAATATATGCGTGACAGTGAAGGGGATTATAATTATGTGCAGTTCCTTACGGACAATAGCATGGATCATTCCGTGATGAAAGGCGAGACAGCCGGTGATGGTCTGATCCGTACAGATTTCAGGATGGACGGGGCATATCATTCCGGCGACAACTATATCTACCTCATGTTCGGGCTGGACGATGCCGGTAACGGCCTGGCGGCAAGGGTGCAGAAATACGGTGAAACTGACGCGCAGGTGACATTGTACAGGATAGCGGACGGCAAACGGACCGGAAGCACGCTGGGCACCGCTGTTACCTACAACAATTTTGATTTCAGTGTATCGCATACACTTAATGTGGAAGTGGACGGCGCGAACGTCAAAGTATACCTTGACGGGTCGACGGATCACAACACCATCACTTATACCGATACCACGGCTGTCTCGGGATATATGGGCCTGGGCACGGAATATCTCACGGGGGCGGCATGGTTCGACAACTTTGGCGCAGAGAACGCCGAATATATCGATGATACCTTTGAACAGGTCCCGCAGGACATACCGCAAAACGGCAACTGGGTCTACGAAGACGGCAAGATCATGCAGACCGAGAAATACACCAGCACCTCCGGGATGGAGGAGTACCATTCCATACTTGCCGGTGATTATGAGTTCAAGGACGGCAGTATCAGCGTGGATGTGACCCTTAACCACGCCGGCACGTCCACCGCGCCGGGAGCGTGGGTGTATTTCAGGGGTGACGGTAACGGTAACGGGTATATGGTAAGGGTGAGATACAGCACCCTGGAACTTTACAAGACCACCGGCAACTGGGGGGGAGAATCGTATATCACCAGTATAGCGCTGGACTCAACGCTCGAATGGGGTAAATCATATACGTTGACCATCGACGCGTTCGATAAATACCTTACCGCGTCCATCAACGGCACGACGTTGACATACAACAGCCTGGACACGGCCGCATATCCTTCCAGCACGGTATGGCTGGGGTCATACAGGTGCGAGGGAGTGACAGCGCCCATCGTGTTCGATAACTTCAGTATAGACTCATCGCTGAACACGCCTGACAGGGTGGCCGATGACTTTACTTTCGAGGCGTTCACGCCGGTAAACGGCGCGGACTGGCAGTTCGTCGATGACGGTTACGGGAACATGGTATATGAACAATCAATGCTCGAAGAGACTACGTATCATTTCGCGACGATGAACGGGTATGAAGTCCAGGACGGTACGATCTCCTGCGATTTCAAACTCAACGGTACGGGTCCCGGGGATAAAGTATTGTTGTATTGCCGTCTTGATGAAGGCTATGACGGGTACGCTGTATATGTCTACAGGGCGAATGACACGACAGCCCGGATGTATTTATACGCGGTGGATAACGGCCAGGTCACAGGGGGGTCTCTCGGCTATAAGACTTTCTCAGATTTCGATTTCAGCCAGTATCACAATATAAAGATACGCATGAACGGGTGGACAATAAAGGCCTATCTTGATGACAACCAGTCCGATTACATACAGTATAACGGGGCCACACCGAGAATAGGCAAAGTCGCGCTGGGGACTTATGACCTTAACGGCAGCTGCTGGTTCGATAACGTCAGTTTTGAGACAGAGAGCATACCGGAGGATTACTCGGAACTGTATGATTTCGGTTTCAGGGAGACTACCCAGAACGACTGGAATATCATGGATGACGGCTCCGGGAACGAAGTATACGCGCAGGCGACCATAGAGACCGACACGTCGAAACATTTCCCGACATGGCTGGAATCTTCCAGGTTTATAAACGGTGTCATAGAGACAGAGATAATGATCTCCGGTACCGGCAATACCGATGAAGCATATACTTATTTCAGGATGAACGACAGTAAACAGCAGGGGTACGCGGTGAAACTGGACAGGGACGGAGACCTCTACCTTTACAGGGTGCACTCGGGTGTGAACCGGGCGGATACCACAAATTCGTATTATGATCCCATAGACGGGCTTAAAATATCGGGTTTTGACCAGTCGGTATATCACAGGCTCAGGATAGAGCTGGACTGGTACCGTATAAGGGTGTACCTGGATGATGTGGAATACATATACGCGGAGGATTACACATATTACGGTGCGGGCCATACAAACGCCGGGCTGGGCACAAACCAGACAAGCGGCAGCATATACTTCGATGATTTCCGTGTCAGCGACGCTAAATTCGCCGTGAACGGGTACTACCCGCCGCTGCCGTCTGATATGGCGCCGGTAAGCGGGAACTGGCAGTATCTGGAAAAAGATGACGCCCCGGGCGAGTTCGCGTACGTGCAGACGATGCCGGACAATAGCGCCGTCAACCATCACGCGTCTTTCATGGGCGGGGTATCGCTTAAGAACGGGTCGCTCGAAGCGGATATCAGCATCCATGGGACAGATGATTATGAGGAAGCGTATCTGTATTTCCGCATGGACGATCAATACCAGACCGGTTATGCCGCGATGATAAGAGAAGACGGACGGCTTTATCTTTACCGTGTGGATGACGGTCTGAACGATTCCGGATACGCCCAGATAGAATATGTGAACATCCCGTCGTACATCGCTGAAGACTATCATAACCTCAAGATAGACCTGGACGCTGAAAACGTACGAGTGTCCGTGGACGGGGCCACATATATAAGCCGCAGGTTACTCACATATTATGATGAAGCGCACACAAGGGCCGGGGTGGGGACAAGCGATACATCCGGTATGGTATGGTTTGACGATATCAAGGTCACGGATTCGATATATATCACGGACCATTATACCCGGGGCCCTGTGGACGATGCCCTGCGTATATCCGGGCTCTGGACCCCGGAAGGCGATACCGTGAAACAGACTTACGCGTCGAGCGGGCTGGCTATGCTGATAGCCCCGGATAGTCACATGCCCGAAGGGGCCAGCGCCGTGATCGAGACGGCCGTCAATATCACGGATTATAATAACCAACCAGTGGTCTATTTCGGTATGGATGATTACCTTAACGGTTATGCCGTTGTATTCAACGAATACGACGGGGAATACGGCGACTATACGAACATATACCGTGTTGCCGCCGGACGCATCTCAGGCAATCCGCTTGCCTCGGATTATCTGGGGCTCAGCGGCAACACGGATTATGATATACGGGTCGAGATAGACGCGGCAGCCGGCAGCGTAAGGGCATATATCGACCGCGACGGTGACGGAGCCTGGGAAGCGAACGAGCTTTGCGAAGCTCTCGGTATAGGCGCGGTCAGCGGCCGGGCCGGCATAGGCACTTACAGGGTAGATGCCGGGTCCGCGGCCATATTTGACAAAGAGCTGTCGGTCACCGTGGATTCAGATACGGCCGTGTATGACTTGAACCAGGCCCTCGCGGGTATTGAGCCCCTGACACCGGTAGCCCTGAACGGCGGAGACTGGAGAGTCGTCGTGGATGATTCCGGGAACGCGCGATATGCGCAGACAACACAGGATTATGCTGTTTACCGGTCTAAGATAAACGGATATGCCGCGCAGGACGACCGTATACAGGCGGATATAAAGATAGACGGCAGGGATAATACCGATGACATGTATATCTATTTCAGGATGGATGGATCCTTCCAGAACGGGTACGCGGTCAGGATAAACAAGAATAAAGAAATAGCTTTCTGCCAGGTGGACGGCGGCAACCATTACACGGACCGGCTTGATTCGGGTCCGGCGCCGTTCTCCCTGACCAACGTTCTTAATACCTTTGATCTTAACGAGTATCACCACGTGGAGATAGATTTCAGCGGTTCGGTCTTCAAAGTATGGGTAGATAATATACTCGTCGGCACATGGACCGATACGACTTATGCCGGGGCCGGCAACAGCAGCATAGGACTGGGGACTTACAGGCTCAGCGGCCCGGTGTGGTTTGATAATGTCGGGCCCGCGGATGAAATAAAAGCGGAGGATGATTTCGATGTGCCGCTTTATTACGGGAACCTTTCATTCGACCAGGACGGTGACGGGGATGTCGATATGCTCGACGAGAACATAATCATACAGACAATAGGTATGGGCGCTTACAATGCAAAAGCGGATATAGACGGCGACTTTGACGTCGACTTCGCGGACCTGGAATATTTCAGGCGCGACTACTGCAGGACCGATGAGGTGTCGGTAAAGGACCTGGGCGGTACGATCTATTATGTCACGGAAGACCTGGTGAGCGATAAGTACAGGGTAGAGACCAATGCCGGGGACATTTTCATGAGCCAGACCGACAGAAAGAAAGTCAATGCTTTCAACGGCCTCGATTACTGGGTCCTGGATGATGACAAGGGGGTGCATGAAATACAGTTCCTGGAGATCAAGCGGTCCGACCTGGATTCAGACAAGGCCGTGGATGACAGGGATTTCAGCATACTCATGGATGCCATGGGATCAAGTTATATAGGCGGCAGTGACACGCCGCCCGCCGCTATCGGGGAGATAGTCCCGGGATCGGCCTGGGAAGACGATGAATATTATGGTTCCACCCAGACCATGACGATAGGCGAGACAGTGTATGAGGTAGTGGTAGACGCGGAGGACTTATACAGTTGCACCATCGAGTTCTACCCGGATGGCGCAGCTACTCCCGAAGACACAGTAACATTAGGTTATTATATGGACTGGTATCATTTTATCAGTGAATGGTATACCGGTACGGTCACGCTGGGAGGAGAAGACTATACTGTTGCCGCGTCTGAATGGGATACCGACCCGGTCGAGGTATACGCGGAGGCGGCGGTCGAAAAGACCGCTTCTTCTTCCGAATGGACCGCGCTTGCCGGCACCGATTATTATTATTGCGAAGGGGCCTACGAGGATAAATGGATAGGATACACGGTCGATGTGCCGCAGGAAGGCATATTCGACATAAGCTTATACGCGATGAACAACCAGTACTTCGATTCCAGACAACGGCCCGCGCTGCCGGAAGGATATGTATATGAGTTCGAGGTCTATATCGATGACAGCACCATGGAAGACTGTAAAGGCAGCATCTGGGTCAATGGGTCGGATAACGCCATAAGCACCGGGTCCCTTGAGACAGTCTTGACACCGGGTGAACACCAGATAAGGTTCAAGTGGGTAAACGCCACCGAGACCCGGTCGTCGTATATCCCGTCCGGCTCGACGTATATATACCCGAACGCCACATTGACAAAGATATCCATCGAGACGGTCGGTTTTGATGAAAGGGCCGACCTGAACAACGACCGTGAAGTCGACCGTGACGACCTTGAGATATTCCTGAAAGAGTACAGTGACAGCGGTACTTTGCAGAGGATAGAACTCGGTGACGGCACTCCCGTGTATGTGATAAAAGACAGGTCCACCGGCACATATTATTTTTATAACGAGGATTCGACGTTCGCCAAGACATCCGATCCCGAAGGCAAGGTGGAGTTCAGCGGGTTTGTGTATTATGTCCGGGACGATGCCGGGGAGATATCCTTGATGACGGTAGCCGATTTTAACGGCGACGGTATCGTGGACGCTGAAGACGAACAGATGATAAAAGACGCGCTGGGATCGACAAGCGGGCTTGAGCAGGACGCGAGCCAGTATCATAGTAAGGGCGGTTTCGCGGTAAAAGATTCTTATCTGTACGAGGACAAGATATATGACTCGAATATCAGTACATCCTACTGGGTGGAATATGAATTTACGGGGATAGGGTCCGGTAATTATAATATCGGCCTCAGCGCGCGTTCATATGAAAGGAAACCGTTCCCGATGAGCGAGTTCGGGGGATACAGGTTCCGGGTCTACGTAGATGATGTCGACAGGGGCGAGATACTGATAGACCCGAACAGGTGGCTTTATGAAAAAGGCACGATGAACGTCGATCTCAATGAAGGCACAGGACATACATATACCATAAGGTTCGAATGGATCAATCCGGAAAAGGACCTCAGCATAGACCTGGGTAAGGTCTTTATACAGGACGGCAATTATGATGAAAGGGCCGACCTTGACGGAGATTACTCCGTCGAAGACGAAGACATGCTGCTTTTCACGGAACACCGTGTGAAAGTGAACGTGACACAGAAATTACGCCTGGAAGGGTATGACTATTACGCGGTGATCGGACCGGACGGGGCCCTGACGCTGCGCGATATCACGGATCCGGGAATATTATACAGCGGGTCGGACGACTTTATAGATATAGACAGGACCGGCGCCAGTCTCCGGTACGTGTATATCTTTGATGAAGAGACCGGGCTCATATCTCTTGTGAAGGTAAACGAATTTGATATAAACCTTGATGGGCGTATCGATGAAGAAGATGATGAGTTCATGCAGGACGCCCTCGAGAGCCCGCTGCTGAAGAAGACTGCGGACATGTATTCCGCCGCTACGGTATTCAGCAGCCAGCGTTACGGATGGATCAAGGGAACCGACAGGACTATAACGACAGAGGGTATGAAATACCGGGATTACGGGTATCCCTGGGTTGATTACGAGGTCTTCGTAGAGGAGGAAGGAGATTACCTGGTAGGGTTGTCCGCCCGGAACGCGTCGGGGCGGGATGTCCCGGATAACTGGAACGAACCATGGGGTACGGATAACATGATAGTGGAAAGACACGGGACGGTATACGATTTCGGGACCAACGATGACGGTTCGCTTCACATGAAAGTGGGTACCGATACATTCGGTGACAAGGATCCGTGTATCAGTTTTGATGCGTGGAAATACTGGCCGGACGGGATCGACCGGGTGCAGGACCTTGAACGGCTGAACGGGGAGAACCGCTACCTTGAGGTCAGGTACAAATTTGACTCCACATACGGGGAGCTTATAGAAGACAACGCCAGGGTGAAATGGATGCTTTCCAATCAGGGCAGTTATAATACACTGGACTTTGAGGTGGCCGGATCCGCGCAGAACATAAACGACGAGGTCTATTATACATATGTAATCGACCTTTGGAGCCTGGGGCAATCCCTGTGGGAAGGCGGCGGAACGGAGCACCTGGAAGAGTTCTATTTCTACCCGTTCGTCAACACCGACAACAATGTCAGGGGCATGATAGATATAGAGTACATGGCGTTCAAGACCGACAGTGACGGGGACCAGGACCTCAGCGACGAGACGCCGAATTCCTATCTGGGACATTATACCGGCTGGAACGGTACGGATGACAGCGGATGGCAGGGGTACAAGACGGATAACACGGACCTGAAATTTGAACTCGTCGTGGACGGGCAATCACGGGGGCAGTTCTCGGTACCCTGGGAGAAATACGGTGAATACCTGAACAGCGCGATCGATACGCACCTGACCCAGGGTACACATGATATCAGGGTCAAGTGGATAAACGATCATGGTTCGGAGACAAGCGTCTCAATAAAGGATATATACATATATGACTCCAAAGCCGATCTTTCCGGCGACGGGTTTGTGGACGAAGCGGATTATGAACTGTATACCTCGGGAAAATCCATTAATACTTCCCGATATACCATCGATCTGGCCGGAGAACAGTTCGTGGTCGAAAAAGCGGATGACGGCAGCGGCGGGTATATCAACCAGCTTAAACGGTTCACGGCCGAAGCGGAAACCGTCACAAGCGACCCGGATACGAACCGCGTGAACCTCGGCGGCAATGACTACACCCTGTCTTTCAGCGATAAGGAAGAGAAGATAAAGCTGGGGTCAAGTTATATCATCAGCATGCCGCTGCATGACGGCGAGATAATGTTCAAGGACAGCAGGTATTACTACGACCTGCTTTACGGCGGGAAGGTAGAACTGGAAAGCCTCGAGGAGGTGGCGGAAGAAGAGGACGGCATGATCTCGGTGTACGGCAAACTGTTCGACGTCATAAAAGACGATGTCTCCGGACATATTTCCCTGCTTCCGGCTGTAAGGGAGAAGGTAAGCCTCCAGGCGTCTTTCAATGACAGCACCGGTGCCGCGGCTTTCTATTGCAATAATGAACCGATAACCCAGGCATGGGACGATATCTATATCAAAAACGGTGCCGCGAGCAATAAGACTTCATGGGATGACAGCAACGTTGATATAGTCATGGCTGTAATAGACCGGGTGACCGGGCGAAAGGAATTCGTCAGCTGGGATATCTGGAACGACAGCTACGATGATAACGAGGAAGAAAGGACGAACTGGTTTAATAATTACGGTAAACCCAGGCTGGATAATATGGTGGATTACCTGAGCAGCCTCAGCGACGGTACGATCGTGATGACTGTCCTGAAGAACGGCGAAGCGTTCAAATATATAGAAGATACGCGGTATTTTGATATATGGGAGACCGCGAATGTGGGCAACGCCTTTAAAGACCTGGGTTCCAGCAGGATGCATGAACTGGCATGGGACGAGAACGCGTCCTGGGCGTTTATCGGCACAAAGGGTATGGGTATCAACCCGCCGACCGCGTATGAAAAATACCAGGAATACGGCGGCAACATAGATATCACCAGGATCGGCGCGGTCATAAAAGACGAATACGGACAGGACAATTACCCGTCATCCGAGGACCCGCATGACAGCATCGAAATCGACGGTGTGGATTATGTGATCAAGCGCGTCCAGGAAGACGGTGAAGTCAAGATCAGGCTTTACAGAAAGGAAAACCTGGTCTCCTATGAAGAAGACGGGCTGCAGATGATAGATATAGACGGATATATATATGAGGTCACCTTCGATGACGACGGCCGTCCGGTATTTACTTCACCGGAACAGAAAGTATATCAGCCGGGTGAAAGCACGGTCACCGTTGATGATGTGCAGTATGCCGTCACCAGAGACGCGGACGGAGATTATATCTTTACGGAATCCGTACCCAATAACTCCTGGGTAAATGAGGATTTCGACTGGAACGTCAACGGGTGGTCACGGAACACCACAAGTTCGCTTGATTTCGTACATGGGGCGGATATCCCGAACGGTGAGCAGATAATACCGTATTTTGACCCGGAGACCGATTACGCCAAGGTCAACGGGCAGTATTTCGAGTACCGTACGTACGGCGCGGTAAGCCTGGAAGAAGGGGAGATCCTCGGGGGATATGCCGTGGGATCGCTTACCAAAACATGGACCAACATACCGGAATATGACAAATTCAAGATCAGCTTTGACATGGATTATGTCGGCGATTCACTGTTCCCGGCATACGCTGTGGTGAACGGCGAGAAGGTCTGGGATACGATAGACGTTCCCGATGATATCGAAGGGCTGAACATACGGCATGTAGAGATAGTGGTAGATAACCCGGGTGACCAGCTGGAATTCATACTAGGATGCACTAACGAGAACCGGTCATGGGGGGTCGACAACCTTACGATAACACCTGTGACAGAATATTATATAGACGGGTATACGAACCTGGCCCAACTGGGGAGAGGAGCTACGGTTCAGAGTGACAGCTGGACGCACCGGGGCGAATATATGATAGACGGGGATAATAATAACTCGCATTATATGTACGCTGCCGACAACAACTGGGTCACGCTGGACCTTGGCGGAGTTTACGCCATAGACAAGGTCAGGACCCAGCTGTATCTCGACGGCAGCTATAATTGCAACTATATAATACAATCGTCCCTGGATAACGAAAACTGGAACAACTGGCTGGCATGGAACACTAGTAACGCCTCCGGCTGGCAGGAGCACGAGTTCAACACCCACGAGGCGCGCTATATCCGTATAGTGGGAGACGGGACAAACCCGAACGAATTAAGAGTAGCCGAGATGGAGGTATACGGCGGCGTGGCTGAAGACGTAGTGAAGTATGTGGAAACCAGCGTAATGTCCGGTGACAATAACATCGTGCAGCTGAGAGGCGTGAATTATTTCATCGAAGAAGTTGAAGGAAGTGTCAAACTGGTCGAGGTGCATCCCGCCGATCTGAATATGGACGGTGTCCCGAATTATAAAGATGAAGAGATGATACTCGACGAAGACGGGAATATCATTTTAGCGAAGTCCGTGGACAGACAGCTCGCGGTCGATGGGAGCCTGCAATATTATTTCGAATACGGAGATTCCATATACGCGACTTACAGGAACATCACGAACAATTATATCGTTTCCGACGGGTTTGATACGATAGGGTCGTCCGGGACGATGAACATAGGCTTCAACGGGAAGATGTTTGAAAATTACGAGCTGCCGGAGGGGGAACAGCTTAAATTCAACGTTTATACGATGAGAAAGAACTCCGTAGAGGACGGGTGGCCCGGCACCTGGACATATTCAGGACAGATAACCGTAGATGACCTGGAGGAAACCTACCAGGACTATTTCATCACCACGGACCTGAATGACGGGATCGCCAGGGTCAAGATAGAATGGGTCCAGGGTCCGGAAGATTCGGCCATACAGATCAAAGACGTATTTATCGAAGATGCCCATTATCACGCGGCCGCCGATTTTAACGGCAATGGTGAAATAGACGTGGGAGACCAGGATATACTGCGCTCCCAGTTCGGTAATTCAGACGCCTTCCGGACCGTATGGGTGGATTACGGTACCCCCGGTGACGAGGACATAGTGATCTATTACGCCACAAAGGAAAGCGGTAAATATGTATTCTATGACCAGGACGGCAACCGTTACCAGGCTGAAGACGATAACGAGCGCGTCCGCATAACTTACCGGAACAAGGAACGGTTATATAAGATAATGTCATCCGACGGCGGCGGTGTGAACCTTGAGGAGATGATACTCGGGGACTTGAATTCCGATGGTACCATCGATCCCGCGGTAGTCCCGGACGATGACAACGTGATCGCCGAGATCGCGGAATACCTGTACAGGAACTCGGGGACGACGTTGAGCCTTGATATGATAAATGAGGTATTTGCGCGGTACAACATGTCTTCACAGGAGGCATACGACGCGGCGGATATAAACAAAGACGGCGTGCTGGATGATGCCGACAAGGACCTTTTGTCATCGGTCAGGCTATTATCGGATTATGTCCTGGTAAATAAAGACAGGCTGCCCGCAGGGCTTGTGGAGGCTAAACTCGTAGTGTCCGGTGACGCCATGATAAGACTGTATGACAGCGCTTCACTCGAGCTTCTGGCCAGATTTACGCCTAAAGGGACCGTTTATGAGTACAGCGGTGTTCCAGGGGACAATAAACTCGTGAAGTTTGTCGATGAGGACGGCGATCACGTCGAGTATACATACGAGTATACCTATGAACCGTCGGGGACCACCGGCGGACATACAAAAGTCTATGATTCCGCCTCGGATGAGACCCGGGTATATGACGATGAGACCGGCAGGATAGTTATGAAGGAATCACCCGATATCCGGGTCACATACGCGTATACGACACAGGGCGGGGTCGTGTACCAGACCGAGACCGGAGAATATAATATAGGCGCGGATGATGATTTCAGCGCCGGCGGGATCGAATCCGGGTCAAGATGGTTTGTGTCGGGGGAAGGCGAGTATACGCTGGATAACGGCGCTCTGGAAAGCCTGCGTAATATATCCGACAACAGGAGGGAACTTTTCAGTGACAATGACCATCCAGGGGGATGGTTCAATATCACATATGACCTTGAACCGCCGCACAGGGATGATCCGGGTTTTGTGGAAGATTACGCTAATATAAGATCGATCGTCTGGGGAAATTCCTCCACATCGAAGACGACTGCGTTAGAGTCCAACAGCTGGGGTTACAGCAGCAGGGTCGATGGTAACACCCTGTCGGTCTACAAGAGCGCGTATGATTGTTATTATGATAACCTGGATGACCTGCCCGAGCATGAGCGGCCGAAAGTAGCCGAGATAACCTTTGAAGATATCACCGCCGCTCCGCCGGTAATAACGGGCATTGTGTATTATGACGCTTATAACAACAACGCCGAAAGACGTTCGGATGTATTGTTCAGCTATGAATATACCACTGATCCGGCGACATTTTCGTTATCATCCACCTCGATAAATGACATAGAAGTGGAGGATACGTACGGGTACGGCAGGAAATATGACTGGGATTTCTACGTGCAGCATGACCCCGCGACCGGAAACATCTATGACGCGAGTATCAAGAACATCTACAGCGGCTGGCTGGGCGGCAGTGTCGCCCCGGCAGGCGATACCGCCACTTTCCAGATAACACAGAACGATGACATTTATAACATAACCGTTAATTACGACACCTCAGGCGGGACATATGAGATAAGCGGGATCGATATAGACACAGATTTCGGTGTAGGTGAGACAAATTATTCCGGCGGGGTGAGTGTGGCCCACGACGATGGCGAAATGATCACGGTAAGTTCATCATCCGACGGCGCTGACGGGTGGATATTATCAGGAGATTTCGACGTGCAGGTGGATATCAATGACCTTTACGCGTCGAGCGCCACGGTCAAATCCTACAACTCCAATTGGGGTAAAGAGGTCGGGGCCGCGCTGGGTATAGTGTCAAAAGATGACGCGGGCGTTTACGCGCGGGCCGGGGTATTCTATAACGGTTCAAGCTGGGCCTATAAGAGTTACATCAATGACGGTACCGGGGTCGGGCTGGAATACAACTATAATACCGGTGATACTAACCGGATAAGGATAAAGCGGGAGGACGGCCGGGTGTCCGTGCTTTACTGGGATTCGTTCTATGAAAGCTGGAGAAATATGCTTGATTATGATGATGTCGAGTTCGGTGATGATGACATCATAGTGAAGCTGTACGACAGGAACTCGCCTGAACGGAAATATGACGCTGACGGGCATTCTTATGTACACAGCGCGTCGGCCTCATTTGATAATTTTGAGGTGATATCCGGTGAACCGCCAGTGATGAAAACGGGCACCAGTGAGCGCGTGTATGACCTCGAGGGGCGGCTGCTTGAATATTCCGATATGGACGGGAACCTCCACGAATTCGCATACCAGGCAGATACCCCGCCGGGATATACGACTGTGACTGAGACCGTAAACGGGATGGAGATGTCACGCAACGTTATGGACGCGGATAACCGGTTGATCGACACCCTGACGGTGGATACAGAGGCCCGGTTGTATGACGGCACTATCAAGGCCGGGGCGTTCACCTGGCCCAGCAGCGGTTCCCCGAGAGCCGATAGCGGCGATGTGATACTCATGGACGGGGATACAGGGTTCATAGACAGCGGGGCCATCGATGAAGATCTGACAGAAGGTTTTACGGTATCCGCATGGGTATATTACAACGGGTATAAATCTAATTCCCGGATAATCGATCTGGGTAACGGTTACGCGGACGACAACATAATCTTCGCTAATTCCGGGACCACCAACGATCTTGTGTTCGAGGTATATAACGCGAATGTCTCGGGCGGGAAAGTAACGGCATATGATGTGCTTGAAAAAGGTAAATGGATACATCTGGCGGCTACAGTGGACTCCGAAGGCAACGCGGTCGTATACAAGGACGGGCAGGCCGTAGCATACGGGCAGACAGCCGCGCCCAGGAATGTCAAACGGGAGAAGTGTTATATAGGTAAGAGCAATACATCCTATCACGGCAATTTCCAGGGCGCTATGGATGAAGTATCCCTTTTTAACACGTCACTTGAACAGCAGGATATCGAATGGATGATGAACAACAAGCCCCAGGGCAAGGGCGAAGGTATGATCATGCATTATTCTTTCGATGGCGGCACGGCAAATGACCTGAACGCTGTCACCCATGAAACATATACATATCATCCGGTTTCGGGTGAAATGGCCAGCCGCTCGGTCTACACCCCGTTCGGGAGGGTAAAAGAGACCTATTCGTTCGACCAGAGCGGCCGACCGGAGACGTATACCGACAGCGACGGGAGGGTCTATTCGTTCAGCAGCGTGATGCACGAAGACGGGACCATGGTCAATTACATGACCGCCGCGGGTGACGTGACTATAGAGGGGGTAAGGGCGGCTCATGATTACGCGTATTATGACGGTGCTACGGAGTATGATCACTCGGCGGCAACGGCTTTTGACGGTATCACAAATGACAAGTATAACGGGTGGACCGTAAACTCAAAATACACCAAAGAAACGGCGGCTTCAGTTATATTCGATCTCGGGAGGGATAAGACGGTCAACGAGATAACCCTTACACAGGGGATAGGGTACAATTCCGCAAACGATCCGTACAATATCCAGGACCTTACACTGTTCTATGCCGGCGAGAAAGCGGTCCAGACGCAGACATTCGGTTTTGATGACGGCGTCTTTACCGGATTATTCCAGACGGCCGGCCAGGAGCAGTTCGAGGATTATTACGACGAGGACGACGATGACTGGAACTGGTTCGCATCCTATGACCGGTTCTATATAGCCGACGGCGGTATGAACGGGGGCAAAGCGATGAGGGCCGATTACCGCAGCGATGCCTACCTGGCCCGCACGATAGAGGCGGCGGATGACGCGTCGGTCTCTTTCTGGTGGAAAGGGACCGATTTCACGTTTGAAGTGGACGGGGAGACCGTAGCTCAAACCCAGAATTCCAGCGAGTGGACTTACGTATCGTTTGATCTGAGCAAAGGTGAGCATGTAATATCCTGGAAAGTGAACGGGAATAATACCACAAGCTATATCGATGACATAACATTGACCAACATCAATGAACAGACCTGGCACCAGATAACAGACGGGTTGACCCTCGTCGATGAACCCGGTATCGACAACGCCTATATTGATAACGGGAGGCTGCTTGTACGCAACAGCCTGCAGGATGTATATACTTTCGAATTTGATGACATCGAGACTGACTCCATAGCGGTGCTGGTAAGATACGATCCCAATAAATACTTCCGTCTCAATGAGATAGAGATCTCCGGCCGGGATACCACCGTGGCGGATATGCCGGCGACCACGATAAGTGCCGGTGACATAGAACTTGATGTCTTCACGCCGGATGCCGGGGATGATTTCGCGACAGTTTCGGCCGCGAGCGGGGCGGTATCTTATGATATGACACGCGATCCCGATTCCGTAGATATCGTGGCTATCGTAGCCGGCGGATATACTACGATATCCACGTTCAGTTATGACGGAGATATCCGTACGGGAATAACCGGTTATTATGATATAGACGGCGACGGCGGGCTCAGCGGGGACATGGCGTACCTGGACCTTTTGTTCGAGGAAGCGGCAAGATCAGATAACGCTGACCTTCTTATGGCCGGGGATGTCGATGGGGATAATGACGTGGATGAACTGGACATACAGTATTTCACGGACTATATATACAGCCACGCGGATGATCTTTTCGATAGTGATATGAACCTTTTCTTTGAATCGCTGGGGACTTTCCGTGATGTATACAATGCCCGCGACCTTATAACGGTATCGGGCGCGGACCCGGCCTGGGAATTCAGCGATGATACGGATGAGGCGTATCTCAGGTCCAGGATAGACCTGGATACCCTGGAAGACCGCTGGGTAGAGTTTAACGTGGATGTGGAGGAAGACGGTTTTTATGACCTGGGGATAATGGCACGGAACCCGTACCAGAGGAACTATGTCAGCGGCAATGATAATAAGCGGATAGAGATAGACATCTATGTCGACGGCAACGTGAACCCGTATGACAACATCGACATAAGAAGCAGGATAAGAGAAGCGATCGATTACGATATAGATTACGGCAAGGTGTACCTTGAGACAGGCACGCACAGTATCAGGCTCTACATATCCGACGCCAACGGCAACGGCAACCGGTACTGGGACGCGGCCGGTGTTTCCGGGTCGGAAGTCGGCCTTGAGATCATGAAGATATATTTCGGGAAGGCCGGGTATACAGACCTCATGGACTTTGATTTCGACGGCGTCATCGACGGAGATGCCTCGGCTGTATATACTACGACAGGAGTCGATACGGACACGGATGCGTATAAGTTCGTGACAAAGGAAAGGACCGTGAGCCGCCTTGCCACCTCTACCACGACCGATTTCAGCGCCATCCGTATAGCTTACGGTGAGGACAATGAGAAGATATACGGTTTGAGGGTAACTGACGAAAAGATCTTCTTCGATACGGGTGAACTTTTCTATGAATGCGTGAAAGTACCCGGACAGACAATATGGACCGTAGTCCTGGAGGACCAGATCGTCGAAGGTGAAAACGACGGAGTTTACGGGGTGGTAGAGACAGACGGCGTGGTGACAGTCTTTAAGCTGCCGGAGGTCATAGAAGGCCAGGCATACAGGACTATAAGCGTGAACAACCATCTATTCGGCGTAAATCAGCTTGCCAGCGGCATTTACGAATTCCATGATGACGAGGGGACCCTGTATTCCGACATGAACGGAAATATCCGCATAGACGGGATAATGTATTATTTTGACGAAGTGAACTGGACATTGATACCGTCAGTGGATATCGTGTCAGAGAAAATAATCACACTGGATGACGAGATATACGGGTATATAAAACGCGGCGATGAGTACAGGATAATCTACGAGGACCTCGAGTATGATATTACCGACAGGGTCACGCTTGGCGTCGCCAGCTGCGAGTTCATCGTCGACGGCGATACCCGGAAAGTCCTGTGGACGACCAAATATAATGAAGATAAAGAGGCGGATGTGTCCCTTTCCGGCGGTGCATATTATGTCGAGATCGATGGCGTAGATTATTCCTTCACAGATGATGACGTGTATAAGGCAGTCCTTTTCAGTAATAATACAGAGCTGGAGGTGGTATTTGATAACCTGAACAGGCCGATGCTTAAAAACACATCCGAACAAAGAAGCAGGGAACTTACCGGCGGGCATACCATGGAACTTTACAGGATAAACCCGATCACAGGGGAAAGGACGGCCCGGGAGGGGAACCTTGTATACGTGGTGGATTCCAACGTGACGGCAACGCTTAGCGAGTTTTACGCGGGCCTGCTCGATGCGGCGGCATCGGCTGAAACGAGTCTTCCGGAAGGATATATGACCGACAACTGGGTAAAACAGGACCAGGCCGCGTACGACGAGGGAGGTTATGCGGCGAGGTCGGGGATGACAGATACCGGCGGCACGTCGTATATATCACGCGAGATAACGGTCGACAAAGACGCGATGATCGATTTTATGTGGATGGCGGATTCCGGTGATGCCGGTGATGTCCTCAGGTTCTATGTAGATGACGTGGAAAAGGCCGCGCCTTTGACGGGAGAGAACGGCGCCGGGTGGGTCCCATGCGGCGATATAAGCCTCAGCGCGGGTACCTACACGCTCAAATGGGTATATGAAGTGACTTCAACTGCCAATGACAGGGCATGGATCGATGATATAAAGATAACTTACGGAACAGATATTGATTTCGAGACAGAAACGCCGTTCACTCCCGTAAGCGGTTCCTGGAGCACCGCCGCGGACGCCGGAGGAGATGCGGCGTATAAACAAAGTGCGACCGGAGAGGAATTCTTCAAGTCCTTTATGGACGATACGACGTTGACCGACGGTATCTTTGAAGTGGACATAGATATTACAAACTATACCGGCGCCGGTAATCCCGGGCCGGGCTGGAACAACGGGGAACTATTGTTCAGGATGAGCGAGGACCGGCAGGAAGGATATGTGCTCAAAGTGGACCGGGATGAGAAAAAACTCACATTGTTCAAACTGTCGGACGGTGAGATCGAAGGCGCGCTGGCTATCGGGGATGTCGTCGCAGGATGGGGAGACGGCTATCATCGCGTAAAAATAGAGCTGGACGGCCCGCAGATAGGCGTGGTATTTGACGGCGAGGCCGTTCTGACGGTGCGGGACGCGGAATATTATGATACGGAGCACGCGGGACTGGGATTGGGCACATACGGGGTAGATCAGGCGGAACTGCCCATATGGTACGATAACATAAATATCAGTGAGGATGCATATGCCAGGGAAGATTTTACCACGCCGGAAGACGGGTTAAAAGCTTATCTTGAAGGTGTCGATCTTGAAGTCCTCGAAAATGCCGCGGATGAGGCGTCGGCGACGTATTCACTGGTGTTCGACGGCGTAGATGATTATGTTTACCTGGACGATCCCGGCACGGATTCCAATCCGACATTTGACGGTACGATCACCGCCAGGTCGGGCGGATTCCGCTATAAATCCCATAATACGGAAGGCAGGCAGGTCATATATGAAGAAGGCGGCGCTTCCAGCGGAATAAACATATACATAGAAAACGGTAAGATCTGGGCAGGCGCATGGTCGGAACCGGAGGGCTACAGCGCCTGGCTAAGCGCCGACACGTCATGTTTCGACGAACATCAGGTGACATATGTGTTCGACGGGGCCGCGGGATATTTTAAACTTTATCATGACGGGGTGCTTGTGGCGGAAGACCTGGACTCGGCGGGCAGTATAGACGCGCACGGCGAAAGGGACGCAATAGGCGCCATGATCGACGCGACCAGGTTCAGCGACGGTCTGCCGGACGTGAACGGTGTATACACTACCGGTTCGGTATCGACCGGCAACGGTTATCATTTTAACGGTGTTATCGAGGAAGCGTGGTTCTATGATGAAGCGCTTGACGCGTCCGAAATATCGGAGATCATCGCGAACAGTCCGGAAAATTACACGACATCCTCACCTGTCCTTTATTTCTCGCTGACCGGCACGGGCATATCCGGGAATATAATCATAGATGATTCAGATAACGGGAATAACGGATATATGTATAACGGTGTGTCCGTGAGTGAGCCTGTATCGGTGTCTGTGACGACCCTCGAGACGTTCGTGGACCATCTCAAAGACGCCGCGATCACAAACGGATATGACGGGATAGACGTAGACGTGCTTGTTCTGGGCATGGGGGTATCAGGGGATGTAGGGGTGGATGAACTGATCGGCATGCTCGCGGCGTCATCGGCAGAAGGTCTTGCCGCGTTCTTATCCGGGATCGATACCGATGAGGCAGGTCTCTCAGACAGGAAAGGGCTCGCGGCTTACCTGGAGGAAAACGCTTCTATTTACAACGGATATACACCCGATGATGTGCAGTCCGCCATACTCGATATCGTGATGAGATCGGGTGAGATAAACCACGAGTTCATCTACTGGGACGAGGACCTGGGTAAACAGGTCATCAGCGCGTCGGAGACCTTGAGCATACCCGGGGAGATCAAGGAAGAATACGCGACGATCAAGGGAGTGAAATTCGAGCTTGAAGGCGATACGAAAGGGAATGTGTTTATCGTAAGGGATTTCCTGGAAAGCGCGGCTGAATATGACCAGATGATTTCCCTGGGGTACCCGGACGGGGTAAAAGAGGAGTTCTGGGTCGTAAGGAACAGAGACACCGACGGCATGTTCGACGGTACGTTCACACTGTATCACTTCGATGAAAACGATGTCGAGACCCGGTTTGTAAGTTATGTTGAACGGCGGGGGACGCAAGTCTCGCCGGTCATCGAGATAAACGATGTGATATTCGATATTTCGATAGATCCCGGCCAGGAAAATCTCGTTCTTACGGAACGCGCTACGCTTTTCGAATCGGAGACCTACAAGACGTTTACCCGGGATGGATTTGTATACCAGCCTATCCAGGTGTTCGGGGCCGAGTATGCCGTGAAACAGTCAAAATCCATCACCGGTATATACGGTTTCTCCGAGATATACGGCGGCGAACTCGATACACCGCTATGGAGCAGGATGGTGGATGACGACAGCATGATAATGCTGGACGGGCTGCAGTATTACCTCCATGACGACATAGGGCAGCGCCTTGAGCAACCCGGTGTGGTCGAGCGTGTGCTCGGGAAAGGGGATTTTACGGGCGACGGGGAAGTCGACATGCAGGACGTCGGGGAATTCCGGGAGATCGAACTGCATTATAAAGATGTCAACGGTGACGGTTCGGTAAACGAAATGGACGTTATAAGCCTTGAGAACATAATCTACCTTATCGGGTCGACTGACGGTAAGTACGCGCCGCACTCGATACTGACGCCCGAGAATATACTCGAGTTCAAGGAGAGGGCGGATGTCAATAAAGACTTCAAGATCAATGTAAGGGATGCTCTGGACCTTAAGGTCGTCGCGATGAACATATATGACATTGATAAGCGCCGGTATGTGGTCATAGGCAATGACGAGTATATATTCCTGTCCGAGTATCTCGACGGCGGATATCAATATAAACTTGCCAGGGAAGAAGACGATACGTATACCTATTACGATGTATCGGAGACCATCGACGGGTACGAGGTCACAATAGGCAGCAATGAGCAATATACCACATACAGTTTTGACGAGGACGCGCTTTTCCGCAGGACAGATAAGGCGGATTATGACCTTATGCTCGATATGCTGGGCGATATCAGGCTCGGCAAGATACTGCAGCCGTATGAGGTCGACGCCGCGGATGTGGACGCTAGCGGCAAGGTCACGAGTAAAGATCTTTCAGACCTGAAGCTGAGTTTCAAACTTATTGATAACTGGGCGGAAATATTCGGCATAGCCATGCCGCGCACTGCGGAACAACTGGAACTGAGCGGTCTTAAGGCGTCCATAGAAGAGAGGATAGAGGAGATCCGGGCGGCTGAAGAGATGCGCATCCAATACGACATAACGGATTACAAGATGCAGCTTGCCGACATAGATGACAGCGGCAGGGTCACACTCGCGGACAAGCAGATCCACAAAAGATCCCTGGACAAGTACAGTGAGATGCGGGTAGTAGGCGACCTGAACAATGACGGGGTGTTTGACTACCGGGATGTGCTTGCCCTTGAGCAGACCGTTTATGTGGTCGAAAATACGCCGCAACAACGCCAGCCCGGAGAAATAATCGAGGTCGACATAAACAATGACGGGGTATTCAACATACTGGACATCGTGACCCTGGAAAATGCCATAAAGATCAAGACAAAGTTCGCCGGCAGCGGCGACATCTCTTCCGCGGACATCGCAAAGATAAACGACGTGAGAGAGTTCGTGGACCTGGGAGTGGCCAGCGGGAATGAACTGCTCCTGACGCGCCTCGGGGCTCTGGCGTCCCGGCACGTGGGAGACACCAGGATACGGGTAGCGGGTGATATATTCGCCGCGTACAGGGGCACGGACGGGAGATATTATTTTGTCGACGAGACAGGCGAGAACACCTACATATCCTATTATGGACTCATGTTCGTAAAAATAAAGGATACTATATATGATATCAGCGTTGACCATAATAACAGGATAAGGCTTACCGCCAGGTACGCTCCATATGAGTCCAGCGAGCATATAGCCGACGAGGTGATAGAGCTGGGAGGGGAAGAATACTGGATACTTAACGATACGGATACGGAAGAAAAAGTGGTCACACTCCGCGGCGTCGAGCTCGGCCGGGTACGCCGGAGCGGTGACATAATACAGATCGGGAACGTGAAATATATAACCCTGATCAATACGAGTTCGGGCCGGCTTTCCCTGACCCTCATGGATGAAGCGAGCGTAAAAGTGGCGGACCAGATAATGGAACTGGACGGCGTGGTATATGAGGTGACAAATAACGGGGACGGTACTTATACGTTCAGTTCACAGTATGAGACCAAGACGAACAGGATCGTGAGCAAGACCGGTGTGCTCAGCACATGGAGCGAGGACTTCGAAAACGCCGTGGACGGCTGGTCGATGACGACTACCACGGAAGTGTCCGGAGGGAACAGGATACTTGACGGTTCAGGGATAGCGGAGAGCACCCGGGAATTTTCGGAGATGCCGGAGCATGACAAGGTAAAGATACGTTTTGATTATTATTTCATCGATGAATGGGATAACGAACACGGGTACCTTAAAGTGGGCGGGAACACTCTCTGGGATGAAAGATACAGCCTGCCCTGGTACGCGTCCACTGATTCCAGCCTCGACATCGCCGGCGGGGATTCCCCGGACAAGGTCAAACATGTGGAACTGGAACTTGACCATGCGGAAGCGGAACTATTGCTTGATTTCGGGTCCACCCTGGATATCGCTTCAGAGGACGCGTCCTGGGGTATCGATAACCTGGAAGTGGAACTTACTTATAATGGGCGGACGGTCAATTTCCGGGACCAGGTAAGTGACGAGGACAAGACCATAGTCCTTGGCGGCAAGACCTACGATATAAAACGTAACCTGTTTACGGGCAACATAACGCTTATCGAATCATATTCGGAGAGCACAAAACTCGCCGACCAGAGGATACAGGTCAACGGTGCGGTCTACGAAGTCATCAAAAACATGGACGGTACCTATTCGTTCTATGAGATGGACGGGACCAATCGCGCCGATAAGGCCCTTCGCAGCAGGCTTACTACCCGTTCCATAAGCGGTGACACCGGTTTCGGAGGGGGTGCCATACAGACGGCCCACCAGGTGGAATTGAACGACGGGAACCTGTATAACCTGGAGATAGATTTTGAGACGATGAGGATCAAGCTCGTCCAGGACTATGACGTTATAGAATCCCAGCGCAATCCGGCGACGGGTAAAGAAGCCATCTACAGGGGGGTCGACGAGAACGGGAACCCGGTCTGGGACGAGATAACGGTGGACGGGTACGGCAGGTTCACTATAGGCGGATCCGCGCAGTCAGACCAGGAGATGATGGACAGGACCATCGACGGGTACAGGATATATTACAATATCGAGACCGGCCATACCAGGCTTGAAGAAATACATACGGAAAGTATTACGCTGATAGAAGAACTTATAATGCTTAACGGCCGGCCTTATGAAGTGTTGAAAAATGAAGATGGGTCATTTACTTTCGTAGACGACATCTATGAGACGAAGAAATACACCAGTACGGCCGTCCTGGACGTTTACTGGGAAAGATACCAGGAGCTCCTGCTTATGAGGGACGCCATCAATACAGTTAAAGACGGCGGAGATATACCGGCGGGGATGGACGCGGAAGAGCTTGACCTTAATGATGATACTTTTATAGACAGCCTGGACCTTATTGAAGTGGACGCCATGCTGGAAGACCCGGCGTTAAAGACCGATGTTACCCCGGGGAAGGTCAACATAGAGGGGCGTGTATACAACGTGACGGTTGACCCGTATACGCAGTCAGTAAGGCTCATCGAGGAACATTCTTCCGTCAGTAAGACCCTCTGGGACGGGGTCATACTTGTAAACGATAAGAAACTGTTTGTGCGTAAGAACGCCGACGGCAGTTTCAGCGCAGTGGACCCGGAGACTGTCCCGGACGCGCTGGCGTCCGATGTGCGCCCGTCGGGCACCGTTGACGACGCGGACGCGGACGGCGTTGACGACGCGGATGAGGTCATACTGGGCACGGACGTGATGTCGGCCGATACCGACGGCGACGGGTTTTCGGACGGCGAGGAGGTAGCGTACGGCACCGATCCGCGGGATGCCGGGTCCGGTCCGGAGATCATTATATATGACAGTGACGGGGACGGAATAAGTGATTACGAAGAAGATTCCAGGGGATTGAACAAGTATGACCCGGATACCGACCATGACGGGTTCAGTGACGGTGATGAAGACCGGAATCTTTATGACCCGAAAGACGATCTTTCGCGACCGGGCAATGAAGAGGTCCTCATAGGTACGGATATGTATACCGTGTCGTTCGGTGAGGAGCAGATCACCATATACGGAGCCGGCGGTTTTGGCGGGGATATCGTCCTGACTGCCGGGTCACAGACCCTGGATATCGGCGGGGTGACATATACAGCCGTCTATACTACGGAAGGGCTCGATATATGTACGCTGACAGACGGGGACGGGACGGTATATACGATAACTTCCGGTATGCTGCTGGACCTTGACCACGATGCTGACGGGATAATGGATGACGAAGAAAAACTTCTGGGGGTCGACCGTGATACGGATGGAGACGGGCTTCCCGACTGGAAAGACCCGGATTCCGACAATGACGGTTTCAGTGACGGGGAGGAGGCGCGCAGAAAGACCGATCCGAGGGACAGCTATTCAACCCCGGACCCGGTCACCCAGCTTGCCGCGGATTCCGACGGCGACGGCCTGAACGACGCGATCGAAGAAAGTATCGGTACGGACCCCTTTGAGGCGGACTCCGACGGGGACGGGTTCAGCGACTTTTACGAGATCTCCGTATACACGACTAACCTTGAGACCGGGAAGATAAATATCGACGGCGACGCGTTTTCCGTACATATCATCGACATGAAAGACGGCGTGGATGTTGATATCAACAACGACAGTATCATAAACAGGAACGACTGGTATCTACTGAACCAGGCAATAAAGAAAATGCCGGAACGGGATATAACAGGAGACGGCATGGTCACCGATAAGGACGATATGTATCTCATGAACATGATATTGACAGCCATAAAGAACGGTGATGTCCTCAATCCGCGTGATTACATGAAACTGGACCTCAATAATGACGGTGATTTTGACTACAGGGACTGGAGAAGGATAGAAACGGCGCTGGCGAAGATATACCTGAATAAAAATATCAGCGGACCGGACGGGGAGCCGGACCAGGACGGCGATATCGATTACTACGACTGGCGTGAATACCAGTCCATGCTGGACATACGCGCGGATATTTACGGCGTTATGACCGGGAAATATACTACAGGGGCCGCGGGGTTCGGAGAAATAGACACAGATGGCGACGGGCGTTTAGACAGTGAAGAGTTCGAATATGCTGAAACATCCGGGGCGCTTCCGGCGGGATTATCGTTTGAAGAGTGCGACGCGGACCGGGATTCTTTCATCTCGTCCCTGGAGATGGAAAATGCCCTTTCGGCGAATCACTCCAGGCTGGACCTCAACCGGGACGATGTCATAGACCAGGTTGACCTGAAATATATAGAGGGCCTGGGGATGCATGGATTCAACCTGGCGGATTCCGATACCAGCGGGTATGTAGACCTCTCAGAATTCGAACAGGCGATCATTGATGGATATATCCCCGAGGACGCGGTATTCGATGTGTTTGATAAGGATATCGACGGTTTCCTGTCTGAGGACGAGTTCTATGCCGAGCGCACCGGTTCACTGGCAAATATCGTACTGCGCCGGGATATCATTGAAGACGGGGTCCTCGATTACCGGGATTACAGGGAATATATCGAGATAGACATCCTCAAGGAGATAGCGGAGCGGGCGGTAAATGAAGGGAAATTCGTGGACCTGGCGGGATCGCTGGAAACCAGGGAGAACATAATCGGCATACTTGAAGGGGTATTTACCACCAGAGCCGCGGATTTCGCTGCGATAGACCAGAACAGCGATACGTTCATAGACCGGGATGAATTTGACTCGGCGATCATTTCGGGAGGCATCCCGCCGGTATTTGATTTTGATAAAACGGATATGAACGGCAATGGCAGGATAGACAGCGCTGAGCTGGCGGCCGCGTCAGAGGACCTGTTTGATGATCTTGATCTTACAGGCGACCATATTATCGATGAAGACGATATCGCCGCCGCCGAGACCACCCTGGCCGGTATAGTACTGCAGCAGGACCTGACCGGGCCGGAGGGGATAAAAGATTCGGTGATAGATCATCTGGATTACAGGAAGTTCATCGAATCCGATCTTATGAACGATATGATGACTTCATCGAATATTGAAAGTTATGACAGTAACGGGGATGATGTGTTTGACGCGGACGATATCACGGCTATGGAAGGCCGCCTGATGCTTTGTCTGCGGGCGGTAGACCTGACCGGTGACGGTATCATGAACAGGAAGGACATCTCGCGGGCAAAAGACATCAAACGGTACTGGGATATGGGAGTAGGTTATGACAGCGGCGCGAACATCCATACTTCCGATTTTATTTATGATACGAATGACCTGGTGTCGATGGGGTATGACGTGACCGGTGACGGTAAGATCACGAAGGCCGATCAGTTCGCGGTGCAGGAGGTTGTGTCCAGGTTATACCTGTATGATATAAACGGTGACAGGGTCTTGAACAGGCTGGATACCAGCGCCTGGGACGCGATTAATGACTATTATCAGCTGGGATTGACGTTGACTCCGGAAGATGTTGAACGCGCCAACCTGACGGGCGACCTGGATTACATGTACAACGAGCAGCTTGACGAAGCGGATGTCCTGAGGTACCTGAAGATAAGCGGTTCGACGTACGGGAAAGTATACTGGACCGGGGCCAACAGGACTCTCGGCAACTTCCTGGAATATGATTTTACCCAGGACACGTTCCAGAACTTAGATATCAACGGCGACGGCGCGGTGACGGTCAGTGATGTGGCCATGGTCAGCGACGCGAAACGCGCTTCAGAGATAATGAAGACCACTTTCGTCGACTTTATAACCGGGATATACGGGATAAGCCAGTTCAGCAACGGAGACCCCGTGGACGCAAGCCATATAATGAACCACATGGACGAGGTGATAGACCTGGTCAAGGGCCAGGGTGACTATACATCGCTGTTCTATATGCGGGCCGATCTTAACCGTGACGGTGAAGTGGATGAGAGCGATCTGGCCATATATAACGGGCTTTATGCCGAAAGCTCGGCAGGTGTCACGACACCGTTCGATATCGACGTTACGGACGAATACATACAGTCGATATCCGAATATCTTGAAGGCGCGGCTGCGGGCGCCAGTTTATGGGAAGAACTTGAAAGTGCCGGCCCGGTGGACCTCAGGGGTCTACTGCTCATGATAGACGCCGGATCCGATTTCGACGAGGGTATTTTCGGTGAGACAAAAACGGGATGGCTGGACGTCGTGCTGAACCTTAAAGTCTTCGCGGATATCGACCCCGACGGCGTTTTAACCCTTGATGATTATATCCGGGTGCAGGATGTAATGGAATCCGAAGAGCTGAGAATAGAACTGGGTCTTTCATCCCGGTCCGATGTTTTCGCGGACAACGATGGCGACGGGTACATGGATTTTGACATAAACCGTGACGGGTCGATCGATTACGATGATATGGCGGATATGCAGACCGCTTTCGATAACCAGGGCAGGTTCGATATCGCGCATTACGCGGATGTGAATATCAATGAAAACTCGGAAAGCGTAGAGATCGGCGGGCTGTATTATGCCGCTGAATATACCACTGCGGGAGAGGAAGCCATATGGACCCTTACGTATCAGGGGCCCTCTGAACTTGTGGTCGATGAAACCGGAAGCCTGGTGACCGTGGACTCGTCCACGCAGAGGATAACCCTGGTGGACGGGCGCAGATTGCATGTCGCAGCATCCGGAACGTCACTTATGATACACGAAGCCGGAGAGCTGGTATCCGGGCCCGGACATGATATTTACGGTGAACCTGTTGTCAAGGTAGACGAAGCGGACCTGGAATTCCTGGATCTCGCCATGAGGTACCATTACCTTGAAAACACGGTCACGGAAGAGGAAATACTCGCGGCCAATATTTCAGGGGATTATCTTAACGGTATACCGGTGGTCGACGAAGATGATTACGATCTTATCGCGTCGGTCGTAGATTACGCCCGTGACGTAAACAGGGACCGGAAATACCTGGCTATATCCGATCCCGAGGATTTCGACCTGATGATGGAGATCATATCCGCGGGAGGTATGAACAAGGGTGATGTCTCGCTTCTCGGGCTCGGCCGGCTTGATATGAACGGGGACGGGGCCATAAACAGCGCTGACCTGACAGTAGCGACCGGCGGCTTCGACAGCAAAGACGTGACATGTGTAAAAGCCGCGTATGAGCTGATCAATAAATACGGTTTTACGGTCGAGGATATACGCAATGCCGATGCCAATTTTGACGGGATACTCAACGAAAAAGACGTGAAGATATTCAAGGGGAATCTATCCGGGGGTTATGACCTCAACCGTGACGGAATAGTCGACGGGAAAGACCTTAACGTCATAGATGAGCTCCGGACGATCCTGCATCACGGCGCCATCATGCCCACCTCATGGATAGTCGCGGGAGATATAAACGGTGACGGCATAGTCAACGAAAAGGACGCAAAGGACCTTGAGGACGCCATAGCGTATCATAAAGATGTCAACCTGGACGGGGATATAGATTACCGCGACGTGGTCCTTGTATCATATGTGAGTGAAGCGGGACGTATGGGATTCAAGCCGGAAGACGTGATAAACGCCGACCTTAACAAGGATTCCTGGATAAACGCCGAGGACCTTCGTATCATACGCAATATCATCATAGACATGGACAGGTATGACCTGAATTCCGACGGGAACCTGGACCAGCGGGACACACTTGTCATATACAATATCCTGGGCGGTAAACCCGAATCTGTAGCGGAAAACTATGTATTGTCGGCCGAGACACTGCTGGCGCAGATACAGTCCGCGACAGATAAACGGTCCGCGGAATCACTCTACGGTATAATGGAAGACCTTTACGCGAGTACGGAGACCGTGTATATGAACGTAAAGGGCGCGGTAGACCTCATGCCTGACAGGCAGACAAAATATGTGAAGATGCTGGATAGCGTGAAAGAACAACTGGACAGGATGGATGAGATCATCACCGACGCGCAAGACGCGCAAGACGCACTGGATTACGCGGTCGAGACCGCACTGATGCGGATCGAAAACGGCAGGGAGTTCATGGCCGGCATAAAAGACGCGCTTTTAAGCCTTACAGCGCCTTACAGGCCGTCTGAAGCCATAGACCTGGCCCTGCAGACACTGGAAACTGCAAAAGAACTTTACGAGACACTGAGTGTCGAGGAAAAAACTACAGCCGGCCCGCTTATCGAGGATATGGAACAGGCGTTTGAGGTCATAACCGGAAAAGCTGAGGAAATATCCGGGATAGAGCGGGAAGTACAGGAGATAATATCCATGTCCCGGGTGCATGCCGACATGATATCCTCGGCACGGGACATACTGGACGATATCAGCCAAGTGGACCAGGCGGAGCTCCTGGTGTCTTCAGCCGGCAGATCATACCTGTAGGTATTTGATTCATACTG
>Ga0272443_10000556_pt1 | contig 66596 bp, 56 predicted proteins | sample SSMAcet12_FD_193581 | JGI IMG/M metagenome (GOLD analysis project Ga0272443, IMG submission 193581) | Marine sediment archaeal communities from Little Sippewissett salt marsh, Falmouth, MA, United States - SSM-Acet-12 | ecosystem: Environmental > Aquatic > Marine > Wetlands > Sediment ...
CAGCTCAGCGGCCTGATCGACATCACGGAGCGCGTCCGCATCCGTAATGTGCTGTATCCGGCAGAGATCAGGGGAAGCGTATCCGCGACCCTCCTGGAGGAGTTCCATCAGCAGGGAATTCCCACAACCACGCTTGTGGAAGGGATGCAGTTGACCCGGGACGACGTCCAGGTGGAACTCCTCGCCGTCAGCCAGCAGGGTGCTGCGGTCGTCATCGAATTCGAGCATTTCCAGATGGTCCTCCTGCCCGGAATCACACCGGACAGCGCAGTGCAACTTGCCCGCGTTCCTGCTCTAGCCTCGACAACAGCCATTGTCCTCGCCGATTGCGGACGTGATGCCCCGCATCCTGACTGTCTTCTAACCCATTTAAATCCCATGCTCGTCATCATCCCCGCCGATGCGGGTACAGCAGGTTCGCTTTCGCCCTCCCTCATCAATGCCCTTTCCAGCAGCAATCTCCTTCACACCGAAGAAGTCGGCTGGATTGAACTCGTCACGGACGGGGAGCGTCTCTGGACATTCACGGAGCGCCCTCCCCCATCACCCTGAGTTGCCGGAGGCGGTTGTTTCACCGATAATGGCTGCCATACGCTTCTCAATGTACGAGGTATGCCATGGACGATGCTTCTCTGTCTGAACGGCTTTCGATGATGCTGCAGCCCTGGGAGGCTGCGCTTGCCGACCCTGCAGCAGCACAGAACATGGTTCTCCAGACCTACCTCGCTGCCTATGCCCAGACTCGGGACGGCGCACAGCATCATTGCCCTCCCGGCAGCACGGTGGATACGTTCCGCGAGCGGTTCCCCGTGCGCACCTACGACGACATGAAACCCCTTATTCAACAGGTCATGGAAGGCGACGAAAACGTCCTGCTCCACGAGCCGGTAATCGGCTGGGCGATCACCCGCGGAACAACCGGTGACGAGCCCAAATTCATCCCGATGACAGCTGGCGATCTGAAGCTGCGTGTCAGCGCGGCCCGGGCGGTGATGCAGTTCATCAAACAACAGGAGCGCTACGACATTCTGCAGGGCGTAAACCTGAATCTCAACTTTCCCAGCACAGTCGGCACCCTGCAGGCAGGTGAGCGCGAGATCGAATACGGCTATAGCTCCGGGATTTACACACGCTATGTCGCAGAGAAAACCCCGATACGCTCCATCCCGACCCAGGCTCAGATCGACGCCATTGGCGGGGGCACGACGCGCAAAGACTGGGATGCCCGCTTTCATCTCGCCTCGGAAGCCTGCAAGGATCGCAATGTGACCCTCGTCGGCGGGGTCGCTCCAACGGCGCTGCGCTTTGGGCAGTACCTCAAACGCGAGGAGCACTGTTATCCAAAGGATCGCTGGAATGTCATCCTGATGACGCTGGGAAGCGTCCCGGGGATCAATACACGCCACCAGCCGGCGCTGCGGGCGATGTATGGAAACGTCTATATCCGGGAAATCTATGGCACAACCGAGGGGATGTTCGGCCAGCAATACGATGAAAAGCGAGCCTGGGTGCCCAATTACGATCTGTTCTTCTTCGAAGTCCGTACTCGCCGGGGCATCATCATGCTGCACGAGATGCAGCCAGGAGAAATCGGCAGCCTGATTGTCTCCACACCGATCCTGCCGCGCTATGACATCGGCGACCGCATCCTCTGCGTCTCACCGCCGTATTATCGCTGCATCGGAAGGCAGCAATGGTGGACCACGTTGAACTACTTCTGGAACGAACTGCGCTCCCTCAACCTGGGGCGATTGTAGATGGCCGCGATTAGCGTGAACGCATCAAGCTGGTAGCCAGCAAAATAACACCAAGCCCGATTAATGCAACCGGTGCGACAATCTCCCACCCAAATGTCTGGGAAATCCCCGATGCCATCAGGAGAACTGCAAAGAATAAAGTCCCTCCAATTGGCTGGCGGTACTCCGGCACAAGCAAGCGAACCACGACTTCGCCACACAGAATGACACCTGCGCCAAAGGCGAAGAATGGCCAGAAAGAAAGACCTTGCAGCAGAGGCACCGAGGCCAGTAAGCCGAAACGGTCGATGAACATAGCCACTCCGAGCCAGATGAGGATGAGCGGCCAGATAATGCCCGCAAGCGGATCTCGCCTGGTTTTTTCCTGCCAGCTCTTTTCAGACTCCTTCTCTTCTGTTTTTTCCTGTTCCTTCTCAAGCGCCTTCTCATCCTCTGGCATACTCATCGGGTTCCTCCTCAGGTTCGTCCCTTCACTTGTCCTGTGTCCTCATCCATCTTAACGCAGAAGTCATTCTGGTTCAATTCAAGACAGGATGCGATCCGGAGAAAGTACCTTGCAAGGCTGAATGCTCTCCGTTAGACTCGCCGCGTTGACGGAGCGGTTTCGAACCACGACAGGTGAACAGACAATGGCTGTAGAATCTCAATTATCTGCAAATATACGCCGCGGCCGGCGTTTCATCATCACATTGCTTGTCATCCTGATAGGACTGACCATGGCGTGGATGGTACATCTCCTGAGTCAGCCGTCCGCAATGACCCAGGCAACCTTCGACATCCTTCAGCCCGAAAACAGCCCGTCTCAGACCAGCCTCGAGCCAGCCGAAACAGCTCCGATCCATCACAGAACCTGGTTTACGACATGGACTGCAACACCGCGCGCAGCCTACAGCATCGACGCGCGTGTCCTCAGCACACACCGCTACGTTCTCGATCTCTATTCCCGCTTTTCTCCCATCGACTACGCGCTCGCATGGGGAAGCATGCATGACCCGCAAGTCGATGCATGGATTACCTGGGATCAATATGACCGATGGTATTACTACCACATCCCGGAAGCAGCACCGTACGAGCTTACCGATGTGCGTGATCACTCGGCCAATGTCCACATCATTCCCGCCAATGACCAACTGGAAGATGCATTGCTGCACGTCGAGCCGGGAGACACCATTCGCCTGGAAGGCCGTCTGGTTGACATCGACCTCAACCTGCTCGGAATCCAGTTTGAGATGTCGACATCGCTTACAAGACAGGATGCCGGTGCCGGCGCATGTGAAATTCTCTACGTTGAGATGCTGGTGGTAGACGGCTTGGAATACCGGTAAGCGCAAGCCGGGGGTCTAACGAGCCTATGAGCTTACCAGCGCTGCGCGGAAGGGATGCAGAGATGCCCGCATCAATCCCTCCGCGATAAAAGGATCGTTCTCCATAAAGCCCCCTGCCTCATGCTCGGAATCAAGATTCAGGATGACGACTGCGGGGCCTTTCCCATCCAGCGAGCGGCCTGCGAGCAGGACGATTCCCTCCTCGGTCGCGTGCTTGAGGTACGCAAAATGCGCCTCCCCTATGCGGATATCGTTTTCCGTCCAGGCGTCAGGGTCCGTCACCAACTCCGGACGAACCGGGTCAAGAACATAGATGTAGTGCGTCGCCTCAGCGCCCATCGTTCCTCCCTCCTAGATGACCTTATCCCCGACGCCGGTCAACTGCCTGAGGAATTCCAACTGGCCCGTGTGGTACGTATCGTGAAAATAGACGCCAAACAAAGCGGTGCCAAACGCTTGGCTCCGGTCCCCGTTTCCGACCAGACGCTCCAGGTCTTCCTGCGTCAATCCAGGGAGACGTTGATCAATCACCCGCTGTGACGCCTGGATGTACTCGAGCAGGTCCTCCAGACGCAGCAGTCCGCCTTCGTCAGTCGTCACCGGCTCAGAGCCGCTGCGGTAGCGGTCAAGCGCGTCCTCCTGAACGTCAAGCGCTCCCCCCAGCATCGTGACAATCCGGTTGCGGCTGTGCAGGATGTGCCCCAGCACCCAGTTCATGCAATTTCCCCGAACCGTGGGTTGCAGCAGGCTATCTTCGTGGGAAAGGCCGTCCGCCTGCATCCGCATGATGCGTACATTAAGACCAAAGGATTCAGCGAGGGTTTCAGGCGTGACCATCGCCATCCTCCTCCTGCGCCTTCACATCCCACTCCACGTGTGCTTCCTCCGGAAAAGGAGTGCTGCGGCTCGGAAATGCGAATCCGGCCGCACCCGCATGTCCTCCTCCGCCAAATTTCACAGCTATCCTGGAAACGTCAATCTGGTCTGAGTACAACGTGACCTGCGTGAACAGCCCCTCTTTCTGAAGCACCTGGACATAGGCATATCCAAGCACATAGCCAAGCGAACGGATATATTCACCAAGTTCCCCTGTCCCGCGCTGATTGATCGCCAGCGTACGGTGCCCCTCGAAGAGAATCTCAAACCCGCGCCCATGAACCTGGCGCTGAATCGCACGCTGCCGGACGCTCAACAGCAACTTGCCTTCGGCGACCAGAAGTCTCACGAGTTCTTCATCATCCTCCAGCAGCGGCACCCATATCGCATCGTTGGAAGGATGCTGGTTGCGCTGGTAGAGAGCCTCACAGAATGGCTTGGTTTCTTCATGATGGATCGTCCAGATATCACGCTCGCCAATATAGCGAACCGGTCGTGGCAGGGGTTCATCGGGGAAAAGAAATTCCCAGGTAAGCACGCATCCCGCCCTGTCAAGTGCGCGCAGGCCGGGCACGGACAGGTCGGCCAGGTCTTCCAGTGCCGTCTTGTGATGATCAATCCATACCAGGCGCGCGTTCTGCATGATGCGCTCCATCTCTGCGAGCGGGAGCGAGAAATCCGTCATCACGACGACATCCGCCGCCTCAATCGCCTCCCAGGGGATCTCATACCCATAGTCAACAGCGATGAGGCGGACATTCTTACCGTAGCGTTTTCGGACAATCGCCGCAGAACACTGGCCGTCGGGGTCGTTATGGTAGAGGCAAAGTACAGTATCATGGGGTTCAATCAACATTGTTTTTGTATCCTCGATCCGGTTTCTTATCAGGTGCTATAGTGTACCAGAGCCGACCGGTCGATGAGCACCAGCCACTGGATCGTCCTTCTGAAGGAGTCGTCATGTCCATGAAACGCATTCTTCTCATACTCTCTCTCCCGATCATCCTCGTTTCCGCCGCGGCCTGCACCCCTGAAGCGGATCAACCAGCCACCATGGCGGTTGCGGACATCGTCATCAGCGAAGTCCAGACGGGTGTCGTTGGCGACAACAACGATGAATTCATCGAATTGTACAATGCGGGAGATGCGCCGGGTGACCTTGAGGGGTGGACCGTGCTGTATCGCCTCAAGGATGCGGATGAAGACGCCCTCCTTATTTACGAGTGGGACTCCTCGCAAATCATCCCGTCCCATGGTCACATCCTCCTCGTGCGCGAGGGTGCCTCTCGAGCCAGCACTTCCGATGGCATCTTCACCCAGGCGTTGAACACGCCCTTTGGGGGTCTGGCCCTGCTGGATGCGGATGGCAATCTCATCGACTCCCTTGGTTGGGGCGACGCGCCAGCCGAGTATGTCGAGGGAACGGCAGCGCCATCGCTCCAGAACGGATTGTCCCTTGAACGTCTGCCCGGCGGATCCGAAGGCTCATCGCAGGATACCGACGACAACAGTTCAGACTTTATGCTCTCTGAAGCGCCTGACCCACAGTCAAGCGGCAGCCCCTTCACGCCGGCATCGGACCTGGATCTCTCCATCACCATCGAAGGTCCGGATAGTGTAGAGCCCGGTCAGTCCTTCTCCTACACCATCAATATCGAAAACCTGTCCGAAGCGACGGTCAGCGATGTGAGCGTCCTGTTCCCTGTGAACCCCGCATTAAGCGTCGCCGCACTCTATGAGGGCGGCACGATGGACGATTCGACGGCAGTGTGGGAGAACAGTTCGCTCGCGCCAGGAGACAGCCTATCCTATGCCATCGACCTCACCGCCCCATGGCAGTACCTCACGGCCTTCTCCCGCAACGCTCGCATCCTTGATACAGATGGGGACATCCTCGCCTTTGCCGGGTCTGCGCAGACCCGCATCGAAGGCGGCACGCTCCCGGTCGAAATTGCACGCGGGATGATCGGCGAACACGTGACCATCGAGGGAACCGCGACGATGTATACCGGCGGGTTCTACGCTGGTTCGGGTGCGAAGTTCTATCTCCAGGATGAAACTGGCGGAGTCCAGGTCTATATCTCAGGCGCAGGAGGCATCCTTGACGTTCCCATCGGAGCCTATGTCCGCGTCCATGGCGATGTCCTTCTTTATAACAACGCGGTTGAGGTCGTGCCGGTCAGCATTGAGGATGTCGAAATCCTTTCACTCGAAGGAGAAGATGAGAACCCCCTTTCTGTCGACATCGCCGATGTTCTGGATCATCCTGAGACCTACGCGGGTTTGCTGATTGAGGTCGAAGGTCGGGCAACCCGCATCGAGGAATTCAGCTACAGCTATGAAATCGACCTGACCACAACGGAAGGGCAAGTCTTCACACTGTACGTCGACAAACTCACAGAAATAAACGTGGAAGCGCTGGACCAGGATCACCTGTACCGCGCCGTCGGGATCCCCGACTGGCGCAGCGCAACCCTCTATCTCAATCCCCGTGTGGATGCTGACCTCGAAGAAATCTACCCTCCCGGCGTTCGCCTGACGATTGACTCGCCGGCTTCGATTCAGCCCGGCGAAGAAGCGACGGTAACGCTGACAGTCTACAACGACCTCCCTGAGCCCATCGAACATGTCGATATCGACGTCCATGTTCCCGCCGAGGGAGGGACCGTAGTGCGGGTTCTCGATGATGGGGAAAGGGTCGGCGATAGCCTGACCTGGTTCATCGATTCCCTCCCGGGAAACGGCGCCTCAATAACGGTGCAGTACACCATCCAGGCGCCCTCCGTCGAGGGCGAAATTCTCATCGACGAGAGCCAGGTCGTGTACAGCGGTGCAGATGGCCCCTCGTTTGGCCCCGCGCGTCAATTGTTTGTTGGAAGCGGCGTGCCGATCTATGCGATCCAGGGTTCCGGCGACCGCTCACCGTACAAGTTGGAAACCGTGACCGTTCAAGGCGTGGTGACAGGCTACTTCCCGGAACTCGGAGGTTTCTTCATCCAGGATCCAGTCGGCGACGGCGATCTCGCTACGTCCGACGGAATCTTTGTTCTGATGCAAGAGCCATGGGTTGAACTTGCCCTGGGTGATGTTGTCGCCGTGACCGGCGTGGTGCGCGAATCGTCCACACAAACGGGCATTGCGCCCGCATCGAGTACGGACATTGTCATCCAGCGGCACGGGGCAGCACTTCCGGATGCCGTTCCTTACACCCCCCCTGAAGACAATGCAGCTTCACTGGCCTATAACGAACCCCTTGAAGGCATGCTTGTCGAGGTCACGGGTCCGGTGCGCGCCGTTGCCCCGACCTCACAGTACGGTGAAACCGTCCTCGTCCCGGATGAGTATCCCGGGGAGCGGGTGTGGCGAGGCGAGTCCACCGGCATGTTCATCATCATCGATGATGGCTCTTCCGTGACCCATATCGACCGCAGCCTGCTGCCGTATGTCATCACGGTTGGTGATCACGTCGAAGACATTATCGGTCCACTCGCATTCACCTATGGACAATACAAGATTGAGCCGGTGTCTGCACCCACCATAACGGCAGAGGAGCGTCTCCTGCCTGTCTTCGAGCCGGCAGATGATTCCGGGTTCAGCATCATGACGTGGAACGTCGAGAATCTTTTCGACATCCTCAACCCCCACCCCAGCAGTCCCGCCATCCCAACTGCCGGCGAGTACCAGCTTGATCTCGCCAAGATCGCCAACACCATTCTCAGCGCAGGCTCCCCAGCCATCGTCGCCCTGCAGGAAGTGGAGAACATCGGCATCCTGGAAGACCTTGCCGAACACGAACTGCTTGCGGATGCCGGTTACGTGCCCTACCTCATCGAGGGCAATGACAGCCGCGGGATCGACGTCGGATACCTCGTTCGTTCCGATGTGGTGACCGTAACCGCCGTGGAACAGCAGGATGCGCCCGGCGAACTGTTCGCTCGCCCGCCCCTGATGCTGCAGGCCACGGTCACCGCCGGTGGAACGAGCGTGGACATCGTGCTCCTCAACAATCACTTCCTGTCGCTCTCGGAAGGAGAGGAAATCACCGAGCCGCGCCGCACGGCCCAGGCTGCCTGGAACGGCGCCATTGTGGAGGACCTGCTGAGTGTGGATCCAGAGGCCGCGATCGCCGTGGTAGGTGACCTGAACTCGTTCTACGACACCGCACCGCTGGACGCCCTGACCGAAGCCGGGCTTACCCATATCTACGATCTTCCCGGAATGGAGCCGGCGTACAGCTACATCTACCAGGGCGTGTCACAATCGCTTGACCACATCCTCATCAGCGAGGGATTGGCGCAGTGGTTTGTGAACTTCGAAATCCTGCACGTCAATGCGGATTACCCCCCAGCGATACCCGACGACCCATCCCCGCTGCGTCAATCGGACCATGATCCTGTGATTGCCTGGTTCGCCATCCCGTGATGGGGCAGCGATGAAAGAAAAGAGCGGGTTGAAGCGTACGCTTCAACCCGCTTTTGTTTCACGCATTCGAGGGTTACTGAAGTTCCTCGATTGCCTCCTGCGCCGTTACATTAAGAGCCTCAAGCAGCGCGGGGATGTCCTCGCGCGGGCTCTGCAGGATCGTGGCGAAGGTGTCGCCAACCGAGCGGCGTACACTGCTCCATGAGGACCAGGCGGGCTCGGAGTGGCCGTACGGCAGCAGGTCGATACCCTCTGCCCACAGCGGGTTCGCAGCGATGTAATCGCTGAGCAGCTCAACAGCGCTGATGCGGATCGGGTGATAGGCGCTCGCCTCAATCCACTGCGCGTTGATCTCGGGGCTGGTGAACCATCGGATGAACAGCCATGCCGCAAGATCCTTCTCGGGCGTGGTGTTCACGATGGCCGAGTTCTGTGCGTAGGAGTTAACAGCCGGATCTCCACCCTCGAGGCCGGGGAAGGGCACGAAGCCCCACTCGTCCTGAATGGCGTCTTCCGATTCGAACGCACTCACCTGGTAGGTGTAGCCGGCGGTTGAGCTCATGGTCATCAACGCCTGGCGGCTTGCAAACTCAGGATTCGGATAGCTTTCTGTGGCAAAACCACATCCGCCGTTCCACATATCCCACCACAGCTCTGCGGTGGCAACGGCTGCATCGCTGGTGAAATCGTACCCGTCGCCAGCTGCATTGATCATGTCATCGCCCGCGGCGAAGATGAACGAGGCCACGTTGGATGCGCCGGCATAGATCACCATGCCGCCGGTTCCGTCATTGTCCGGATTGTCATCGGCGAGGTTCGCTTCGGCTGCCGCGCATGCCTGCTCTGACAACTCAGCCCAGGTGGTCGGCGGGTTAGGATAGCCCAGTTCCTCGGCCCAGGTGTAGTTGTAGAAGAACACGTTGGCTGACTGACCATGCGGGAAGCCCACACGCATGCCGTCGGCATTAATGCCGCTGGCCCATGCGCCAGGGTAGTAGTCCGCGATTTCGTCTTCGGTCAGACCGTACATCGGGTCATAGACGTAGTCATTGATGTCCGCCATGACGTCGACGGATGCCCATGTGTCCAGCGCATTGGTGTAGCCAACCACGATGTCCGGCAGGTCACCGGACTGGATGGCTGCATTCATCGCATCTTCGAGATCCGAGTAGCCGCCCTGATCGACGGGTTCAACCGTGATGCCCCACTCATTGGTGGCGTTGAACTCATCAATGATCGCCAGCAGGCCTTCCCCGGTGTCGCCGGTTCCCCAAACATGCCAGAACACAACGGTCTGACCGCTGGGGTCAACGTCTGCGAACATGCTTTCAACAGCTGGTTCTTCTGCGACTGGTTCTTCCTCTACGACTGGTTCTTGCTCGACAACCGGTTCTGCTGGAGCCGGTTCCGCAGTCAGTTCCGTGTCGCATGCAGTCAGCATGAACGGAACAAGCAGAACGAGAACCAATAACCAGCTTAGCCATTTTTTCGACATTCTTACTCCTCCTCAAGTAGATGAAGTGTTGTGGTTCTAGTCAATCCACCTGCATCATCTCTCTTCAATCGTCCTCCCGGTTTCCTCCTTTCGCAGGCCCATCAGCCTTTCAGTCCGCTGCGGGCAATGCTCGCTGTAAATTGCTTCTGTGTAAAGAAGTATAAGACAAGAATCGGCACAATGGTGATGACTGCGCCGGCCATCATCAGATTGGTCATCTGACCGGCTTCCTCGACAAACTGCATCAGCCCCACCGAAATCGGCCGCCAATCCGGCGAATTCGTCACCAGCATCGGCCAGGCAAGGGCATTCCAGGAGCCGATGAACGCCAGCACGACGATGACCAGTACCGGCGCCTTGGACAGTGGAAGCGCGACCCTGCGCAGGAAGAGGAAATGACCGGCGCCATCGATCTGGGCCGCGTCAAAAAGCTCATCCGGTATCTGCGCAAAGAACTGCCGTAATAGAAAGATATCAAATACGCTACCCATAAACGGCACGGTTAACGCCGGCCAGTTGTTAATCCATTTAATCGGACCAATTCGTCCAAGCCAGGTTACGGTGAGGAAATTGGGAATAATCATCACCATGGCCGGGATCATCATGGTCGAGAGGAAAATACTGAAGATAAGGTCCCGACCGGGAAAGCGAATGCGCGCGAAGCCATAGGCTGCGAGGATGCTGAAAGAGAGACGTCCTGCCAGGGTGATCAATGTGACGACGACGCTGTTGATGAAGTACTCCGCGAAATCCGCTTCGTTCCAGGCTTCCACGTAGTTCTCAAAACGGAGTTGCGTCGGGAAGAACCGTACTCCCTGTGCCTCCCCGATCGTCTTAAAGGAGGTGGAAATCATCCAGATGAAGGGCAGTACGGCGATCAGAGCTCCCCCGATGAGGAAGAAATAGGTCACGGCACGGGAGAGAATAATCCGCCAGCTCGCACGACGCGATCCAACTGCACGACGGGAACCTAACAATGCTTGCTCAGCCATAAAACACTCGCGATCCTTGAATTCGATTGTTGAGAAGGGTCAGTCCCAGAATGATGGCAAACAGGACAAAGGCCAGCGCCGAAGCATAACCGTAGCGCACCTTTTCGAAGAACTCCAGGAAGATGGTAATGCTGAACGTGTTCACACTGCCCACGGACAGTTCATGCCTCATAATCCAGATATGGTTGAAGGCTTTGAATGTCCCGATGATGGCGATGAGAGAGAGGAAGTAAGTCGTTGGTGAGAGCAGCGGGAAAATGATGTTGCGAAAAACCTGCCATCGACCTGCCCCGTCGATCTCCGCAGCTTCAATCAACTCCTGCGAGATGTTACCGAGCCCGGCCAGATAAATGACGGTGTCATAGCCGACGTAGACCCAGATGGAGTAAATCATAATCACGACAAGAGCCAGACTCGGTCCTGCCATCCATCCAGGAAGATCCATCCCCATGCTCTCAGCGATCAGGCCGAACACCCCGTTTGGCTCCTGCAGCCAACGCTGCGGCTCCAGCCCCAGCGCGAGGAACAACTGGTTGATCAGGGATTGCTGTCGGGCGCCGAAGATCTGCTTGAAGACGGCTGCACTGGCCACTGCTGGCGTGACATAGGGAAGGAAGAACAGCATGCGCAACGCCTCTGAGCCACGAAGTTTCTGGAACAGGAGAATCGCGAGGAAAAGTGAAATGGCGAGCTGGAACGGCACCGTTCCAAGCGAATAGAACACGGTGATGACCAGCCCCGACCAGACATCCTTATCTCCGGCCGCAATCACGATGGGGAGTTCTGCGATGAGAAGCCAGCCGCCTCCCAGCATCATCACCGCGGCGAGAAGCTTGAAGATAAAGCCCCGGTCGCTTTCAGCTCGCTTGGCGGATCGCCAAACAAACCATGCAAGAACAAACAACAAGACGCCGGAACTGATGGTAATAATCTGCGCCCAGATGTCCGTGTCGGTTCCGGTTTCAATGGCTTCGAGATAGGCAAGCGAGGCTTCTGTATAGGTGAACCAAAACAAAAGCACCCCGATTCCCACAGCGAGAAACAGGATGCTGAATTGCGCCTGATAGCCAAGATTGCGCTTGTTACGCCACGTGCGGCGAAAAATCTCTTCTAGCAGTATGCCCGCGCCTAGAAGCCCCATTGTCAGCCAGAACGCCGGCAGCACCCCTGCGGCACGGAAGGCTTCTCCCAATAACCTGCGGAAGAGCTCGGCCGTTTTTTCCTGGCCGACAATCTTATCCGCGATACCCAACACCTCCGGTAATAACAGGACGGTCCAGCGCACAAAGCTTGCCACAGCCAGCGCAAGGGCAGCCCCCGGCAGTGCGAGATGCCACGGACGCTCGTTATATTCGTTCGCCTGTTCCCGGATTTTCTTGAACTGGAGATAGGCGAAGATCAAACTGCCCACCGCCAGCCCGAACAACGCGACATAGGCCAGACTTCCAATGGCATCGGTGTAATTCTCCATGCCAATGAAACCGGTCCGCTTGAGCCGCCATTTATTGACGCTCACATAGAGCGCGAATCCAACAGGGAAGATTCCGAACAGAAAAACAAGGAAAGTCGCAGGGAAGATCATCACATATCCCGTGATGTATTCCCGGATCCGCCGCCGCTTCGTCCCGGGCAGCATGCGATCAAGCCACGAGGTTTTTTCGATGTTTGTCTCTGCAGTCAATTCCGCCCCCCGCTACTGAAATTTCCGTAACTTACTATACAATACCATGGCGTCATTAAACCACGTCCTTGTTAAGGATGGAATAAGAGACCCAAAGGATGAAGGATGCTGACAATCGAACAACAAATCCAGCATGGCCTGCGTAAGGGATTATTGTCGCAAAAATTCAAGCTCAACGCAAGCATCTCTCCCTCGTATACACAATACTCCTTGTTGAACCTTCCGGGGAGTCTCTTCCGGTGGTTTCAACTTGGTCAACTCCACCACCCGCCACTCCAGATCGATGCGCTTGACGAGATGGCAGATGGGATTGATCAGATTATTCTTGTCCTTGTCGACGCAGTCGCCTATGAACGCGCCAAGGATTGGTTCACGATGCTCCCAGCGTGGGAAGCCCTGATCGAGCGTGGTCTCTTCCTCCCTCTGACATCCATCACCCCTTCCACCACCTGCAATGTACTCACCACACTATGGACCGGCCGCTCGCCGGTTGAACATGCCATCCTCGGTTACGAACTCTTCTTGAAAGAATACGGCATCGTTGCCAATATGATTACCCACAACCCGATGTCGTACGGCAGCGGCACCGGTGGTCTCTATCAAGCAGGTTTCGATCCCGAAACCGAACTGCCCGTCGAGACGATCGGGCCGGCGCTGAAAGCCGCTGGTGTGGACGTGCATACCTACTTGCATTACACCATCGCCAACTCAGGACTATCACGCATGCACTATCAAAGCATCCAACGCCATGCATTCGGCAGCGCAGCCGATCTATGGATTGACGTCCGTCACCTTGCAGAACAACCGCGTGACAAACGCTTCATCTGGGTCTACCACGGTGCTGTTGATAACCTCTCCCACCGGTTCGGCCCTGATTCCGAACAGGCCCGATTCGAATTCCTCACCTACCTTCAAGTGATGTTTCAAACCCTTATCGAGCCGCTTTCCCGACAGGGGAAGAATAAGACCCTCCTTCTGGTCACAGCCGACCACGGACAGGTCCACACACCGCAGGACCCGCGCTACGACCTCACCGGGCACCCGGACCTTCTCGGGATGCTTCACATCAAACCAACCGGAGAGAACCGCCTCATCTATTTCCATCCACGTCCGGAGCAGACTCAGGCCGTCGCCGATTACATCCATCACGCGTGGCCGGGAGATTTCGTCACCCTAACTTCCACAGAGGCGCTTAAACTCGGGCTGTTCGGCCCGGGGACCATGGCCCGGACGGTACCAGACCGCATCGGCGATCTCATCGCCTTTCCCACAGGAAACGCCTATCTCTGGTGGGCGGACAAGCCCAATCCGCTTCTGGGCAGACACGGCGCATTTGATCCACTTGAGATGCTGGTTCCCCTCCTCGCCGTCCGCCTTGATTAGCCGTTAAGAAAACAACGCCCCCCGCAGATTCGGGGGGCGCTTTTGTTTCAGACATTATGCGTTAAGGCGTGACGGTTCCCGTATCCTCTATCGAAGGCAGTGGCAGCAGGAACGGGTTGTCATTCGGAACCAGCATGACCTGGATGCCCGGAGCAAGCTGCTGGATATATTCATAGGTCAGCAAATCCGGGTTCTCTCGCAGCGCCGCGGCAATCAGTTCCAACGCTTCAGCTTCTGCTTCTGCTTCGATGATGCGAGCTTCCGCACGGCCTTCCGCAGCGATAACGTCAGCGTCTGCTGCACCCTGTGCAACCTGGCGAGCCTGTTCGGCTTCCTGCCGGCGCTGTTCGACAACAAACACCGCCTGCTGCGCCTGCTGTTCCGCAATCTGCTTCTGCTCCACCGATGCAGCGTATTCATCGGAGAACTGCACGTTGCGCAGGACAAAATCGATCAGGACCAGGCCGTTCTCCTGCAGCTTGGCAGAAAGCTCTGCAACAATCTGCGTCACCAGTTCAAAACGCTGCTCGCTGTTGATTTCATCAATCCGGTACTGTGAGGCTTGATCCCGGATGATGCCCCGAGACAGCGGCCGCACGAGGTCTTCCTGGTAGCGATCGCGCCAAAGGATGTGGACGTCAATGACCTGGTCAGGATCCACAGCATAGATAACCGATGCATCGATGAGCACAACCTGCCCGTCCGACGTCCGGCCGGCGACCGAATCATCGCCTTCCCTTGCGCCCTCGGAGGGTGCGATCGACATCGTATACGTCTGGCGGGATATGGTGTAGGTCACGACATTTTCCGCAAACGGAATGACCCAGCGCAGGCCTGGCTCAAGCACGTCAGAGCGGTAGCCTTGCGGGGAGATGGCGGAAATCACGACGCCCCGTTCATCCGGCTGGATGAACACCATGCCAGCCCCCAGTGTCGTGAGTACAATGGCGAGGATGCCGACCACGATCACGATGCGGGTGATCGACTTAAAGCCCTTCCCGCGCGAGGATCGAATGATTCCTACAGCAATCAATCCAAGCGTTGCTACCCAGGCGAGGGTAGCCAGTGCTCGAACAGCATTTGCGATATTCATTGATTCTCCTCCAGTCAATAACGATCTCATGATCCAGTGACGAACGTTTAGCATGGAAATTATAGCAGGACGGACCCCTCATGACCGACAGACCGCTGACAGTTAGCCATCAGCGATGCTTGAACCTGATAGGGCGCTCAAGAGCTGGATCAAAGGGTTGTCTACCGCTCAAGCAAGATGGTCACCGGCCCGTCGTTGTCGATCTCGACCAGCATGTGCGCACCGAATCGACCCGTTTGAACCGGGACACCCAACTCCCCCAGGAATGTTGCAAACGCATCCACAAGTGGCTCAGCAACGTCAGGCGGAGCAGCGTGGACAAAACTCGGCCGACGTCCCTTCTGTGTGTTCGCGAGCAGGGTAAATTGGGAAACGACAATCGCTTCCCCACCGGTGTCGAGAAGAGAACGATTCATTCTGCCCTCTTCGTCCTCAAATACCCTCAGCTCAGCGCACTTTCTTCCAAGCCACGCCACCTCGTCCTGTCCATCCCCCTCCCCAACACCGACGAGCAGCACAACGCCGCGGCCGATTTCGGCAATGGTCTCTCCATTGACCGATACGGCGCCGCGGCGAACGCGCTGATAAACAACTTTCATCGGTCGATCAACGTCCCGACACTCAACGGGGGAGCAGCCCGATGGCTGAACGCACCTTCTCCATCGTATCCGACGCAATGGCTTCTGCACGGCGGGCACCGTCATGCAGAATGTCCTTGATGTGGTCCGGGTTCTTTTCCAGCTCATTCCTGCGCTCCCGGAACGGGGTCAGATGCGCGTTGAGATTCTTCGCAAAGAGCTTCTTACAGTCAACGCAACCAATGCCGGCGACGCGGCATTCCCGGTTGACCATCTCTACATCCTCCGGCGTCGAAAAAATCTTGTGCAGCGTGAAGACATTGCATACGTCCGGATCACCCGGATCGGAGCGGCGTTTTCGCTGCGGATCCGTCATCATGGTCATCACGCGTTTGGTCGTCTCTTCCGTCGTTGCGGCCAGCTCAATGTGATTGTCGAGGCTCTTGCTCATCTTGTGCTCGCCATCCGTGCCCAGGACCTTGGGGACCGGGGTAACCTTCATTTCCGGCTCGATGAGCACGTCGGTGTTGTAACGATAGTTAAAGGATCGCACCACTTCCCTTGCGAACTCGACATGTGGGGCTTGATCGATCCCGACCGGGACCACATTCGCCCGATAGAGCAGGATGTCGGCCGCCATGAGAACGGGGTATCCCACCAGGCCATAGTTCACATTGTTCGGCTGCTGCCGTACCTTCTCCTTGAACGTCGGCAGATCGGTGAGTTTTCCCAGGCCAATGACCATCGACAGCATCGTATGGAGTTCCATCACCTGCGGAACATGCGATTGCACGAAAACGATGCTTTCCTCCGGACGGATGCCAGAGGCAAGCCAATCAAGGGCCATCTCCATCGTGTTTTCAACCAGGTTGTGCGTGGTATCCATGGTTGTCAGCGCATGGATATCAACAATGCTGTAGACGCATTCGTAGTCGTCCTGAAGCGCGACGTAATTCTGGATCGCGCCCAGGTAGTTGCCAAGATGTTGTCGGCCAGTTGGCCGGGCCCCGGAAAAAACTCGACCTTTCATGTCGCTCAAGAGATGTCCTCCTGCTATCATCCGGTGAGGATGGTCTTCAATTCACCGGAATAGACGTGGCGTCCCGTCGACAGCTTGGAATACACCAGATCGCCATCGACGACCACCTCGAACCGTCCGCCGTTCGAAGGGATTAAACGGATCGATTCAATTTCATCCTCAAAGTGGTCCAGTAATTCCTGCATCGCGCTCACGGCGCGCTGGGTGTAGTGTCAAAGACTGCAATATTCAATACTGATCTTCACCATAACCTCGCAATACCACAACATGTCTCATCAGCGACGTTGAGTATACCCTTTCCCTCAGCGAACCGTCAAACCTTCAGCCTGATGCAGACTGGCAGGCCGCGCGGGTGACAATCCTGGCCGTTGTGTGCAATAATACCAGGGCAAGGAGGTGACCAATGCGTCGATTTGCATCCTTTGTGGTTGGTGCGATGTGCGGGGCGCTCGTTGGCTCTGTGGCAGCCCTGCTCCTGGCGCCAGCAGCCGGAGATGATCTGCGTCTGCGTGTGCAGGACACGCTGCAATCCTTCGGGGATGATGTGCGGAAGGCCTATGACACACGCATGTCCGAACTGGAACAGGAGCTGACGAACTTACGAAGCGATCAACCCGAAGCCGCAGAATAATCGCTGCACGCTCCCGATGTATCAGAAAGGGACCCGCCACGCGGGTCCCTTCTACTTATGTCCACATTCACGTCATCCTCAGCGTGAAGAAATGGTCAGTTCATATGGAGCTGACTGCCATGTATGGCGCGTGGTGCCGATGATGATGATGGTCTCTTGATCGAGCTTCATGCGGGAGATATCCAGGGATGCATGGTTCATTTCATCCAGTTCGATTTCCTCAACAACCGGTGTTGCACCTTCCCCGATCATCACCACCCGGTAGGTCTGGGGGAGGATATTGGCAATGCGCACAAAGCCTTCCGCTTCCCATCCACCCTCATCCACCTCGAAATCGGCTTCATAGCCGACAGCATCCAGACGGATGTCATCCAGCACCAGTCCCTCGCCATTGATCGATGCATCCGTGATGTACTCGAAGCGCACCAAGATCTCCTGCCCAGCATACGCACTGAGATCGATCCGTTCCTGGATCCACACGGATTGCTCACCGGAGCCGCTATAACCGGTATAGCCCCAGCCGAAGGAACTGCCAGTCGGGTTATAGGCTGTGCCGCCGCCGGTGGTTAGAATATCCCAGGTCGTCCCACCGTCCTGTGACACCTCCAGATAGAGATAATCCCAGCCCTCTTCGATGTCAAACCAGGTCCAGTACTCCAGTGTGATATCGCCGCTTACACCGGTGAGGTCAAAGCTGCGCGTGAGGGTCATATCGGATTCGTTGCCGCGGTTGGAGTAGAACATGTAATCACCGCTGTGTGCGTCCGTAGGCACCACACGGGTGAAGCGTTCACCTTCAAAGGCAAGGCTATAGCTTTCCTGGACATCCACCTGAACATAGTCAATGCCGTACTGGGACACCTCACGCGAGACGGTGGTTGGCTCCGAGATTACATCGCTAAATGTCGGGGTGAAGGGGTGATACGAACTGAATGAAAACTGCCCGCCGCCAACGGAGCGATCATCCACGTACAATGCGACAGCCCAATCCTGGTAGATATCGTCGGCTGTCTGGATTTCCCCCGTAGCAGGATCGGCAACCCCGAGTATGGTCAGAGTCGATTCCACCGATTCAATGCCATTCTCCGGGTTTCCCACAAGCAACTGTGTGGCGTCGGCCCCAAAGCGGTCAAGAAAGTAGGTCATGAACAGAAACGCCTGGCCGTAATGAGCGCCGGCTGTCCCGGGTTCGCTCGGCCAGTGGGCGAGAGTCTGGTCGGTGTTATAAGTGAAGGCATAATCGCTACCCCCCACATCAAAGCCGTTCAAGAGCATCGCCAGCTCGGCAAACCCTTCATCGACCCAGGTGTCCTCGTTCATGTCCTGATTCCAGTGGATCATATGCTGGAATTCATGTGCGAGCACACCAAATGTGAAACTCTCCCGCAAACCGAGATTATCGGCGTTCAGGTAAAACATTTCGTGACCGTTGGAGTATTCATGCACAAGGGGCGAGTATTGATCGCTGGAGGAAAAATAGCCCGCAATCGAATCACCAAGACCGGACGCAAACAGGATGTACAGGTGCTCATCGCCATCCACACCCGGGCTCCATTCGCTTCCAAAGAAGGCACGATTGGTGGGGTAGATTTCCTCCTCAAAGATGTGAACCAGTGCCTCTGCCGATCGTTCGCTGATGCGTACGCGCTCATCTACCCAGAAATACACATGATCGCTTGCAGCAATCAACTCGGCTGTCAACTGGAAGTACTCATCATAGTCGACATTGCTTGCCCAGAACGTCTCGACCGTTCCAACAGGGATCTCCGCAGCCGTCTCGGCCAGCACTTCCGGGATGTCCTCGATTCCGAGCAGGCGCTGTGTGATGGAAATGGGGTCTGCGATAGGAACGAGCGCCCTGGAGAGCGTATCCTCGGTCTCCATGGCCAACCTCATCTGGTCATCCCATCCGGCTTCGTCCAGCGGCGACTCGTCTGCAGGCTCCTCATGGCTTTCCATGAGGTCTTCCTCCACAGTCGGTGACGAAACGACCTCGACCGTTGGTGATGGCGGTGCAGCCGTGAAGAAGCCTCCGCCAAGCAGGGCAATTCCCCAGCCTACCAGCGCCAGCACAAATACCATGGTAATCAATACAATAATCCAGAAGCGGGATTTCCCGTTGTTCGTACGGACATCCATCAGGTTTCCTCCGGGTAGAATAGAGAGATTATATCGCACCCGTACCGCTGGATGCGATGGTGACATCCGAAGGACGCGCAACCGGTAGCTGCACAGAAAAACGGCTCCCCACGCCGGGCGAACTCTGTGCAATCACGCGTCCCCCATGCGCCTCAACAATCTCGCGCACGATAGCCAGCCCCAGACCAACGCCACGACCGCTGCCGCTTGTCCGGGCTTTGTCCACCTGGTAGAAGCGCTGGAAAATACGGCTGAGTTCTTCTTCCGGGATGCCCTTGCCTTGGTCGTCGATATGGACTGTCATCCATCCGGCTTCCCGTTTTGTCCAGACCCTGACCTGACTGCCCTGCGGGGAATGCTTGATCGCATTGTCAACCAGATTGGTGAACACCTGGGCCAGGCGATCCCCATCGCCAATCATCACTGCCGATCCAGATTGTTCAAACTGAAGTGCGATCCCCGCATCGTTGGCACGCAGGCTCGCTCCTTCCATGACGGATTCCAGCAGCATGCCAAGATCGACGGGTTCCCGCCGGAACTCGATCTGTCCCGCATCGATGCGCGCAAGGTCAAGCAAATCCTCCACAAGCCGGTGCAGCCGGTCGGATTCATCGTAGATGACACGTGCCGCCTGCTGCTGCCCCGACTCGTCTGTAACAGTCCCATCCATCAAGGCCTGTGCAAAACCTTGAATGGATGTGAGAGGCGTTTTCAAATCATGCGACACGTTGGCGATAAAGTCCCGCTGCGCCTGCTGACTGGCATGCAGGTCCGCAGCCATCCGGTTAAACGCCACAGCCAGCCCGCGGATCTCCTCGGGACCAATCTCCGGATCGATGGATGCCAGTTCGCCTTCAACAATGGCTTGCGTTGCGTTTGCCATCTCCTTCAACGGTGAAGCAACGGAGCGGGCCATCCACCATGCAAATACCGCCGAGAGCAGCAGCGCCAGCAATCCTGCACGGAGGAGCGGGACCAGGAAATCGGTCCCCCAGATAATCAGGCTCGCCCGGAGAGTCGGGCCCAGCGCAGCGGCAATCAATACGGAATCGGGGGCGATCGGCGCAGCGACATACAGCCAGTTGGTTCCCGGGCGTGCAGTATATTCCCCGCTCGTCACCTCATCGATGGCAGCCAGATCCGCGAGAGTCTCTTCCGGTAGTGGTTGGATGGCCGGTCGACTGTCGGCGGTAACCCGGCCGCCCTCCTGGATGAGAAGGAAGCGGCTGTTGGTGGAAAGATCAAGCTGGCGCAGGTAGGCATCAATCCTCTCCGGAGGCAATGCCAGCCATGCAGCATCTCGCTCGGCAACCAGCGCAATGGTTGTCTCGAGGTTCTCATAGGTCCGTTCACGCGTATTCTGGCTTCGGGAGAGAAAAGCCAGCAGCGTGAGTGCAATCATGGCAAGGACGAGACTGGCTGTTGCGAGATAGGTTGCGAATAAACGAGAACGCAGCGAAGAGAACATCCCTCATCCCCCGGCAACCAGCTTGTACCCCACGCCTGTGACGGTTTCGATACGCACGGATTCACTGTCCGCCAGTCGTTTTCGGAGATGAGCAACATGGACATCAACTGTGCGAGTCTGCCCGTAAAAATCATACCCCCAGGCTAACTCCAGGAGCTGTTCACGTCGCAGAACCATGCCACGGTGCTCCGCAAGGGTAAGGAGCAAGTCGAACTCCTTCGCCCGCGTCTGCACCGGTTCTCCCTGAACGAGAACCTCCCGCCTGGCCGGGTCAATGGTGACATCGCCAAGATGGATGGAACTCTCCCCGGAAACAGCCTGCCCCTGGGAGCGTCTGAGGATGGCTTTCACCCGCGCCACAAGCTCACGCGGATTGAACGGCTTGGTGAGATAGTCATCAGCTCCTAGCTCAAGCCCGACAATTTTATCGATATCGTCATCACGCGCTGTCAGCATAATGATGGGGACATCTGAATCCGTACGTGCCCGGCGGCAGACCTCAAAGCCGTCGATTTCAGGAAGCATGATGTCCAGGACAACGAGCGCAGGAGCATCCTTCTGGATGCGCTCCAGCGCGATCGCTCCGTCTGCAGCTTCAATCACATGATATCCTTCCCGTTCAAGGTAAAGACGGGAAAGCTGCAGGATATTGGCCTCATCATCAACAATCAGAATTGTCTCACCTGCCATGAATGCACCTCGATTTCACATACGGAGGGGAGTTCGTCACCGAGGGTCTATGCTTTGATAGCAATCGCTTCGATTTCCACCGCCGCGTCCTTCGGCAGCCTTGCCACCTGAACAGTTGACCGTGCAGGCGGGTCTTCCGGAAAGAACCCTGCATAGATTGTGTTCATCACTGGAAACTCCGCCAGGTCCCGCATGAAAACGGTCGTCTTCACCACATGTTTCAGGGATGAGCCCCCCGCGATCAGAATTTGCTCAAGGTTCATCAGCGCCTGCCGTGTCTCAGCCTCGATGCCCCCCTGAACCATCTCCCCCTTCTCGGGATCCATCCCCAATGTACCTGAAATAAACAGCAAGTCGCTGCTTCGAATTCCCAGCGAATACGGACCGATTGCGGGCGGGGCTTTCTTGGCCTGAAGGACTTCGCGTTTGGTTTCCATGCCACTCTCCATAAAGCCGATCCTAACCGATTGTACGTCGGCATCACGCCTGCGCAAAGCGTCTCCAGAGAGAAGTGACGGAGAATCAAATGCGCGATGCTGGTTTGACCATGCACCGCGCATCCTGATGAAAAACAACATCAAACGACGATGTTGACCAGTCTTCCAGGCACGACAATCACCTTGCGCGGTTCACTGTCGCCCAGGTGTTTCTTCACAGCCTCACTGGCCAGAGCAATCTTCTTCGCTTCTTCCTCTCCAACATCCACCGGGACGGTGATGCGGTCACGCACTTTGCCGTTAACCTGCACAACCAGGGTAATCTGTTCCTCGGCCGCAGCTTCCTCGTCTACCTCGGGCCAGCTCTGCGTGTGGATGGAATAGTCCTTTCCAAGCACGGTGGTCCATAGTTCCTCGGCGATGTGCGGCGCAACAGGTGCCAGCATGCGCAGATAGATGTCGATTGCCTCATCCCACTCCGGCGTCCCGGCTGCGCCAGCATCCCGCGCGACCGTCATTTCATTCAACAACTCCATCAGCGACGAGATGATGGTATTGAATTCAAGCGTTTCGTAGTCATGTGTCACACTACGGAGCGTCTGGTGCACCTTCCGGCGCAGGCTTCGCAGCACGTCTTCTGATGCCGTCTTCGTACGTGCTGCGGGATTGTTCATCAAGGTCCAAACCCGGTTGAGCCATCGAACGACACCGTGAATGTTATCGGTGTTCCAGGGACCGCCCTCGGACCAGCGGTATCCGAACATCAGATAGGCTCGTACCGCGTCGGCGCCATACAGGTGCACTTGCTCATCCGGGTCAATGACATTGCCTCGCGACTTGCTCATGCGTTGACCATCAGGTCCGAGAATCTGACCCTGGTTGCGGAGAGCCAGCATCGGTTCGTGGCCTTCCGTCAGGCCAATGTCGCGGAACGCCTTGTGGAAGAAGCGGGTGTAGATGAGATGCATGGTGGCATGCTCAACACCGCCGGTATACATGTCGACCGGCATCCAGTAGTTGTACTCATCCTGATCAAACGGCCCTTGATCGTAATCCGGGCTCAAATAGCGCAGATGGTACCAGGAGGAGCACATGAACGTGTCCATCGTGTCGGTTTCCCGCTCCGCATCCCCGCCGCACTGAGGACACGTGACTTTCTTCCAGGCAGGGTGAAACTTGAGCGGGCTTTCGCCTGTGGGACGCCACTCGACATCATCTGGCAGTACCACGGGGAGCTGGTCCTCCGGAACGGGCACAATCCCGCATGTGGGGCAGTGAATCATCGGAATGGGTGCGCCCCAGTAGCGCTGGCGCGAGATCAGCCAATCTCTCAGGCGGTAGTTCACCGCGCGCTCCCCGAGCTCGCGTTCATGGAGGTAGGCAATTGTGCTGTCGAAGGACTGATCTCCAGGTGTGCCGGTCAGCGGACCGGAGTTCACCATCTCGCCCTTTGCCTCGACGGCTTCCGTCATACTGTCGCTGTCGATGGGATCGATATCGGAGGGCTGAATGACAACCCGCACGGTAATGTCATACTTCCGGGCGAACTCAAAATCACGCTGGTCATGTGCAGGCACGGCCATGATCGCCCCGGTTCCATACGACATGAGCACATAGTCTGCGATCCAGATCGGAATGCGCTCATCGTTGACTGGATTGATGGCGTATGCTCCCGTGAAGACACCCGTTTTCTCCTTGTCCGTCGCCTCGCGCTGGATGTCGGACTGACGCATCGCTTCGTGCACATAGGCCTGCACTGCTTCCTGCTGCTCCGCTGTGGTAATCTCCTCAACCAGTGGATGTTCCGGCGCCAGGACCATGAACGTGGCTCCCCAGAGCGTATCAGGGCGCGTGGTGAACACTTCCATTTCATGCCCGCCCACCTCGGTTCGAAAGATGACCTTCGCCCCGACAGAACGTCCGATCCAGTTCGTTTGCAGCGTCTGCACACGCTCCGGCCAGTCCAGACCTTCAAAATGAAGCAGTTCTTCAGCATACTTTGTCGTGCGGAAGAACCACTGCTTCAGGTCCTTCTTGATAACGGGTGTATCGCAGCGTTCACACACGCGGTCGTCGCCAACCACTTGCTCCCGGGCCAGTGTGGTGTTGCAGCTAGGGCACCAATCCACCGTCGCCTGCTTCCGGTAGGCGAGGCCAGCCTCATAGAGCTGCAGGAAGAACCATTGCGTCCATTTGTAATACGACACGTCCGCAGAAATGGCTTCCCGCCGCCAATCAAACATGGCACCCATACTCTTCAACTGGGAGCGCATTCGCTCAATATTCTTGTAGGTCCACTCCTTGGGATGGATGTTGCGTTTGATGGCAGCGTTTTCAGCCGGCAGACCGAACGCATCAAACCCCATGGGGAACATGACGTTAAAACCCTGCATTCGCCGGAAACGGGCATGCGCATCAGAAGGCGTCATCGCATACCAGTGTCCGATGTGCAGATCGCCGGAAGGATACGGAAGCATGGTGAGAGCATAGTATTTCTTGCGGGAATCATCGATGGTGGCGTGGTACAGGCCATCGGCTTCCCACTTCGCCTGCCAGCGTGATTCAATCTCCGCAGGTTGATAGTCCCGACCATGATTATCGTTAACGTTGTTCTTTTCCATATGACTCTCTCCAACACATACATTGCTGAATGAAAAGAAAAGCCCCCTTCGCCTCTCAGGGACGAAGGGGACCTCCGCGGTACCACCCTGCTTGCCCGCAAAGATGCGGGCCGCTCCGGCGCGATAACGGGCGCTGCCGCCTGTGACTACGATATTCACCACAGGGGTCTGCCCCTTACGGGGCGGCAGACGAGTTCGACCGGGTGCTCCGCATACACCTCGCCGGGCTTTCACGATTCCCGACTCGCTGGCGGATGGTCTACTACTTCTGCCATGACCAACTATTGCAGTGGACCCAGTGGGATTCGAACCCACGACCTTCTCAATGCCATTGAGACGCGCTCCCAGCTGCGCCATGGGCCCATATGAGTGTTGCAGGTGGACCTGGCGGGATTCGAACCCGCGACCTCATCAGTGCGATTGATGCGCGCTCCCAACTGCGCTACAGGCCCGTTACCCGTACCAGGGTGAGGCGATTGTACCTGAGCGGTTGACCACTGTCAAGAAAGCGCATTTTGGCGGCATATTTTAACCTCAGGGTTGTTCCCTCTCGGGCGAGGGGCTATACTACCTCCATCACGGAGGTGGGTATGCCAACAGATCGCTTGACCCGGATTCAAAATGCCCTGGAAGATTCATCCCTGGACGCCATTGCGCTCCTCCCGGGCATGAATTTGCTCTATCTGACGGGCCTCTCCTTTCACCTCATGGAGCGTCCGGTGATCGCCCTGTTTCTTCGCGGGGATCGTCCTCGCATCATCCTGCCTGAGCTGGAAGAATCAAAACTTGACTCGCTGGAAGCGCCCGTCGCTGCCTTCCCCTATGGCGAGGATGTAGCCTCGCGGCAGAAGGCCTTCCTGGATGCTTTCGCAGCGTTCGCAGGGTCCACGGCTTCCATTGGTGTTGAACCATACAGGATGCGTTTTTTCGAGATGCATCTCATGAAGCAAGCCGCCCCGGCAATAAGCATCATCGATGCGAGTGATCTACTCATCGACCTCCGGCTCATGAAGACCGAGACGGAAGTGGAGGCGATGCAGCGAGCCGTGCATGCAGCCGAAACGGCATTGGAGAACACCCTTGCCGGAGCACGTGTCGGCATGACCGAGAAGGAGTTTGAAGCCGAACTCACGCTGCAGCTCTTCCGGGCGGGTTCCGAGCCGGAACTCCCCTTCGCCCCCATCGTCGCTTCCGGCCCCAACAGCGCCCTCCCGCACGCCACGCCGACTGCGCGCGCATTCCAGCATGGAGACCTGCTCATTGTTGATTGGGGCGCACGCGTGGATGGCTACATATCCGATATCACCCGCACCTTCGCCATCGGAAAGCCCGATGAAGAACTCGGACAGATCCACAGAGTCGTGCAGGCGGCGAATCGTGCAGGCCGGGAGCAGGTTCGCCCGGGTGTGACGTGCGGCTCGGCCGATGACGCTGCCCGCGCCGTGATTGTGGATGCAGGGTACGGGGCCGAGTTTGTCCACCGCACAGGCCACGGAATCGGCATGGACGCACACGAACCACCCTACATCTCCGCCGGCAACACACGCCTTATGGCGCCCGGCATGGCGTTTACCATCGAGCCCGGCATTTACCTCAGAGGAAAGGGTGGTGTCCGGATCGAAGACAATGTCATCGTGACCGAAGAGGGTCACAGGTGCCTGACAACCATTTCCCGCCAAATAAGGAGTATTGGATGACGTATCAAGTTGAACAGGCCGAACCTTATCTCTTTCCCGGAAGTAAAACGGGCTGTCTCATGGTGCACGGCTTTACCGGCGCGCCGAACGAGGTGCGCCCGCTTGGCGAACACCTGGCGTCTCTCGGCTATACTGTGCTGGGCGTCCGCCTTGCCGGTCACGGTACGACCATGCAGGATCTCATTCGGATGCGCGAGCAGGACTGGATCGCAAGCGTGGACGATGGATACAACCTTCTGCAAGGGTTGTGCGACCGAATCTACATTCTTGGCCTATCGCTTGGAGGGGCTCTCACCCTGCACGCTGCTTCCCGCCTCAAGGTTGCAGGCATCGTTGCCATGTCAGCCCCGTATGAAACACCCGACAAGACCATCTCCTCCCTCCGCCCCCTCCTCCCCCTGCTAAGCCAGGTGTGGCGCTACAGACCAAAACGCAAGCCGAGAGTCCCGGGCCCATCTGGCATGTTATTGAATTATCCAGCCATGCCGATTCGCTCATTCGCAGAAACCGATGACATGATTCAATTGATGCGCGCCTCACTGTCGAAGGTGAACGTGCCCGCGTTGATCATCCATTCAAAAGCCGACCGATCCGTTCCCGTCGATCACGCGCCACGCATCTTTGATGAGCTGGGCAGCACAGAAAAAGACATCCTCATCCTGGAAAAGAACGGCCACGTTGTCACGCGCGGCCCGGGTCAAGAAGATGTGTTCAAGGCATGCGAGGACTTCATCCAGCGGATAGAAGGGAGAGGTGTTTGACCATCTTCCCCGAGGGGGGTGAACCCTTCTTCTTTCCCGGTGGTCGCACTGGATGCTTGCTCATTCACGGCTTTACCGGAGCGCCCAATGAGATGCGGCTGCTTGGAGAACATCTCGCCGCCTGCGGTTTCTCCGTGCTGGGTATCCGACTTTCCGGACACGGCACCGACATGACCGATCTCCTCCGTGCACGTGAACAGGACTGGGTTGCCAGTGTCGAGGATGGTTATCATCTCCTGCGCGGATGCACAGACCATATCGTTGTGCTGGGGTTGTCAATGGGCGGAGTGCTCGCGCTTCATGCCGGCGCCTGTTTACCAGTCGACGGTGTGGTGGCCATGTCCGCCCCGTATCGAACGCCTCACCCCCTCATCCAACACATGCGACCGGCCCTTCCACTTCTGAGTCTGTTCTGGCGCTATGCGAAAAAATCCGACTCAGACCTTGTGGATGAAGCTGCTCGCGAAACCCACGTCGATTACGAGGCGCATCCCCTGCGGGCCGTCGCGGAACTGGAGGATCTTGTTCGGGAAATGCAGGCAAGCCTTCCAGACGTCCGGATCCCCGTCCTGCTAATCCACTCTCGCGGCGACACGACTGTGCCCTCTGATCACGTCGGACTTATTACAAATGCCCTGGGGAGCAAGGACATCGAGACCGTCTGGCTGCAATCAAGTGGGCATGTCATCACTCGCGACGTTGAGCAAGACAGGGTCTTTAAGGCGTGCGAGCGCTTTATCCACCGCGTTCTGGAGAAGGCATCATGAATCGACTGATGAAAGGCGCCGAACCCTTCTTCTTCCCGGGAAGCAGCACAGGTTGTCTGCTGGTTCATGGATTCACCGCCTCGCCACAGGAAATGCGCTTTCTGGGTGGATCGCTTGCAGCAGAAGGCTACACATCTCTGGGCATTCGCCTGGCCGGGCACGGGATGACGCTGAAAGACATGCACCGGGCCCGTTGGCCAGACTGGCTCGCTTCTGTGGAAGACGGGTACCACATGCTGCAGGGGATATGTTCGCACATCGCTGTGATCGGCTTTTCACAGGGAGGAGTGCTCTCCCTGCGATTGTGTGCCGAGGCGAAGGTTGATGCGCTCGTCACCATATCTACTCCATACACATTACCACCCGATCCCCGCCTCAAGCTCTTGCGTCCCATCCTGAAACCGCTGAGCACACTCGTGCCCTTCCTGCCGAAAGGAACAGGGGGATGGGTGGATCCATCCCTTGCAACCGAACGGGTCGCGTATGATGCATATCCTCTACGCTCCATTGTTGAACTGGACCTCCTTCTCGCCGACATGCGCAGCCATCTTCATCAGGTGACCGCGCCAATACTCTCCATCCATTCACACCGCGATGATTTCGTGCCTCCGGAACACATGTCGATGATTCAATCGGCTGTTGACTCTGTGGAAAAACGTATGGCCTGGGTGGATGAAAGCTATCATCTTATTGTGTGTGATGTCGACCGTTTTCTTGTTCTCCAGCACATCCTTTCCTTCCTGAAGGAACAGGTTCCAGACGGCTCATGACCCGAGATCTACGCGTCCTTTCCTTTGCCCTGCTGGCGTGGGGCATTGGTGAAGCATTCTTCATCTACACCCAGACTCTCTATCTGGCCAGCCTGGGCGCTGACCCGGTCGCCATCGGCGGGATACTGGCGATCGCCTCACTCGTGATGACCCTTTCACACATTCCCGCCGGCTTGCTCGCCGATCGCATCGGAAGCAAGCCCATCATTCTGGTCAATTGGGTCTTCTCCCTCGCCGCTGCAGGGTTGATGTATCTCGCACAGAGCCTTAGCGTGTTCACCATCGGAATCGTCCTGTACAACCTCACCGGTTTCGTCCTCTCACCTCTGAGCGTCCACATCACTGCGGCTCGAGGTAACTGGACGTCCGCCAGAGCTCTGACGACGGTCTTCGCCATGTTCAACATCGGCGGGTTCATCGGATCAACGCTTGGCTGGTTGATGGGTGAGGCTCTGACCCTGCGTGGCGGTTACGGCGCAGCATTGATTGCATTCGCCATCTCGACCCTGTCAGTCTTCCTGATTTCAGACCAGACGATCGAACACCGCGAATTGGCAGGGGATGTCGCTGCGTTAACAGGACGAAAGGAATTGATACGCTTCTTCGGGCTTGCCGCCCTGATTCTGTTCGGCGCCTTCCTCAGTTGGCCGCTGACGGCCAATTATCTTCAGGAAATCCGTGGCGTGAGCACAGATACGATCCGACTGTTTGGTGCCTTCAATTCACTCGGCATGGCAACTCTCAGCCTGTGGATGGGACGACTGGAAAGCCGGAAGGGTATCCAGACAGGGCAGGTCCTGATCGGTGTTTCAACAGCGCTGCTCTGGCTAGGCAGAAACGGTCTCGTCTTTGGGGCGGGCTACTTTCTTGAAGGAAGCTTTCGCGCCATGCGGTCATTGCTCGCTTCCCGGGTGGAAAACCTGGTCTCACCACGCAACCGTGGCTTGGCGTTTGGCATTCTCGAGACATTGTCCGGGCTGACACTCACGATCACGCCGATTGCGGCAGGGATCCTTTACGATTCTTCCCCTGCCAGCCCCTATCCTGTAAGCTTAGGCATCATCCTGCTGACCATCCTTCTGGCTCATCACTGGATGGATGCGCACCTTCAAGAACCAACGCTGGCGAGGAGTGAACCATGAATATCCTGGAATGGGGTTACCCCATCTTGCTCTGGATCCAGAATCTGGGGGATTGGCTGCTTCGTCCCATGCAAGTCTTCACCGCCATGGGGAACGAAATGTTCTTCATGACCATCATGCCCATCCTCCTCTGGAGCTACGACGCTCTCCTCGGCATCGAAATCGGATTGTTGCTTCTCTTCAGCCTTGGTTTCAACGCGGTTGTCAAAATCGCAATCGGTCTGCCAAGGCCCTACTGGGTGAATCCGGCGATACGTGTCGTCGATGGCAGTCCCGGATTCGGCGTTCCTTCCGGCCATGCGCAGAATGCATTCGTGATGTGGGGGCAGATCGCTTACCGGCTGCGGAGGAGAATCATCACGGCACTCTGCATTGTCCTCATTGTCATGATTTCGATCTCGCGCTGGTATCTCGGGCTTCACTTCCCCACCGACACCATCGTAGGATGGCTGCTCGCGGCGTTGATCCTTGTGCTGTACAACCGATTCCGGCAGCCGCTTGGTTCCTTCCTTCGACGTCAACCTGTCTCCCTTCAAATTGGCCTTGCCTTGCTGACAGCCGTATCGCTGGCTGCAGCTGGCTGGTTGATAGCCGATCTGCGTCAACCGCCGGCGGATTTACCGGCATGGGAGCAGGCAGCTCTGGCCTCCGCACCTGACAGCGAGCCCATCCAGCCGCTCAGTCCCGAAGCGGCCATCTCAAGCGCCGGCGCCTGGTTCGGACTGGCCGCCGGCAGCGTGCTTCTCCTGTCCTGGGGCGGCTACAGCGTGAAGGGCGCGCCCGTCCAGCATCTCGCGCGGATCCTCATCGGCATTGTGTGCCTGCTCGGACTCCAGTTCGGGCTGGATGCCATCTTCCCTGACGGGCCAACAATGACCGCAGCACTTTTCCGTTTCCTCCGCTACGCCATCCTCGGGTTCTGGGCCAGTTATCTCGCTCCGCGCGTCTTTACTGCCTTGAAGCTAACGGCACATGACGAGACAGCCTAGCCGCAAGAACCTCGCGGGAAGCAAGCCGTTTGAGAGACAACTGTTGGATGACGTTCAGGGAGCCCTGCAGCGGGCACCATGTTTGCCGGGGATAAGGAAAACAAGGGATTGAAGAAGCCCCGTGGGGCTTACCCGGATTCGCCGGGGCGCAGTTCCCGGTACAGCATCCATCGCCCTCTGCGGTTATCCGAGTCGACCGGCGCGCGGTCGTAGTACAAATCAAAGTACCGGCCGCATTCCGTCTTCACCCGAAAATAGAACCTGCCCACCCCCCAGGAACCTCTCCGGCTGGCACGCTCCAGATGCTCCGACCGCATGTTGCGCGCCATTCTTCCCCTTCGGGTGTAATCAAACCAGGAGGATAGCATCGCCGCAACTGTGAAGCTTTCCTCTCCCCACTGGAAACCATCAGGGCAAGTCGGCTTTTTTCGCAGAGCAGGAACGATTTGATGGTGAACCGAGATCTCGTCTCCGATGAACCGCATGGGAACGAAGTCCTCAGCCATCACTCGCCTCGGACGTGCAACCAGGTTCGTGTTTGCGGGAGGAACAGCAAAACGAGGATGAGGGCAGTGAGGATGTTCGATGGACCCGGGAATAACAACGTCAGCAGTGCGAGCACGAGTGCAATGGTCCACCCCCATGTCTGCCGCATCCATACGGCAGCCAGCGCACCGATCCAGCTCAATCCGATGACGAGATAAAACCACCCCAGACTCGGGGCGGTAAGCCCGATGGCTGCAGATACCGGGTGATGGATGATGATGTCAAGCAGCCTTCGGGAAGCCCCGAACAGACCTGCTTCGGGCAGAAAGCATCCTGCAATGCGGCTGAACAATCCCTCCCACACCATGCGCCCGCCCAGGATGAGGGCGGTCAATGTGAGGACTATCACACTCCAGGGTGAACGTTTCATATCCATCCCCTTGCCAAAACAGCACGAGCCGGGAAATCCCGGCTCGTTGTTCAATTCCGTTTCCGGCTCAGTCGTTCTCCTGCTCTTCCTTCTCGCGAGCAGCGATAACCTGCTCTGCGACATGTGCAGGCACCACTTCGTAGTGATCCAGTTCCATGGAGAAGACTCCACGGCCGCCCGTAATGGAACGCAGTTCCGAGGTGTAACGCTGGATCTCAGCAAGTGGAACTTTCGCCGTGACCACACTCCGCCCGCGATCGGTTTCCATGCCCTGCACCCTGGCGCGGCGGGTGTTCAAATCACCCAGCACATCACCCATGTTGGGTTCGGGGACCGTGACGCGGATATTCATGATGGGCTCAAGTAGCACCGGCTTGGCATCGTGGAAAGCCAGCTTGAACGCCTCGCGCCCAGCAATTTCAAACGCGACTGCCTTCGAATCGACCGGGTGCTCCTTGCCATCTGTAACGGCAACCTTGACATTCTGAACCGGGAATCCAGCCAGCACGCCGCTCTTCATCACGCCGCGAACGCCCTTCTCAATTGCAGGCATGAAGCCGGAAGAAATCGCCCCTCCAAACACCTCGTTGACGAACTCGAAGTCCTCGTCGGGAAGCGGCTCCACGCGCATATGCACTTCGGCAAACTGACCCGCACCGCCCGTCTGCTTCTTATGACGATACTGGGAGTTGCCGGCTTTGGTAATGGTCTCCTGATAAGGCACCTTCGGGATTTTGGTGTCCAGCTCCACCTGGAACTTGGATTCGGCCTTGCGGATGGCAACGTCGATATGCTGGTCACCCATGCCCTGAAGGATGGTCTCATTCGTACTGGATTCCTGTCGCCAGGACAACGTGGGATCTTCTTCACACAACCGCGTGAGTGTCGGGCTGATTTTGGTGGAGTCCGCCTGCGTACGGGGGAGCACCGCCACGGAGTAGAGTGCGTTGGGGTAATCTGGTGTTGGGATAGTCAGTTTATGGGACTTTTCACTGAGCGTGTCGTTTGTGCCGGTTTCACCCAGTTTCGCGACGACGCCGATATCTCCTGCATGCAGATGCTGAACGGAAAGCTGCTCTTTCCCGCGCATGACATACAGGGTACCCAGACGTTCCTCTTCACCTTTCTCATGATTGAACACACGTGAATCGGCGTCCAGCGTTCCTGAAAGGACTCGCATGTATGTCATCTTGCCAACAAAGGGGTCTGCCGTGGTTTTCCACACATAAACCCCAAGCGGGCCCGCTCCATCGGCTGTCAGGGTTTCTTCCCCGCCTGCGCCTTCAACCGTTCGGGCAGCCTCATCGACCGGGGCGGGCAGCAATGCAATCATCGCCTCTGCCAGCGGGGCAAGGCCAATCTCGGCTGTCGCTGCTGTTACAAAAACAGGGACGATCGATCCGGAAAGAACACCCGCTTTGAAACCGCCTGCGATTTCCTGCGGGGTCAAGTCCTCCCCTTCCAGATATTTTTCCAGCAGTGCGTCATCGCCTTCGGCTGCAGCTTCAATCAACGCGATGCGGGCTTCCTCTGCCTCGTCAGCCAGATCCGCCGGGATATCCTGGCTTTCCTTCCCCATCCCTGGTCGTGCTTTCATCGTGAACAGGTCGATCACGCCCTGCATATCCTGCTTCTCGCCCCAGGGAATCTGAACCGGTACAAGGTTGACATCCGGGGCCAGCTCGCGCACAGATGCCAGGGCACTCTGGAAGTTGGCATTGTCGCGATCCATCTTGCTGATGACGACAAAGCGTGGCAGCTTGAAATCATCACAGTACTGCCACACAATTTCTGTTCCCACTTCCACACCTGCGACGGCATCAATAAGCACGACGGCGCCGCCGGCGACATACAGAGCTGAAATCACCTCCCCGATGAAATCCGTGAATCCGGGTGTATCGAGCAGATTCAGCTTTGTGTCATTGAATTCAATCGGGAGAATCGATGTTGATAACGAAATGCCACGGCGAATCTCCTCCTCTTCAAAGTCTGAGACGGTATTGCCGTCCTCGACCTTTCCCATCCGGGTGATGGCGCCGGTCATATAGAGCAGCGCTTCTCCCAGGGATGTCTTTCCGCCCCCACCATGTGATACGAGCGCGATGTTGCGAATCGATTCGGTTGCATATTCGTTCATCAGTTGACGACCTTTTCCTTGATAGAGATTTGGACGTAGGGATTGTAAAGGACGCAGGGATAGTTGTCAAAGCATCCGTTCCAGGAGGACATCAAAGCATCTGCTATACTGGAGGCGTGCAATTGTTGGGGAACGTTGATTGGATGACCATGAAACTCTCACAAAACGAGAAAGAGGTTCTCCTCCGGCTTGCCCGACAGGGACTGGAATCCGCTGCACACCGCCGCCCGCTTCCTGATCTCGACCTATCGCAACTACCCCAAGCGCTGCAGCAGCCAGGCGCATCGTTTGTCACGCTCACAAAGCATGAGAAACTGCGCGGTTGCATCGGCACACTTTCCCCGGACGTTGCTCTTGCTCAGGATGTCCTGCAGCACGGTCAGGACGCCGCCTTCGATTACCGATTTTCGCCTGTTCGTCCTGAGGAATTGGATGACATCCATATCGAAGTCTCCGTCCTCACACAACCCCAACCTCTCAGGTACGACACACCTGAGGACCTCCTCGATCGTCTTCACCCCGGAAGGCATGGAGTCGTCCTGCGCTCCGGCCGCCAACGCGCGACCTTTCTGCCGCAGGTCTGGGAGAAGGTTCCGGATAAAGAAGAGTTCCTCGGTATGCTGTGCCGCAAAGCCCTCCTTCCAGCCGACGCCTGGAAACAGCAGGCGATCGAAATCGATGTCTACCATGTGATCCAGTTCGAGGAATGAGGTGCTCCACCATCGCCCATGCCAAATTTAAGAGAAGCACAATCAAGGAAAACACATCATCTTGTAAGGATTCTGCAATCTGGTGAGAGTTGCAGTTCGACTCATACTCTTATACAAATGAAGGGTTGAAGGAACTCCACCTTCATGTTGAACGTCTTACTCTATGCGGTGGACGCACCGTAGCCGCCAGTTCAACTGCCATTTTCGGAAACCGCATCGACCCTGGAGGACATCTGATGAATTCAAAACAATTGTTTCTGATCGGGGGCGCAGCCATCGTCACGATCGCCGTCCTGGCTGCGGCTTTTCTCCTTCTCCCCAATCTGCTGACCAGCAAAGATGCCGTCGTGCTTGGGGAAATCCACAACGACGGAGATGCAGATCTGAGCCTGCTTTCCTTCGGCGACCCCTTCAATGATGGGGTAGAGATCGTCGAAGATGTATTTTCGTTCGGTTGCGATTTTATTCTCATCACGGACGATAACATGCGCCATGCCGAAGGTGTCATCTTCGTTCCAGGAACGGATGACACACTTACATGCGGCGAGGAAGATGATGAATTTCAAGTCGTCCGGATGGGCCCTGGCGACGAAGCACCCATGGAGATCCTGGAGGTTGATGGTTGGCTGACAGCCTATGTCTACACAGACCTGGACCAGATTATCTTTGTGGAAGATCGCGGGGATCAAGAGCGCTGCTACCTGTCACAGAATGGCGAAGAAGCAGAGCGCATTGCCAAGGGCGATGGATGCGAACCGGTACTTGATGGATCCGCTGTTGTCACATCCGATTGGGATTCGGACGGGCTCACCCTGGCCATCACCGATACCCGGCGAGGAGAAGAAGTTGAATTGCTGGACGAGGATCCGACAATAACCCGCTTCCGCATCTCCTACGATGGTTCCCGCATTGCACTGATCGCAAATGATGAGGGAGATATCTCCATCTCGCTCATGGACACCTCAGATGGTGAGATCGTCACGGAGAGCGATGACGATTACATCCAAATTTACACGTCCGGTTTCAACGCGACAGAAAACAGCGCCTATGCCATTGCCGGGAATGAGGACGGCATGCTTGTTCTGCTGGTATCCAATGCCAATCGTTTTGAGGAGATTGCTGAGGCTGAAGGTCTCCAGGCAGGGGCAAGCAGCTCCGGCCGGTATCTCATTTACCAGCTCGTGGACGAGGATGGCGAAAGCGAAATCTATAGCTACGACTTTTCACGGGGAGAGTCGACCTTGCTTTATGACGGAGAGCAAATTGAGTTTACCCTCCTGAACGACTCAGACCGGATCATCATCCTCGAGCAGGATGATGAGGAATACACGCTCTTCAGTGTACTACCAGGCGGCGGGGATGCAGTGGAACTGCATAACGCCGACGACGTCTACAACCTTGATGTCGCCACCTTCCCTGGCCTGGACCTCCTTTTCATCACAGTCTATGGCGAGGATGGCGCCTCATTGACGGTCGTGCCGATCGATTCGGGCGAGGGTTTCACGCTGCTGGATGAATGGTACAGCTTCTCCCTCGCACGTGTAACATCCAACGGCCGCACATTGGCCTTCGTCGGACGCGAGGATGACGGAGATGATCTCACCCTGTTTTCCATCGACATCACCGACGATGCGAAACCGGTTGAGCTGGATGACGACATGGAGGATATCTTCTCAGAGATGATCCTCTTCTCGCGCAACGATCGTGAGCTGGTGTATACCGTCAGCACCGGTGACCGCACCGATGACATCGAAGTGCGAACAGCACGTGTCGATGGCGAGGGATCGCCCGACGTCATCTATGATGAAGCCGTGCTGATTGCAGCAGTCTGGGACAATCATTTCAATTTCGAAACCCTCTCGTTCTCCCGCGTGATGTCCGGCACCGGCCGTCTCCCCACTCCCGTCGACCCGACGCCTCCTGAACCAACCGACCCCTCAACACCGACCATCTCCGGCAGGATTCAGCTCGGGGATACCATCATGGACGAGATTACCGGTGAGAGCGGAGATTACTGGTCCTTTGACGGGCAGGCGGGCGATGAAGTGATGATCATGCTGAATGGCGTCGGCGGGCTTGACACCGTTGTCGAACTGATGAACAGCAGTTACGAGCTGATCGACAGCAACGACGACGGCGGTGAAGGCCGCAACTCCTTGCTCATCGTGACGCTCCCGACGACGGGAAGGTACATCATCCGGGCGCGCGGTTTCAGCGGAGCGACGGGCAGCTACGAGTTGACCGTCCTGCCTGCAACGGCCATGCAGCCAACGGGGACCCCCGTTGCACAGGCAACGCCGGCTCCGGTCGATTCGCCCGATTCCGTGATCCTGAGCATCGGCTCAACCGTCCATGGTCGCACAACAAGCAGTGAAGGTGATGCATGGACCCTGACTATCGATTCGGGCAGTGTGATCGGAATCGCCATGGACGCCGTCCGGGATATGGACACCTATCTCGAACTGTATGATTCACAGGACAATCTCATCAACTCCGACGATGATGGTGGAGACGGCTTTAACTCCTATCTCCTGGCTATCCTGCCTGAAGCGGGCACCTACACCGTGGTTGCGCGTGGCTACGGGGGCGATACCGGTGAATACTATCTCTCCGTTGAGGACATGTCTGTTGCTGTGCAAGGCTCCATCAGTCTCGGCGAGACGGTCAGTGGAACGCTGGTCGAAGGCATGCCATTCCACATGTGGACCTTCTCAGGACAGCAGGGCGACCTCGTCTTTATCTCTATGGATGGCTTTTCCAATCTCGACACCTATCTCCAATTGCTGGGACCGGACGGCGAGCAAGTCGATTATGATGACGACAGCGGAGCGGGTTACAACTCACTCCTGATGTATCGCCTGCAGGATTCAGGGACGCACACCATCATCGCAAGAGGTTTCAGCGGCGATGTGGGCCAGTATGAGCTCACCTTCTCCGAACTGTCTGACACGGAGGGCGTGCTGGCGTACAACACGATGGATGAGGGCGAATTGACCGAGGATGAAATAGGCGACATGTGGACCTTCCAGGGGCAGGAAGGAGATATCGTTGCGATCTCCATGGATGGAGCCGTAACCCTTGAGCCGTTCCTCTCCTTCTTTGACAGCGACCTCGGCACTATCGCCTCCAGTGAAGGCAGCTCCACCGGATTCGGTCCATCCATCTTCTGGAGCATGCTGCCCGAAACCGGGACATACTACGTCATGGCTGGCCGGTCATTTGGAAGTGGCGCCTACAACATCATGGTGCATCATTTCGATCCCGATGATCAACCTGTGCGAGAAGCGGGAGACACGTATATCCGCACGTTCGAGAACCTCCTGGGGAATATTGATGTCATCCGTGGAACCCGCGGGGATGTCATCAGCATTGCCATGAACGCGATCGATGAGATGGATCCCATCATGGGCATCTTCGACTCGGAGTGGAATTTCCTCTTCAGCGACGATGACAGCGGTGAGGGCTACAACGCGCTCATCAATGGCTTCGAACTCCCTTACAGCGATGATTACTATCTCGTTGAGTTGGCGCTCGACAATGCACTCGGAGATTACGAAATATCCATTACCGAAGGTGTGATCGACGAGACGGACTGACGAAACCGACCGTCCAGATTAGAGTAAACCAGTGCGAGGTAGCGCATCTGCGCTACCTCGTTCATGATCCAGTCGATCCGGTCACACTCGAAGTTAAAAAAGTCTCTATGAGAAACCCCATACCTCTGCGCCTGTTGATGCTACCCCCTCTACCGAAAGCGCATGGTGAAGCTGCTGTGATCGATTCATCTATAGCTGCTTGAATTCGTCAACATCCAGCACAAAGATTGTCGCTCTCCGGCGCCCTTCCCGTTCCGGGGGAGCGCACGCGCTGCGTACAAGGTCGATCGCCTCCTCCACGCGATGATCCTCTGTTCCGACCATCATTGTGCTGTTTCCGCGGCGTAAGAATCCACCTGTACTTGCAACCTGGGTGACACGAAACTCGTTCTCGACAAGCTTCGTCATCACCGCTTCGGCTTCCGTATCGGCCACGATCATTAGCAACATCTTCACGGCTAGATCACCTCGTATCGTTCTACGTTGAATGTGAATACAGTGGCGCCCTGGACATTGACTTCCACCGGCGTTCCCGCCAGCGATGGCATGTATTCGTTGGGCGTGGCAAGGTATTCCACGCGCGACTGGCACGAACGGTTCAGGGCAGCAACAGCGTCCTCCAGTTGTCCAAGCGGAATCCCCACCAGCATTAACACATTGGGTTTGCGCAGGAAGCCACCCCGGCTCTCAATAAACGTGACCGGAATGCCCTGCAAGCTCAACGCATTGCTGGCCGCTTCATAGTCCCGCCGCTGGATAATGACCATCATCAACTGGCAGATGTCGGCGCCGCAGGACCGGAGTTCTGCCTGCGCTGTCCAGGGATCAAGCCCGGTTTCAAGCGCTGCGTCGATCTCAAGGGAAAGCGCCTCATAAGTATCCTCACCGATGAGACCTTCCTGAAGCATGTCAATCAAATTCCCCCTCTGTGCGCGCAGGACTTCTTCACGCGCATTCCGGATTTCGTCTTCTTCCAGTTCCGGATGACGCGCGAGGAAGTCAACAACTGCCCGGTTCAGGACGTCCATGCGATCACGCAGGAAACCACCCAACCGCTGCCAGCTCGCTTCGGAGACAAAACCATCTTCATACATCGCTTGCAGTCGATCGTAGCCTGACCGGATGGAAAGAGCGCGCGCCTTGCGTTCCTCATACTCCCGCATCTCATCCGCAGTGGTCACGATCCCCAGCACATTGAAGAGGGAGTTCATGGAAGTGCCCTGGACGATGATGCTGAACAGCACCACGCCAAAGGTGAGGGTAATATCCAATTCTCGCATCGCGCCATAAGAGGCCGGAAGACTCAGCGCAAGTGCCAGACCGATTCCCCCTCGAAGACCACCCCAGAAGAGGATGTGGCGCCATGGAGACGGCACCTCCCTGCCCAGTCTGGATAGCCCATAGACCACCACAGCTCTTCCAACCAGCACGGCCAAGATCGCCCACAAGATCAAATACCATTTTTCGAGGAGTGAGGGAATGTGCGTTTGCACGCCGATGAACAAGAACACAGCAGAGTTCGCGAGAAAGGCTGCGAATTCCCAGAAGTTGAAGACCGCGACTTTTGTGGTGGGGGACATGCCACGCGGGCTGAGGTTCCCTGCCACAATACCCGCCGCCACGACCGCCAACACGCCGCTTACGTGCAGTTGTTCTGCAACAAGATACGCGCCAAACGCCAGGACCGTTGTCAGGGACGTCTCAACCAACCGGTCGTCAACACGTGCGATGAGTCTTGAAAGGAGCCATCCCAGAATGAGACCGACCGCAATCCCGCCGCCGCCGACCAGGACGAAATCGTAGAGACCTTCAATGATGTCGAACTGACCGGTTTCAATGGCAGCCAGAACCAGACTGTAAATGACGATGGCTGTGCCATCGTTAAGCAGGCTCTCTCCCTCTAACAGCACTTCCAGACGCCGGGGGGCTCCAAGTTTTCGAAAGATGGCGACCACCGCGACCGGGTCCGTCGCTGCGATGATGGCGCCGAAAACAATCGCCGTCGAAAAAACGACCTCCCCGCTCAGCGCAAGCACACCCCCCACAAGCGCCACATTGATGATGACACCCGGAACGGCCAGGAGCACGATCGTTGACAGATTCTCCCGCAGGTCTTGAAAATCGATATGAAAAGCAGCTTCAAACACGAGCGGTGGAATCAGTAAGGCGAGGAAGATTTCCGGGTCAACGGTAAGATCGAACGGACCGCGCAGGGACAGTACTACACCCGCAAGGACAAGAGCCACGGTGTAAGGAATACGGATGCGTCGCCCCAGAATGGCAACAATGGATGCAATGAGAACAATTTCAAGGATGGTAATCTCGATCTGGAGAAAAGTTTCCATGCTTCAAACCTGCTTGTGAGGTTCATCAACCTGTTGGACAAGCATCGGGGCAGGATCCTCCCAGCGCTGGCTTTGCCCATCCGGGAATGTGATATGTACGCCGTGAGGATCAAGCTGCAGTGTCAGTCCCATCCAGCGCAACGTAACAGGCCATGGCAGGGGATGACTGCCGCGTACCCAGACTTTGCGAGGTGAATACAGACGGACTCCAACAACGCGGAGGAACAGACTTAACGGTGCAAGGCCGCTGGCTTGATTGACTCCGCCAGCGCCACCGCCTTCTTCGGCATTGTATTCGGCATAGAAGCATTTGTCCACGCGAAGCGTTTCCGCAACCGTATTCATCAATCGCTGCAGGAGATCCGCCGCCTCAGGGAGCCTTCCGTAGTCAACCAGGCCCTCGCCCAGCATACTGGACCAGAGCATCGATACCCCGCCGCAGCCGCGTTCCCCGCCAGGGTCGAAGGATTTATCCCTGGCGGAACACATGGCGATTCCATGTGGCAGCCAGAAGCGATCTTCATCGAGAAGGGCGCGATCAATCAGCGCGTTGCCCCGATCCACATCGGGGATCCCTGCCCATAGTGGAAGCAGCCCCGTCTGGTCCTCCCGGGTATAGTCCGCAATGGAAATCTCCGAACTGCAGCGATCAGGAACTCCGATAACCTCCACCTCGGAGAGAACCATGTACGTCTTCTCTGTGGTGGCGATTCCATAATCCCAGAACCAGGAAAAATCGCGCACGGTGAGGTGTTCCACCCGGGGGCGGCCTCGCTGCCCGCGTCCATGGATGCGGATATCCAGCGTTTTTCCCTGCGATTGCTTGCAACGAACCCGCACAAGCAATCTGACGGATTTCTCGTAGCGGCCGTTTACCTCGATGCTGTATTCGCCTTTGCCACGTCCGATCCGCTTCCCGTCCGGGCTGCAGTGCTCATCACGGTCAACATGCCTGTACAGCCCGGCACGTCCCGCCCAGGTCGCTTCCACCACGGTACGAAGGCGCTCCTCATGGCTGCGAAATGCTTCTGTGTCTTCGTCGTTTCCAAGCTGCATGGCCATCGCTCGCAGGCTGACAGCCTCCCGGTAGAGATACGCAGCGAGATCAACTGTCTCGGCATAGGCGATATCCAACCCCTGTCCCCATTTCTGCCAGCGCATGAAGGTAGGCCAGGTGTCAAATCCCGCCTGAAAGGTGGACTTCCATTCTGGATGACCATCCTGGTCGGCGTCATTGCGCTCTTCAAACCACGCAAGGAACATGGCTCTCAGCCGCGGGAAAAGGTCCGCAAGGATCTCGTCATCCTCACTGCGTTGATACGCTCTCCAGGTCAGGTCCGCCAGAAGCGGGATGACCATCTCCCCATTCCGCTTGCCCTGCAAGCCCGGGCGCCCCTCGGTGAAACCATCGGGTTTCTGAGCGGCGAGGAAGGTGCGCACAACATCAAGCGCCAACCCTGGATCGGTATCGAGAACCTGGGAAGCCATCCAGTATGCCTCAGCGGCATTGGGGATGCGATCCGCATCACCGGAGCGAGCCTCATTCTGTCCCTCAGGGGGGTCATCCGGGCTTCGTCGTTTCAGTAGACCGGGATAGGGATGCTTCCGGGTAGGAGCCATGCGCTGGCGATAGACTTCCCGCTGCGTCAGCCAGAACGTGGTATCCCAGTCAGGATCTCCCGTTTCGATGTCCAGCATCTTCGCATTGCGTTGTTCCAGCCGCGCAAGTCCAGATTCCCAATCCACGGAACATTGTTCACGCGCGTGCAGAACCGAGCGATGGAAATCCCCCTGCACGGCCAGTGAGAAGCTCCAGGCCTTGTTGCCACCCGGGTCGAGCCGGTCCCGAACAACCAGTGCAGGATGCGTGGACTCCTGGGCTACCGCCCCCCCGCAGACGGCGAGCACAGGATCGAGACCCGCCGCCTCCCCGGCGAGGACGACACCGCCCTTGAATGTCTCTTTGCGCATTCCGCCCGATCCATCCTGAGAGAGAAAATCGACATAGAGCTTCAATCGGACCTGATGCGATTGCAAATCATGATTCTCAAGCCGGATGCGACCGAGCAGTGTGGTTGGATCCACCATCCAGAACGACGCCTGCGCGTGTAAATTCTCCAATGGGTCAAACGCAAGCTGAACATAATCGGGATACAGCGCTTCCACCACCGGCGGGTGGAAGAACCGGGCCGGATCCGTGACCAGCGCATCGTCCCAACCGATCGCCGGGTAAAGATGCATGCGCTGGACCTGCAAGCCAAAGGTCGTCGACATGCGTATCGCTGGTGGATCGCCCCCAGCAAGCGAGAAAGCCCAGGTGTAGTCAGGATGAAGATCTTGTGAGCTGGAGCGCGAATCCGCAGAGATATACGGACAGAGCGGATCAACGGAGGATAGATTCCAGGTACGCATATATGAGATTGTAAGGAGGGTTTCCTAAAAGGTCAAAGGCAGTTTTTCCTCCCGGATCGATAAGCAGGAATAGGCATTCTGCGTGCTATAATCACGAAACATGAGCGAGAACGATGACGCCATTGAACGCCATTCATCCGATGAGATGAATGCAAATCCACAGGACAGGCATCCGGAGATCCCTCCTGCGGACGACAGCAGCGACGGGCCAGACCGGTTCCGGCGATTGCTGCACGGCGATCCGGAAACACGCCCAGCAGAAGAAGCCGCAGATGCTGTCACCCTTCCTCCTCCAGATCCCGGCGCACCAGACGAACTCGGTGCGCTACCGGAGATAGAGGAGATTGAGCCTCTCCAGAACCCGGACGAACAACACCTCCCTGAACCTGCTGAGGAATTGCGCCCATCATCAACGGAACCTCTTCCCGCTCGTGTGCCGGAGCGCGATCCAGCGGCAACACAGGTCTCTACTGCAGCACTGCCTGCGGCAGGCGACCGCAAGGCGAAGACGAAGGGTAACGGAGCCCCCGGCTGTCGCGGATGCTTCGTACGGATGCTCATCCTCAGTATGTTCGGCATCGTCGCCCTGGTCTTAGCCGCGTTGACATTCTTGATTTACCAGTACTACATGGTTGCTGCCACGCTCCCCTCTGTCGAGGATTTACGCGAGCGGGCTGCACAATTTGAAACAGCCCGCATCCTCGACCGCGAAGGGAACCTGCTCTACGAAATCATCGACCCTAACGCGGGCAAACGTACCTATGTCTCCCTGGAAGACATCTCCCCGTACATGGTCGCGGCGGTGATTGCAACGGAAGACTCCCAGTTCTATTCCAATCCCGGATTTGATCCGATCGGCATCCTGCGAGCCATCTGGCAAAACTACACGTCGGGAGAAATCGTATCGGGCGCATCGACCATCACGCAGCAAATCGCACGCAACCTGTTGCTTGATCCAGAAGAACGATATGAAACATCGGCGCTGCGAAAAACTCGAGAAATTCTGCTCGCGGCTGAGATTACACGGCGATTCAGCAAAGATGAGATTCTCGAGTTGTACCTGAATCAGTTCTTCTTTGGCAATTATTCCTACGGCATTGAAGCCGCGGCAGAATCGTATTTCCACACGACGGCAGATAATCTCACCCTCGCACAATCGTCCTTCCTTGCGGGCATCCTTCAGGCACCCTCCGTGTACGATGTCTTCACCAACCGGGATGCCACGTTTAACCGGCAGCGCCAGGTCCTCACCCTGATGGTGGAAGCCAGCCTCGAGCAGAACTGCATTTACGTGAGCAACAGCATGCATCCCATCTGTGTGAGTGTGGAGGAAGCGGGAGCAGCCGCAGCCGAACTCCAGGATTTCGAATTCGAACCACCGAGTTTCGGGATGCGCTACCCCCATTGGGTGAATTTCATCCGAGCTGAACTCGAGCAGATGTATGATCCGCAGACCATCTACCGTTCGGGTTTCACCGTGTATACGACCCTCGACCCGGATTTACAGGACCACGCTCAACAACTTGTCCAGGCGCAGGTCGACCTGCTCGCCGATCGCCACGTCACCAATGGCGCGCTGGTTGCGATTGACCCGGCAACCGGCGAGATCCTCGTCATGGTCGGCTCCGCGGATTTCGACAACGAGGAAATCAGCGGACAGGTCAACATGGCTATCTCGCCCCGTCAACCGGGTTCGGCGCTCAAACCGCTTACGTACACCGCCGCATTCGAAGCTGGCTGGACCCCGGCGACTCTCATCTGGGATGTACCCTCGGAGTTCCCGCCATCCGGCAATCCCGACGACCCGCGTGACCCGTACGAACCGGTTAACTATGATGATCGTTTTCATGGCCCCGTCACCGTTCGCACGGCATTGGCAAACTCCTACAATGTGCCAGCCGTAAAGACACTCCAGTTCGTCGGCATCTACGATGACCCCGCCACAAGCCGTGAAGAGGGCCTGATCGCCTTCGCGGAACGTCTTGGCATCACCACGCTCACCCGCGACGATTACGGTCTCTCCCTGACTCTGGGCGGCGGGGACGTGAGCCTGCTGGAACTGACGGCAGCCTATGCCACCTATGCCAACCTCGGGAGCCTTGTCGAGCCTGTCGGCATCCTGCGCATTGAAGACTCGCGCGGAAATGTCGTATACGAACACTCGCCTGAAGAAGGCGAACAGGTTATCCGGGCTGAACATGCTTATCTCATCACATCCATTCTCTCGGACAACAGCGCCCGGACACCGGCATTCGGTCCAAATTCCGATCTCTATTTGCCCTTCCCTGCAGCGGCAAAAACCGGAACCACAAATGATTTCAGGGACAACTGGACGATGGGCTTCACACCGGAAATCGCCATCGGCGTATGGGTCGGCAACGCAGACTATACGCCCATGCGGAACACCTCCGGCCTGACGGGTGCCGCGCCGATCTGGAATGCCATGATGCGATATTACGTGGAGGAGGAGAGTGATGGTGATTCACCACCCTTCACCATCCCCGCTGGAATTGTGGAGCGTGTGGTCTGCGCGGTTTCCGGCGCTGAACCAACCGAATGGTGTCCGTCCCAGCGCAGCGAACTCTTCGCCAGCGATCAACTTCCTGACCCGGCCAGTGAGGACCTCTGGGGTCGGGCGTGGGTAGACAGCTTCTCCCTTGAACTCGCCTCGCCGGAATGCTCATCGTTTGCCGTCGAAAAGCTGGGATTACGCGTAGACGATCCATGGGCAAGGCTCTGGCTCGAAGAAACCAACGAGGGAGAGGATTGGCTGAAACGAAACGGGTTCAGCACTGGGGATCCGTTCTTCCTCACGGATGCTGTCTGCAGCCCGGACAGCCCGCGTCCCGACGTCGCCATCACATCGCCAGCCGAGGGCGCCCTGATTACATCCAGTACACTTGAAATCTACGGTCATGCAACGTCCAGTTCGGAATTCCAGGATTGGATTATTGAGCTTGGAGAGGGATACAGCCCCACCGGTTGGCCGGATGTCGCCTTCAGCAACCAGCCCATTGAGAATAACGAGCGACTGGCTATTATCGACATCAGCGATATGCCCCCTGGGCCAGCGACCATCGCGCTTACCGTGCGGAGTACACGCGGCGGGAAGGCAACCGTCCGTGTACACGTCATCCTCCAGCCCCCAACCCCTACCCCGACACCCACTCCCACACCGACACTTACACCGACGGTCACAGCTACGCCTACGATTACAGCAACGCCGACCGTCACGGCAACGCCGACACCCACGGCCACGCCAACCCCCACGGCTACACCGACCCCTTGAACCTTCTCGAGGCGACGGAAGGATAGCAATTAAAGCAGCGGCAGTTGCGGATCCTGGTAGGCAGGGGGATCAATCGCGAGACGGGCTTCGAACATGCTCCGGTTGGTTAATCCTTCTTCGGCAAGGCGACGGACGTGTCTGAATTTGATGACCCGCCCTTTGGACTCCACACGTGGGTCCCGGCGCATCTTCTCGGCAAACAAACGAGCCCGACCACCCGGAATGACCAGGCAGCATTCATCGTTGTTCATGGCGTGCAGGAAGGGGGCGAGATGCGCGCTGGATTGCACACGGAACCGGTAGCGAATTTCGTCGTCTGCGCACCAGGTAACCTGATCTGAGTCGTGCGTCACGTCGTACTGGAGCTGTTCGCCCAGACCGCATAACCGGGCGATGATGTCCTCCACGTCTCTCAGACGAACTTCTGTTTCGTCTTCTCGTCGCAGCCGCCAGACACCTTCCTCTTCTTCAGCGTAGGAATCAAGACAGCGACTAACCATTGCCCTGGATGGTGTCAGCCTGCCGGGAAGTGCCCGGCAAACCTCGACATCCAGATCGAGCAGGGACACATACCGGCGAACCTGCAGGACGGACAGTACACAATCTTCAACTCGATCTGCCAGAGGAATCAGAGCGGCTGACGGGGAAGCAAGCCAGTACTCCCGGCGATCCCACTCGACACCTCCATGCATCTCGCGCACGCGGGTTCTGTCATCCAGCGCCGCGTGCAACTGATCCAATACTGGCTGCAGCGGCTGCTCCGGATTCGCCAACCATCCAGTAGCCAGATCATTCCGTTCAGCCAACGCACACCAGGTGTAGCCATGCACGAGCGGATAGGCGCATGGCTCGCCACGTTCCTCGAAGATCGCCGTCACATCAGCCGACAGCTCCGGCGGGCGCGTCGAGGATCCTGCCGGCATCTCATCCCCCTGCCAGTACAATAGCGCTTGCTGATCGTCCATCCGCAGGGCTGCCCCCTGCAGAACGTAGCCGCTTCCAGCCATCCCGGCTACCGTCGCAGCCAGATAGCCGGGCTCAACCTCCGGCAGCGACAGCATGACCCCCCTTTCGTCCGGAAGCCACGTCCTCACATCTCTCAGGACACTCCGCAGGGCAATCGCATGCCAGTTCCAGTCATAGCGTCTTCGCCGAAGTGCCGCCCGCAGCGTTCCCGCTTTCTCCTTCCCCCACAGCCAGGCTGCCCATAGAGCAGACAGCGTCCAATATGCCTGATTGTGACGTGGAGGAATGGTCAGGACCATGGAGATTGGATCGGGAGCCATCGCATCGTTGAGATCCCGTACCGGACCCGGGAAGATGGTGATGGTACCGGGCTCCATGCGGCACCCCTCCTGCCATATCTGAACCGGATTGGGCGCAGTTCGCCATGACCATTGCAGGACGGCTTTTTCGAGTGCGCGCCAGACATTGATCTCGCGATACTGAGGCGAAGCGGTTAGCTGTCGCGGTCTTGCCCTCCCTTCCGGATGCCCCCACAGTTTGGTACCGGCATCCAGAGCGGAGAGCATGAGCGCCCGTACGCCTGGCGCCATGTCCTCACCCGGTGGCAGCTGGTCAAGCTTATTCAGAATCGTCACAAGTGCGTAGAGCGTGCGGTCGGGATACGCGTCCAATGCGTCCCTGACATTCCTGCGATCCGGGTCATCCGCGGCAACGATGCGATCCATGGCAATCGACCGCTGGAGACTTGACTCCGCATAGCGCTCCGCAATCAACTGGTCGTCTTCTGTCGCCATCACTTCGCCGGCAAAATGGCAGCCGTCACAAACATAGGCCTTCAGGGTGATTTGACCACTGTCCCGATCCCAAATGAAATAGTCGGCAACCGCATCCGCGCCACAGTGCAAGCACTGGGTTCGGTACAGGTCAAGCAGGAACGGCTCCATGCGGGTCCCGTCCTTCGGGAGCCCTGCAAGATAGCCCAACGCAGCCCGCAGCTCGTCACGTGAATGAGACGATGCCAGGGATTGAATGAGGAAGGATTGAATGGGATTCCCCGTTGCGACAAGAACCGCACGGCCCTCTTTGGCTGCCTCGATGACGAGGTGCGGTGATGTACCAAAAGGGTCGAAAAGCAGGTCACCTTCCTGCCCCCAGGACATCAGCAGGCGGGCTGCACTCCCGGGCTGATACGGCGGAAGGAATCTTGCCAGTGGAAATGCTGGATCCGGAGATAGACCCGGTACAAGGACAACATCCATACCATGAGTATACGGTAACCCGGGCATTTTCTGAGGCATAATGAAGGATGGAGAATGGCTGTTACGGACATCTAGCGAGGATCGTTATGAAACAAGTTGTGATTGCTGCTCTTCTTATCGTGAGTGTCTTGCTTTCGGGATGCAACCTGCCCGAACCTCTCCCAGAGGAGACATCCGTTGCCCCGGTCGTTTCCCCCAGCTCGCTGCCGGAGGAACCAACGGAGCCCGTTGACCCTCCCGATTCACCCGCACTTGACACCCCCGAACCCGGACCCTGCCCGATGGTGACTGACCCCGACCGGGAACTTGTCCTGGACGGGACGGCAGATCTTCTCAACGCGATCACCGCTTTTCTCAATACGGGTGGCAGCGTTGACCGTGCTCGCATCGCAGTGCGCAATTGGAACAACAGTCAGCCTGAAGACATCGCGCTCGCACAGGAAGATGTCGATGGAGATGGCTTTGAGGACATCCTTGCAGCGCTCCGCATGAACGCGGAGATGCCGCTTGAAAGCCGCGTGTTCGTCCTTGTTTGCCGCGGGGAGCGATACGAACTGGAGTATCTCTCGCCTGACCTGATGGGCAACCGACCGGCTGTCATCCACACTATCCAGGATTTCACAGGCGATGGCCGCGTTGATGCCCTGGTACTGCAGGAAAGCTGTGGCGCACATACCTGCTCCGTTTCCCCTTTGCTTCTGACGTGGCATATGAACCACATCGATAACCGCTGGTTCGAGACAACGGACGATCTCCCGACTCCCTATGTGCAGGTTGTCGACGGGGAAGATACTTTGCCAGTCGTATTGATCACAGCAACCAGCATTCAATCAGCCGGCGCCGGTCCCCTGCGTAGTTTCACGCGCGAATACCAGTGGGACTCAGCAGCAGGCGCGATGACGTTTATCGGGGAAACCACACTCCCGGCGACATACCGCATTCATGTTGTCTTCGACGCAGATCAGGCCTTTCTCGACGAGGAGTATGAAGAATCGCTTGAGGCATACGCACGCGTCATCGAAGATGAAACGCTCGATGATTGGATGGTTGGCGAGGACGGATACCAGCGGCTCTCCGCCTACGCTCTCTTCCGGAGTATCCTGACACATCTGGTGCGCGGCGAAAACGACCTTGCGGGCGATGCGTATCACATGTTGAGCGAATCCTTCACGACAGGACCAGGACTGCCCTTTGCAGAAATGGGAGCAGCGTTCTGGGATGAGTACGAACTCAGCGATTCAGTTGCAGATGGATGCGATGCTGCCCGGGCGTACGCCGAGCGAAATGCGGAGGAGATCGTGGATGTCCTCTATTACGGTTATGCCAATCCCGCCTATACCGTCATGGATATCTGTCCGGTCACGCGTTGAGGCTTTACGGTGCAGGGGAAGCCGGCATGGCACCCCCGATCCGTGCAAGTTCCACCAATAAATCGTCATAGCTGTCCATCCACGCGATGGTGCGTAGAAAGTCGGCCGGCGATTCGCTTTGCGCCCACAATTGTCGCACCGCCTCACCGACGGGATCCTCTCCCGCTGCACTGACCCCCTCATCCGCATAGGCGCCATGAAAGGCGAAGTACGCCTGATTGAGACGGCGGATGGGATAGCCATTGTCGACAAACACCAGCCTCCGCTGCTCCATATACTCTTCTGCAGCCTCGACCTCGCCCAACGCCAGCAGTCTGTCGACTTCAAGCCGGGTGATGTACATTTCAAGCCGGAAATCAAACACCACCGGCTCTTCCGCCTGAGTGGTTTCCCCCGGATGACCTGCAGCCTCCACGGGCATCTGGGGTGCCCATTCCGGATAGTATTCTTCGATGAGCAACGCGCCGAAGGTCTTGCCAATCAAATTCGCCGCAGTCTCATTCATCGTGCGCAATTCCGGCGATGTGTTGTAATGCATCCCAAGTGGGCGTAAATCCAGGAAATTATGCACCCATTCATGGATGATGACCTCTGCAATCCATGACATCGAGGTCGTCTCCATCACCATCGTCGGGTAATATCCCAGACCACCAATTCCGACGACAAGCGCTGAGACGTCCATCGCAGATTCGACGGCGATTTCAAGCTGTATCTGCTCCTCAATGGACATGTCCGGATCCAGCAAGATGTTGGCATCCTGTTGGATGGCATTGCGCGGGGACACAATGAGCGCCATGGGAAGTTCGCTGAAATGGAAGGTCAGGGGAGGAAAAACAACTCCGGCCGTATCCAGACCGTTCGCCTGAAGGATGGCAGAAGCCTGACGCTGCAAGACACCTTCTGCAACGAGCTGGATTGCCTCCTGCTCCTCCTGAACCGACTGCAGTCCTTCCGAAACATCTGTCGAGCCTGATGCTGCTTCAGCCAGGGCGACATCCAGGGCGCTCCGATACTCCATTTCCTGTTGGACGAGGTCGTGATAGCGCTTAACAAGCTGTACCCCATCTTCGGGAGAAAGATAACGCAGCCCCTGCAGGCTGAAATCCGTGAGTTTGGCCTGCCCCGCCTCCACAAGCCATACCGTTGCATCAAAGGTATACGCCTGGGACAGCCATCGAGCCCGGTCCTCGACGGTCAAATGGACCGGGGTGCTGGTTACCATTGCTCCTGCCGCGAGAAGCAGAAACAACCCGCGTCGTACTTTTCGCCATCGCATACCGTCATCATAACAGCGCCGATTTGGATGTCAATCCAAGCAAGCGGGCGTGATATAATCGGCATCCATGTGCGAGCGGTTCCCCGGACCGCTTCAGGTTGAAGGAAGCATGAATTTTCTTGTCACCGGTGCTGCCGGTTTTCTGGGTTCAGCACTTGCAAACCGCCTCAATCAACACGGTCATCAGGTGCGCGGCCTGGATGACCTTTCCGCCGGTGATCCCGAACGGCTTGACAAAGGCATCCTGTTCACCCGGGGCGACGTGACCGACCGGCCAAAACTATGGACCCTTCTCCAGGATGTCGAGTGCGTTTATCACCTCGCCGCGAAGGTCTCCGTCCCCGAATCAGTCCTTTACCCGCGCGAGTACAACATCATCAATGTGGGCGGCACGGTCAGCGTCATGGAAGCGATCCGCGATGTCGGTGTCAAACGAGTGGTCCTGATCTCGTCCGGAAGTGTATACGGGGCACAGGGCGAACAGCCGCTCACTGAAACCACATCCCTGAACCCCGGTTCCCCATACGCCGTATCCAAACTGGCTGCTGAACATTATGTCCGCACGATCGGTGCGCTGTGGGGCATCGAAACCGTGAGTCTGCGTGTGTTCAACGCCTACGGCCCCGGTCAACCCCTGCCGGCAGCGCATCCTCCCGTCATCCCGCATTTCCTGCGACAGGCTACTCACGGCGGCTCGCTCGTCATTCACGGCGATGGCAGCCAAACGCGTGACTTTGTATATCTCGACGATGTCGTTGACGCCATGATTGCCGCATCCACTGCGCCAACCATCGACCGCAAGGTCATCAATATTGGCAGCGGTGAAGAGACCTCCATTCATGCCCTCGCCGATCTCGTCCACCAGGAAACCGGCCTGGACGTGGAAAAGCTCTACACAGATAACCAGAATCCCGGCGCCGACCGCATGTGCGCCGACATTCAGCTTGCCCGCATCAAACTCGGTTACGAGCCCAAAATCTCGATCGAGGAAGGCATACGGAGGATGCTTGAGGAAGACCCCCGGTTTCAAGCTGAGTCGCCCCCCTCAAACAGCAACTAGAATCATCGCGGCCTGGTTTCCTGACATGGTATTCCCCCCATCCAATCCGCTCCCCTGCAGCTTCTATGCCCGCCCAACCCTGGACGTCGCCCAGGATCTCCTTGGCAAATTGCTCGTTCGGTTTGAGGCAGACGGCAGCCTGACCACCGCCATCCTGGTTGAAGTCGAGGCCTATATCGGCGAGGATGATCTCGCCTGCCATGCACGCGCCGGCCGGACACGTCGAAATGCTCCAATGTATGGTCCGCCCGGCACGGTATACATCTACTTCACCTATGGCATGCACTGGATGTTGAACGCAGTGACTGAGGCTGCCGGTTCACCGGCGGCTGTGCTCCTACGCGGCGCACTGCCTCAGGCAGGGATCGAACGGATGCGTATTCGCCGGTCACACAAACCCGATCACCTGCTGAGCGATGGACCGGCAAAACTCTGCCAGGCTTTTGCCATCGACCGCGCGTTCAATCAAACCAGCCTGTGCGCCCCGCACTCTCCCCTCAGCATCCATGAAGGACTGCACGTAGCACACAGCGCCATCCACATGAGCCCCCGTATCGGTCTAAACAGCGTCCCCGAGCCGTGGAAAAGCATCCCCTGGCGTTTCGTCATCACCCCGGACGCACTTCCCATCCCGAAAATCACTGAATCACAGGCGAAATAGGTTCAATCCTGTCCGAAACTCCGCTACAATAGAGGATAGTTTTTGGAATGGAAGCCTGTTTGGTTTCAAGCCGAAAGGGTTCACGCCGTGTTTGACCGAATTCGAGCTTTTCTCCTGATCCGTAATGAGCCAGAACTGCGCGAGCATCGGATGAATATGGCACGCGGGATCACACTTTCCCTCTTCGCACTCCTGGGTGCTTTTCTGCTCGCAGATGTTGTTCATTACTTCTTCCTCGAGCGGACCCCTATTTACAACTTCACCTATGACCTCATCATGTTCGTATGCCTCGGTCTGGTGTTCTACGCTGCCTGGCGCATCGTCCAGCAGGGCGAGACCATTATTGCAGGCTACTTGCTCAGCATTGCGCTCTTCGTGGTCCTGACCATCACCATCTTCCTCTTCCCGAAGAGCCTTCTGTTATGCAGCTCCGCGTTCATTCTGCCCATCATGATCATGAGCAGCATCGTCGCTGATGTGACCATCTTTCCGCTCGCTGCTGCAGAGATTATTGTCATCATCCTGGCCTGGTTCAACGCACAGAAATCGGTCGAACCCCTCCCCGGCCTTTCCCAGTCTGAGTATGCTTTCCTGTTCTTCTTGATAGAAATCACGCTTCTTAGCTTTTCGACGGTTCTGCTGTACTTGCTTTCCAAGGCCATCCGCAACACCATCACCAACCTGCATTCGCAGTCGAATGAGATGACGCAACTGGCGCATACCGATCCGCTGACAGGGCTATCCAACCGTCGCTATCTCATTGAACAACTCCAGCGGGAATTCGACCGGGCGAAGCGGTACACCCGGCCTCTCAGCCTTGTGTATCTTGATCTGGACGGCTTTAAAGCCATCAATGACCATTTCGGCCATATGTTCGGTGATGAAGTCCTCCGATCGACGGCACTCTCCATGCGCGCCGTGCTGCGGTCAACCGACCTGCTGGCGCGGATCGGCGGCGATGAATTCGCCGTTCTCCTGCCGGAAACCACGCTCCAGGGCGCGTTAGGTGTGGTCACCAAGCTCCGGAAATCCCTCGCTGCGACAAGCAAACGCCTCGGGCCGACCGTCCCTACGCTTTCCTTCTGCGCCGGTATCAGTCAGCTGCGCGACAAGGATTCCACCTTCGATGCACTGCTTTCCCGTGCGGATGACGCGCAGTACATGGCGAAGACATCCGGCTCCGGTCTGACGCGCTCCCAGGTTGACATCGATCAACTTCCTCTCTTTGATGATGGCAAGTAAGCCATCTGCCCGCAGAGCTTCTCGCGATACTGTTGTCAATACAACTGAACGTCGATTCACCGATCGTTAGACGAATTGTTTTCGGCATGGTAAGATTTTCAGCGTTCGCCCACCAGACTGCATACACGAGGTGCGCTTGATGGTCTTCCACGAAAAATTGAGCCGCATTCCACCGAGTCAATTCGAGCTGCCGCGCAGAATTCACCGCCTGGCTGAATTGGCGTACAACCTCTGGTGGACCTGGCATCCCGATGCCTATCGCCTGTTCAAGCGGCTGAACCCGGAATTATGGGAAGAGGCATACCACAACCCCATCCGATTTCTCCGCGCCATCGACCCGGAGCACCTTCAACGGGCGACAAAGGATCTTGCGTACGTCCAGCTCTACGACAGCGTTCTGACGGAATTCGATGAGTACATGCAGTCGGACAACACCTGGTATGCACGCCAGTATCCCGATCGGATGAACCAGCCCATCGCGTACTTCTCGACGGAATTCGGATTGCACGAATCCCTCCCCATCTACGCCGGCGGACTCGGCATCCTGTCGGGCGATCACCTCAAAGAAGCCAGCGATCTCGGCATGCCCCTCATCGCCATTGGATTCCTCTATACCCAGGGATACTTCACGCAGGTCATCACGGAAGACGGCTGGCAGGAAGCCCGCTACGCCAACCTCTCCTTCCACGAGCTCCCTGTTCACCCGGTGCTCGATGACGAGGGTGAGCCGCTCTCGATTTCCATCGCGATCGCCGGCCGCGAGATCATCGCCCGTCTCTGGCGAATTGAAGTTGGACGCGTTCCGCTTTACCTGCTTGACACCAGCTTCGAGGTCAATGAACCAGCAGACCGCACCCTCACGGAGCGGCTGTATACAAGCGATCTCGAGATGCGCATTACGCAGGAAATCCTGTTGGGCATCGGCGGCGTACGCGCCCTCCGCATGCTCGGATACAATCCCGCCATCTGGCACATGAACGAAGGGCATTCCGCCTTCATCCTGCTCGAGCGGATGCGCGAGCTCGTCGCAGCCGGCCGCTCCCCTGAAGAAGCGCAGGACATGGTGAAACAGACCACGATTTTCACCACCCACACACCGGTTCCAGCCGGACATGACGAATTCCCGTTATGGCTGATCGATAAGTGTTTCAGCAACTACTGGCCCGAACTCGGGCTCGACCGCGAGACGTTCATCGATCTCGCCCGTCATACACAGCCCTGGGGCGATATGTACGCCATGTCTGTGCTCGCCATGCGCATGTCCAGGCTACGCAACGGCGTATCCGAACTTCATGGACAGGTCGCACGCAACATGTGGAACTACCTCTGGCCGGACCGCAAGGTCGAGGACGTCCCCATCGGACATGTAACCAATGGTATTCACTCCTCAACCTGGATTGCCCATCAGGTGAAGCATCTCTTCGACCGCTACCTGCCGGAAGACTGGATGGCGAACATTGACGATCCCGCCATCCTGGAAGGCATTGATGCCATCCCCGATGAAGAGTTGTGGCAGACTCACCGCGCCCTAAAACGCCGCCTGGTGGCGTATATGCGGGAGCGCGCCCGCTACCGCTGGATTGCCGGCAAACTGCATCCCGTGCAGGTGATCGCCTCGGGTCTGATGCTCAATCCCTACTCCCTGACGATAGGATTTGCCCGCCGTTTTGCAACCTACAAACGCGCCAGCCTCGTTCTGAGCGATCCTGAGCGCTTGCTCGGCCTGCTCAACCAGCCCGGCAGACCCGTCCAGATTATCTTTGCCGGCAAAGCCCACCCTGCCGATGAGCCAGGAAAGAAACTCATCCAGGAGGTATACCGTCAGGTCAAACGTGCGGAAAACGGCGGACGTCTCGTCTTTCTTGAGGACTACGACATGAACGTCGCGCGTTATATGCTGCAGGGCGTCGATGTCTGGCTGAACACGCCCCGGCGTCCCAATGAAGCCTCGGGGACTTCAGGACAAAAAGCCGCCCTCAATGGTGTGTTGAATTTCTCCATTCTTGATGGATGGTGGCGTGAAGGATACAACGGGAAAAACGGATGGGCGATCGGCGAGGATACAAAACAAGATGATCCGAAGCTGCAGGATGAACACGACGCCGCCAGCCTGTACCGCACGCTTGAGAATGAAATTATCCCGCTGTACTACGACCGCTCAGCCGATAACATCCCCAATGATTGGATTGGCTGGATGAAGGAATCCATCAAATCGGTCGCCCCTGCATTCAGTATGCGGCGTATGGTCAAGGAGTACATCGAGAAACTGTACATCCCTGCCCTGCCCGATCCAGGTGATTAACGATGTTGACCAATCTATTTGCTATCCCTGCCTATTTGCTCCCTTTCCTGATCTTCGGCTTGCGCGTGGTCGACATGTCCCTCGACACGCTGCGACTGCTGTTCGTGATTCGCGGCAGGAAGCCACTCGCATGGATCCTCGGTTTCGCTGAATCCGCCCTGTGGGTTGTCGCCATCACCAGCGTACTCAGCAATCTCAACAATCTCTGGAACATCATTGGGTATGCCAGCGGATTTGCAACGGGCAACGTTGTGGGCATGTTGATCGAGGAACGGCTCGCCATCGGGCATGGTCATATGCGCATCATCAGTTCACGGCGCGGACCTGCCATCGCGGAAGCGCTCCGCTCCGCTGGATATGCCGCCACAGAACTCTCCGGCCGCGGGAAGGACGGCACCGTCTCCGTCATCAGCGCCAGCGTTCGTCGGCGCGACGCTCTCGGCGTGCAGAAGGAAATCTACAAAATCGACGAGAACGCCTTCATCACCATCGAGGATATTCGTCCACTGCACCGAGGGTACTGGCGCGCGTAGCATGCTTTCCGCCGGTCGATCAGGCGATCGCCGTGATTGATTTTTCATCCCTGCCCGAAGCGGCAACCATCGCTCTCATCTTTGTTTTGAGGGGATTGAACCTCACCCTGGCGACTATGCGGCTGCTGAGTGTCGTCCGGGGGCGCATCGCATCAGCCTGGCTCCTCGCATTTGTCCAATCGTTCTTCTTTCTCACCACCGTCGCAGGCGTGATGGAGAATGCGGACAGCCTGGCCAACATCCTTGCCTACGCGGGGGGATATGCAACGGGCTTGCTGGTGGGTATCAGCCTGGAATCCCGCATTGCACCCGGCTACACCCTGCTGCGGCTCATCAGCACATCTCGCGGTGAGCAACTTCTCGAAGCGATACATCGTTCCGGTTATGGGGCAACCATCCTATCTGGTAAGGGATTGAAAGGCATGGTGAGCATGATTCTATGTTATGCTCCCCGAAAGCAAAGCAGGAAAATCGTCGAACAGGCGGAAACCGTCGATCCGGATGTCTTCATCACCAGTGAATATGTACGGCGGCACTCCGGTGGATGGCTATAACCGCCCGAACAGGCAGACGTTTGCGTTCGACGCCGCATCCACGGTATAATCCCGCCACCCGCGAGTGACTTCTCGTTGGTTTCAGCGATTGCATTTCAATCCGGCCGTGGTGTATTCGTCACGTCTGCGTAGGATCCCGTATGGCACTTAAGGGCAATTTGCGCGATTTCAGCGTCACTCAACTGCTCAACCTCATCAACCTGGCCCATAAGACGGGTACCCTTACCCTGGAAGGTCCAGAGGAGATTGCCTGGGTCTCCTTCCGGGATGGGAAGTTGATTTATGCGCAGCTTGGCACCGGCGACGGCACGCTGACCGGCATCCTCGCATCAGCCGGCAAGATGTCCCCGCGGCAGGTCGAAATCATCAAGACCCGTGCCGGCAACAAGTCGGACAAGGAACTCGGCCTGCTGCTCATCAATGCGGGATACCTCAGCCAGCAGGAAATCCTCGCCAGCATCGCCGAGTACATCCATACCATTGTCTACCAGTTGTTCGAGTGGATGGACGGCCTCTTCCGTTTCGACGCCAATGTTCTTCCCCCGGATGACGCCATCACCATCCGTCTCGATCTTGAAAACATCATCATGGAGGGCACGCGCCGTCTCAAGGAAAAGGAATACCTCAAGGATGAGATTCCAAACCTTGATATGGCACTCAACTTTGTGGAACGGCCGGGAGCGAACATTCGCGATGTCCATCTTACAGTTGACGAGTGGAAGGTGGTATCGTATATCAACCCGCGCAATACCATCCGCCAGATCGCAAAGACCAACAAGATGTCTGAAATGGAAGTCCGTCAGATTGTGTACGGGCTGATTGAAGCCGGTCTGGTGGAAATTGTGCGACCGGCAGGAATGAAACTTCCGCCGCAGGCCCAGAGACTGCCTCCCGTCGACCGGCAGCAGCAAACGTCATTGGTCAATCGATTGATCGACCGCATCCGGTCGCTATAAGCAAGGATTGCGCATGCAAACTGTGAAAATGGTCGTCACCGGCCCCTTCAATGCAGGTAAAACCGCCTTCATTCGCTCTGTCAGCGAGATCGACGTTGTCTCAACAGAACGAAAAATCTCCAGCGAAGCGGAACGGATCAAGGAAACGACGACCGTCGCCATGGATTTTGGACGCATCACCGTGGATGACGATCTCGTCCTGTATTTGTTTGGAACACCGGGACAGAAGCGGTTCGACTTCATGTGGGAAATCCTCTCCGAGGGCATGCTCGGTTTCATTGTGATGGTCGACAGCGCCCGGCCGGAGACCTTCCGGGAAGCACGCGGCATCCTCAACACCTTCCGCGCCTATGCACCCACTCCGTATGTCGTTGCCGCGAACAAGCAGGACATGGATGACGCATGGACTGTAGACGACCTGCGCATTGCGCTGAAACTTGACCCGAAAGTCAAGATGCTCCCCTGCGTCTCCACGGACAAGGAAATGGTCAAGAAAGTGCTTCTCGAACTGCTGTACAGCATCCTCGAGGAGATGAAGGAATAAACCAGATCCCGAACCACAGCCTCGCGGCCGTCCACCATGCGAGGCAGAGGTCCCCCGGGATCGACAAACCTTCCAAGCAGCGCCCACTGCGAATACACCCGGTGAAGGATAACCAGGATGGCCACAGCCGAAGAACAAGTGAAGCAATTGTATTACCCCAACAATCTTGGCCGGCTTGTCCTGCTTGCCTTTGAGGAAGTGATCGGACGCAACGGCGTCAAGGCGGTCCTCAAACTCTCCGGGCTTGAATCCTATATCGGGCATTACCCGCCTAACACCTTCGACCTCGGGTTTCCCTTTGAAGACTTATCTGCACTGATTGAGGGAATTGAACAGTTCTATGGACCCCGCTCGGGGCGCGGCCTGGCGCAGCGAGCCGGCCAGGCGACGTTTCGCCGGGCGCTGCAGGAGTATCCCGACATCCTTAATGTGTCCGACCTCTCCTTCCGGCTGCTGCCGGGCAAGATGAAAATCAGCGTTGGCCTCCAGAATCTGGTACGCGCCATCAATGAGCATTCTGACCAGACCCTCCGGTTGGAAGAGAAGGAAGAAGCGTACCTCCTCCACTGCGAAACCTGCGCCCTCTGTATCAACCGTACGGCTGACCGTCCGGGGTGTCATTTCACCGTCGGCATCCTCCAGGAAGCCATGTTCTGGTTCAGCGGCGGGAAGTACCATCCCATCGAAGAAACTCACTGCCTTGCCGTCGGGGACCCGCGCTGCACCATCCGCATCGGACGCATTGCCCTCGAATAACCCCCTGCTCCCACCCCGCCTTGACCCTCCCATCTGAAAGCGATATACTCCCTTGTAGACAATTAAATGCACGGGGAGCCTGGTCATTCAGGCTGAGAGGAGGGCGACAACCCTCGACCCGCTGAACCTGATCCGGATGATACCGGCGGAGGGATTGCAGACGAGCCAGATCAACCACAATCCCTCCTCAACACACAGGAGGGCTTTTCTTTTGCGAGCACTCATTATCGCCAACGGGCAACTCGATGATTCTGCCAGCGTGACCCGCGCCCTGCGCAAGGATGACCTCGTCATCGCAGCGGATGGCGGCGGCCAACATTGCCTTGACCTCAACCTCGTCCCGGACCTTATTGTCGGCGACATGGACTCACTCAGTCCACAGGCGATCGAATTACTGGCGTCGATGGGGGCAAGGGTCGTCCGGCATGCAAGGCGCAAGGACGAGACCGACCTTGAGCTTGCTGTCGCCGAGGCGATGCACGCTGGAGCGGACGACATTCTCATTTTCGGCGCACTCGGAAAACGCTGGGATATGACGCTTGCCAATGTACTGCTTCCCGCTGACAGAGCTTACCGCAACACGAGCATCTCACTCGTCGATGGGAACCAGCGCGTCACTCTCTTGCAACCCGGGAGAACCCATCACATCGAAGGCACCCGGGGCGATACACTGTCCCTTATCCCGCTGGCAGGTGATGCTACCGGCATCACGACAGAACACCTGGATTACCCGCTGCAGCATGAGACTCTCCACTTTGGATCGCCGCGAGGTGTGAGCAATGTCTTTATGACCGATCATGCTGCGGTGCGATTTGAAACGGGCTTGCTACTATGCATTCATATTGAGGCTGCCGGATCCACGTGAAGATCCGTTGCGGCTCGTTAAGGAGGTAAACATGAAGAAACGCTTTCTTGCCGTTCTTCTCCTGGGGCTGTTGCTCATCACAGCCTGCAGCGTCGAACCGGAGACGCGCACGTTGACGATCATGACCCATGACTCCTTCAGCATCTCCGAGGAAGTTATCGCCGCGTTTGAAGAGCAATACGACGTTGACGTGCAATTCCTGAAAGTAGGTGATGCGGGGTCGGCGCTTAACAAGGCCATTCTTTCGATGGATGCCCCGCTGGCAGATGTTTTTTACGGTGTGGACAACACATTCCTGAGCCGCGCCCTCGATGAAGGCCTGTTTGAGCCGTATGACTCGCCCATGCTCGAGGACATCCCTTCCCAATTCCAGCTCGATCCCGAGAACCGCGCCATCCCGATCGACTATGGCGACGTCTGCCTCAATATCGATCTCGCATACTTCCAGGAGAACAACCTCGAACCGCCTGATTCGCTTGATGATCTTATCGATCCAGCCTATTCCGGCTTGCTGGTCGTCGAAAATCCCGCGACATCCTCGCCGGGAATGGCTTTCCTGCTCACCACAATCGGTCATTACGGCGACTCTCATTACCTTGAATACTGGGAAGGCCTGCTTGCGAACGATGTGCTCATTGTGAATGACTGGGAAACAGCATACTACACCGAGTTCAGCCGCTGGGGTGGAACCCGCCCGATCGTCGTCTCCTACGGTTCCAGCCCGCCGTTCGAAATGATCTATGCGGAAGAGCCGATGCAGGAGCCCGTGACGGCTGCGGTCACTGCAGACGACACCTGCTTCCGGCAGATCGAATTCGCCGGGATCCTCGCAGGAACCGAGAACCGCGATCTCGCCGAGGCATGGATCGACTTCATGCTCTCACCCACCTTCCAGGCGGACCTGCCGCTGCAAATGTTCATGTTCCCGGTTAACCCGTCGGCAGAGCTGGATGACACGTTCGTCGAGTTCCTCGCCATCCCCGACCAGCCCGCCGAGGTGAGTCCGGAGGACATCGTCGCCAACCGTGAAGCCTGGCTGGAAGCCTGGCGGAGCATCATCCTTCAGTGAACCTTTCCGCGCGATCACCTCGCAGCAGGTTCCGGGCAGGCAGTCTGCTTCTTTGGGCAGGGCCGCTTCTCTTCCTGCTCCTCCTTTACGTTTTTCCACTCGGCAGTATTCTCAAGGTCGGATTCAGCCGGGCAGGGGAGGATGCAGCAGCGCCGCTGCTCCAGGCGTGGACATCCCCGATCACCCGGCGTGCACTCTGGTTCACCATCTGGCAGGCAGGTCTATCAACCCTCCTCACCCTCCTGCTGGGTCTTCCGGGCGCCTATCTTTTCGCTCGCTTCACCTTCCGCGGCAAGCGGCTGCTGCAGGCGCTGGCTGGAATTCCGTTTGTCATGCCCACACTTGTCGTCGCCGCTGCGTTCCAATCGCTTCTCGGGCCTCGCGGTTGGGTCAACCTGGGGCTGATGAATCTCATGGACGTGAGTGCGCCGCCCATCCAGTTCTCACAAACGCTGGGCGCCATTCTGATCGCCCATGTCTTTTACAACACCACCATCGTGCTGCGGACCGTCGGGGATTTCTGGGCACGTCTCGATCCCGACCTCACCGCCGCTGCGCGTTCCCTTGGCGCATCCGCATGGCAAGCCGCCACGCGAATTACGCTCCCCTTGCTCTTCCCGGCCATCCTTACTGCCGCGCTGCTCGTGTTCATCTTTGACTTCAGTTCCTTCGGGGTGATCCTCATCCTGGGCGGCCCGACGTTCACCACCCTCGAAGTGGAGATTTTCTACCAGACCACCAGCCTCTTCAATCTCCCGCTGGCGGCTGCCCTTTCGGTGATGCAGCTTGTTTTCAATCTGGCCCTCACCATCCTGTACACTCGCCTTTCCAATCGGATTTCGCGGCCACTCTCCTTCCGCTCAAAGGAGATTACCCAGCGCCCTCTGCGAGGATGGGGACAGCGCCTCGCCGCCGGCGTGGCGATCATCGTCATTTTCTCCCTGCTGCTTACCCCCCTCGCTGCACTCGCCGTGCGCTCGGTCACCCGCCTTGAGCCCGAGCGCGGCGAGACCCGTGTGGATCGTGGTTTCACACTTGATTTCTACCGTGCCCTGAACGATGACGCGCGCCAATCCGCGTTTTATGGTCCGCCATCCGAGGCGATTGGCACATCACTCACCTACGCCGCGGCGACGGTCCTGCTGTCGCTTCTTCTGGGGCTTCCTGCCGCCTGGGCACTCGCCCATGACAGCGATGCACTCCTCTCGCGCATCTTCGATCCCCTCATCATGCTGCCGATGGGGACCTCTGCCGTCACCCTCGGCCTCGGCTTTATCGTCGCACTCAGCGGACCCCCATTCCATCTGAGCACATCACCACTGCTGATCCCGTTCGCACATACGCTGGTTGCATTCCCCTTCACGGTGCGCAGCCTCACACCGGCGTTGCGCAGCATCGAGCCCCGCCTTCGTCAGGCAGCCGCGATGCTGGGTGCCTCTCCGTTGAAGGTCATCCGGTATGTCGATCTGCCGTTGATCGGCCGTGCAATGCTCGTCGCTGCCACGTTCGCGTTCACGATTTCTCTTGGAGAGTTCGGCGCCACTGCCGTGATCGCGCGGCCGGAATACGCCACAATCCCCATCGCCATCTACCGCTTCCTCGGCCAGCCTGGTGCGATGAACTACGGGCAGGCGCTTGCCCTCAGCACCATCCTGATGCTGGTCTGCGGGGGCGGATTGCTGGCGATTGAACGGCTGCGGATTGCCGACATTGGAGAATGGTAGGAAGGCCGATGAACACAAACCCCGTCCAGCTTGACGTCATCAATATCCACAAGAGCTATAACGGCACGCACGCATTGCAGGGTGCCACCTTCGACCTCACAGATGGCGCCATCGGCGCTGTTCTGGGCCCAAGCGGTTCGGGAAAATCGACTCTGCTGTCCATCATTGCCGGCCTGGAAAAACCGGATCGTGGAGAGGTGCGCTGGGCCGGGGAGGATATCGCTTCTGTGCCTGTCCATGAGCGCCGATTTGGCCTGATGTTCCAGAACTACATGCTGTTCCCGCACATGAATGTGTACAGGAACGTGGCGTTCGGCTTGAAGATGGCTCAGACGCCGGAGGATATGATCCGTACGCGTGTCGCCGAGACACTCGACCTGGTCGGTCTGACGGGATTCGAGAAGCGCGATGTCAACACACTCTCCGGAGGAGAACAGCAGCGCGTGGCTCTTGCGCGGTCCCTCGCACCCCGCCCCCGGCTCCTGATGCTGGATGAACCGCTGTCGTCCCTGGATCGAACATTGCGTGAACGGTTATTGGAGGACGTGCGCAACATCCTCCACTCCCTCAACCAGACTGCCCTCTATGTGACCCACGACCAGGAGCAAGCCTTTGCCATCGCCGACGAGGTTGTAGTGATGCGGGAGGGGCGGGTCGTCCAGAGCGGCCCACCACAGGCTCTCTACCGCCAGCCGGTGGATGTCTTCGTCGCCCGCTTTCTCGGCATGGAAAACCTCCTGCCCGGAACCATTAAAACCCAAAACGGCGAGAGCATCCTTGCCTGGCCTTTTGGAGAAACCCCGTTGGAGACGGCGCAAACTGGCGATGTCACCGTCCTCCTTCGACCTGACAGCGCGCGCTTGAGCGGTGAGGGCATCACCATTGAAACGAGAGTTGTCACGCGCACCTTCAGGGGGAGCGTGTGCCGCCTGGATGTTGTTGCCGGCGGTCAGAATCTCAGCTTCGATTTTTCCTCCTCGGAACAGAGACTGCCCGTTCCCGGAGAAGCATGCGTGCTGTTCATCCCATCTGAAAGGATCCAGATTCTGCCATGACCCACATCATCATCCATAAACGTGACGAACAGGGCCGGGAAATCATCGCTTACCCTGCAGAGGTTCTTCTCCAGGAGAGCTCCCGCATCGTGGTTGAGGCGACGTTCAACATGGACAGTCGTGATGTGGGCGGACTGTGGATCGAACGGGGCGACCGTTTCGTAGAGACCTTCTACATGGACCGCTGGTACAACGTGTTCGCGATTTTCGACGGGGAAGGCAGCCACTTCAAGGGCTGGTATGCCAATATCGCCCGGCCGGCTGTCCTCGACGGGAACGACCTATACGCTGACGATCTCGCACTGGATATGATTGTGTTTCCAGAAGGGCTGCAACGCGTCCTGGATGAAGACGAGTTTGACGCACTCGCGTTGAACGACAAGGAACGGGAACAGGCATTGCTCGCCTTGCAGGAACTGAAACGCCTGGCGAAACATCGCCAGGCGCCGTTTACGCTGCTGGATGGAACCGCACCTTCTATGCGCCAGCAGCCTTAATACGATTGGACCGTCGCCACAGCATCCAGATGATCGTGGTGACCGCCAGGATGATGACAGCCGCAATCACGACTGGAAGGACAATGGCGAGGATGGAAAGCAGCGTGGCCAGGATGTCCTCACCCACGCTGACCGGTACGTTGCCGGCGCCGCCTGTCGTAGCGGTCACTGTCGGTCGCACAGCCACTGTCTTCACGGCGTGGACGCCACCTGCAACCAGAATCCCGGCCGCCATCGCAAGCACAGGGTGAATATCGACCACCGCCTTGGTTGTGGCAGCAAACACCAGCGCCCCGGCTGCGGGTCGAATGAAGGTTTGAATTCCATCGTTAACGTGATTGACCACCGGAATCTTGTCGGCGAAAAACTCCACCACGCTCAACACAGCCAGCAGCCCGATCACCCACCAGCTCGTCAGCGCGTCCCACGGCTCAACCAGCGTGACCAGTTCCGTGAAGCGTGCGGTCAGCGAGACGATGAGCAATGGTACATAGGCGTTCAAGCCGGCGCTGGCTGACAGGCCAAAAGCGCCGAAGACGCCGCTCAGTGCATCCATACGTTCACTCCCCTTGTTCGAACATCGATCATAATCCTATTGCACCATACCGCAGCCAATCCAGCAAGGCAATCTGAAGCAATCCACAGGCCAGACCAAGCAGGAGCATTGGCACCAGATCCCTCCACCGGCGGGCATACCCCTCCCGCCTCAGGAGGACGGCGAGCAGCATGGCGTAGGCCATCGTGAGGGTGCTCAGCACGCCCACAGCGCTCAGCAGCGCCAGCGGGTACAGCACAAATGGCGTGCCGCTATGCAGCGCCAGCACGACCAGCATCTGGAAGCCTATCAGGAGCAGCAGGTCGCGCCAGGATGCGATGGGACGCTCGTTACGCCAGTCCACCCAGGCGGTCTGCACATATGCGGGATAGACCATCGTCGTGAGGGTGATGCCCATCAGCGCACCGGAGACAGCACGCAGTGTGTTGGAGGGCGGGTAGAGATTGGCAGGCTGGGGCAGGTCAGCGAGCAACGCGTTGACACCGTCACCTGCCCAGAAGAGAAAGAACAATCCCAGCGCCGCCAGGATGAGCCGGCGTGGATACAAGCCCGCCTTCGGTTTACGCAGCAGGTAGAAAGCCTGCGTGACGAGCGCACCGAGGAACATCCCGCTGCAGCGCGCACACATCGGGAACGGTCGCTCCCCGATGAAGAAACCATGTGAGGGAATGCGATGGCATACGGCGTAACCGACCGCATCGGCCTTGCCCAACAGACCTTCGGGCGTGTTGAGGAGCCACCCGACGAGGATGACGAATGCTGCAGCCGCCGCGCCGATGGTGAAGGGCAGAATACGTTTTGGATGGTCGTCCATGGGTCCGATTATAGCCGAATCGGGAATGCCTTGACGCTGGTATGGAGGGGCGATTATAATCCCTCCACATTCCTCGGTAGCTCAATCGGCAGAGCAATCGGCTGTTAACCGATGGGTTGCAGGTTCGAGTCCTGCCCGAGGAGCTGATGAATCAGGGCGCACCCGTCTGGGTGCGCTCTTTATTTCAGGTGCCATAGATCACTCTGGCTGATGGGTTGCATACCCACGCCCTGGCGGGCGTCGGCACTCACGGGTTCGAGTCCTGCCCGAGGAGCTGATGAATCAGGGCGCACCCGTCTGGGTGCGCTCTTTATTTCAGGTGCCATAGATCACTCTGGCTGATGGGTTGCATACCCACGCCCTGGCGGGCGTCGGCACT